>JAEEGJ010003995.1_pt1 | contig 52274 bp, 48 predicted proteins | sample 8958761 | NCBI WGS metagenome assembly JAEEGJ01 (sample SAMN16246546, study PRJNA631951) | gut metagenome | biome: gut microbiome; feature: rumen; material: RS-attached | host: Bos | place: Iran: Karaj | collected 2018-10
GGTTCTTCGTCTGTTCCCCAGGAAGAGGTCGACACCATCAACAAGTTCGGTGGCAACCTGCCCGATGCTATCGGTATTCCCGAGGATCAGCTCCGCGAGGCTTCTAAGAGCGCCGTCTGCAAGATCAACATCGACTCAGACTCTCGTCTGGCCATGACAGCTGCCATCCGCCAGCATCTCGCCGAGCATCCCGACCACTTCGATCCTCGCCAGTATCTCAAGCCCGCTCGCGAGAACATGAAGAAGATGTACATCCACAAGATTGTGAATGTCCTCGGTTCCGACGGTAAGCTGGCTCAGTAAGCAACTGCAAACCGCCGAGCTTACATAAGCTCAACCCATAGGGAGGCCCACCGCCTCCCTTTTTCGTTCAACAATGTAATAATTCAGCTAATATCAGTTAAGGAAGCTCGATGGTGAGGGTGAGGTCGTCGGTCTGATTCTCACGCTCGGGAATGCCGTATTCGCTGATGTCCTTGAGGATGCTGTGTGCCATCTTCTCGGCATCGGCGACTTTGCTTTTCAGTTGGGGCATCATATTGACCAGCTCGTTGGCCTCTATCAGCATGCCTTCCAGTTTGCTGAGTAGCTGTCGACCCTTGGGTGACTGGTGCTCGTTGCCCTCGGCATGGACAAGAAAGCAGTCGGCAGCATCGTCGGCTAACAAGCTCAGCGGGCCATCCATGTTCTCTATCAAACGTTTGATGCTGGTGGCAAGGCGTGTCTTACTGGTGTTGCTGAACAGAGCATCGTCGGGTAAGGACGAGATATGGCCGGTGGTGATGGAAAAGGTGTGAAGGTCGGGGGATGCCTGCACTTCGCGATAGTCGCAGGGATAGGAGATGAGTGAGCCGGTATTGACATCGTAGATGGTCTTGGTGAGGTCGGCATTGAAGCTCTTGGCGATATCTGAGGTGTGGAAATGCCCGGTGAAGATGAGGCCGATGCCGGCATCGGCCAGCCGGTTGCGCAGCTGCTCGTAGTTGCTGATGACAGCCGTGCCGACAAACTTGTCTACACCATGAAAGTGGGGAAACAGCGGATGGTGCATCATGGCTATCACCTGCTTGCCGGCAGTGCGGGCAGATTGGGCCTTGTTGCATACCCAGTTGAGTGTCGTGGTTGACAACCTGCCTTTCTCGCCAGAGTCGATGCCGATGACTACCAGTCCCTGGATGGGTTCGACGGCATAGGTGAGGGTAGACTGTTCGCGGTCGGAGTTGTCGCCGTAGCCATGCAGTTTGTATAGTTTGGCAAACATCTCCTTGGTCGGTGTTTCCACCTTGTGGGTCGTATCGCCATCGTAGCTGACGGCATTGCGCGTGCCGAGGTCGTGATTACCCGGGATGACTAAAGTGTGGATGCCTGCGGCCTGTAGCTCGTCGAGCCGGCGTGCCACATACTCGTGGCTGGACAGCTCTCCGTCCTTGGTGAGGTCGCCCGTGATAAGCACCAGCTGGGGCTTGAGTTCGGTCTTGAGACGCTCCATCATTACATCGAACAGTTCGCGGCTCTTGTCGAGCATCTTCCGGTCGCGCTCCAAGTGGTGCTGCCATGCAGGTCCGTCGCTGACGAGCAAATCGGGTGACATGACATGGGTGTCGGAGAGTACGACTATCTTTGTCTGTGCTGATGTGGCCACGACTGCTACCAGCCACAACAGGAGGATGGATATCTTCTTCATGATTACCCTGTGAAAAGGAGTGGTGGGCGTGCCTATTCTTTGAGTCGTTTGAAAGCCTGGGGCAGATAGCGGATGATGTCGCTTGCCAGCAGGCTCTCCTCGCCTAACTCCTGAACGGCCAAGTCGCCTGCCAGCCCATGAAGGTAGACTCCAAGCACACAGGCATCCTGAGGCTTATAGCCACGGGCTAATAGTCCGGTAAGTATGCCCGTCAGCACATCGCCGCTGCCTGCGGTAGCCATGCCGGCATTGCCAGTGGGATTGAAAAGAATATTCCCGTCGGGCTGGCAGATGGCGGTATAGTGTCCTTTCAGGATGATGTATCCTTTGATGCGTATAGCAAGATTGCGGGCCTTGGTGAGTCGTTCGTAACTGTCGGCACAATGGCCTTCTAATCGGTCGAACTCTTTGGGATGGGGTGTCAGGATGATGCCTTGGGGCAGTTGTTGCATCCAGGCGCGATGGTTGCCGAGAATGTTGAGCGCATCGGCATCGGCAACTGCCGGACACTGTGCCCGACGAAGTTGTGCTATCAGTGCTACGGCGGTCTGCTCGCTTTGTCCGAGACCGGGTCCGATGCCTAAGGCATTGAAGTCCTCGGTGTCGATGGCCTCGGCAAAAATGGTCTCCTCGCTACCTATCTGTACGACGGCCTCGGGTACGGCAGTCTGTAGGATGGGGATATTACGCTTGGGTGTGTTGACCGTCACCTTGCCGACCCCGCTGCGCATACAGGCGCGGGCGGCTAATACGGCAGCCCCTGCCATGCCATAGCTGCCGGCAATAAGCAGGGCATTGCCCATCTGTCCCTTGTGGGCAAAGGGTGAGCGCTCTAAGAGCAACTTACGCACCTGTTCTTCCTCCACCACGTTGTAGGGCGTGTTGATCTTATTGATACCATCCTGACTGAGTCGGATGTCGAGCACCCGGAGCTGTCCGATGAACGACTGGTTCTCTGGAAAGAAGAAAGCCAGCTTGGGCTGTTGCAGGGTGAGTGTGGTGGTGGCCCGGATGATATTGGCGCGCACATTGAAGCCGTTGTCTTCTGTCATCAGCCCCGAGGGTACGTCGATGCTGACAATCTGAGCCGGTGACGAATTGATGTACTTGACCAGCGAGGCAAAGCCTCCGGCAAGCGCTTTGTTGAGGCCAGAGCCAAAGAGTCCGTCGATGACCAGCATGTCCTGTTCCAGACGAGGCGGATCGAACTCCTCTGTCACCTCGATGAAGTTCTTGATATATTTGTTCTCCTGCAGGCGGGTCTTGTTGGCAGCACAGTCGGGAGACAGCTTGCCGCTGATATTGAACAGATAGACACTGATCTCATAGCCTTTCTCTGCTAATAGACGGCTTAGAGCCAGGGCATCGCCACCGTTGTTGCCCGGACCGGCAAAGACAACGACAGGGGTGCTGGTGGTGTACAACTTCATGACGGTCTGCGCCAATGCTTTAGCCGCACGCTCCATTAGGTCGAGGCTTGAAATAGGCTCGTTCTCGATGGTGTATTTGTCCAGCTCATGTATCTGAGCACTCGTAAATATCTTCATTTGCGTGCAAAAATACAAAAAATATGCTAATCAATACCTATTCTTTGCCGAAAATTTAGTAATTTTGCCGCAAATTTTATTTTTCGTCATCCAATGAGCATCGTAAAAGTCAAGGATAAAACATTTAGAACGACTATTGCTGAGACAGAAATCAAACAGCGTGTAAAGGAATTGGGCGCACGCATCAGCCATGACATGGCGGATAAGAATCCGCTCTTTCTGAGTGTGTTGAACGGGGCCTTCATGTTTACGGCCGACCTGCTGCGTGAAGTGACCATCCCCTGCGAGGTGTCGTTTGTGAAGCTGGCATCGTATGACGGTGTCGTTTCTACCGGGAAGGTGAAGAAACTTATCGGGCTGAACGCAGACATCAGCGGACGCACCGTCGTTATTGTGGAGGATATCATAGACACGGGGTGTACCATGCAGCAGATGTTGGAGACACTGAGCCAGCACCATCCGGCATCGATACACATCTGTACCCTCTTCGTGAAACCAGAGAAACTGAAGGTGAACCTCGACATCGAGTATTCGGCTTTCTCCATTCCCAACGACTTCATCGTGGGCTATGGACTGGACTACGACCAGCAGGGGCGCAACCTGCCGGAGGTTTATACTTTAGTTGAGAGTTGACAGTTGAAAATTGAAAGTTGACAGTTGAAGGTTGAGCGTTGAAGGATGAGACAAATCAAACTACCCCATCTGCCGAGTGATGTCGAGGAGCGTAAAGGCGACCTCCTGACCGACCTATGGTATAAGTGGGATAAAAAAGAAGAAAAGACACAAAGCAAACAGGATAAACAAGAACAAAGAATAAAAATGAAGAACATTGTGATTTTTGGTGCTCCCGGTTCAGGAAAGGGAACACAGAGCGACTTGATGATTGAGCACTACGGACTGGGACATATCTCTACTGGTGATGTGCTCCGCAGTGAAATCAAGAAAGGTAGTGAATTAGGTAAGACCGCCCAGAGCTATATCGACAAGGGCAATCTGATTCCCGACGAGTTGATGATCAGCATTCTGGCTCAGGTGTACGACTCGTATGGTCGTGGACATAAGGGAGTCATCTTTGACGGTTTCCCCCGTACCATCCCGCAGGCTGAGGCACTGAAGAAGATGCTGGAGGAGCGCGGTGACAAGGTGGCAGCGATGATAGAGCTGGATGTCCCTGAGGACGAGCTGATGACACGACTCATCAAGCGCGGACAGCAGAGCGGTCGTGCCGACGACAACGAGGAAACCATCAAGAAGCGTCTGGTAGTCTATCACTCACAGACGCAGCCCCTTATCGAATGGTACAAGCAGGAAGGCCTGCACCACCATATCAACGGACTGGGTACGCTGGAGCGTATCTTTGCCGATATTCAGAAAGTAATGGAACAGCTTTAACTTATGCCAGAGAGCAATTTCGTAGACTATGTCAAGATACTGTGCCGGTCGGGCAAGGGCGGACGGGGGTCGATGCACCTCCGTCATGTGAAGTACAACCCCAACGGCGGCCCCGATGGTGGTGACGGTGGCAAGGGCGGGAGCATCATCTTGCGCGGCAACCATAACTACTGGACCTTGCTGCACCTGAAATATGAGCGCCATATCTTTGCCGAACATGGCGGCAACGGCGGCAAGGACAAGTGTCATGGTACCGACGGCAAGGATGTCTATATCGACGTGCCCTGCGGTACGGTGGTCTACGATGCCGAGACGGGTAAGTATGTCTGCGACGTGACCTACGATGGTCAGGAGATTGTGTTGCTGAAGGGCGGTCGCGGCGGACTCGGCAACTACCAGTTCCGTACGGCTACCAATCAGGCTCCGCGCTATGCACAGCCCGGCGAGCCGATGCAGGAGATGATGGTCATCCTCGAACTGAAGCTGCTGGCAGATGTCGGACTGGTGGGCTTCCCCAATGCAGGCAAGTCGACCTTGCTGTCTGCCTTGAGCAATGCCCGCCCGAAGATAGCCAATTATCCCTTCACCACGATGGAGCCCTCACTGGGCATCGTGGGCTATCGCGACGGTAAGTCGTTTGTGATGGCCGACATCCCTGGCATCATCGAAGGTGCCTCGGAGGGACGTGGGCTGGGACTTCGCTTCTTGCGACACATCGAGCGCAATTCGCTGCTGCTCTTCATGGTGCCGGGCGATACGGACGACATCAAGCGCGAGTATGAGATTCTGCTCAACGAGTTGCACCAGTTTAATCCCGAGATGCTCGACAAGCACCGCGTGCTGGCCATTACCAAGAGTGACCTGCTGGATGATGAACTCATCGAGATGCTCCGCGAGACCCTTCCTCAGGATTTGCCCTGTGTCTTTATCTCGGCCGTGGCCAATAAAGGACTCGACGAACTGAAGGATGTGCTGTGGCGCGAGCTGAATGCCGAGAGCAACAAGCTGGCCAGTGTGCTGGCAGAAGATACCTTGGTGCATCGCGACAAGGACATGACGCGCTTTGCCGAGGAGCTGGCCGACGAGGGTGAAGACGAGGATATCCAGTATGTTGACGAGGACGAGATAGAGGATATTGAGGATTACGAAGACTTTGAATACGAAGAAGATGAATGAGCCACAGCTGACCTATTATGACTTAGGTGCAGAGGTGGTGGCTTTCAGCAGTACACGACACGGAGGATGCAGCACGGGCAACTATGCTGCATTCAATATTAACCGCTATTGCGGTGATGATGCCAGCCATATTGCACAGAACCTTTGTTCCCTCAGTATGCTGCTCGGTTTGCCTGAGCAGCATATCATCATGCCCCATCAGACTCACGGCATCCGTGTCCAACGGGTAGATGCCCCGCCTGCGGAGATCATCGAGGCTACCGATGCACTGATGACCGATGTGCGCGGACTCTGTATCGGAGTGTCTACTGCCGACTGTATACCTATTATTTTATACGACCCTATATGTCATGCTGCTTGTGCGGTGCATGCCGGATGGCGCGGAACGGTGAAGCGCATTGTTCAGGAGGCTGTCCGCAATATGCATGATGCTTACGGTTCGCAGCCCTCACCACTCAAGGCCGTCATTGGTCCGGGTATTGCTTTGGAGAGTTTCGAGGTGGGAGACGAGGTGTATGAGCAGTTTCGGGAGGCTGGCTTCGACATGGGCTCCATAGCCAGGAAGTACGCGAAATGGCACATCGACCTGCCCCTGTGCAACCGCCTGCAATTGGAGGCAATGGGTGTGCGGGATATTCAGATGTCGGGCATCGACACCTTTCAACAGTATGACCGTTACTTCTCTGCCCGCCGATTAGGCATCAACTCAGGCAGAATCTATACGGCCATCTGCTTAAAACCTTGAAGATGTCATGAGACTTTCCGCTTCTTTCCTTCCGTTGCTGCTGTCGGCTTTGCTGGTGCTGACATCCTGTTCCTCCAACCGCTTCACGGCTGAGGATTTCAACTGGTGGCACTATCCTCTGCCCGGTGCTAAAGTTATCAGTGACTATGGGCGACGCGATGGACGGAATCATACGGGGGTCGACCTGAAGACAAAGGCCAACGACAAGATACGGGCAGCTTTCGACGGCGAGGTGGTGTTTGCAGGACAGCGTGCGGGCTATGGCAACCTGGTGCGCATCCAGCATGCCAATGGCTTGGAAACCTATTATGCCCATAACTCCACCAATCTGGTCAGAAAAGGCGAGCGTGTAAAGGCAGGCCAGACAATAGCCAGGGTGGGGCGCACCGGCCGGGCTTCCACTGAGCACCTGCACTTTGAGACCCGCATCAAGGGCAAGGTCACAAATCCCAATAAATACTTCTCCCATACCGACCACATGATACGCTTTGAGGCCTTCAGGAAGACTAGCTACGGCTACGTGGTACGGTGAACGGCTGTCATTCGATTACCCGCTGATGGTGTACAATGGTGCCGTCGTCGCTCATGCCTTCGAGGGTGACGAGGTAGCGCTTGGAGACATCGGAGGCATAGAAGCGGATGGTGGCATGGCCCTCTGCATCGGTCTTGACCTGTGGATTCCAGTAGAGGGTGGTGCGCTGGTCGGGACGCGTCTTCTGTGCCGGGTTGGGATATTGCGGTGAGTAGAATTCTACGGGCTGTTCGTAGCCTAACTGCTGGACGGTAGCCATCGACAGTGGGCGGCCAGCCTTGGAGTGGACTATCTCTGAACCATCCTTGAGGAAGATGAACAGGACACCGGGTATTTTACCCGTGGGGCCCGGTCGGACACCGAAGAAGCCGTTGACGGCATTGTTGGGCGTGAAGTATTCAATGGAACTGATGTTCTGCGGTACCAGGTTTAGCACGTAGTCGTGGTCTGTTTCCACGAAATTGTCTACATATACTTTCAATCCGGCATTATCTGTAGTCGTAATGACGGCTTCGCCATCGACGTAATAGACTCGCATGCCCAGTGCGGTCAGCAACTGCTGTACGTTGGGCGCATTTTCAATACGCACGTCTCCTGGCGTGTATCCGCGAGGAGCCTCTAAGCTCATGATGTTGCGCTTTTGGGGCAGCTGCTTCTTGCCTACCTTCTCCACCTCGGGCAGTTCGATGTAGCTGGCACGATTGTACATCTGCTGGCTCTGCGACTGGGCGGTGAAGGCAGCGAGGTCGGCGGCATCGGTGGTCAGCCGGTAGTGGGGTAGCTTCGGCTTGGGGAAGGTCAGCGAGTCGATTTGCAGTTCTACAAATTTGGTGCGGCCGCTGCGGCGCGTGCCCTCCAGTGTGAATGTCGTGCCGTTGGGATTGTCGACGGCCAGAGCGAAGCGCGTGCTGTCGCCGAGTTCAAACTCTTCGCGGTGGCCCGTCCGGTTGTTCACCACGAGCAGGTGCGGATTCTTGATGCGCTGGCCCAGCGAGCCTTTCACGCGGCCAGTGATGAACTGCTGCTCCTGGAACGGATAGGTGATGGTATAGGACGTGTCTGCACTATGGGTGAGCTGCTGGCGCAGCAGGCTCTGGCGGATGTCGCCAAACAGGCTGTCGGGCTTCACCACATCGTAGTCGGTGACGGAGAGTGCAAAGGTGCCGCTGAGCGGTAGTCCGCCCTTATCCTGGATGCTGAGGTCGAGGGTTATGGGCTTGTTCTCGGTGGCAGCCTCTCCGCTGATGCGGACCTTGGCATCGTGCTGCGAGAGGTGCTGCAATGGAATGCGGTGCCCTCGCACACGCTGTCCTCCAGCCACCGTCAGGGGCTGGTAGCAGAAGTGCTCTGCCGGGAAGTTGCGCATCCACTGGGTGTAGGCCACCAAGGTGTAGACACCGCCTGGAAGGTCTTTGGGCAACAGCAGGGCATTGGCAAACACGCCGTCCTCGTTGCAGCGAATCATCAGCCGCTGCATCAGGGTGTCGGCCTGCTGGTTGTGCAGCTCTACATAGACAAAACGCGAACGCTTGACAGGCATGTGGGTTGCTGCGTCCACCAAGTGCGCTCGGAACCACACCGTGTCGCCTGCGGCATAGTAGGGCTTGTCGGTCTGCAGATAGATGCGCTCTTGTAGCACGTTCTTCCCGTTGCTTTCATCTGCTGCCTGCTTGCTTTTCTGCTGTCGCTTGCGTGTCATCTCAAGTTTGCGTTGTATGTCACTGCTCAGTTCGGGAATGTGCTGTTCGTCTATGTAGTGATCAATCGCCTCTGGCGACATGCTGTGCAGGGCGGCTTGGTGCGTCTTCTGTTCTGCCTTGTACTCTTGCTTGGTCATCAACTCGGCTTCAACGGGAAAGTATTCGTCGAACAGCCAGAGGTTCATGGCATACTTCTCGTGTCCCCGCTGGCGCATGGTGCCCTTCAGCTGGCGCACCTCGCTGTAGGCCAGCAGGTCGCCTTGCGACACTTTGGCGTATGTCCCCATGCGGTGTACCGTCTGATGCTGGTTCTTCACCATCGTGGGGGTCGCCACGGTACGGTACTTGCTGTGACTGTCCAGAATGTTCAGCTTGACCGGACGGCTCTTGTCGGGATAGAGCGCATTGAAGGTGGTGGTCACTATGTGGCGTATGCTGTCCTGCTGGAAGGTATAGGACGACTTGTCCATTGCTTCATGATAACGCTCGACAAGCGAGTGGATGGATATGCCCGGCAGTTCCTCTTCCGTCATCCCCGACTCCATGTCGTTGGAGACGACCTGGCGCTTCGTTAATTGCACCCGCCGGGTGGTCTTGTAGTCATCGGTGAACAGATAGAGGTTGCATACGCCGTCTACGAAACTCACCAGCGGAGGCAGTTCGTCCACCGTACCTTTGCCGTTGACCATATACTGGCGGTAGTAGCACATCAGCTTCAGGCAGTAGGCATCCTTTTTGTTTTCTACCACTACAGGCTTGATGGCATAGGTCACTGGCTGCATGCGGAGTTCTTGTCCTATTTGCTCTACCCGCACATCCAAGGGCTGGTATGCGATGTGTGTCAGGCGTATGGTCTTGCTGTCGCCCACGTGTGGCAGCAGTCCGTCGGCATCGGTGACACCGATGATCTTGCCCTGCTCGTCGTAGACGGAGGCCTGAACCACGGGCTGCCCGTCACTCGCGTCGCGAACGATGGTCTGGGCTGTGGCGGGTAGCAGTACTCCTATGAGTGCCATGATGTATAACAGTCGTTTCATTGCTGCAAAGTTAATCAATATTATTCAATGACAGTCTGTTTGTGTATGGTCATTCCGTCGTCGCTCACGCCTTCGAGGGTGACGAGGTAGCGGCGGCTGATGTCGGAGGCATAGAAGCGGACAGTGGCTCTGCCCTCCTCGTCGGTCTTGACCTTGGGGTTCCAGTAGAGGGTGGTGCGGTGGTCGGGGCGCGTCTTCTGTGCCGGGTCGGGATATTGCGGTGAGAAGAATTCCACGTTTGGCTTCCACCCTTGCTGGCGGACGGTGGCCATAGACAGCGGGCGGAAGGTCCGGCCCTTCAGTCCGGGCTTCTGCCGCACGAGCAGCAGTCCCGAGGTGGACACGTTCCAGCCGTAGATGGTCATGTTGGCGGCACCGACGTGGTCGAACCACTCGATGGACTCGATGGTCTCTGGCTGGAGCATCAGCAGTTCCACCACGTTGCTGCGGAACTCGTCGATGAAGATGACGGGACCGTGCTTTGAAACTGTGCCTGAGCGGTATCTGACGCGCAACTCGCCATTGGCATCGCGATAGACGGGGATGCCCAAGGTGGTGAGCAGAATCTCCATCGAGTGGAAGTTGTTGAGCATGGGGTCGTCGTCATAGAAAGCCCGGAACGGTGTAACACCTAACAGATTGGTGGGCTTATGCCTACGCTTTTTCTCCTTGACTACCTCGGGCAGGTCGATGACTCGGTCCACGCTGCCGTACATCACCTGTTCCTGAGCCTGACGGGCAAAGCCGTCGGGGATGGAGAGGGGGGGGCGGTGGGAGGTGAGTGGCGAGTGCAGGGTGGGGAAGGTCTGCGGGTCGATGTCTAACTGTACGAGGCTGGTGCTGCCCGTCTTGCGTGTGCCTTCCAGCACGTAGGTGGTGCCATCAGGGAAGTCGAGGCCGCGGATGGTGAAGCGCGAGCTGTCGCCTAACTCGAAGGTGGTGCGGAAACCCGTGTCAGGGCGTACCAGCATCAGTTTGGGGCGCTTGATGCGCTTGAAGATGGTACCGCGAATCTGACCCGAGATGGTCTGCGAGGTCTGAAAGCCGTAGTCGATGCGGGGATACTTGCCGCTGAGCATGTCGGCCAGCATATATCCGTCAGACTGCTGTGCCAGACACTCGCCGATGGTGGGCAGCACGCTGTCGGGCTTCACTACGTCGTAGTCGGTGATGCTTAGCGAGAAGTTTCCGTAGAGGGGCGTGCCGTCGGCCTCTGCCACGTCGATGGTCAGCTCCATCGGCTCGTTGTGTTGGCGGGCCTCGCCGCGGATGGAAACCTGTGGCTGGGGTGCTTCGATGCGGGTCTGGCTCTCGGCAATGATGTCGCCCGTCTGACGGTTGACAATGGCCACGCTCAGGCTGCCGGGGCGCAGCGACTGGCTGTCGATGCACAGTACCTTGCCAGGGGTATAGTCTGTCACTATCAGGTTGCCGCTGCCATAGAGCGTGCAGGCTAATGGTTCGGTGGTGTGGTGGTCAAGACGTACCAGGAGCTGCCCTTTCCGCTGACCTAACTGTAGCGGAGAGTCCGAGCCAGTCGGACTGGCAGTCCGAGCCGGGCGGACTGGTAGTCCGAGCCGGGCGGACTCATACTCCGCCCTGGTCTCGCTGCCTGCCACCCATAGGGGATGATAGCAGAACCGCTCCGCTGGGAAGTTGCGCATCCATTGTGTATAGGCCGCCAGGGTATAGCTTCCGCCTTGCAGATGGCGGGGCAGAGTGAGGGCATTGGCAAAGACACCGTCGGAGTCGCAACGGACAATGATGCGCTGGCAGAGCGTGTCGGCAGTATTGTCCAGCAGCTCCACATAGACATAGCGCGAGCGGCTGATGGGGGTATGGGTGACGGCATCCACCAGATGGGCGCGGAACCAGATGGTATCTCCCGGCACATAGTAGGGACGGTCGGTGTGCAGATAGATGCGCTCCTGCGGCACGCGGGCATAGTAGTCCAGAATGCGCTGCTCGATGTCCAGCGTGTCGCTCTTGCCGTGCAGCAGTTGGAGTGCATCGCTCAGTTGCTGCTGCTGGAAGGGGTCGCTGGTCTGTGCTTGCATCTGTTGCAGGTCTGCATTCAGCTGTCTGTACTGGGTCAGCGACAGCCGTCCTTGGTAGTCGTCACTCAGCTTGCGCATGATGACGGTGACGGCACGGTCGTTGTCTGTGCTCTGGCCGGTATATCTCTCTTTCAGGTGTTGCATCTTGGCCAGCAGTTCCTGGAAGGATGCTGTCTGCTGCGCACTGATGCACAGGGAAAGCAACAGGAGGCAGAATGTCATCAGTCGTCTCATGGCAGGTCCTCCTTTCCTTCATGGCTATTTATCGCTTCCATCGGCTGGCTATTGCGTGTGATCTCACCCATCATGATGCGCTGCACCAGCCGTTGCAGGCGGGCATCGGCACGGATAATCTGTTCTGCCTTAGTCGTATAACTGCTGTCCGTCACCTGAGCCAGTTCCCGTTCCAGCCGCTCGATGTAGATTTGCAGACTGTCGGCAGTGGTTGAGGATGAGGCTGCCTGTCGGTGGACAGCTCGCTTGATAGGACGGGGTGTAGCCGCGAGGGTGCGGGGCTTAGCTTCTATAGGTGCATCCTCTCGATGGACAGCACTATCGGCTTGGGCCGTGACGGGAGTCGGCACGGAAGTGGTGCTGTGGGTTCGACTGGTATCTGTGCCTGTGTCTTTTGTCCATAGGACGAATGCTCCGGCTGTCAGCAGTATGGTCACCACTGCTGCTGCCGCCCAGCGCAGCGCGTGGCGCTTCGCATGATGCTCCCCGTTGTGCAGCGTGTTGTGCTCCATGTGATGGCTGCTGACTATCTGGTCGTAGGCAGCGGTTTCGTCTTCTGCCAGCCATTGTGCCATCTCATTGTCCGATGGACGGAGCAACTGGGCTATCTGTTGTTCCTCTTCAGGGGTGGTCTGCTCGTTGAGCAGCTTTGCTATCAGGTCTTCTTTCATAATAGGCCTCCTTTCTTGTTGAGTATATCCTTGAGTTTTCGTTTTGCGGTGCTGAGCATCGCGCTCACCGAGCGGGAGTCGATGCCGGTGACGGCAGCAATCTGGGCTATGTCCATCTCTGCTTCGTGGCGCATGCGGAACAGCCGTTGCTCTGCGGGGGACAACAGGCTGATGGCTTCCCTCAGGCGGGCTATTGCTTCTTCGGCTTCCAGCTGTTGGGTGGCGGTGTCTGGCTGCGACAGAGTCGCAGCATGCTGTTGGGCGGTGTGGCGTACCTGTCTTTTGCGCCATTCGCTCACACAGAGGTTCTTTGCCATACGCTGGGCAAGGGGTTCTATTCCCATCTGCGGGTCTATCTGCTCGCGCACCAGCCAGAGTCGCATGAGTGTCTCTTGTGCGATATCTTCTGCCGTCTCTTCTTCATGGAAGAATCGCCGCCCTATGCCAAGCAGGCGGGGGCGTAGGTCCTGGGCGATATGTTCAAACGCTTCGTGGGTCATTCTATAGTGTGATACGCATGTGAGGCACGAATGTTAAGTATGGATAGAGTTTTTTTGTGGCTTTTATCAGAAAAACAAGACGGCACCTTCTGCTTGAGGGTGCCGTCTATATATAATAAGGTGTATTGTTTGTCTTAGTTGAACTTCAGAATCTGACCCGGACGGAGCTTTGAGCGCTTCGAGAGGTGGTTCAGTTTCATGATGGCATCTACGGTAGTGCCGCGATGACGGGCAATAGAGTAGAGCGTCTCGCCGCGCTTCACCTTGTGGAATCGGGTCTCCTGAGCATAAGATGCGGCAGGGGCTGCGGTAGCCATCTCTACGTCCTCGCCGGTATCGTTGGAACCGAAGCTGATGCCGTTGACACCACGCAGGCGGGTGGCAACGGTAGACTCCTTCTTGTAGGTAGCCTTGCGGAACGTGTAGTAGTCGTCTACGACATCCTGATTGCGGAAGTCGAACATCAGGGCGGGGTTCAGGGCCACACCGCAGAGGCGGGTTTCAAAGTGCAGATGCGAACCCGTGCTTCGGCCCGTGTTGCCACCGAGTCCGATGGGATCGCCGGCGCGAACCTCCTGGTCTTCTGTTACCAACTGCTTCGACATGTGGGCATAATAGGTCTCCAGGCCGTTGTCATGACGGATGACGACATACTTGCCGTAGCCGCGACCCTCGTAGCGCACAACGCGTACTTTTCCGTCGAAGGCTGCACGGATGGTGTCGCCAATATATACCTTGATGTCGAGTCCCTTGTGCTGGCGATGCCAACGGGGACCGAAGTTGGAGGTCAGCACGCGGCTGGTGGTGGGCATGCAGAAATTCTTCAGCGAGATGCGGAAGGAGTCGGGCAGTTCGGTCACACGGCTGTGGGCATGCAGGTTGTCCCAGTCCTCATAAAGGTCTGCGGAGGGTGAATCGAAACTTTCAATATCTATCAGTCGGTGCAATGCTACGCTGTCGACTGCTTTCATCTTTCTGTCAATAGGAGCCTGACGCGCTAACAGGTCTTGTCCCATTGTGGGAAGAGAACTCATAGTAGCTATAGCCAGGAATGCAATTGTCTTCAGTATCTTCATTACAATATATAAGGGTTTCTGTTATCAATTAGGTTCCGTTTTGCAAACAGAACGATGCAAAGGTACGAAATATTTTCCAAAAGGCAAGTGTATTAACACTCTTTATGTGTCTTTTAACACTTGATATTATGAAATCACTCCCCAGTTAATATTCGTTTTGCGCAGTTCGCGCAGTCTGCGCCACAAGAGAGCATGGCGGTCTGCATTGCATTCCGGATCGTTCTCGATGATGAGCTGAGCCTCGTCGCGGGCCATCTGCACCAGTTGCCCGTCGCGGGCGATGTCGGCTATTTTCAGGTCGAAGGCCATACCGCTCTGTTGTGTTCCTTCCAAGTCGCCCGGCCCGCGCAGCTTCAGGTCGGCTTCGGCAATGCGGAAGCCGTCGTTGGTTTCGCACATGATGTCGATGCGCTTGCGGGTGTCATCGGCCAGCTTCATGTTGGTGACCAGAATGCAATACGATTGGTCGGCTCCTCGTCCTACACGCCCTCGAAGCTGGTGCAACTGGGAGAGTCCGAAGCGCTGGGCTTCGAGGATGACCATCACGGAGGCATTAGGCACATTGACACCCACCTCGATGACGGTGGTGGCTACGAGAATCTGGGTCTCGCCTTGTACGAACTTCTGCATCTCAGCCTCCTTGTCGGCAGGCTTCATCTTGCCGTGAACCTTGCTCAGACGGAACTCTGGGAACACCTGCGTCAGCACCTCGAAGCCGTCCTCGAGATTCTTCAGGTCTATCTTCTCGCTTTCTTCAATCAGGGGGAACACGATATACACCTGCCGTCCTTGGTTAATCTGCTTGCGGATGCCGTCGTAGAGTGTTGGCATGGAGCGGTCGAAGACGTGCTGGGTGACTACGGGCTTGCGGCCTGGCGGCAGTTCGTCGATGATGCTCACGTCCAAGTCGCCATAGAGGGTCATGGCCAGTGTGCGTGGAATGGGTGTGGCGGTCATCACCAGCACGTGTGGCGGATTCGTGCTCTTGTTCCAGAGCTTGGCGCGCTGGGCCACCCCAAAACGGTGTTGCTCGTCGACCACCACCATGCCGAGTCGGGCAAACTGTACCGTGTCCTCGATGACGGCATGGGTACCCACGAGGATGTGTACCGTGCCGTCCAGCAGTCCGTCGAGTATCTCCTGTCTCTTCTTGCCTTTGACGATGCCTGTGAGCAAGGCCACGCGGATGGGCATGTCGTGCAGGAAGTCCATGATGGTCTGCAGGTGCTGTTCGGCCAGTATTTCGGTAGGTGCCATGATGCAGGCCTGATAGCCGTTGTCCAGTGCTATGAGCATCGACATGAGGGCAACCAGTGTCTTGCCTGAGCCCACATCGCCTTGCAGCAGGCGGTTCATCTGCCGTCCGCTGCCCATGTCCTTGCGTATCTCGCGGATGACGCGCTTCTGGGCCTCCGTCAGCGGGAACGGCAGGTTGTGGTGATAGAAGCCGTTGAACAGGTCGCCGACCTTGGAGAAGACATAGCCGCGATACTTGCGGCGCTGGTCGCTGGCATACCTTAATATATTCAGCTGCACATAGAACAGCTCCTCGAACTTCAGTCGGACGCGGGCCTGTTCCAGCTCCTTGGCGTTCTGCGGATAGTGTATCTTGCGCAGGGCGTCGTCGCGCGACATCAGGTGGAGCTTCTGCGTGATGAAGTCGGGCAGCGTCTCTGGCAGCGGAGCCTTGAGCACATCGAGGAGTGACTTGGTGAGCCGTTCTATGGCGCGGCTGTTGAGGCCCGCCTTCTTCATCTTCTCCGACGTGTTGTAGTAGGGCTGCATGCCCATTGCCGACAGCTCCAGCTTGCTGGCATCGTCGATGTCGGGATGGGTCACGTTGATGCGCCCGTTGAAGACGTTCGGCCGTCCGAAGACGACATACTCTGTACCTATCTTATACTGCTGGATGGCATACTTGCCACCATTGAACCACGTCAGGTCCATCACCTTGCCAGAGCCGTCGGTGAAGTGGGCCACCACGCGCTCCTTGCGGGCACTCATCTTGAAGGTCTCGAACGAGAGGATGTGACCCTTCACCTGCACGAAGGGCATGTCGCCGTTGAGTTCGCGGATGCTGTAGAGCCGCGAGCGGTCTACATGCTTATAGGGGTAGTACTCCAACAAGTCACCATAGGTCTGGATGCCCAACTCCTCGTTGAGCAGCTTCTTGCGCGAGGGACCCACCCCCGGCAGGTATTGGATGTCTTGTTGCAGCAGGTCGGTCAAGGGTGTTAGGGGTTAGGTGTTTGGTGTCGGATGATGGCCTCTGCTACGGTGATGTCGTAGGGGGTGGTAATCTTGATGTTCTCGCGGTTGCCCTCAACGAGGGTGATGGGGTGTCCGTAGGCTTCCACTACAGAGGCATCGTCTGTAAAGCCGTCGTTATAGGGCTGGCGGTTGGCGGCCTTTAATAACTGGATGTCGAAGGTCTGGGGCGTTTGCACCAGTCGGTAGTCGCCACGGGGAACGGTTTGGGAGGAGGGAGGAGCGAGGAGGGAGGAGGTAGAAATGTGGCGCAGGGTCTCTACCACAGGAATGACGGGGATGACGGCCTTCTGCTCGCGTGCCGTCTCGTAGCAGTTGCGGATAACCTCGATGCTGGGAAAGGGGCGCACGCCATCGTGTACACCCACCACGCCCTCGGCATCGTCGGGGATGAGGGCGAGGCCATGCTGCACGCTGTGGAAGCGCGTCTCGCCCCCATCGGCCAGGAGGTAAGACCCTCCCCTGACCCCTTCCTCAACGGGGAGGGGAAACTGGTATTGCTGACAGAGCTGTCGCCAGTAGTCCTGTTGTGCTTTGGGCAACACGAGGATAATCTGCAGGGTAGGGGAGTACTCGCGGAACCTTTCAAGTGTCCGCATCAGCACAGGCCTGCCTCCGATGGGCAGGAACTGCTTGGGAATGTCGCTCCCCATGCGTAGCCCCTTGCCGCCTGCTACGATAATTACATAATTTTTCATTCTATTCTATTTCTGCATCGGACTGTCACGGACTGTCGCGGACTGTATTGTTCTGCATCGGACTGTCACGGACTATTTTTATATTTGGTGATTATCTCGGACTTTTGCTGTTGATAATTCGCTTGTAGTCTCGGGCTTCACCAAAATTTAGGAGATAGCCTACCTTGTATTGAGTAATCATGAGATAGTTTATTAACTGAGCATGATTGGCAGCAGTGAGTTGTGGTATGGATTTTAGTTCCAGTATGATTTTATTGTCTACCACAATGTCTGGTATGAAGTCTCCGATATTTCTACCTTTATAATATATACTCAAATGTTTTTGGCGTTCGTAGGGCACGCCCCTCTCATCGAGTTCTATGCATAGCGCATTCTCATAGACAGACTCAAGTAAGCCTGTTGTCAGGTGCTTAAACACATTAAAGTAAGCATCCAGAATCTTATGAGAAAGATCTTCGTACACTAACATAACAGTCCTTATTACTACATATATTTAAGTCCGTGTTCGTCCGTATCGTCCGATGCAGATATTTATATCCGTGTTCGTCCTTATCGTCCGATGCAGATATTTATATCCGTGTTCGTCCTTATCGTCCGATGCCATTGCTTACCGCTGCATCAGGTGTTTGAAGCGCATACCCTCGGCAATCTGGTCGCTGGTCTGCTTGTCTTTCAGCTGGGCAAGCAGCTCGTAGGCAAAGGGGAAGGCGGCGGCAGGACCTTCGCCCGTGGTGACATTGCCGTCTACGGTGACGAGGTCGGCGGTATAGGTAGCCTCTGTCAACGCCTGTTCGAAGCCGGGATAGCAGGTGGCGCGCTTGCCGTCGAGGATGCCTAAGGGAGCCAGTACGACTGCGGGCGAGGCACAGATGGCAGCCACCTTCTTGCCTGCGGCAGCTTGGTCGACAACCGCCTTGCATACTGCCTTGTTGTCATACAGATTGGTGGCTCCAGGCATGCCGCCGGGCAGGAACAACAGGTCGGCATCCGAGAAGTCGCACTCCTCTATCATCATGTCGGCCTCGATGTTGACTGCATGAGCCGACTGCACCAGCGGAAACTCGCTGATGCTCACCGTAACCACTTCTAAACCTCCGCGGCGCCATACGTCGACGGGGATGAGGGCCTCGACATCCTCGAAGCCGTCAGCTAAGAATACATATACCTTTTTCATTTACTATTTACGGATTTACGATTTACTATTTTTTTTATTTCAGACAATTCAGGTATTGGCGTATCGTCTCTTGGAGGCCCAGATAGAGGGCGTCGCAGATGAGCGCATGACCAATAGACACCTCGTCGGTCCAGGGTATCTGCTGGTGGAAGTAAGCCAGATTCTCCAGCGAAAGGTCGTGGCCGGCATTCAGCCCTAATCCTGCGCGGCGGGCTTCTTCGGCGGCAGCCACGAAGGGGGCAATGGCCGCCTCGCGATTGGCAGCATAGCCAGCGGCATAGGGCTCGGTGTAGAGTTCTACGCGGTCGGCACCGCAGGCTTTGGCTCCCTCCACCATGCGTGGCTCTGCATCGACGAAGATGCTGGTGCGGATGCCTGCCTCCTTGAAGGTGCGGCAGATGTCGGTGAGGAAGTCCTTGTTGACCAGCGTGTCCCATCCGTGATTGCTGGTGATCTGGTCGTGGCCGTCGGGCACCAGTGTCACCTGATTGGGGCGTACCTCCAGCACCAGCTCGACAAACGATGGAATGGGGTTGCCCTCAATGTTGAACTCGGTCTGTATCTGGGGGCGCAGGTCGCGCACATCCTGATAGCGGATGTGGCGCTCGTCAGGACGGGGGTGTACGGTGATGCCTTGTGCACCAAACGTTTCTGCGTCGTAAGCCACCTTCAGCACATTGGGATTGTTGCCGCCCCGTGCATTGCGCAGCGTGGCAATCTTATTGATATTTACGCTTAGTTTCGTCATTTTTATTTGGATTTTCTGTTTTTATTCGTAACTTTGCACCGTTAATGATGCAAAGTTAGTAAATAATTGGCAAATAACCGCGAAAAAAGGATAAAAAATGATGACGACACGAAAACTTCGGTTTGCCATCTTCGGCAATACCTATCAGCCTAAGAAGTCTGCTTTCATTCAGGAAATCTTGTCTTGTCTCTCCGAACGGAAGGCTGAAGTGCTGATGGAGCGTGCGTTTTATGAGTTTTTGGTGGATGTTCAGCATTTGCCCATCACAGGGGTGCAGGTGTTCGACGATTCTGAGTTCGAGGCCGACTTTGCCATCTCGATGGGCGGCGACGGCACCTTCCTCCGTACGGCCAGCATGGTGGGGCACAAGGAGATACCCATCCTGGGTGTCAATATGGGCCGTCTGGGTTTTCTGGCGGATATCAATGTGAACGACATTGAGCATACGATAGCCGCCCTTTATCAGGAGGACTATAGTGTTGAGACGCGTGCCGTCATACAGGTCGAGACGGATGGCGAGCCGCTGCAGGGCTATCCCTGCGCTCTGAACGATGTGGCTATCCTCAAGCGCGACAATGCCTCGATGATTACGATTCATGCCTGCATCAATGGCGAGACGCTGACCACCTATCAGGCTGACGGACTTATCATGTCCACGCCTACAGGCTCCACAGCCTATTCGCTGTCCGTAGGCGGCCCCATCATCGTGCCCGGCACTCATGTGTTCTCGCTGACGGCGGTAGCTCCCCACTCGCTGAACGTGCGCCCTATCGTCTTCTCAGAAGACGCTGTCGTCGACCTGACGGTAGAGACGCGCTCGCATAATTTCCTCGTGGCACTGGACGGGCGTAGCGAGAAACTGCCAGACTCTACGCGCCTCACCCTGCGCAAGGCTCCTTATCGCGTACAGGTCATCAAGCGCTCTGGCACCCGCTACTTCCATACCCTCCGCGAGAAGATGATGTGGGGCGCCGACCAGCGACATTGACGGCCCTCCCCCTACACGCAAGCTTTGTCTGCCTTCGCGAAGTTTTTTCCTCACTTCGCGAAGATTTTTTCTTGGTGTGCCTGCAGATTTTTTTTTCTTGGTTAGGAAAGTTCTGTACCCAACTTAGGTACTTATGTTTCCAAGTTGAGTACAGGTGTTTCTAAGTTGGGTACATGTGTTTCCAACTTGGAAACATAAAATCCATAACTATCAAAATACTTTTTCCATTCGTGTTTGGGAAATGTTTCTCTCGTGCCAAGACGGTAGTTGCTTCGTGCCGGGCGTGCGTATATTTAATAAGGTGGGAATGTTAAAAGTGTGTTAATTAGAAAAATAATGCCTGAAAAATTTGGAGGGAACGTATATTTGTTGTACTTTTGCAGTGTACTATTAAAGTAGTACACTAAGAAAGATAATTATTCACTCTAAAAGATACGATTATGATAGACGTTAAAAACATCAGTTTCAAGTATGCAGGCCAGAAGGAGTTGGTTTTCGATGATTTCAGTCTTCGGCTGGAGCAAAACCGCATCTATGGTCTGCTGGGCAAGAACGGTACGGGCAAGTCGACCCTGCTCTACCTGATTGCAGGCCTGCTGCGCCCGAAAGCAGGTTCCGTTTCTTTCGACTCCGTCGCAACGTGCAAGCGACAGCCCGGCGTGCTGAGCGAGATGTTCCTCGTTCCTGAGGAGTTCGACCTGCCCGCAATGTCGCTCTCACAGTATGTCAGCATCAATGAGCCCTTCTATCCGCGCTTCAGTCGCGAAGTACTGGAGGCCTGCCTGAAGGACTTCGAACTCTCTACCGACCTGAAGTTGAACGCGCTGTCGATGGGGCAGAAGAAGAAAGTCTTCATGGCCTTCGCCCTGGCCACCAATACCCGCCTCCTGCTGATGGACGAGCCGACGAACGGGCTCGACATCCCCTCGAAGTCGCAGTTCCGCAAGGTGGTAGCTCAGTATATGAGCGACGACCGCACCCTGATTATCTCAACCCATCAGGTTCACGATGTAGAGAGTTTACTCGATCATATCTTGATTCTTTCTCCGCAGAAGCTGTTGCTCGATGCCTCAGTTGCAGAGATTCAGGAGAGGTACACCTTTGAATATCGCACACCCGCTGAGATGGACAATGCCATTTATGCAGAGCCTTCACTTCAGGGCAACGCTGTGATTGCTCCTCGTAAGGAGGATAGTGCTGAGACGCAGGTAAACCTTGAACTGCTTTTCAATGCTGTAACCCAGGGTAAAATCTAAGGAGGATTTGCTATGATTCAGTTTAATATCAAACGATTCGGAAAGTTGGCTGTGTGGTCGCTGACCAACGACAGGAGCTTCTACACGAAGCAGGCCCTGACCATGTTGACGGTCTTGACGCTTCTCTTTGTCTGTGTCACGACTCATTTTTTCCAAACACGCTCGATAGGGGCGTATGAGGCCAGTGATACTCGCGCCTATCAGACATGCACCATTGCTACAGTTGCTGCATTTCTGATCACCATCATAACAGGTCCCTCATGGATGTTCTCAAGCATGAAGGGAAAACACGACCTGCAGACCTTGCTCATGCTGCCAGCTTCTAATTTCGAGAAGTTCCTGATGCGCTACGCCACTTGGCTCGTATTGTTGCCCCTTTACTTGGTGGCATTCTTCTGTGCCGACCTGACGCAGTATCTGGTGAATGTGCTGTTGGGCAATGATTATGTGATGCTCGTAGCACAAAAGGTTTGCAACATCTTTACTGCGGAGGATGATTTGCCAACTCGCTTGTGGGTATCTATCTTTGTAACAGGATTCTGGCTTCACTCGTGCTATACGCTTGGTGGCACCTTCTTCCGTTCGCACAAGTATGCTTGGATATTGACCACGATAGCACTCATTGTACTCTTAGTGATTCAGAGCTCGTTTTTTTCTTATTCTGACTATCAGGAGATGAAGAAAGCGGTTACAACGATGGACTATGATGTCATGGATTCCATCACTCTGGCTTGGGCATTGTTGAACTTCTGGTTGTCCTACAGAATCTTCTGTCGCACTAAGAATATAGCTCGTTTTGTCAACATATAATATAAATTAAGGTACGCGGTATGAATAGTTTTAATATCCATAGATTTGGCAAGATGCTACGCTGGGTGCTCAGCGTTAATTTCAAGCGAATGCTGGGCTTCACCATAGCTGGCGCTTTGGGATGGTTCTTGGCAGAGATGATTATCATAAAGATGACTAGTTATAACGACCCTCTTGCTATGGTCTGGAATATTTCCCAGTTTGGTGTGGTAGCCTTCTTGCTGATGCTGGTTATTTTCATCAGCACAGTAGTGTATTCAGTCAATAGCAAACGCAAGCGCGAAGCCTTCCTGATGCTTCCTGCTTCCAATCTTGAAAAGTTCCTCTCGCTGGTATTCTACACCACGATAGTCCTGACGTTGTGCCTGTGCTTGGCATTGGTCATTGGCGATTCTTTGCGAATGGGATGGATGTGGATTGACGGACCTTCCGTTGGAACCATTAGCGTGAAGTTCGAACAAACGGGCGAGACGTGGCATTGGTGGTCATCTGCCATTCCGCAGATGGTGGACAATCTGACACCTAACGTGCTGCAGGCTAATGATAAATATGATTATTCGACTTGGTATATTACTATGCAGTTGCTCTTTATGCTGGCTTTTACCCTGTGGATTCACTCGCTCTTCACTTTGGGTGGCGTCTATCTGCGCAAGTATTCCTTCGTGCTGACGGGTTTGTTCTTTATCCTCTGCATGGTTTTGTTAGTGAAGTTCGTACATGCATACGACATTAATATGTTTACCTCGCATTGGGACAATGGGACCTACGTTTCCGAAGAAGTTGGTACGCTGGCCTATGTCCTGACTATCGTGCTTCCTCTCCTCTCTATCTTTAATTATTGGGCTTCGTTCCATATCTTCAAGAACTTCCAACTGATAACCAACAAATGGACTAATTATGATATTCTCAAACGATAAAGCGATATACATCCAGATAGCGGACCGCCTCTGCGATGAGATCCTTGCCGACAAGTACAAGGACGACGACCGCATTCCAAGCGTCCGCGAGTATGCCGTCCTGCTACAGGTGAACACCAACACGGCTGTCAAGGCCTACGACGAGCTGGCTCGCGCGAACATTATATATAATAAGCGCGGACTGGGATATTTTGTCTCGCCTGGAGCCAAAGAGCAGATACTGACGGAGCGTCGTCGCGACTTCGTGAACAACCGGCTGCCAGAGCTCTTCCGGCAGATGCGCCTGCTGGGCATCGGCATCGAGGAGGTTTGCAAGGCGTGGGAACAGTAATTTCGCAGGCAGAACGATAAAATATCGTCAGAATATGCCGTAGTCTGCAACTTTCTGACTACCTTTGTCGTCGAATAGACAAAACCCAACCGCATGATTCACTTAAAGGACATACACAAGACCTATCAGGGCGCCCAGCCGCTGCACGTGCTGAAGGGCATCACCCTCGACATCAAGCAGGGCGAATTCGTCTCCATCATGGGGGCGTCGGGGTCGGGCAAGAGTACCTTATTAAATATATTAGGCATTCTGGACAACTACGACTCTGGCACCTACGAGCTGAATGGCGTGCCCATCTGGAACCTCAGCGAGAGCAAGGCCGCCGAGTACCGCAATCACATGATAGGCTTTATCTTCCAGTCGTTCAACCTCATCTCGTTCAAGACGGCTGTCGAGAACGTAGAGCTTCCCTTGTTCTATCAGGGAGTATCGCGCAAGAAGCGCCACCAGCTCGCACTGGAATATCTGGAGCGGTTGGGACTGCTACAGTGGGCCGAGCACTATCCCAACGAACTCTCGGGTGGTCAGCGCCAGCGCGTGGCCATCGCCCGTGCGCTCATCACCAAGCCCCAGATGATTCTGGCCGATGAGCCTACGGGAGCGCTCGACTCGAAGACCTCTGTCGAGGTGATGCAGCTGCTGAAGCAGCTCAACCGCGACGAGGGTATCACGCAGGTCATCGTCACCCACGACCTGGGCGTGGCCGAACAAACCAACCGTGTCATCCGCATCAAGGACGGACTCATTTCTAATGCATAATTAAGCATTAAAAAGAGATGGAACTGCTGAAGGAAATATCGCAAACGGCAAAGCGCAACAAGCTCCGTACGGCCCTGACGGGCTTCGCGGTGGCGTGGGGCATCTTCATGCTCATCGTACTGTTAGGTGCGGGCAACGGTCTTATCAACGCCCAACTGCGCCAGTCGGAGCGTTTCCTGTCTAACTCGATGGTGGTCTTCGGAGGGCGCACCTCGAAGGCCTATCAAGGACTCAAGGAGGGCCGACGCATCAACCTGCAGGAGCGCGACATCACAGCCACAGAGACGGGGTTCCGCCAGCATATCGACGAGGTGGGTGCCACCTACGACGTGTCTACCACCATCACCCACGGGCAGGAGTATATCAGCACGACGGTGGTGGGTGTCTATCCCAACCATACCAAGGTCGACAAGATGGAGATGCTCTATGGGCGATTCATCAATCATATTGATTTGAAGGAGAAACGCAAGGTGCTGGTGCTCAGCAATAAGCAGGCCAAGGAACTGGAGCGGAAAGACTACCGTTCGCTGCTAGGCAACTATGTCAAGGTGGGCAATTTCGCCTTCAAGGTGGTAGGCATCTATAAGGACGACGAGAACAGGCAGTCTGAGGCCTATTCCTCCTATTCTGCCATCAAGGGCATCTTCGGAGCCAACACCGATAATGCGGGCTCTATCGAGTTTACCTTTCACGGGCTGCCCACCGAGCAGGCCAACGAACAGTTTGAGCGCGACTATCGCCAGCGACTGAATGCCAACCATCAGGCTCATCCGGAAGACGAGAGCAGCATCTGGCTGTGGAACCGCTATACGCAGAACATGCAGATGGAGACAGGTATCGGCATCATCCGCACGGCCCTCTGGATAGTGGGACTCTTCACCCTGCTGTCGGGCATCGTGGGCGTGTCGAACATCATGCTGATCACCGTCAAGGAGCGCACCCACGAATTTGGCATCCGCAAAGCCATCGGAGCCAAGCCCTGGAGCATCCTCCGGCTGATTATCACCGAGAGCGTCATCATCACCACCTTCTTCGGATACATCGGCATGGTGCTGGGCGTGATGGCCAACGAGTATATGGATGCCACCCTGGGGCACGATACCATCGATACGGGCCTGTTCCAGGCCACCATGTTCGTGGACCCCACCGTAGGACTGGATATCTGTTTCGAGGCGACAATGGTGATGGTCATTGCAGGTACGCTGGCTGGGCTCATCCCCGCCTTCAAGGCAAGCAGGATACGCCCCATCGAGGCCCTAAGAGCAGACTAGTATAAACTAGTAAAAACTAGTCAAACTAGTAACACTAGAAAAGAATATGAGAATAGACATAGATTCATATCGCGAAATCCTGGACACGCTGACTCGCAACAAGTCGCGCTCCTTCCTGACGGGCTTTGGCGTCTTCTGGGGCGTCTTCATGCTGGTGGCGCTTATCGGCGGCGGGCAGGGACTGAAGGAGAAACTGAACAAGAACTTTGAAGGTTTCGCCCAGAACACGGCCTTCGTATGGGCGCAGCAGACCACCAAGGCCTATAAGGGCTTCCGCAAGGGACGATGGTGGGCGATGGACTATAAGGACATCGAGCGGCTGCGCCAGCGCGTGCCCGAGCTGAACGCTGTCGCCCCCGTCTTGTTTGGCGCTTGGGGCACGTCGAATACCGCCTATTATGGTGACCAGAAGACTCAGCCGCGCATCCAGGGTGTCACGCCCGACTATGCTGACATCGTGGCTCCGCGCATGTATTACGGCCGCTACATCAACGATATGGATTTGCAGCAGCACCGCAAGGTGTGCGTGTTGGGCAAGAAGATATACAAAGACCTCTTCAAGGATGGTGGCGACCCCTGCGGCAAGAGCATCCGCATCGACTCTACCTACTATCAGGTGATTGGCGTGGACTATAATGCCAGCGGAGGCATGAACTTCAACGGAAGGGCCGAAGAGAAGATCACCCTGCCGCTGACGCTGGTGCAGCAGACCTATAATCGTGGCAACGAGGTCGACATGATAGCCGTTACGGGTCGTCAGGGGGTGGTGATGAGCCGGCTGGCTCCCCGCATCCGCGAGACGATAGCCCGCAAGCACCTCATCGACCCTACCGACGAGCAGGGCGTGATGGTGTTCAATACGGAGGTGTTGTTCCAGCTGCTCGACGGCCTCTTCCGAGGTGTCAACTTCCTCATCTGGCTTGTCGGACTAGGCACGTTGCTGGCGGGAGCCATTGGTGTCAGCAACATCATGATGGTCACCGTGCGCGAGCGCACCACCGAGATAGGCATCCGTCGGGCCATAGGGGCTACTCCGCGCATGATTCTCTCGCAGATCATCTCTGAGAGCATCGTACTCACGCTGGTGGCGGGCATGTCGGGAATACTCTTCGGAGTGCTGATCCTGCAGATGCTGGAGTTGGCCAATACGGAGGATGGCATCCTGCAGGCACACTTCCAGGTAGGCTTCTGGACAGCACTGTCTGCCGCCCTTGCCGTCTCGGCGATGGGCGTGCTGGCGGGCCTGGCCCCCGCAGCCCGCGCGATGAGCATCAAGCCCGTCGACGCGATGCGCGATGAATAAGGGGCAAGCCCCAATAAACCTAGTTAAAACTAGTACCAACTAGTCAAAACTAGAAAAACAACGAAATAACGAAAACAAAAAACAATATGAAGAAGTACAGAAAGCTTATCATTGCAGCGCTGATAGCGCTGGTGTTCATCGGGACCTTCGTGTTTCTGTGGAGGAAGAGTCAGCCGCAGGAGGTGGTGTACAACGAGTTCTCCCCGGCGGTGAACGATGTGCGCAAGACGACCATCATCACGGGGAAGATAGAGCCTCGCAACGAGGTGAACATCAAACCCCAGATATCGGGCATCATCACCGAGCTGATGAAGGAGCCCGGCCAGTATGTCCAGCAGGGCGAGGTCATTGCTCGCGTGAAGGTCATTCCCGATATGGGACAGCTGTCCTCGGCTGAGGCCCGTGTGCGTCTGGCTGGCATCAACCTGAAGCAGGCACAGGTGGACTACGACCGCGAGCAGGCGCTCTACGACAAGCAGCTGGTGTCGGCCGACGAGTTTGAGAAGATTCGCCAGAAGCTGCATCAGGCCAAGGAGGAGCTGACGGCCGCCCAGGATGCGCTCCAGGTGGTGCGCGACGGTGTGTCAAAGAGCAATGCCTCGGCCTCGTCCACGCTCGTCCGCAGCACCATCAGCGGTGTCATCCTCGACGTGCCCGTCAAGGTGGGCAACTCCGTCATCCTCAGCAACACCTTCAACGACGGTACTACCATTGCCTCCGTGGCCAACATGAACGACCTCATCTTCCGAGGGAATATCGACGAGACGGAGGTGGGACAGCTGGTGAGCGGCATGCCGATGAAGATTACCATCGGTGCGCTGCAGGACCTGAAGTTCGATGCTGCCCTGGAATATATCTCGCCCAAGGCTGTCGAGAGCAACGGCGCCAACCAGTTCGAAATCAAGGCTGCCGTCCGTGTGGCCAAGGACGACAAGCTGCGCTCGGGCTATTCTGCCAATGCTGAGATTGTGCTGGCCGAGGTGCAAAAGGCGCTCACCATTCCCGAGAGTGCCATCGAGTTCTCGGGCGACTCCACCTTTGTATATGTCATAAAAGGTGAGGGCAAGGCGAAGACCTACGTGCGCCAGCCTGTCACAACTGGACTCTCGGACGGTGTGAACATCGAGATCAAGAAGGGCCTCACGGCCAAGGACAAGGTGCGCGGACCAGAGATCGTATCTGAAGCGATGAAGGACTAAGCATCAGGCATTCTGCTGACGGGCCGCACCCTCATTTATGACGAGATTACGGCTCGTACCCCTTGAGCCGTAATCTCATTGGGTACGAGCCGTAATCTCGTTTGGGTTGAGCGTATGCGCTATTTTACTATATACTTCTTGCCGTTGTGGATGTATAGGCCACGTGTGGCAGGCTGGCCACTCAGACGGCGACCGTCCAGCGTGTACCAGGTGTCGTCCTGCTGCTGGGGGCTGCGGAGGGCTTCGATAGCGGTGTTGTCGCCTGAGAATGTCTTGATGGTCATGAGCGCATCCTTGCTGATGAGCCGATGGCTGCCGCTTTTCCATGTCAGTTCCCAGAATCCGCGGTTGTCCCAGCCGTCCATCACCCGGTTCTTGCCATTCGTGTCGGCACCGTTGCCGCACTCTTCCGGCTGCCAGTAGTAGAGACCCGTCACGTTGGTGTACTTGTTCATCGTGGCTATCAGGTCTTTCAGGAAACTGGCCTGTCCGGCTGGTGAGTAGGGCCATGTGGCGCTGGTGTTGTGTTCGCCGCTCCTGACGGTAAAGTTGCTGTTGTTGTGGTATCCCACCTCTACGAGATGTATCTGCTTGGTGGGGAATGCGCTTTGCAGTGCGCCGAGGGTGGCATCAAGGTTTGACAGCGTGCCGTGCCACAGAGGGTAGTAGCTCAGGCCTATCAGGTCGTAGTCGGTGAAGCCAGCCTGCTCCACCCACTTGTAGAAGTTGGTGCAGTGGGCGCTGTTCTCCGTGCGCTCGCAATGCAGGACGATCTTGGCATCCTTGCAGTCGGAGGCTCTTACGCCTTCGGCAGCCGCTTTCAGCAGGGCGGCGAAGCGCTGTATCTGGGTCTTCTGGCCATCGTAGGTGCTGCTGAAGACAAACCAGTTGCTCTTGTTCTTGCCGCTTGTATTGTCCCAGAGCATGCCGTAGCTCACCTCGTTGCCAATCTGGATACAGTCGGGGGCAGCACCACTGGCAGCCAGCGCATTCAGCGCCTCGGTGGTATAGCTTTTCACCTTTGCTGCAACGGTAGCTGTCGCTGTGCTTCTGTTGAAGCCCCAGCTCTCAGGTATCCATTGCTGGCTGACATCAGTCCACGTGTCGCTGTAGAAGAAGTCGAGCAGGAAACTCATGCCTGCGTCCTTGATGCGCCGGCCTAATTTCTTGACGTATTCCAAGTCCTGGCAGGTGGCTACGCTGTTGTCCTTGCCAGGGTCCACCAGCAGGCGTACGCGGATGGCATTCCATCCTGCCACGTCGTGCAGATAGGTGAGCATGCCGTCGCTGTATTGTGTGTTGATGGGTTTGCCGTCCGCATCGAGCCATACATCCCCTGCGGCTTCGTAGACGGGTACTAAGCTGATGTCGCCGCCCACATATTTCTGTGCTGAGGCTGCTATGCCGCAGAGACAGCACGCAATGAAGAATAGTGTCTTTTTCATCTTTGTAATGTTCAATGCTCAATGTTCAACTCTTTTTGTGACGGTTGGCCCGTTGCTCACGGTACTTGGCTTTCTGCCGGGCAGAGCCAGAACCGTGGGCACCGGTGATATACTTTTTCTTCTTGGCCTTGGTCTTGACCTTGTCCTCTTCCTTGCGGGGACCGCCACCCCGTCCGAACGAAATGCCGTTGACCAGAATGTCCTCGAAATCGCTCTCCTTACTCATAGCGCTCTTTCTTCTTACCTCTCACCTCTCACTTCTTACCTCTTATAATTAGTGGTGGAACAGACGTACGCCCGTGAAGGCCATAGCGATGCCGTATTTGTCGCAGGTCATGATGACATGGTCGTCGCGAACGGAGCCGCCAGCCTGGGCGATATACTCCACACCGCTCTTGTGGGCGCGCTCGATGTTGTCGCCGAAGGGGAAGAAAGCGTCAGAGCCGAGGGCTACCTTCGTGTTTTGGGCTATCCACGCTTTCTTCTCCTCTAAGGTCAGCACCTCGGGCTGACGGTTGAAGAACTGCTGCCAGGCACCGTCGCGCAGCACGTCGTCGTGCTCGTCCTCGGAGATATACACGTCGATAGTGTTATCACGGTCGGCGCGGCGGATACCCTCCTTGAAGGGCAGGGCCATCACCTTCGGATGCTGGCGCAGCCACCAGATGTCGGCCTTGTTGCCAGCCAGTCGGGTGCAGTGGATGCGGCTCTGCTGTCCGGCACCGATGCCGATGGCCTGACCGTCCTTCACGTAGCAGACAGAGTTCGACTGGGTGTACTTCAGGGTAATCAGCGCAATGATGAGGTCGCGCTTAGCCTCGGGGGTGAAAGTCTTGTTCTGGGTGGGGATGTTCTCGAAGAGGGCAGGGTCATCCAGACGAATCTCGTTACGTCCCTGCTCGAAGGTCACGCCGAAGCACTGCTTGGTCTCCACGGGGGCAGGCTTGTAGGCAGGGTCAATCTTGATGACATTATACGTGCCCTTGCGCTTGTCCTTCAGTATCTCGATGGCCTCGGGGGTATAGTCGGGAGCTATCACGCCATCGCTCACCTCGCGCTTCAGCAGCAGGGCGGTGGTGGCATCGCAGGTGTCGGAGAGGGCTACAAAGTCACCGTACGACGACATGCGGTCGGCACCGCGGGCACGTGCATAGGCACAGGCCACAGGACTCTCGTCCAGTCCCTTCACATCGTCTACGAAGTAAATCTTCTTCAGCGTGTCCGTCAGTGGCAGTCCGACGGCAGCACCGGCAGGCGAGACATGCTTGAACGAGGCGGCGGCAGCCAGACCGGTGGCAGCCTTGAGCTCCTTCACCAACTGCCACGCATTGAGCGCATCCAGAAAGTTGATGTAGCCGGGACGGCCGTTAATCACTTCGATGGGTAACTCTCCCTCCTGCATATAGATGCGCGAGGGCTTCTGGTTCGGATTGCATCCGTACTTCAGCTGTAACTCTTTCATAACTCTTTTGCGATAATTTCTTGGTTTTGTGTGCAAAGGTACGAAAAAAATGTGTAACTTTGCCATCGTTATGGAGAAAAAGAGACATGCACTACGCAAACTATTAGAAGCAGTGGAGCGCGAGATGCTGAAGAAGCCCAATCGTAAAACCCTCGACCGCCTGTCGCTCTTGGCGGGTTTTCAGGACTGGGATTCGTTTCAGGACGCCCTCAGCGGAGAGAGCGGCGAGACTGTCTATGGCGGGCACACTGAGCATGCTCGCCCGGAGACTAAAGAAAAAAAAGAGATGCCCACCGAGTGAGCATCTCTTTTTTATGTCGTGCAGGTTGTGCCTGTCTGCTGTCAGGATTACTCCTTGCCAGCCAGACCGCTGCGCTTCTCCTTGATACGGGCAGCCTTACCAGTGAGCTTGCGCAGATAGTAAAGCTTAGCGCGACGAACCTTACCAACCTTGTTCACCTCGATAGAGTCGATGTTCGGCGACTCCAGGGGGAAGATACGCTCTACACCCACGGTGCCCGACATCTTGCGAACAGTGAAGCGCTTCTTCTCGCCCTGACCGCAGATCTTAATCACTACACCACGATAGAGCTGGATACGCTCCTTTGAACCCTCGATAATTTTGTAAGCGACAGTAATCGTGTCACCAGCCTTGAACTCTGGGAACTTCTTGCCGGTTGCAAATGCTTCTTCAGCAACTTTGATTAAATCCATTTTTTACTTTTTTATTTTTGATTTTGCTGTATCGTTCCATGCGCAACATAACAGGCCTCTCGTGACTTCCTGCCAGCGATTACGCGGAAAGCGGCTGCAAAGGTACGAAGAACTGAGCGAAAAACCAAATATTTTCCCGATTATTTTGCTCGTTTCAAGATTTTCTATTACCTTTGCACTGCAAAATGAAGTTTCTAACTAAGTTCTCAAAGTAGTATATCCTGAATAGTATGAACAAAATCGCTTTAGCTTTCATTGCTGTGGTATTGGCTCTGTGCTCGTCGTGCCGTACGCAATACGAGGTGAGTTCGGTGCAGCGCAGCATGATACTGATTGACAGTCGCTATGATGTGAATCCCAGCGGGGAGGCTGCTGCCTTCCTGAAACCCTATAAGCATGTGGTAGACAGCATCATGGGACCGGTGGTAGGCCACTCGGCCAAGTATATGACGGCAGCACGCCCGGAAGGCACGCTGTCGAACCTGCTGGCCGACATCATGGTGTGGGCTTCTAAAAACTACGGCGAGACGGTAGACTTAGGTGTTTACAACATGGGTGGTGTGAGAGCCGACTTGCCCAAGGGGGCTATCACCTATGGCGACGTGCTCGACATTGCTCCTTTCGAGAACAAGATTGCCTTCACGACACTCAGCGGTGAAGACCTGCTTGAACTGTTTGACGAGATGGCCGAGGTTGGCGGCGAGGGTGTCAGCCATTCCGTACGGCTGGTCATCTCGGACGACGGCGACCTCGTCAGTGCTACCGTCAACGGTCAGCCCGTCGACCCCAAGCGCGACTATCGGTTGGCCACCATCGACTATCTGCTGGGCGGCACCGACAAGATGTCGGCATTCAAGAAAGGCCGCAAGGTGAACTCGCCACAGGAGGTGAGCAACAATACCCGGTTTATCATCATGGACTATTTCCGTCATCTTACCAAGCAGGGCCTTCAGGCCGATGCTGAAATCGAAGGCCGTATAGTCGTGAAGCACGAAAAGAAGAAAGATGATGATTAGCATGCGTGTAGAATAGTTGAAGATTAAAGATTAAAGATAGAATACATTATGAGATATATTATTTCCATATTGGCCGTCATGGTGGCTCTTGCAGGACAAGCCCAGCAGCACAAGCAGCTCGTCATCCTGCATACAAACGATACCCATTCGCAGATTTTCCCGTTCAATCCTCAGCTGCCCGATACGCTGAAGGCTGGGCGAGGAGGATTCCTGCGCCGCATCGCGATGCTCAAGGAGGAGCGTGCCAAGCACCCCGACCTGCTATACTTCGACTCGGGCGACTTCTTCCAAGGGTCCGCATTCTTCACCCTCTTCAAGGGCGAGGTGGAGGTGGGGCTGATGAACCAGATGGGCATCGATGCTGCCACCATCGGCAATCATGAGTTCGACAACGGACTGGAAGAGATGGCGCGTGCCTTCCGGAAGGCTTCGTTCCCTATAGTCTGTGCCAACTACGACTTTACGGGTACGCCCGTCGAAGGACTCGTCAAACCTTACATTATTATAAAAAGGAACGGTGTGAAGATTGGTGTCTTCGGATTGAGTCCTAAACTGAAAGGGCTGGTTTCCGACAAGAACTGTGTGGGTGTCAAGTATCTGGATCCCGCGCGGGTGGCGCTTGAGACGGCCACCATGCTGAAGAAGCAGAAGAAGTGCGATATGGTGGTCTGCATCTCGCACTTAGGCTGGAAGAGCAATCGCGGCGAGGACGACCTCTATATGATAAAAGGTTCGCGCAATATCGACCTCGTGCTGGGCGGACATACCCATACCTACTTCAACAAACTGGAGTATGTGGACGATATGGACGGGCATCCCGTAGCCGTCGATCAGAATGGAAAGGGTGCCAGCTTTGTTGGCCGGATAGTTGTAGACCTGAAGTCCAAGTAAGCTGCTTATTCAAAGTAGAAGGTCAGCACTATCATCTTCGACTGCGCGCTGCTAACTGAACCCGCATAGGGCTTGAGGTTGGCATCGCGCAGTTCGTTTTTGTGGTTCTGGTCGAGCACATCGCCCAGACCGAAGCAGAACTTCAGTTCTGGTATCAGCTTGAAGAAGGGCAGATAGAAGTCGCAGCCCAGACCAACCTCCACCATCGTGTTGTAACGCCTCAGCCGGATGATGTCCGACTCGCTGCCCGTCAGGTTGATGCAGGGGTTGATGCCCGCCATCACGTAGACGCGGTGGTTGTTCCAGCGCGGGGCGGCAAACTTCAGGTCGATGGGTAGCGACACATACGTGCTCTTCAGGTCCTGTGTCTGACGAATCATGTTGCCTTGCTCGTCATGGCGATTCCTGTTCAGAAAGCTCAGATGCTTCGCTCCGAAGTGCATCTGCGGAGTGAAGCGCAGCGAGAAGTTGTCCGACAGGCGCCATTCTCCCAGCACGCCCACCGTGAAGCCCGGGTTCCACTTGTCGGCATCGCATAATATCAGCTCCTCGCTGGTGGTGCCGTCTTCGCTGACAATGGTTTGTGGACCCACATTCTCAAATTCGATGTCTTGCAGGTTCATGCCTACCAGTATGCCAAAGTGCAACTGGCGCAGATCTATATAGGGCTTGTTCTGCACGCGGCGGTCCATCTGAGCCGTCGCTGACAGTGCGGCTGCAAGGACCAACAGCAGAGTGGAAATGGTTCTTTTCATATACATCTTTATAACGCTTACAGTATGCGCTTTATTATTTCGATGCTGTATAAATTATGCCTTAAAAGTGAAATAATCTACCTAAAATTAGGTATTATTCGAAAATATTGCTTACCTTTGCGTCATCAAAAGTGAGTATTAACAGTATTAACAACTTAAATTTATAAGATTATGGCATACGTAATTGGTGACGACTGCATCGCATGTGGAACATGTATCGATGAGTGCCCCGCAGGCGCTATCTCTGAGGGCGACAAGTATTCTATCAACCCCGATGTTTGCACAGAGTGCGGCACATGCGCTGACGTTTGTCCGTCAGAGGCAATCAGCCTTCCCTAAGGAATAAGCTGATTTATGTGGTTAAAAAGGGTGGGCGTTCCTTCGGGAGCGCCCACCTCACTTTTCTTATATTCCGTCCGCAGGGGGGATTTTACTTGACCTGAATGACCAGATAGCGGCTTGTAGACCAGAACTGCGACGGATTCTCGATGCGCAGCACATACTGCTTGTTGGCATCCTGCTCCAGACGGTAGCTGCCTGCGGGATGCGAGGTCAGCAACTTGGCCGAACGGCTGTAGAGCTTGATCTCCTTGTCAACACGGATGTCAATCTTGGTGAAGTAGTCCTGATTGAAGTTAGAGCGGAGCACCTCGCCGTCCTCGATGATACGCTGTTCCTTGAGTTCCTTCTTGGTGCCGAAGACAAACCATGCTGTGTGCAGCTGCTTGTCTTGGGTCGAGATCGTCTGCGACTTTTGGGTAGACTCCTCCGCCAGTGTGGCCACATTGGTCTCCAGGTCTGTTACCTGTGTCGACAACTCGGTAATCTGGATGTTCTTTGCCTCCAGCTCAGCCATCAGCGACTTGATCTGCGTGTCCTTCTCCTCCAGCTGCTTGGTCAGGTTGTCGAGCGTGCGGCGCAACTGGTCGCCCTTCACTGAACTCTGGCGCAGCTGGTTGCGCAACTTGTTAATCAACTCGCGGTTCTGCTGCATGGTCTGCTGGATGAACTGCATGTTCTCGTTGATGCGCTCCTTCATGCTGGCACCTTCGCCCTGACGAGCCACGCTCACCCGGTCCTCAGCGGCACTGATAGCACGGAAGCCTTCCTCAATGTCGTTGAAGGTGGCCATCATGTCGTTGATCTCGTTGTCCTTTTGCACGATAATACGGTTCAGCGAGTCACGCTCCTGAGCCACCAGCAAGTCCGTAGACTGCTGGCTCTTCTGATTGCAGGCGGTCAGAGCCGTCATGCACATTGCAAATACAAAAAGCTTTTTCATTTACTTTATTTTTAATTCTTAATTACTCTCAACTCTCAACTCAGTCCCCCTTTCCCGCTACGACAATCACGAACTCGCCTCTTGGCTCGTGCTCGGTGAAGTGGGCAATAGCCTCCTCCAGTGTGCCGCGGACACTCTCTTCGTGCACCTTTGAAATCTCGCGGCATACGCTGACTTCGCGATCCTTGCCAAAGACTTCGCTAAACTGCTGCAGCGTTTTCAGCACACGGTAGGGCGACTCGTAGAACACCATCGTGCGCTCCTCGTCGGCCAGATTTTGTATCTTTGTCTGGCGGCCCTTCTTCTGGGGCAGGAATCCTTCGAAACAGAAACGGTCGCAGGGCAGACCGCTCGACACCAGTGCAGGCACAAAGGCCGTAGCGCCAGGCAGCGTCTGTACCTCTATGCCGGCACGGACAGCCTCGCGCACCAGAAAGAATCCCGGGTCCGAGATGCCGGGGGTTCCCGCATCGCTCACCAAGGCAATGGTCTGGCCAGCCCGCAGGCGCTCGACCACCGAAGCCGAAGTGCCGTGCTCGTTGAACTTATGGTGCGACATCAGGCGCTGCTCTATACCGAAATGCTTCAGCAGGATGCCCGATGTTCGGGTATCCTCTGCCAGCACCAAGTCGGCCTCTTTCAGTACTCTGATGGCGCGAAGTGTCATGTCCTCCATATTGCCCACAGGCGTGGGTACAATATATAATGTTCCCATTTCGGATGCAAATTTACGAAAATCATTGAACAATGAACATCGAACATGGAGCATTATTTAGACAATTAGTTTATTTTAACGTTCGCGAGTGCAAAAATAATCCATGTGCTATGTTCCATGTTCCATAAAATGACTACCTTTGCACGCATGATGACAGAAAATATTTCGGGCGAGGCTCATCGCCCAGGCAGAATAGAAGTAGTTTGCGGCTCGATGTTCTCGGGCAAGACCGAGGAACTCATCCGCCGCCTTCGGCGCGCCCAGTTTGCCCGCCAGCGTGTGGAAATCTTCAAGCCCGCCATCGACACCCGCTATAGCGACGAGGAGGTGGTGAGCCACGACCATAATGCCATTCCCTCAACACCCATCGACTCCTCGGCAAGCATCTTGCTGCTGTCTTCGGACATTGATGTGGTGGGAATCGATGAGGCTCAGTTTTTCGACGACGGGCTGGTAGAGGTCTGTTCGCAACTGGCCTATCGGGGTGTGCGCGTTATCGTGGCCGGACTCGATATGGACTATCGTGGTGTCCCCTTCGGCCCGATGCCGGCCCTCTGCGCCATTGCCGACGAGGTAGTCAAGGTGCATGCCATCTGCGTGCGTTGCGGCAATCTGGCTTACGTCAGTCACCGCACGGTAGACAACGACCATCGCGTCCTGCTGGGCGAGACGCAGGAGTACGAACCCCTCTGTCGCGACTGTTACCAGCGCGCCATCCGGGCAGAAAAAGCCAGAAAGACAGAAGAGTAAGGGCAGGTGGCGCACAAAAGATGGCGGTCAAAACAGTAAAAAGCTAAAAAACATCCCAATAAATTTGGCAATCTCAAAAAAACATCGTACCTTTGCAGCCGATTTCCAAGAAATCGCCCGTTCTTACTCTTTCGGGACTGATCCGCTAGCTCAGTTGGTAGAGCACAACACTTTTAATGTTGGGGTCTTGGGTTCGAGCCCCAAGCGGATCACAAGAACATGTTAAGGGAGCCAATCAGACTCCCTTTTTTTATGCCTGATTATCAATATTTTACAAAGATAACTGACTGATAATCAGATTTATACAAAATCCGCCGCCTATACCACTACCTATTCCGACTAATACAATATCCTTTATCATTTGCGTACTTACGATTATTTCCTGTTCGTTAGATATGGAATCTATCAATCCATACTCTTAATCCTTGTTGACAATAACCAGGCTGTCGGCTTTGATGCGCTTCTGTAGCCAGTCGTTCAGCTTCTGTGCATCTACTCTTGAGAGTTTGCTGCCTTCTGAACACCGGATGATGGCTGCCACGTAGGAGCAGGTGGCGGCAGAGTCACGGCTGAACTCTTTCACGTGCGAGAGACTGAAATGACTGACCTGAGGGAAGAGCGTAGCCATCTCTGGACGGAGGTCGGCGGCGAGCTGGTCTATCCTCGTATATCGGGAAAGTTGCTCGCTGAGCAGTGCGTTTTGGGCAGAGAGGCCTGCCAGCTGTCGGTGTTCCTGTTCGTAGCTGGTGTTGAGATGGCTTAGCTGTTCGTTGAGCGTCAGCAGGCTGTCGCTCTGCGTTCCCTGAATGATACGCAGCCGGTAGCCCTCCAAGCCGTACCCGGCCATGTGGCGTTCTGCCTCCAAGCGCTTCGCTTCGGTAATCTCACGCCCCACAGCCACAATGCGCAGTTTCAGACTGTCATTGTCGATGCTGTCAGAGATAATCTGTGTGCCGCGCTGGCTCAGTTCCGCCTTGATGAAGTGCCTCACGTTGCTGTCGAAGACATGCTGCTGCACGATGCGAACGGTCATATAGGCAGCAGGCAGCATGGTCAGCACGATGATTATCATCAGGTAGCGGTGAGCCTTCCGTGCCTTTTCGGGCGACTGGAACTCACGGCGGTGAAAGTGCATCAGCCGCACGCCACAATATGTCGCCAAGGCAATGAATACGGTGTTGATGAAGAATAGGTAGAAGGCTCCGAGGAAATACATCAGGTGCCCTGTAGCCAGTCCGAACCCTGCCGTGCAGAGCGGAGGCATCAGGGCGGTGGCAATGGCTACGCCGGGGATGACATTGCCCTTGCCTCGTGTGCAGAGGGCGATGATGCCCGCCGCACCGCCACAGAAGGCGATGAGCACGTCGTAGAGGGTGGGCGACGTGCGGGCCAGCAGTTCCGACTGTGCCTCGCCAAGCGGGGTAATCAGGAAATAGACCGTGGCTGTCAGTACGCTGATCAGTGTAGCAACACCGAAATTCTTTGCCGCCCGTCTGAGCAGGTCGAGGTCGTTGGTACCCACAGCCAGTCCCATGCCGATGATGGGTCCCATCAGCGGTGAGATAAGCATGGCACCGATGATGACTGCCGTGGAATTGACGTTAAGACCCAATGAGGCGATGAATATAGCGAAGATGAGCACCCAAAGCTGGGCACCGCGAAAACTTACTCCGCTGCTTATCTGTTCGACAATCTCGCGCTCGTCTTCCTTGTCAGGCATCAGGTTAAAGTAGTAACCTATCCGTTTTGTCAATTCTGCTATCGTCATTTCTTTTAATGATTTTTATAAATATACGTGCAAATTTAGCGATAATCGCTGAATTATGGCTAATTTTGCACCGATTATTAGGAAAGTTTATGAAGAAGGTTCTGATTGAGCGAGAGAAGAGTGATGCTCGCATCAACTCTTCCGAGCGTGAGGAAGCTCGACCGAAGGTCAAGATATTGTTCCTGCACGGATTCTTTGCCAGTGGACAGTGCCAGCCAGCGTTGGCACTGAGGGAGGCTTTTGAGGGAAGAGCGGAGGTTATTTCGCCAGACCTGCCTACGCATCCGAAGGAGGCTTTGGCTCTGATACGTGATGTGATTGACCGCGAACGACCTGATGTATTGGTGGGCAATAGCTGTGGTTCGTTTTATGCACAGATGGTGGCACCAGTCATAGGGATTCCTGCCTTATTAGGCAATCCGCATTTCCGCATGACGGAGTTCCTGAGTGCGCGGATTGGACGGCATGAATACAAATCGAAGCGACAGGATGGTAGGCAGGAGTTTGTCATTGACGAGTCGTTGATTGCCGAATTTGCCGAGATGGAGGCTCACCAGTTCGACTGCTGCAACCCTTATTATAAAGATAAGGTATGGGGAATCTTCGGCGAACAGGATACGTTGGCGAGGTTCGAGCCGTTGTTTCTGGAGCACTACAACCGCTCGTTTCATTTCCCCGGTGCCCATACTCCGACGGCTGAAGAGGTAAAGACGTGGTATGTGCCATTGGTGGAGAAACTGATGATGGAGTACCCTATAGCGAAGAATTTATGACTTTCTCTGCTCCTGCAGAGCCTTGCCTGCAGCCTTCATCCAACATGTCACCGTCTGCCCTGTCTGCTGCTTGAAAGCATTGCTGAAAGTGCGATAATTGCGGAAACCGCTCTCCAAGGCTAACTGCTGGGCGGTGAAGGGATTCTGAGCGGCCACAGCCTTGCGGTAAAGTTCCATGAAGTGGTGGATGCGCAGGCTGTTGATGTAGGCATTGTATGTGATGCCCTGCTGTGAGAAATACTGGCTGAGATAGTAACGGTTGGTACCAATCGCCTTGGCAAGCAGTATGGCGGTCAGGTCGTACTGCAGATAGAGCTGCGTGTCTATGCAATGCCGCTGCAGCATGGGGCCGATGGTGTCGGTGAGGTTTTGAGGTTTTGAGGCGGCAGGGCTCTCGGGTGATGTCTCCCCGGCACCCGAGAGCAGGGAAGGATCGGTACCCGATACCGTATGGGAACTCAAATCGCTTAGTGTCTCTACGCGCCACAAGAGAAAGCAGACGAGAATCATGCTGTTCAGCTGTGTGATGTATTTGTAAGTCACACCGTGAGGGTCTAATGTGTAGATGCCGAAAAACGACATGATGACTGCCAGCACCAAGAGGCTCTGCCATATCTCTTTGTGCTCCAGGTCGGCATAGTTGTCGCACAGCCAGCGCCCGTATCGTCGCACCTCACGAACCATGTATGCTATCAGGCCGATACCCATCAGCAGATAATAGGCATATAATGCCGGCAAAAGGTCAATGCTTCGTGAAATCGCGCACATCGTTGTGATGACAGCGAGCGGTGCCACCATCAGGAAGGCTGGCCACGCGGGACGCCTGCGGTCTTGCAGCATGGAGAACAATACTGTTATCCCGAAGGGTACGAATGTCATGAAGTCAAGCGTAGCACCTACAAAGGTGGCCTGCAAGGCATCTTCGGGCGAGGGAAGGTATAATTCAGGCAAATACCACACGTGGCTCAGCGTCATGCTGGCAAAGAAGGCAGCCGACCACCGACGCAACCGCACCGGCGACGTGACGTCGGGAGCAATGGCATTGCTACGGCGCAGTAGTAGGTAGCAGCAGGCTATCAGCGACAGCATGGCAGCGGCTCCGTAGAGCATCATATAAAGGAAATCTTCTTGTATGGGTTGATCGTGCATGATGATTGGTCTTTCTATTATTTCCGCAAAGGTACGAAAAAAAGATCAATAGTGCGCTATTTCCCTACATGTTTTTGTTGACGAAACAGCCATCAACTTACATTCAGTTGATGGCTGTTTTTCTCATTAGCGCACAGATTCCCTTACATCGAGAACACCTTCTTGCCCTCGAAGTAGGTGGCTGTAGGCTTGGTGTTGTGAATCTGGTTCACCGGACAGGTCAGCACATCCTGGTTGAGTAGCAGGAAGTCGGCAAACTTGCCTGTCTTGATGCTCCCTCGCTCATCCTCGATGAACATCTGCTTGGCGCAGTTGATGGTCAGGGCGGTGAGTGCCTGCTCGCGGGAGACGAGCTCTTCAGTCCACAGCGGGGTGCCGTTCTCAGACCAGAGTACGCCCGTCACGGCTATCTCCATGATGCCGAACGGATCGTCGGGACTGCCGCTCAATGCTGGATAATCGGAGTGGATGGTGGCGGGGATGCCATAGTCGAAGTACGACTTAAAGGGATACGCCTTGTCTTCATAGCCGACAGGGGTCATGCCATGCTCCCGAATATACTCCACTGCTCCTGTAGGGAAGTGGTGCCAGGTGACGCCCGAGGTGACATAGATGTTATGCTGTGCCATGCGCTTATAGTCGGCTTCATCCACGTTGCGCACGTGGACGAGCGTATTGCGCATCTCGTCCTTTCCGCCGTTGACGAAGGCATTGACCACCTGGGTCACTCCCTTGTTGCCCATCACGTGTATGTGGATGGTCAGGCCCTGGGCATTAGCCTTGCGCGTCAGCTCTGTCACTTCCTGTTCCGTCCAGTTGGCTATGCCTTGGTGACCGTCGGGATAGAGCGGGTCCACAATGGCGGTACCGGCTTCCACGCCGCCGTCGAAGAGCAGCTTGATCCATCTCGGAATGACGCGCGTGGATGCAAATTTCTTGGCATCGACAGCTCTGGCCAACGCCTCGTCCATATCCATCCAGCTCTCAATCTCGTAGGGCAGACCCATCACGAAGTGCAGGTTGCCGGCCTTGTCCATTTGCTGGGCAGCCTGATAGTAGTTGGTATTCACAAAGTAGTTGCCCCATCCGCCGTGATACATGGTATAGCCTACCGACAGCATGTATTTCTCAATCTCTGCCAGGTTGGCTGTGGCGATATCGAGGGTGTAGAGGTTGTCATTGTCCAGGAAGGAGCGCAGGTAGGTCTGGGCCTGCTCCTTCACCAGTCCGGTAGGCATACCGTTGGCATCGGTCACAATCTCGCCGCCGCGAAGGGTGGTCTTGCCGGCACTGCCGTCTTCGTTGATGATGCCGGCCTTCTTCAGCAGAATGGTGTTGGCCAATGCCTTGTGGCACTCCTCGTCGAGCATGTATATGGGGATGTCGCTACAGATGGCATCCAGGTCCTGACGGGTAGGCATGTTGGCTTCGAGGCTTTGGAGTCGCCAGCCTTGGCCGAAGATAGACGTGGCACCCTCAGTCCTAGCCTTCTTGACAGCCTCCTTGATTTTCTTCAGAAATTGTTCCGTATCGTCCTGCAAGTCGAACATCGTGCCAATGCTTTTGAGGGCATAGCCCAGCATATAGTGGGAGTGGCCGTTGCCGCAGCCGGGCATCACCAGACCTTTGCCGCTGTAGTCTACCACCTCGGTCTTGCCTGTCTGAATGTAGGCTTCGGCTCCCTTCTTGTCACCCACGTAAACGTATTTACCGTCTTTCACGGCCAACGCCTCTGCCATCTGATTGTTCTCTGCTGTGAAGATTTTGCCATAGACCACAAGATCGGCACTGTTGTTTACGGTGTTGCTGTTGTTTTTGTCGTCCTTGCAGCCGGCCAGCATGCACGTTGAGACGACAGTGCTGGCTAAGGCAACGTTTGATAGCATTTTCTTCATCATGTTCTTGATTTTTGCCTGTTTCATTGATTCTTTGTTTTTTTAATGTAATTGGATATTAAGCATTTGCCTGGCAAAATTAGCACTTTCCAGCCAAAAAAGAATCACAACTCAGGTCGTGAGCCGTGATTCTTGCAGATTTTACCATTGTTTTTGCATTTTTTTCCATTCTATGTAGTGCTCTGTAAGCGTGCCTTATTGTTCAATAACCTGCCCTTATTGCTCAATAAGCGGTCTTTATCACTAAATAAGCGGCCCTTATTGCTCAATAACTTTCTCCGCCGCACTCGAAAAATTGTTGGAACGCACTCGAAAAATTTTTCCCCTGCATTCCAGGAATAAGTACAAAAAAGAGGGTGTACATATTTAGCTAACAACGGATTTAACGGATTTCACGGATTCTTCCCGTTGCTGGCTATCAGCAGGGTTACCAATCCGTGAAATCCGTTAAATCCGTTGTCGAAAAGAAATCCAGGTGTTTTGACTCCCTCTCTCTCTTTATTCTTTCTGTTTGTGGGACTTTTTAGTCGAGTATTACTTCCATGCCGGTCTTCTGCACTTGCATGCCCATGTTGCGATAGAAGCTGATGGCGGCATCGTTGCCCTCCCATACGTTGAGGGTGATGTTGTGGCATCCTATCGACTTGGCATAGTCGCGTACATAATGATATAGTGCCTGTCCGACGTGTCGGCCGCGCGCCTGTTCGTCGACACAGATGTCGTCGATATACAGCGTCTTGGCATCTTGCAGCAGCGGATGGTTGCTGACCTCCGTCAGCTGGCAGAAGGCATGTCCGAGTATCTTGCCGTCGTCATAGACGAAGATGGGATTGCGGTCGTCTCTGATGAGCTCGGCCAGCTCTTGTTCGCTATACTTGGTGGTGTCGCCCTTGAACAGGTCCGGCCGGATGTGGTGGTGAACGGCATCCACCTGGTGCAGCAGACTCATCAGCCCTTGGATGTCCCTCTCTTCTGCTTTCCTAATCATGGCTTTGATGCTTATGCGAAGCAGGGCAGGTCTTTCTTCTGCACCAGGTATTCGCCAATCTGGACGGCATTGAGGGCTGCGCCCTTGCGGATCTGGTCGCCCGAGAGCCAGAAGGTGAGTCCGTTGTCGTCGGCAAGATCCTTGCGGACGCGGCCTACATAGACATCGTCCTTGCCTGCGGTTTCGAGCGGCATGGGATAGGTGAGGGTGGCGGGGTCGTCAACCAGTGTGCAGCCGGGGGCGGCGGCGATGGCCTTCTGTGCCTCCTCGACGCTGAGGGGGCGCTCGGTCTCGATCCATACGGACTCAGAGTGCGAACGGAGCGAGCTGACGCGTACGCACATGGCAGAGCAGCGGGCGTCGGTGTGCATAATCTTCTGCGTCTCGTTGTACATCTTCATCTCCTCCTTGGTGTAGCCGTTGGGCTGGAAGACGTCAATCTGGGGGATGACATTATAGGCCAGCTGGTGGGGGAACTTCTTGACGGTCTTCACCTCGCCAGTCTCGACCATCTCCTTGTACTGCTGCTGCAACTCGGCCATAGCGGCGGCTCCGGCTCCCGAGGCACTCTGATAGCTGGAGACATGGATGCGCTTGATGTGGCTGAGCTGTTCCAGAGGCTGCAGCACGACCACCATCATGATAGTGGTGCAGTTGGGGTTGGCAATGATGCCACGGGGACGGTTGAGCGCGTCGGCGGCATTGCACTCAGGCACTACCAGGGGCACATCGTCGTCCATGCGGAAGGCCGAGGAGTTGTCAATCATGACGCAGCCATACTTGGTGATGTCGGCAGCAAACTCCTTGGAAGTGCCTGCACCGGCTGATGTAAAGGCGATGTCGATGTCCTTGAAGTCGTCGTTGTGCTGGAGCAGCTTGACGGTGAGTTCCTTGCCGCGGAAGGTGTACTTCGTGCCGGCGGAGCGCTCTGAACCAAACAAAACGAGTTCGTCCATAGGGAAATTTCTCTGGTCGAGGATGCGTAGAAACTCCTGACCCACGGCGCCTGATGCGCCTACGATAGCTACTTTCATCTTTCTTTTTTCTAATGATTACTTAATTTTGGCTGCAAAATTACAAAAAATCCGTGTAATAAGTGTCATCCATGCTAAAAAATTCGTACCTTTGCAAACAATATGATATTTTTATCCACATATTTCCCTATTACAAGTCCGACGCTGATATTTTTCGTCGTACTGATTATCATCCTGTTTGCCCCAATCATTATGGGCAAGCTGAGGATTCCGCACATCATCGGTATGGTGCTGGCGGGAATGCTGATAGGGCAGAACGGGCTGAATGTGCTGACGCGCGACTCGTCGTTCGAGCTCTTCGGGAAGGTGGGACTGCTCTATATCATGTTCCTGGCAGGACTGGAGATGGACATGGAGAGCGTGAAGAAGAACTCGCGGCGGTTTCTTGCCTTCGGGCTGCTGACCTGCCTGATACCGTTGGCGCTGACCTACGGGATGTCGCGCTGGCTGCTGGAATACAGTCATACGGCTTCGTTCCTGTTAGGATGTATCATGGCTTCGAACACGCTGATAGCCTATCCCATCATCACGCGCTATGGATTGCAGCGCGACTCGAGCGTGATGCTCAGTGTAGGGTCGAGCATGCTGTCACTGTTCCTGTCGCTGATGATGCTGGCAGCCCTCTCGGCAGCCTACAAGGGAGATACGGGCATCGGCTTCTGGCTGTTGTTCCTGCTGAAGTTTGCGGCGTTCCTCGCCGTGCTGGCATGGACGCTTCCCAAGCTGGCGCGATACTTCCTGAGGCGCTATTCCGATGCGGTGATGCAGTATATCTTTGTGCTCAGTGCCATGTTCCTGTCGGCAGCTTTGTCGGAGGCTATCGGCGTGGAGGGTATCGTGGGCGCATTCCTTTCAGGACTCATCCTAAACCGCTATATCCCCCATGTGTCGCCGCTGATGAACCGCATCGAGTTTATCGGTAACGCGCTGTTCATCCCCTATTTCCTCATTGGCGTGGGCATGCTTATCAATGTGCGCAGCCTGTTTGAGGGTGTTCACATGCTTTGGATAGTGACGATGATTGCCTTTTTCGGCACTTTCGGCAAGGCTGTGGCAGCCTATCTGTCGAGCCTGTTGTTCCGTCTGCCCAAGTCGGCCGGCAACATGATGTTCGGCCTGACCTGTGCCCATGCGGCAGGAGCCATCGCAATGGTGATGGTGGGCATGCAGCTTGAGGTGAGTCCCGGGGTCTATCTGGTGAACGACGAGATACTGAATGGCGTGGTGATTATGATTCTCATCACGTGCATCATCTCGACCCTGATGACGCAGCATGCCTCGCAGCAGATTATATTGGCCAACCGCGAGGCGAACACCGGCATGGAGGCCCGCGATACCGATGACGAGAAGATTATGCTCTGCGTGAAGTATCCCGAGATAGCCCCCCAGCTGCTGGAACTGGCTATCATGGTGCGCAACGAGCAGCTGAACCGCGGTCTGGTGGCTCTGAACGTGGTGTACGACGATGCCCTGTCGGCCAGTCACCGCGAGCAGGGGCTGCAACTGCTGGAGCGCCTGCAACAACGCGCCGCAGCCAGCGATATCCGCATGCAGACGCAGGTGAGGCTGGCCTCGAACATTGCCAACGGCATCAAGCATGCCTTCCGCGAGTTTGGTGCCTCGGAGATTATCATGGGTATGCATGTGCATACGGACGTGAACCCGAAGTTCTGGGGCGAGTTTATCCAGAGCCTCTACAACGGACTGAACCGACAGATTGTGCTGACGCGCTTCGTGCAGCCGCTGAACACGCTGCGGCGCATCCAGGTGGCAGTGCCGTCGCGGGCCGAGTTCGAGCCGGGCTTCCACCGCTGGCTGGAACGGCTGAGCCGTATGGCGAGCAATCTGGACTGCCGCATCCAGTTTCATGGGCGCAACGAGTCGCTGGGGCTCATCCGCGAATATATCAACAACCACCATCCCTCCGTGCGGGCGGAATATACGTTCATGGGCCATTGGAACGAATTGCCTACGCTGGCTGCCCACATCAACGACGACCACATGTTTGTGGTCATCACGGCCCGTAAGGGTACCATCTCGTACAAGAGTGCCCTGGAGCGGTTGCCTAAAGAGTTGCAGCAGCACTTCTCGGGCAAGAACCTCATGATACTTTTCCCCGACCAGTATGGCGATGCCAAGGAAGAGAGCATGACCTTCACGGCAGCCCAGCATCAGGAGGAGAGCAGCGTCTACGACACGATAGCACGCTGGATACATAGTAAGAGTAAAAAGGTAAGAAAGTAAAAAGATAAAAGCAATGATAGATATTAAGGGAATCAAGAAGAGCTTTGGTACGTTGGAAGTACTGAAAGGTATCGATCTGCATATAAATAAAGGTGAGGTGGTCAGTATTGTCGGTCCCAGTGGAGCCGGCAAGACTACGCTGCTGCAGATTATCGGAACGCTGGACAAGCCGGATGCGGGCAGCGTCTGTGTAGACGGAGTTGACACCACACGGTTGTCGAGCAAACAGCTCTCCGACTTCCGCAACCGCCATATCGGATTCGTGTTCCAGTTCCACCAGCTGTTGCCCGAGTTTACCGCTATCGAGAACATCATGATTCCCGCCTACATTTCGGGAGCCTCGCCCAAGGACGCCCGTCGTCGTGCCGAGGAACTGTTGCGGTTTATGGGACTGAGCGACCGTGCCCAGCATAAGCCTAACGAGCTGTCGGGCGGCGAGAAGCAGCGCGTGGCGGTGGCCCGTGCCCTTATCAATCAGCCCGCTGTCATCCTGGCCGACGAGCCCAGCGGCTCGCTGGACTCCAAGAACAAGGAAGAGCTGCACCAGCTCTTCTTCGACCTGCGCGACCAATACGGCCAGACCTTCGTCATCGTTACTCATGACGAAGGTCTGGCAAGTATCACCGACCGCACCATCAAGATGCGCGACGGTTTGTTAGAACTCGGCGCTCTTGGGAGTACGGGGGAAGGGGATGACGTCGCGGATGTTCTGCATGCCGGTGACGAAGAGGATCAGGCGCTCGAAGCCCAGACCGAAGCCGGCATGGGGGCATGAGCCCCAGCGGCGGGTGTCGATATACCACCACAGGTGGGTCTTGTCCATCTCGCGGCGGTCTATCTCGCCCATCAGCTTGTCCAGACTCTCCTCACGCACCGAGCCGCCGATAATCTCGCCAATCTGCGGGAACAGCACATCGGTGCCCTGCATCGTAGGTCCGGGAGCAATGGCGCCCTTGTAGCCTACCGAACCGCCGTCGGCAGTATCCTCGTTCTGCTTCATGTAGAACGACTTGAACGCGCGGGGATAGTCGGTCATGATGACGGGCTTCTTGAAGTGCTCCTCCACGAGGTAGCGCTCGTGCTCCGAAGCCAGGTCGTCGCCCCAGTTGCAGGGGAATTCAAACTTATGGCCGTTCTTGATTGCCTCTTGCAGGATGTTGATACCCTCCGTATAGGGCAGGCGCACGAAGGTCTCCTTCAGCACTCCCTCAAGGCGGGCAATGAGTGTCTTGTCTATCATCTGGTTCAAGAACTGCAGGTCGTCCTTACAGTGATCCAGTGCCCAGCGTACACAGTATTTGATGAAGTCTTCCTCCAGGTCCATCAGCTCCTCCTGGTCGAGGAATGCCACCTCGGGCTCCACCATCCAGAACTCGGCCAAGTGGCGCGGGGTGTTTGAATTCTCTGCACGGAAGGTCGGGCCAAAGGTGTAGATGGCACCCAGGGCGGTGGCTCCCAACTCACCCTCCAGCTGGCCGCTGACGGTCAGCGAGGTCTGCTCGCCGAAGAAGTCGTCGTCGTAGATAATCTTTCCCTGCTCGTCCTTCTTCAGGTCATAGAGGTTCTTGGTGGTCACCTGGAACATGTTGCCTGCGCCCTCACAGTCGGAGGCTGTGATGAGCGGAGTGTGGAAGTAGAAGAATCCATGCTCGTGGAAGTAGGTGTGGATGGCCATTGCCATATTGTGGCGGATGCGCATGACGGCACCGAAGGTATTGGTGCGCAGACGCATGTGGGCATTCTTGCGCATCACCTCGAACGACTGGCCTTTCTTCTGCATGGGATAGGTGTTGTCGCAGAGTCCGTAGATTTCGAGGGCAGTGGCCTGCACCTCGCTGGTCTGTCCGGCACCCTGGCTCTCCACCAGTGTGCCTACTGCGCAGATGCAGCTGCCAGTGGTGATGTCCTTGAGCAGCTGCTCGTCAAACTTGGTGGGGTCGACCACCACCTGTACATTCTTGATGGTAGAGCCGTCGTTCAGTGCGATGAAGTCGACGGCCTTGCTCGAACGGTGGGTACGTACCCAGCCCTTCACGCATACCTCTTTTCCAAAATCCGTACTCTTCAGTACGTCAATTATCTTTGTTCTTTTCATTTTTTCATTTCTCATTTATTCGTAAGCTCCCATTCTCAGGCGGTCTACCTCCTCCTCGGTGAGGTATCGCCAGTCGCCGCGGCGCACGTTCTTCTTGGTGAGGCCGGCAAACTGCACGCGGTCGAGCTTGGTCACCTTGTAGCCTAAGCTCTCGAAGATGCGGCGCACGATGCGGTTCTTGCCCGAGTGGATCTCGATGCCGATCGACTTCTTGTCCTTCTCGTCGGTGTACTCGATGGCGTCGGCCTTGATCTCGCCGTCTTCCAGCTGGATACCGGTGGCAATCAGCTCCATGTCGTGAGCGGTCACGTTCTTGTCGAGGTGTACGTGGTAGATCTTCTTCTTCAGGAACTTGGGATGTGTCAGTTTCGAGGCGAGGTCGCCGTCGTTGGTGAGCAGCAGTACGCCCGTGGTGTTGCGGTCCAGTCGGCCTACGGGATAGATGCGCTCCTGGCAGGCACCCTTGACGAGGTCCATCACAGTCTTGCGCTGTTGGGGGTCGTCGCTGGTGGTGACATAGTCCTTGGGCTTGTTAAGCAGCACGTAGACCTTCTTCTCGGGTGTCACGGGGCTGTCGTGGAACAGCACGGAGTCCGTGCGCAGCACCTTGCTGCCCAGCTCGGTGACCACCTCACCGTTGACCTTCACGACACCGGCCTGGATGAACTCGTCGGCTTCGCGACGGCTGCACACTCCGGCATTGGCCAGGAACTTGTTCAGGCGGATGGGCTCGTTGGGATCGTAGTTCTCTTCCTTATATTCTATGCGCTTCTTCAGCGAGTATTTCGCATTGGGATCGTACGGGCCGCGCTGCTTCTTCTTGTAGGGAGTATAGCCGTTGCCGTAGGGTTTGCCGCCGTAGTTGGGGTTGTAGCCGCCCTGACGGGGCTGGTATCCGCCACGCTGCTGGTAGTTGCCGCGAGGCTGATAGCCGCCTTCCTGCTGCTGACCGTACTGCTGACGGGGACGGTAGCCGCCCTGCTGCTGGCCGTACTGTGGACGGGGGCGATAGCCGCCTTCCTGCTGCTGACCATACTGCTGGCCGTGCTGCTGTCCGTACTGTGGACGGGGACGATAGCCGCCTTCCTGCTGCTGTCCGTACTGTGGGCGGGGACGATAGCCTCCTTCCTGATTATAGTTGTTGCGGGGACGGTAGCCGCCTTCCTGGTTATAGCTGTTGCGGGGACGATAGCTGCCGTGCTGCGGGGCGCTGCCCTGAAGACTGGCACCAAAGCCCTCGGGACGGAAGCCGCCTTCCTCCTGATGCTGACTGCGGTTGTAACCCTGGTTGTAGGGACGTGTCTGCTGGTTGATGCGGGGACGGGGTGAACGTCCGGGGCGATAGCCCTGATAGCCGCTGCCAGACTCTGTGTGCTGTGTGGAAGACTGCTCTTCCTTCTTCGACTCCTGGTCGAAATTCTTGTTCTCGTTTTCAAAATCCATGATGTTGTTCTCCTTTTTTGTTTTTAGCTGAGGGCCTCACGGCTCTCTCATTGTGTTGTTGATAATTTTTAAATAATTAAATTCCGGTATAGTTCATCGGCGTAATAGCCATTAACTCTTCTTTTACCTCGGGGCTGACCTCCAACTGCTGGATGAAGGCGTGGATGGTCTCCTCGGTCATCTTCTGGTTGGTGCGTGTAAGCGCTTTCAGCGCCTCGTAGGGGTGGGGGTAGGCCTCGCGGCGCAGGATGGTCTGGATGGCTTCAGCCACGACAGCCCATGTCTGCTCCAGGTCTTGTTGGAGCTTCTCCTCGTTGAGGATGAGCTTGCGCAGACCTTTCAGCGTGCTCTGCACGGCAATGAGGGCGTGTCCCATTGGCACACCGACGTTGCGCAGTACGGTAGAGTCGGTGAGGTCGCGCTGCAGACGGCTCACGGGCAGCTTCTGTGCCAGGAACGTCAGCACGGCGTTGGCCATTCCCATGTTGCCCTCCGAGTTCTCGAAGTCGATGGGGTTCACCTTGTGGGGCATGGCACTGGAGCCCACCTCGCCGGCCTTGATCTTCTGCTTGAAGTATTCCATCGAGATGTACATCCAGAAGTCGCGGTCCAGGTCGATGATGATGGTGTTGATGCGGCGCATGGCGTCGAAGAGTGCGCCCAGCCAGTCGTAGTTCGATATCTGGGTCGTCCACTGCTCACGCTCCAGTCCTAACTTGTCGGCCACGAAGCTGTTGCCGAATTCGCGCCAGTCGTATTGCGGATAGGCCACATGGTGGGCGTTGTAGTTGCCCGTAGCACCGCCGAACTTGGCGGTGATGGGAGTATCCTTCAGGGCGCGCAGCTGCTCCTCCAGGCGGTAGACATACACCATCACCTCTTTTCCCAGTCGGGTGGGGGAGGCGGGCTGTCCGTGCGTCTTGGCCAGCATGGGCACGTTTTTCCACTGCTCGGCATAGTCGTGCAGTTGCTCAATAAGCTCTTCTATCAGCGGATAGTAGACCTGCTCCAGCGCTTCCTTGATGCTCAAGGGCACCGACGTGTTGTTGATGTCCTGCGAGGTGAGGCCGAAGTGGATGAACTCCATGTGAGTTGAGAGTTCTTTGACCAGAAGGTCAAAGCGAGCGGAGCTCGTGGGAGAGTTGAGAGTTGACAACTTCTCCTTGATGAAGTATTCTACGGCTTTCACGTCGTGGTTGGTGGTCTGCTCTATCTCCTTCACCCGGGCAGCATCCTGCTCGGTGAAATGGCGATAGATGTCGCGCAGCGTCTCGAAGTGTTTATGGTCGAAATCCTCCAGTTGTGGCAGCGGCAGCTCGCACAGTGCGATGAAATACTCTATCTCCACGCGTACGCGGTAGCGTATGAGCGCGTATTCAGAAAAGTATCCTGCCAATCCCTCTGTCTTGCTTCTGTAACGGCCATCAATAGGCGAGATGGCGGTCAGTACGTCTAATTCCATTGTTGTTGCTAAAATAAAATCTGTTTGTATATACAATCTTTTTCCGGTGTACTCTTCGCGAATACGCTGCAAAATTACAAATAAAAAACGTACTGACCAAACGATAAGCGATTTTTTTTAAACAATCGGCCGAAAAGAGAAATTTTTTGTAGAGAACCTTATTTCCGCAGCCAAAGTTATTTGGCTGCGGAAATAAGTAAGAAAATATTTATACCGGAAACATTGCTTTCCTCCAACTTGTCTTCCGATTTTTAACATTGTTAAAATGGGGCTGAGTCAATGTTCTACGGGAGGGAGTTTATAGGCAGGGATATACTAGG
>JAEEGJ010003996.1_pt1 | contig 52256 bp, 50 predicted proteins | sample 8958761 | NCBI WGS metagenome assembly JAEEGJ01 (sample SAMN16246546, study PRJNA631951) | gut metagenome | biome: gut microbiome; feature: rumen; material: RS-attached | host: Bos | place: Iran: Karaj | collected 2018-10
ATCACAGTTTGTATCACAAACACCTACAAGTGGAATACCAAGTGCGTGTGCTTCCTGAACACAGATGTGCTCCTTCTTAGGATCGATAATAAAGATAGCATCAGGAATACGGTTCATTTCCTTAATACCGCCGAGAACCTTTGTAAGCTTCTCCTGCTCCTTCTTAAGAAGGATAACTTCCTTCTTAGGAAGCTGCTCGAATACTCCGTCTGCTTCCATCTTCTCGATTTCCTTAAGACGTGCGATTCTTGTCTGAACTGTCTTAAAGTTTGTAAGCATACCACCGAGCCATCTTTCGTTAACGTAGAACATACCGCAACGCTCTGCCTCTGATGCGATAGCATCCTGAGCCTGCTTCTTTGTACCTACGAAAAGGATGTTGCCACCCTGCTGAGCGATGTCAAAGATAACATCATAGGCATCGTCTACCATACCAACAGACTTCTGAAGGTCGATAATGTGGATACCGTTACGCTCTGTGTAGATGTAAGGAGCCATCTTAGGGTTCCATCTACGTGTCTGGTGTCCGAAATGAACACCTGCCTCAAGTAATTGCTTCATTGAAATAACACTCATTTTAATACCTCCTGGTTTGTTTCTTCCGCATAAATCCTCCTGACAACCACCCGGCCTACGATAGGTTGGGAACCAATGCCAGTCCTTATGCGTGTATTTTCAACAGCCTTATAAATTTATCATAAATTGCAAATAATTGCAACAATTTTTACTCCTCTGTTTTAGGTGGTGTAGTTGTTCTAACCTCCTTGTTTACAAGCAATGCGATTATGTCATCATAGCTGCTATTTGCTTTGACATAAAAGGAACCGGATTGAATCCGATTATCAACACCAAGCTTGTTCATGTAATCACTAAACTTAGATGGACTATCAATTAGTCCTGCCTTATGTAAATCTGATGCCACAGCCTCTGACGAAGCCCCCGCTTTTATGGTAAAAGGAACATAGGAAACCGTTGTCTCAGCAACAGTATCATCAGCTTTTTCTCTAGCTTCTTCCGATTCAATAGCATCCTCAAGAGAAATCTCGCCATCTTTAAGCTTTTCTTTAGCCTCAGATATATCTTCCTCTGACTTGGATGTATCTTTAGATTCCACATCCTCCTCTACATCTGTATCTTCGGATTTGTTGGTATCCTCTGTCTCGATTTCGGATTTCTCTTCAGCCTCGGTCTTCTTAGTCTTTTCGCCCTCAACCATGCCAAGCTCTTTGGCTCGCTCTATTATCTCTTGGTCGCTAAGCTCCCTTTTACCCAAAGAATCCTTGCCAAAATAAAAGCTTATACTGAGCAGAAGTGTGGCCAGAACTATACCAATACCAAGACCTCTTAAATAGTATTTAAGTCTCATTACTTGCCCTCCTGATACAATCCAAGAACAAATTTAACCTCGCCCAATCCTCGACCTAGCTTTTTAGCAATTTCAACCTCTGTCAGCCCCTCATCATGCAGGGTAAGGATTTCCATATTGTCATTTTGTCTGTTGTTTGCAGGCTTTTCCTCGGAAAACTTTTCAGCCAAGGCTTCTGTAAATGAAACCTGCTGCTTTTCGACGGTCGCCTCTTTTAACTCAGCTCTTTGCTGCTCGATTTCCTTCATCTCTTCCACAAGCTCAATCTCCTTATCCCGGAGCACATCAAGCTTTTTGGCTATTGAAGAATCAAGAGCAACCAAGGTATCCTCTAACTCGGAGAGTTTTTTTGTCATCTCCACTGTATCCTTTTGCTTTTCGTTAAGCATAGAATACATAAAGGTAACCTCTTTGTGAGATTTGTCTACCGACTCCAATACAGTATCAGAGTACTCTGATATCTGTAGAATCTTTTCGTTGGTCTCCTTATCAGTTCTTCTATCAACCTCTACCATTGCATCATCAATTGTGGCAGCCAGCTTATCTTCCATGTCGACCTTGGCATCTGCCATCTTATCCTTGATGATTTCTTCAATTTGATCACGTGTTAGCTTCTGAAGATTCTCTCTATCCTTTGTAGATAGCTGTTCAGACAGAAAAAAACTGCCAATGCATAGGCAAAGCCCAGCGATTAGGAGCACAATTTCAAGTACAGTCATTTTAAGTCTCCCTCTTATACTCTCATATCAAAACTAGTGGCAGGCTTTTCGGAAATTTTGCCGTCAGGCTGAGACTTGTCTTCTTTTTTTTCAGCCGGCTTTTTCTTTTGGCCTTTGTTTCCTTCATAACCCGCACCATTGCCCTCGCGGTCATACCTATTCTCTCCTTGCTCAGCCTTGTACAAGTCGTTGACTTGTTTGGACTCGTGCTCTTTTTGTCGATCCACCTCGTGGGTAAGCATCTCTTGCTGGAAGGTGGATTTTTGTTCTTCCTGAGCTTGGGTATGACTGACTTCGTTGGTATTTTGTATCATACCATTAAAATTAATAGGACTTATCGACATAACATTCCTCCCACGATTAAATCGCTACTATTTTGTTAATAATCCCATATATTCTCCAAGGACATTGCGCATCTTTTGAAGAGCCTTGGTGTGTAGCTGAGACACACGTGACTCTGAAACCTCAAGGGCTGCGCTAATTTCCTTTAAAGTCATATCCTCATAATAATACAAAAGAATAACTTGTTTTTCTTTTTCGGTGAGTTTATCCAAAGCTTCCCCCAGCTTGGCAGAAAGCTCTTGCTTGGTGATGTTGTCTTCTGGCTGGATAAAATGGGAATTGTGCTCTGCCTCCATAACAGGCTCGTTCCCTGCTTCAACAAATTCATTAAGGGACACAACATTAGTAACATTAAGCTGTGACTGCCATTTCAAGAACTCGTCAGAAGAAATATTTAGTTCGGCTGCAATATCCTCGTCGGTTGCGCTGTGTCCAGATCGTGCCTCGATTGTTTTGATTGCTTCGTCAATCATTCGTTGACGCTGTCGAATGGTTCTAGGAATCCAATCCATCTTGCGGATTTGGTCTAGGATAGAACCTCTGATTCTAAGACTAGCATAGGTTTCGAATTTGACATCCTTTGCTAAATCAAATTTATCAATCGCATCAATGAGACCAAAAATACCATAGCTGCATAAGTCTTCGTACTCTACTGTATTTCCTAAATACATACAGAGTCGCCCAGCTACGATTTTAACAAGTGGCGCATATTCAAGAATTAATTGCTCCCTAAGCTCAGGATTGGGTGATACTTTGTATTTGTCCCAGAGCTTTTCCTTGTCACCTGCTTTCATTTATGCCCCCTTAGTTAAGTAAGAATCACTGTTCTTCAACTGATTCCTGCAAGTTTTCTGAAGAGATATCTTCTTCTTCCTGATCTTCAGTAAACTCAGTTACTGGAGCCTCAGGCTCAGCATCTATTGATACTGGTGGTTCTAAAGTTTTGAATGAATAATCCAAAATCATTTTGATTATGGTTCCTAAAACTAGGAAGATAACCACTACTATTAAAAGTCTGCTGACAAATTTGGAGAACTCAACCTTTTGTACAATAGAAACAACACATGTAATAAATGCTGCAGCTAATGTAATTATGACCGGTACCGTTTTTGTATTAGGTGTCATCAGCCCCTCCACATGCATTTCAAAATATAAATATATTTTAAATAATTTTAACTTCCTTGCCAACAGCTTTTATGTAATATTCCCCGGTTTCACTATAAAGCTCTACAGTACGACCATAGTTTAAACCGCAGTCTTCGGCTATAAGCCTAATTCCTAACTCCTTTAGTTTTGCACGGCTTGCTTCCGCATTACGCTCTCCCACATTAATTCCAGGCGTAGAGCCTGACATTTCAAACATCTTGGCTCCACCAGCAATCTTTGCAACTAATTTAGCCTTGTTTGCTCCAGCTTCTAACATGTCGTCATAAAGCTTTTGGATGCCAGTATCTGCAAACTTGGCTATATTAGAGTTGTTTCGTATTTGCGTACTGTCTGGTAACATTATGTGAGCTAAGCCGCTGATCTTTGTAGACGGATCGTAAAGAGCAATTCCTATACACGAACCTAAACCAATCGTAGTAAGTGCATCAGGAGCTTTGCAAATCTTAAGATCAGCCATGCCAACTTTAATCATCTGCCCCATATCATCACACTCCTTAAATTGGTACGCCTAGCGCAGTTAATATTTTCGCGTAAGAATCCTCCTCTGGCATCAGAATGAAATATCCATTGATATTTAATTCATCTGAGAACTTTGTATTAATCATCAAAGCGTTGTCGCCAAAAATACCAAACTGAACAGCTGGGACAGATAAGATAGCCGCAGCCATATCCACCGCCACAAATGGCACCGATGGAACAATTGTCAAATTGGTAAGTCCAGATAGTGCCGATAAGTACGAGCCAGCAATAATATTACCAATTTCTTTAATCGCGGATAAATCCATTTCATCGAATGGTTCGTTGTAGCTGTCATCACGCATCATAAGTCTATTGACGATATGGTGGGCAGATGGTGTATCCATCAAAAACATCATCGAACCATCAATATCCTGTTCTACACCAAGCATGATTCCAACTATTACTTCATCCTCAGCACCGATTGCCGAGCCAAGTTTCTCAACCGGTAAGAAACATACCTCTGGCACGCTCATATCGATTCGAAGGCCAAGCATATTGGCGATGGCAGTTGTAGCATTGCCAGCGCCAATATTACCTATCTCCTTGAGGACGTCAAAATATTTTTCGTTAACCTCATTAAGTGTGAGCATTGTTACCTCCCTTTAAGAAGCTTCATTCTCTCCTATGATTGAGCTGATTTCAAAGATTGAAATAAGCTCATCGCCGTTGGTACCAACGCCACAGATGAATGAATTTTTGCTTTTTAGTGTTGATGTAGGTTCCTCAATATCATCCTCAGATAATGAAAGAACTTCTTTTACTTCATCAACAATTACGCCCATAAGACCGCCCTGCTCAAGCTTTAGAATGATAATTCTAGAAGCGTCTGTAAATTCATCATCATCTAAATTCATTCTACGACGAAGACTCATAACAGGAACTACCTCACCACGAAGATTGATAACTCCGCGATAATACTGAGGAGCCTTTGGAACTCTAGTTATCTTGCTCATGCGAACGATGTTATCTATATAGGAAATGTCGATACCATAATGCTCGCCGCCGATTTTAACTACTATGTATTGTTTCTTTTCTTTTTCAACTACATCAATTACAGCTAAATCTGCCATGGACTCACCTCCTATTAAATTACAGCATTGACATCAAGGATCATAGCGATTTCACCATCACCAAGGATAGTAGCTCCGCTGATGAGCTTGTTGTTGTCAAGCTTACCAAGTGACTTAATAACGATTTCAAGCTGTCCAATAAGGTTGTCTACGATAATACCGCCAAGGGTGTCGCCCTTCTTGCAGATAACAACTGTCATTGTATCTTCAACCTCTTCCTTAGGCTCAAAATCAAGAATCTTGTCCAAGCGGATAAGAGGAATAACCTGACCTCTAAGGTGGATAACCTCTTTAGATTCAACGTATTTAATATCAGAAACAGGTATGTTCTCAATGTTCATAATTGAAGCAAGAGCGATTGCGTATTTCTCGTCTCTTATCTCAACCATCAGAGCCTGAATAATCGCAAGTGTAAGTGGAAGTCTAACTGTAAATGTTGAGCCTTCACCCATCACTGATTTAACTTCTACATCACCGCCAAGGGCTTCGATATTGCTCTTTACGACATCAAGACCAACGCCTCGACCAGAGATATCTGTAATCTGTTTAGCCATAGAGAATGAAGGCATGAACAGGAAGTTGATAATCTCCTTCTGTGAAAGACCTGCTGCTTCTTCTGGTGTAACGATACCTCTCTCAATGGCCTTTTCTTTAACCTTTTCAGTGTTGATACCGGCACCATCATCACCTACTTCGATGATGACATTGTTGCCTTCCTGGAATGCGTTGAGGAAAATAGTACCCTTTTCAGGTTTTCCTGCGGCACGTCTGTCCTCAGGAGACTCGATACCGTGATCCGCTGAGTTACGGAGCAAGTGCTGAAGTGGATCGCCTAACTGATCGACAACAGTACGGTCAAGCTCTGTATCCTCACCAGTCATAATAAGCTCCATTGGTTTGTTGAGCTTTCTGTCCAAATCTCGAATCATTCGAGGGAACTTAGCAACAACTGATTCTATAGGAACCATTCGAACCTTCATAACTGATTCATGAAGATTTGTTGTAATTCTTTCGAGGTATTCTATGTTTTCATGTAATGTCTGTCCGTCAATCTCAGAACCGTTGCTCTGAGAAGCAAGTGAGTTCTTTGCGATAATAAGCTCTGATACCTGATTCATCAAAGCGTCCAGCTTTTCGATATCTACACGAATTGTACGAGAAGTAACAGGCTTGTTGGCTGGAGTATTACTCTTAGCACCGCCTGCTGCTTTTGCTGCTGGTGCAGGAGCTGCAGATGCTGCTGGTGCAGGTGGAGCAGCTGCCGATGGAGCTGATGCTACTGGTGCAGCTTCTTGTGAAGGTGCAGCCTCTTCTTTCTTTTCGTACATATCAGATGTAACCTTGTCTGCCTCAACAGAATCAATTTCTGAAACAGCCTTTACTGCCTCAAGAATAGGCTCTAATTCTGCTTCTGCAGATAAAATAAATGAAAAATCAAATTCGAATTTTTCATCTTCAATATCTGACGAGCTAGGATCGAAAGCCATAATTGAACCGTATTCTTCAACAGCCTTGAAAACTAAGAAAGCTCTGGCTGCCTTAAGCAAGCATTCTTTGTTTATATGGATAGTAAAACCATAGAGCTGTTTTTCGCCTTTGAGCTTATCAACAGTCTCTGGCTCGAGTTTCATCTTTCTAAATAGTGGTAATTCACCAGCCTCTTCAGTTGCTGGAGCAGCCTCTGCCTCAGGAGTTGCTGCTTCCTCTGGCGCCTCTGAAGGAGCTTCACCACCACCGCCTTCTGCCTGATTGAGGTAATCATTCAAAAGCTTAATTAAGGCTTCGTTTTCTTCTGTACCTTCATTAGATGTAGCCTTAACTGTATCGAGATAAGCCTCGATAGCATCAAGACATTTGAAAAGTATGTCAATAAGGGCAGAATTAACTTTTACATTATCATTACGCACTTCCTGGAAAACGTTTTCCATGTCGTGAGTAAGATGCTGCATTCTCTTGAACCCCATAGTACCTGCCATACCCTTTAAAGAGTGGGCAGCACGGAAGATTTCGTTGACAACGTCTTTATTATCAGGCTCTTTCTCTAACTCCATGATATTGTCGGAAAGGCTCTGAATATGACCACTTGTCTCATCGATAAAAATATCCAAATATTGACTTACATCCATCCTATTAACCTCCAAGTCTTTTCACAATTGAATTAGCTACAGATTTTAGTGGAACGACCTCATCGGCTAACCCCTCCTGTTCCACCGCCTTCGGCATACCATATACAACGCATGTGGATGCTTCTTGCGAAATAACGTAAGTCTTTTTAAATTGATTCAGGAACTTAATTCCTGCGGAACCATCAGCCCCCATTCCTGTAAGCACAACACAGATGATTTCATCAAAACCAGAATTCTTTAAAGATTTGTACATAATGTCTGCACAAGGCTTCAAGCTGTTTACAGGTGGACCATCATCTAAATGACAATAGGCTGCATGACTTGCGTCTTCGCAGATTTCCATGTGCTTACCTCCTGGTGTTATATATACAAAACCAGGTCTAAAGAACTCTCCATCCTCGGCCTCCTTGACGTTTACTGAGGAAATCTGATTAAGTCTAGTCGCCAAGGATGCTGTGAAGCCCTCTGGCATATGCTGGACAATAACCACTGGAACCGATAAATCCTTCGGAAGCATCGGCACAAACGTATGAAGCGCTTGAGGCCCTCCTGTCGAGCAAGCCAAAGCAACTAGCTTGCGTCCCTTTGTACCCTTTGCTGCAGGTGAAGATTTAGGAGCTGCTGGCTGTTCTTGTTGCTTTTCAACTTTCTTCTCAACAGGCTTTGGCTCTTCCTTGACAGGTTCGGTTTGCGCATTACCTGAACCCAGCTTGGCAGCCATAAGCTTGTTGCGAACCATCTCCATTTTTTCCTGGGTGGTTTTCTTGGAATCCTCGATAGATTTAGCCGAATAGCTAACATCCTTTTTGGCTATAGTCTTATAGTTGCTGGATTTGATGGCGTCATGTAAAGCTTTAATCAAACTAGCACCAAAAGCATCTCTGGTATCATTACCGGATCTGATTGGCTTAAGAACAAAATCAAGTGCACCTAATTCCAGCGCCCGAGTGGTACTTTCCGCATCCTCTTTAAGCGTAGAACTCATCAGTACAATATTAAAGGGAACTTTTTCGGCAAACAGCTTTTCAATGAGTTCGACAGCTGTCAGCCTTGGAAGTACCATATCCAAAACCACTAGGTCGTAAGGATTGTTCTTTATTTTGTTGTAAGCATCTTCGCCGTCTGCACTAACGTCGACAACACGAAAATCACTATCTGAGTTGATAATATCACAGACAATCCTTCGCATAAGTGCAGAGTCATCAACAACTAAAATCTTATACATTCTTTACCCCTGATCTTTTTTACGAATCCGTCGGTCCTCATCAAAAATGTACTTTATTATAGTCTCCCTATCCTCTGTTTCCTTAAATAAGAACTCAATTCGATGCTCATATATCTTGAGTTCTTCTTTGTATTCACTTTTTACTCTTCTGGCAATAACATTTATAGTCTGATTAATCGTCGGCGCCACCAGTCGGAAGCTGATGTACATATATCTGTCAGTTTCAACATCCTTTGATGATGTGAACCTGGCGCCACCACCGCTGATATCGACGATATTTCCATCTACCGGTTCGCCATAGGTATTGCCATATTTTTCTAAATCATTCTCCACCAATTGCATGTTTGGCAGAATCGCCACATCCTCAGGTATCGGAAGCACCTTTAGTGGTATTACGCAATTGAATCTAAAGTAGTCACGCCGTTGAACCTTGGTAAGCTTGGTAGCCGGTTCAAAAACGTACACAGGAAAGTTTTCTAGTCGACCTCTTTTTGTAATCTTTCCTGTCAATTGAAACATTCCCTTTTTGGTGTTGAATACTCCAACTAATTCAGCATCCATAGGAATTGTCACAATGCTCCCCCGCCTTGTAGGAATATGAAATATAATTTCTTCTTTTTTGGTTACGCCAAAAACACTGGAAATATAAACATTTCGCTCTCCATCAACATTGTTTTCGACGTCAGAATTGTTGCTGGCAAACGTAAATTCAATTGGTGTGCCAGGTCTGAGATCAAATATTTCCATATACTACGCCCTATCTTTTAGTAATGCATTAAAAATATGTGAAACACCCCATTTATAGTGGGTGCGTTCATCCTTTTGTAGAAGCTTTGAAGCAAGTGCCTCAAAGGACTTGGCCGCCTTGGACTGAGGGTACTCAATCGAAACAACCTTTTGATTTCTAACTGCCTTTTCTAATGTAGCGTCATAATTAACATTGCCCAAAAAATCTAAATCTCCGCCCAAAAACTTTTGAACAACCGAAAGCATTTTGTTGTAAACCGCTCTTCCCTCGCCTTCGCTTGTAACCTTGTTGGCAACCAAATGAACATTGGTGCCACCTTTTTGGTATTTAGGACTTTTGTACATAGCCTTCATAAGGGAATATGAATCGGTGAGGGAACTTGGCTCAGGTGTTGAAACAAGAACTATCTCCGGAGATGCTAGAACAAACTCCAAAACCTGGTCAGAAACGCCCGCACCCGTGTCTATTATAAGGATATCACATAAGTCATTTAAAAGTGATAGATTACGCACTAAAAACGTAATTTGTTCACGATTTAGATTATTTAGTCCCACAACACCGGAACCACCGGAAATAAAGCCAATCCCCATAGGCCCCGTGGTGATGATGTCCCTTATGCTTTTTCCATTGAAAATAACGTCAGAAAGATTATAGTTTGGAATTGTTCCAAACATAACTTCAACATTTGCAAGACCAAAATCCGCATCAAGAATAATTACTCTCTTGCCCATACGAGTAAACCAAACAGCAAGGTTAACCGCCATGTTTGATTTGCCCACACCGCCCTTGCCAGAGGTAATAGTTATAACCTTGGTGTTTTCAACGGACTTGATGTTGCGAGCCTTTATTACGTTTCTAAGATTTTCCGCTTGATCCATTTAATTTCCTCCCAACAACTGTTTTACCAGCTTCTGGGCGTTTACAATCTCTATATCATCAGGAACGTTTTGGCCAACGGTGATGTATGAAAGTGGTGCCTTGGTGTATTGCTTAAGATTAAAGATGTTACCAAGGTTCTTTGTCTCATCTAGCTTAGTAAAGATTAAATTGAAATCCGTAAACTCTAGATACGAATCTGCGATATCAATTAAATCCTTGTATTTGGTAGTTGCAGATAAAACAAGATAGACTTCGTTGTCGTAGAAATCCCCAAGTGCACTTACAAGCTTTTTGGTATCCTGTTTCTGCTCCTCGTTTTTGTGAGAAAAACCAATTGTATCTACCAAAATAACATCTAGATCTTCGTATTCTCTAGATTGTTTTTTTACTGTATCAAGAAGCTCGTCAGCCGAATATATGACATTCAAAGGAACTCCCAAAATATTCGCATAAGTTTGAAGCTGATTTGCTGCAGCCATTCTGTAGGTATCAGCAGTGATAAGTCCGACCTTTTTGCCCTCTTCAACCTTGAATTTGCTAGCTATCTTGGCGATTGTTGTAGTCTTGCCTACACCTGTAGGACCAATGAAAAATATAACCTTCGGACGTCTCTCACCAGGAAGTATCTTGGTAGGTGTGCCAAGCTTTAAAACCATCTTCTGGTATACATTGGAAAGAAGATTATCCAAAGAATGACTGGTCTGAAGGATTTTGTCCATATCCTCAAGTACCTGGTTAATGTATTTCTCCTGAACCTCATTCTCTAGCAAAACATTGTAAAGCATCTTAACAAAGACATGATTGTCGTTATCTATAGAAGGTTTTTCAGAAATAGAAACTGAAGATACCCTAACATCATCCATGTTGTTGACTGGCTTTGTGCTAGATGTCTTTGGCGCCTCGCTTGTAAGCTCGCTCTGTAAATCCCTTTGAGGCTCTCTTGGAGCTGGTCTTGCATTTGCAGGACGCGAATAGGTAGGCTCAATCGCTACAGGTGATGCCGGCTCATCAGATTGCTTTTCTAGCACTTCATTGACTGCTGAAAATGCATGCTTCAAAAGAATTGCATCATCAGCAACTGCATCAAATCCCGCCCCTTTTGTTTCTTCTTTAGGCATCGAAAATGCTTTTTCAGCAGTTGATAAAGCATCATCCTCTACCGCCGCTGTTACCTCGTAGGTGTTGCTTTTAAATAATCCACCAAGCCCCTTTGGCTTGATAACCTTTACATTCATGATAACTGCAGCACCGCCAAGCTCCTTTCGAACCTTTGACATTGCCTCTTCTTCAGTTTTTCCAGTGTACTTATTAATTGTCATTTATTTTCTACCCCGTAACCATTCCTACTGATGAAAGCTCAACATTTGAATCAATCTCATTGTAAGAAACTACTATTAAATCTTTGATATAATCTTGCGTCATGCCCTTGAAATACATTCGAACAATCGGCGATGTGACAACTATTGGTGTGTGACCCATCTCCTCAAGCTTTTTCACCTCTTCCTCTAGAGAAGCTATGATAGCTTTGATTCGTTCTGGGTCAAGAGTAAGGTATGCGCCCTGCTCCGTCTGTTTAATAGATGCCATTATATCCTGCTCAACCTGTGGATCAACAGTGATAACCTGTGTCACCTCGTTTGGAGCAAAGTACCTACTAGAAATCGCTCGTTTCAGCCCTTGTCGCACATATTCCGTAAGTACATCAGTATCGTGTGTGGTGGTCGCATGGTCTGCTAACACCTCAAATATTGTAAGCAAATCTCGGATTGAAACTCCTTCTGAAAGAAGATTCTGAAGTACCTTTTGTACATCACCAAGCCCGAGAAGCTTTGGTATAAGCTCATCCACAATAACAGGATTTGATTCCTTGAGATTGTCGATAAGATTTTGAACATCCTGCCTTGTGAGAAGCTCTGCAATATGCCCTCGAATAATCTCGGTAAGATGTGTTGCTATGATTGAAGGAGGATCAACAACTGTATATCCCAAGGATTCGGCTCGCTCCCTCTGACTTTCTGTTATCCAGATTGCCGGCAGATGGAAGGATGGCTCGAATGTAGGTATACCTGTGATTTCCTCTTCCACGTAGCCTGGATTCATGGCCATATAGTGGTCGAATAAAATCTCACCCTCTGTGACCTGAATGCCTTTAATTTTTATAATGTATTGATTAGGGTTTAGCTGAATATTATCTCGAAGTCTGATGATAGGTACCACAGTACCAAGCTCAAGAGCAATCTGCCGCCTAATCATAACTACTCGATCAAGCAAGTCTCCTCCTTGGTTTACATCCGCAAGAGGAATAATACCGTATCCAAATTCCAACTCAATCGGATCAACCTGAAGCAAGGAGACAACATTTTCTGGTTTTCGAATTTCTTCGGCCTCGGTTTCTTCCGCTGCCACCTCCTGTTCTATCTCTTCTTCACCTATAGTCTTGGAAATAGAACGACCAGTTGCAATAAATGCCGCACCGAACGCCAAGAACAATATGGTGTTAAGAGGTGTAATTATACCAAGGAAAATCAACACTGCACCTACTATATAAAGAACCTTTGGAATACCAAAAAGTTGCTTTACTAAGGTGCCAGAGAAATCTGCTGCCTTTGAACCCTTTGTTACAAGAATACCTGTTGACAGTGAAATCAAAAGTGATGGAATCTGTGAAACTAAGCCGTCACCGATTGTAAGGATACCAAATTGCGGAATAGCCTCTGCAAAAGGCAACCCTTGGTTCAGAATTCCAAGAGCTGTACCACCTGCTAAGTTGATAACTGTGATTATAAGACCGGCAGTGGCATCTCCTTTAACGTACTTAGTAGCACCGTCCATGGCGCCGAAGAATGCTGATTCTTCTTGAATCTTATCACGCCGCCTCTTGGCTTCTGCATCATCAATCGCGCCTGTATTTAAATCGGCATCAATAGCCATCTGCTTACCAGGCATAGCATCCAAGGTGAATCGAGCCGAAACCTCAGCTACACGCTCAGAACCTTTATTGATAACCATAAACTGGATAATAATCAAAACAAGGAAGATAATTGCGCCGATAATAAGATTGTTACCACCAACGAAACTACCGAAAGTTGCTACTACGTTACCAGGGTCACCTGTTGAAAGAATAAGTCTCGTAGAAGAAACGTTAAGTGAAATTCTAAAAATAGTTGTAAAAAGAAGTAGTGTTGGGAAGAATGCCATATCCAATACTTCTTGAACGAACAAAACATCAAGCATAACAATCAAGGCGACTGATATGTTAAAGGCAATCATAACATCAAGAATAAAGTTTGGAATAGGAATGACAAAGAATACGACTGCAGCAAGCAAATATAAAGCTATACCAACATCAGATTTTTTAACGTTTGCCGCGAAATCCATGGGTCATCCCCCCCTTTCCTAATTATTTTAACTCGCCCTATTTGTGTATACCACCGCAAGTATTTCGGCTACTGCTTGATAGAGCTCTGGTGGTATAACTTCATCAACCTCTACTGTTGCATACAATGCTCTTGCAAGAGGTTTGTTTTCTACGATTGGTACATCGTTTTCTTTTGCGACTTCTTTGATTTTGGAAGCCAAGTAATCTTCACCTTTGGCAACAACTCTAGGTGCTTCATCCGCAGTGTTGTCGTACAAGATGGCTACCGCTAAGTGTGTAGGGTTGGTGATAACTACATCCGCCTTTGGAACATTTTGCATCATTCTTCGACGAGAGCTTTCCATCATTCGCTGACGCTGCTTACCCTTAATCTGAGGATCTCCTTCAGTATTTTTGTACTCATCCTTGACCTCTTGCTTGGTCATCTTCATATCATCTTTAAACTTCCACCTTTGATAGGCGTAGTCGATAAGACCTAGAATGATATAGATAATACTGATTTTGATTCCTGTATCTACAATTATTCTAAATATCAAGCTCAAAGCCGCCATCAGATTCACATCATATAATATGAATAGATTGTTTGCCTGATCTCTAATTGTAAGATATGAAATATAAAAAACTAAGAAAATCTTTGCCAATGCCATAAGCAGATTGACAATAGATTGCTTGGAAAAAATCCTTTTAAAACCACTGACAGGATTAAACTTGTTAAGCTTTGGTTGAAGCGGCTTTAAGGTTGGCTGCCACCCTACCTGCACAAGGTTTGCCACGAAGCCTGTCAAAAAACCAATTATCAAAAATGGAAGCAAAATAATAAGCATTCTAATGAGCAAAGAAAACATTATTCCGGTAACAGTTGCTATCGTCATACCGCTTCCATTCATATGAACAACGTCAGGAATTATTGCATATATCCATGCAAATATTTCCTCAAAGCGCTCCCCTGCAAATGAAGTAAAAATGCGTAGCCCAAGGAAAAAACCAAATAGCGCAACGCCATTAACAACCTCTTTGCTCTTGGCTACCTTGCCTTCCTTTCTGGCGTCAGAAAGCTTTTTGGAGGTGGGCTGTTCAGTCTTCTCACCGCCCTCGCCTTCGGCAAAGAATTGCAGATTATATTGTAGTAAAAGATTATTCTCCATCAATACAACCCTTGCAGAAATAGTCTAAACATCTTCTGCATCTCTTTAAAAATAAATTCTGCTATGTTGGGAAGTAGGAATATAGTTAAAAACAAAACAATAAATCCTACTATGATTTTAAGCTGGGCACCAACTGAAAACATGTGAATCTGAGGCGCCACCTTTACCATAATTCCAAGTACTGCATTGAGTAACATAATGACAGCAAACACTGGAAGAATGATTCTAAAACCAATAACAAAAATATCTGTAATATATACAATAACAGATTTGAATAAGGAGTCCCATTTGAAAATGGTTCCACCAATCGGAACTAGCTCAAAGGCATCACAGAAAGCCTTAAAAATATATCTGTGCATTCCGGAAATAACAAGCAAAATCATTATAAAATTGTTGTATAAGGTTCCGGTAACAGAGGTCTCAGTTCTAAGTGTTGGGTCATACTCTTGAGCCATCGAAAGACCGATATTCATATCTATCATATTACCTGCAAGAAGAATAATAAAGTTACAGCAATAGGTAGAAAAGCCCATTATTAGTCCTGTAACCGCTTCTCTTGCAACTAAAAAAGCATATCCTGTCACTGTAGAATAATCTAGAGCACTAAAGTCAACAACAAAATACAAGAGCAATGACACGATGGCAGAAAAACCAATCTTTGCCCTTGCAGGTGTATTACTGGTGTTAAAAAATGGTGCCACAACCACGAACATGGATATGCGTGTAAGTATCAACAAGAAGTATTCAAATTTTTCTAAAGTAAAATCATAACTAAACATCTACTCTCTAGCCCAGATAAACACTAAAATTTGTCCATAAATCGGTAATATATTCTGTTAATACTGTAAGCATCCATGGACCGAAAAACATAAGAGCTGCGAATACACCTACAATCTTTGGAATGAATGTAAGAGTTTGCTCTTGAATAGATGTGACTGTCTGAAAAATACTAACCACAAGACCTATAATTAGCGAAACCAACAGCAGAGGAAGCGATACCATAAGAAGTGTGTATATCGAATCTCTGATTATGTCTAATACCTGTCCTTCAGTCATAACCTATTCTCTCCTAATAAACTAATAGAATGTCTTTACTAATCCGCCTATAACTAGATTCCATCCGTCAACTAATATAAACAACAATATCTTGAAAGGTAAGGAAATTGTGGTAGGTGGAAGCATCATCATACCCATGGACATAAGTACAGATGCCACAACCATGTCAATCACTATGAATGGCACATAAATTAAGAAACCAATTATAAATGCAGTACGAAGCTCTGAAAGTACAAAAGCAGGAACTACAACTGTGAATGGTACTTCCTCATATTCCTTGTAGGTAATCCCTGCGATATCGCAGAAAAGATTTAAGTCCTTGGTTTGAGTCTGACCATACATAAACTCTCGAACAGGAGCTATTGCTGCATCTATAGCTTCCTCTTGAGTAATCTCACCAGCATCGAAAGGATCGATAGCCTCAGTTTTGATTTGTGTAATAACTGGTGACATGATAAATAATGTTAAAAAAAGCGCCAATCCAGTAAGAATCTGATTGGGCGGCGCCGTGTTCGTACCAATAGCAGCGCGCACAAAATGCATAACTATTACGCATCTGGTAAAGGACGTAAGCATTATCAGAATTGAAGGCGATAGAGTAATGATTGTTAAAACAAGCATCATTCTTAGGGTGGAAGAAAAATTGCCATCCTCGCTATCAAACCTAAGGTTAAAGCCTCCGTCTCCTACAGTTTCATCGGATGCGTTAGGTGCATGCTCAGTGGCGCCATATTCCGAATTGCTGGCTCCATATTCTGTATCATGTTCAGTTGAAGTGCTTGACGCATACACGTTGAATGAAAAACACCAAAATGTTAGACATACAACTACCGTAGCGAAAACAATACTGCATACCAAATAAGCTTTTTTCAATTTATTCATAACATAATCTTGGGCGAAAAGCTATTTCTCCTTTTTTAACATCTTGTTCATGATAGATTTGAAATCCACTGGAGGCAATAGCTCGTTCTGCTGCTCTCCAATCTCTTTTAGTTCAGAAGAAGATAGTTCGCCTATAAGAGTAATATTGTCTTTGCCAACGGCAATCACAAAAAACCTATCTTCTCCTGCCCGTATTATTTGAACGTATTTATTGTTGGCGACTCTAATTGCCTCGACCATCTGAAGATTACGGCATTTCCCCTGAGTCTTTTGATAGCCTGCAATCCATCGTGTGACATAGTATGTCAATGCAATGATTCCAACGAATACAAATAGTACAAAGAGAAGTTGGAAAAAGTTTTCACCAGTAGAAGTAAGGAAAATCATTGTTAACCGATAACCTTCTTTACTGCCTCGAGAACACGCTCTGCCTGGAATGGCTTAACGATAAAGTCCTTGGCGCCTGATTGAATGGCTTCGATAACCATAGCTTGCTGACCCATAGCAGAACACATAATTACACATGCATTAGGATCCTTTTCCTTGATAGCCTTTAATGCACCAATACCGTCCATTTCTGGCATTGTGATATCAAGAAGAACGAGATCTGGTGTAAGCTCTGCGTACTTATCAACGGCAATTTTACCGTTCTCAGCCTCTCCTACTACATTGTAGCCATTTTTTGTGAGAATGTCTTTGATCATCATTCTCATGAATGCAGCATCGTCACAGATTAAAATGTTTTTTGCCATGTTTTCATCTCCTTAAATATATTGTTTATTCTTTGATGATTTCTGTAATTCGTACTCCAAAGGATTCTTCGATAACTACTACTTCCCCTTTGGCCACATACTTGCCATTTACAAGCACATCTATTGGTTCACCGGCTATTTTGTTAAGCTCGATGATAGTACCTGGAGCAAAATCCAAAATATCTTGGATTGTCTTGTTGGTGCGTCCCAATTCTACTGTAACCTCGAGAGGAACGTCTAGAATCAGGTCGATGTTCTCCTGCGCGAACTGAGCAGCAAAACCAGGTCCGAAAGGAGTAAATTGCGCTGGTTGTACGCTTACCTGAGGACCAGGTGCATATGCATAAGGCGCCATCGGTTGTCCTGGCATCGGCTGAGCCGCCGCAGCGTTTGGATCCATCTGAGGAGCCGCCTGTGGTGGAGGCGCCGCTGCTGGCGCTGGAGCTGGCTGAGGAGCTGCCGCCGCTGGAGGTGGTGCTCCAACTCCATCATCCACAGTTGAATTGGAGTCGCTTTCCATATTGTTAAGCACTGCAGAGCACATCTCTTTTGCGAGAGATATTGGATACAGTTGCATCATCTCACTATTAACTAAATCGCCGATTTCCATCTTGAAAGCAATTCTAACAAAGTTGGCTTTAAGGAAATCATCGATTTCACCTGGATCTATTGCAGACAAATCAGTAAGTGTGGCAGTTGGTGGTGAAATATCAACCATCATATTAAGCATTGATGAAAGAGATGTTGCCGAAGCACCCATCATCTGGTTCATCGCTTCGGAAATAGCTGAAAGGTGAAGTTCTGAAATCTCACCGTCTACGCTGGTTCCATCGCCGCCCATCATAAGGTCTGTAATGACCTTTACGTCGTCCTCTTTGAGGACGAGAATGTTGCTACCGTCTAGTCCTTTTGTATATCCGATTCTAACAACAACGCAAGAATTATCGTAAGCCGTCGACAAGCTATCCCAATCTGTTTCTGAGACAACTGGTGTGGAAATCTCTACTTTTTTGTTTACAAGAGAAAATAATGTTGTCGCAGCACTTCCCATGCTGATATTGGCTACCTCGCCAATTGTATCCATCTCTTGATCTGACAACTCTCCGCCGCCAGAAGAAGGCTCTCCTGCGGGTGCGTCGGGTACGCCGCCACTAAGTAGTGCATTTATCTCGTCTTGTGATAATACACCGTCACCCATTCTACTGCTCCTCCCTTATAATTTGTGTCACTCTAACTGCATAATCGTTACCTGAAGCGCCAGGAAGGGCTTGGAATTTCTTGATATCGCCCACGAAAACATCTAGCTCTTCGTCAACCTTGGTGTTTAGCCTAACTATATCGCCAACCTGTAGCTGCGAGAAATCGGCAACTGTGATTTTGCTGTTGCCAAGAACTGCCTTTACAGGTATTTTTGCCCTTGATATCAATGCCTCTACAGAATCAGCATAGCTGTCGCCAGCCTTCTCTTTCTGACTACTATACCAGAACTTTGTGTTCAATTTGTCCATAACCGGTTCTAAAGTTATGAACGGAAGACAAATATTCATTAATCCTTCCACGTCACCTATCTTGATATTAACCGTAACAATGGCAATCATCTCTGACGGTGATATGATCTGCGCAAACTGGGAATTAGTCTCGATGCGTTCTAGTCTAGGATGAACATCTAATACATTTTCCCAAGGTTCTCTAAGTAAGTCTACGCAGGACGTCATTACTCTCTCGATGATAAGTAATTCTATTTCTGAAAAATCTCTAACCTTGTCAAGAGGCTCTCCTGTGCCGCCTAACATTCTATCTACCATGGCAAAGCCAAGATTAGAAGCCATTTCTACTATTATGCTTCCCTCTAAAGGAGAGAAATCAACTATCCCAAGAAGAACTGGATTTGAAAGCGAGTTTGAAAACTCCATATAGGTAACAGCCTCGGAGTTCATAACCTCTACCTGAATATTCTTCCTAAGGAAAACCGGAAGATTTGTTGAAAGCAATCTTCCGTAGTGCTCAAAAATTATTTCCATGGTACGAAGATGTTCCTTGGAAAACTTTGAAGGTCTGGCGAAATCGTAGTTCTTTACCGGCTTTTCTTTGGTGTTCTTGATTTCTTCAACATCTACTTCACCACTTGTCAACGCATTAAGCAGATTATCTATTTCATTTTGCGAAAGAACGTCTCCCAAGTATCCTCACCACCATTCGTTTATTACATATTTTGCTAGTATAGGTTCTGCAAAATCTTTTTTAAGGAAGTTCGCCCCATTATAATTCACCTTCGGTGAAGAGGGCTCACAAATATTTATTTTGTTAGAGCAAGTTCTACAAAATAAACATTTATTGGTATGTCGCGCTAGAGAAGTTAACTCTAACAATAAAAGCTGATTTGAATAAAGTTTGAAGTGATTCCAGAATTTCTTCCTTGACAGCATCTTCATTCTTCCTCATATCATCAATTGTGTGTGACGCAACCACGGTTTTGATTGTATCACTGATAACGTTGTCGTATGGTGTCAAATCGCCTGTGCCACCAAACTTTGTAGTGTATTCTTCGTTTTTGCTATCTAGTGATAGCGAAACGCCAAGTACTGCGTAATGTAAATTGCCATCACCGCTATCTGCAAGGTTGATGGTCAACGTTGCGCCTTCGTTTACCGGATAGTCGACCATGTCAGCCACATCTATTGCAAGCGAGCCTGCTGTGTCTCCGGCTTGAAGGTCTAAATCTATAGCTGAGCACACCTTGGTGATGAGCTCGTTAGCCTTCTTGGTTTCTGGCACAATCGAAATTGTAAGAACCGCTGTAAGAACAAGATTCACCACAACAAGAGCTAGTATAACGACTGTAATCAAATTCTTTTTCATAAAGCAATCCCTTTCTATTCTCCTAAATCAGATGAATACGAATTATAAACCTTGATTTCGACCCTTCGGTTTCTAGCACGTCCGTCGGCTGTGCTGTTGTCTGCTATAGGTACATATTCACCTCGTCCTGCGGATTTGATGTATGCAGGATTCAGATTGGTGTCTTGTCTAATCCTATCGGCCACATATAACGCTCGATACATAGAAAGGACATCATTGTTTGCATATGTTTTAGATGACATTGGAACATTGTCGGTGTGACCTTCGATTTCGATGATATTCTTGTCGTACTCCTCGAGAATCTTGGATAAATTATCGACTATGCCAATGGCATCTTCTGTAAGCTCTGCTTTACCAGAATTGAAAAGTAATGCACCGTTTATGGTAATCATTACGTAATTTGCATTAAAATCGACCTCTACCTGGTCTTGTAAGCCATACATCTCAAGCTTTTGCTCGATTTCTTCGGCAATGCTTTCGCTTTCGTTAGCTCCAGCTTCTTCCAAAGTTTCGATGGCTTCTTCTACTGAAACTCCACCCACCTGGGAATCGTTCTGAGTTGTCTGTCCGTCCGTCTCTTGGTTGCCATGATTTTGACTGTCACTTGAGCCTTCTTTTTCGTACTGCTCATCGTCTCCATCGTGGACACTGTTGAAATAATCATCAAACATTTCAAGCTGGCTGATACCAGATGAAATCATCTGTCCCTCGCCTATGGAGGTGCTACCAGAAGAAAATATACTAAAACTAGACTGAATACTCGCAATAACTTCTTGGAACTTTTCTGTATCGGTACTACTCATTGAGAAAAGCAAAACGAAGAAGCACAAAAGCAAGTTCATCAAGTCGGAGAACGTGGCCATCCAGGCAGGAGAACCAGCAGGACCTTCTTCCTGTTTTTGCTTCTTTGCCATTAGCCCTCACCTCCTGCTGCTTCGGCGCCGCCGTTATCACCGATAGTTCCTCTTGCTGATGGAGGAAGGAATGATTTAAGCTTTTCTTCGATGATTCGTGGGTTCTCACCGGCTTGAATTGAAAGAAGTCCTTCTACGGTGATGGACCTCATCATAATTTCCAAAGAATTGTTAACTCCTAGCTTGGTACCAACAGGACCTGTAAGCCAGTTTGCAATCAATGATCCGTATAAAGTTGTAAGCAAGGCAACTGCCATGTTTGGTCCGATTGTGGAAGCGTCTGAAAGGTTCTTTAACATGTTAACAAGACCAACCAGAGTACCAATCATACCCCAAGCAGGTCCCATTTCACCCCATTTTTGCCAGAAGCCTATGATGACTTTGTGTCTGTCTTCAAGGCATCCCATTTCAGTTTCAAGAATTGCTCTAACTAACTCTGGATCAGTACCATCAACGACTAGATTGATTCCTTTTTTGAGAAATTCGTCTTCGATTCCATTGGCCGCCTCCTCAAGAGCTAGGATACCTTCCTTTCTCGAGATGTTGGCTAGATTGATGATATTGGCTATTGTCTCTGAAGCATTGCCAATGGCAGGCTCCTTAATCGCTAGTGTAAGGCCCTTAAGTCCAGCAACAAAATCCGACATTTTATTACATGCAATACAAGATGACAAAGAACCGCCAATTGTGATAATAACAGACGGAACGTCTATAAAGTTTGCAATGGCCGCTACACCACCGGATGATACGATACCGAAGATGACCATTACTAAGCCGAGTACCAAACCGATTAATGAACCTAGATCCAAAGCTCTCACCACCCTTTTTCTATGGATTAAATGTATAGAAATACACGATATACACTTTTGTGATTATTTTACTAGATTTGACTTTCCATGTCTACTTCATTCAGTAAAATCGTCGCATATTATTGTGTTTTTTTCATGTCCTAACCACTAAATATAGTTTTTTCACAATTTTTTTAGATTTTCTTCAAAAAATCTAGTTTTAACTCTATAAAAACACCTCAAAAAATTGAGAAAATGTCCTTATTTTCTAGACTTAAAAAGGAATAAAAGCAAGCAAAAAAACAAGGAGACAAAAGCCTCCTTGTTTTAATTAAATTTCAAGCTATAAATTATCTCTTCAAGTTGATTAATTCTTCAAGCATTGTATCTGATACAGTGATGATTCTTGAGTTAGCCTGGAAACCACGCTGAGTTGTAATCATATCTGTAAATTCAGCAGACAAATCAACGTTTGACATTTCAAGCTGACCTGTGTTCATTGAAGAACCATCTGCAGAGATGTCTATACCAATACCATCGAACTCACCTGAGTTAAGTGTTGTCTGGTAACAGTTATCACCTCTCTCCTCAAGACCTGATGCATTAGCAAATTGAGCAACTGCAATCTGTCCCAAAAGAACAGTGTTACCATTGCTGTAAGATCCATAAATCTTACCATCCTGAGAAATTGAAAGACCTGTCATAGTACCAAGCTTCTTACCAGCTCCAATTGTAGGGCTAGCAGCCTGTCCTCTCTTAGGGTCAACAGTAGATGTACCACCATTGTCAAAGTTCTTCAATTGAGAGAAATCAATTGAAATGTTTGAAAGGGCTGCATCATCATAGTTAGGGCCAAGTAATGCGGTATTTAAATTGAGAGCCATACTTCCAGGTTGTCCCGCATATACGATAAAGCCTTCACTTGTATCAAACTGTAAGCCATAGCCTTCGTTAGTAACAGACAATCTTGCTGTAGCAAGGGAAGCAGGGTTAGCAACATCAATACCTGATGTTTCAATAACGTTACGAGCGCCCTTCATGATAACATCATCAACACCAAAAACCTCTTGTAAAGAAAGTGTTTTTGACTGACCTGTCTGAACACCATTCTCATCTACAGAGATAAATGTGTATCCAAGTTTTACTGGTGGTACAACTGTATCATCCATTTCTGCACCGTTTAATCTATACATCTGATTTGTAGTAGGATCTTTGTAATAAATACCATCTACACCACCAACACTTGTATTTGAAATAGCATCAATTACTTTGTATTCTGTTGTAACACCATCTGCACTACCAAAAATATTCTGAATATCGTTACCTGCATTAATATATTTAGCAAGCAAATCGTTGTTATCCTGATCAAGCACATTTGTAAGCTCGATAGAATACTGACCTTCGTCAGCGTTTAATAATCTAAGTGCAAACTTTGCTGTGTATGAATATCCAAGATTATCGTAGAAAGTGAGGGAACGAGCATATCCGTTTGTTGTCTGGAACTGCTTATCGTTCTTGTCTATGATTCCACTAAAGTTAGCATCAGTAGTTGCCTCTGGATCAGAGGTAAGGTTTGCTGGCTGCATAACTCTAAGAGGTGAAACTGTATCTTTAACGATGATTGGTTCACCAGTAGATGTGTCAACCTGCCATCCCATTACAAGATAACCAGTTGTAGTCATAGCAAGGTTTCCTGCACCATCAATGTAGAATGATCCAGCTCTTGTGAATAAGTTTTCTGTACCGTTGCTAACGATAAAGAAGTTTGTAGAATTTGAATCTGTAAGACGAATATCCAAAGCATCGCCTGTAGATTGTGCAGCACCACCAGAAGTGATGGAAATCTTGGTTGCACCATTAGTAACACCAAGACCGATTTGCTTAGCATTTGTACCACCGCGAGTTGCAGTAGCACCAGATGCCTGTTGAGTTGTCTGATACATAATATCAGCAAAAGTTGTTGAAGAAGATTTGAACGCAACTGTATTTACGTTAGAGATGTTATTACCAATAACATCCATCTTTGTCTGGTGTGTCTTAAGACCTGCTACACCAGAGAAAAGTGATCTCATCATAATGAATGACCTCCTCAAAAAAATAGCTATTTGAGGGTGAACTGTTTTGCCGCATCTGTCAGTCAGCGACATTAGCTTCCATAAGGTCCAGCTAAACTATAACAGCACCGTCAATATTTGTAAAAATGTTCTCTTCTGATTCAGTTTGGTCCATAGCTGTAACAACAGTCTGATTTGGCACATTTACGATAAATGCAAGTGTATCAACCAATACCAGCGAATCAGTAATTCCCTTTTCGGATGCCTTTTGTACACCCTCTTCAAGTCTAAGGGATTGTTCTTCTGTAAGCTCGATATTTCTCTCATCAAGTCTTGCAGATGCATGCTTTGAAAACTTAAGCTCTGAACCTGCATCAATTTTCTGCTTGAAGATTTCTTCGAAGCTTGCGCCATTGTAATTGCCAAGTGGTTTAGACTCAGCCGCTGGGTTGAGGTAGGTTCCAGCAACCTTTTCGATGGAGGTGAAGTTTGGGTTAATATTTAACTTACTCATATTGCTCCTCCTATCTTATCCCTCGTTTTCTTCTGCCTCTGCTTCAAGACCCTTGCGAATTTCTGAAATACGTTTTTCGAGAGTCTCTAATCTCTTAACTGTGTCATCGCTTATATACTGTCTTGTATAAAAATCTAATGCGTTATACAACTGTCTTGCTTCATCAACCTTATCAGCATCCTTGATTGTAATGTTGTACTCATCTGGTAGATTGATGATTGAATTAGTAAGTGCGTCAGATGTCATCACTGCGTTGTAGTAAGATTCATCAAATACTGAATCAAGCTTGTCTACTGAATATGGAACTCCGTTGATATTAAGATATATTCCATCTTCATCGCTTGATACCAAATCGACTTTACCTGTAACATAGTCATTATCGTCTTTGACCATAACAACCTTTCCTACCAAGCTGTTAGCTTGCATAGATTTCATATCATCCTGTACAGATTGAATTGCTTCGATTTGAGTAAATGATGCAAGCTGTGAAACATACTGACCGTTGTCTGTAGGCTCCAAAGGATCCTGATATTGCATTTCTGCAACCAACAGTTGTAAGAACATTTCCTCGTTGTACTCTGTGCCTTTTTTTGCCTCTGATTTGGAACTATTAATTCCATTGCTAGCAGCTTTAGTAGCTTCTTTAGAGGCTTCGGTTTTGACAAATTCACCATTTTGCACATTTCCGATTAAATTGCCTGCCATCTATTCCCTCCTATTCCTACGCTTGGAAATCAAGTGAATTTCCGTTCTCAAGCATCATTTGGGCTATTAGCATATCCTCATCTGACATTAAGCTCGACATATCGTCTAAGCTGTTAATATCAATTCGAGATTGTCTCTTTGAAGACTGCTGCCCCTGATTAAATTCAGAGTTTTGATCTTTTCCGTTCTCATCAAGATTTCTTTCGAACTCGTGAGTTCCTACTGAAACCTCGATTGATGTAACCTTAGTAGAATTGTTGTTTAACTCAACTCTAAGATTTGCCATCTGTGTTTCTAAGGCAAATTTAACTGCGTCATTTTCGGTGAAGATTTTTGCAGTTATCTCATCACCTTTCTGAGTAATCTCCATGTAGATTTTTCCTAAACCTTCTGGATTAAGTGTCATCTCCATAGTAGTTGCCTCAGCTGTGTTTAAAATTCTTGCCTGCTCAATGAGCTGATTTACAATTTCGTTCGCTTTTACCGTCTCTCCTGTAGGAAGGACAACTTGCTCATTTTCAGGATTAAACTGAATTTCAAACTTTGTTTCTGGAGTAATAATTCCATCTTCGCGGATTATTGGATGCTTTTCTGGCATCTCCTTAAGCTTTGAAGAATCATCGCCCTTTGATTCCTTAGAGAAATCAAATCCATCGTCTTTTGTCTTTTCTGGAATTACCTGCTCCTTAGTCTCAACTGGAGTTGTTTCGATTTCCTCCTTGAGATTTTCCTCTAACGGCTTAACTTCAAGTGGTTTGTTTTCAACAACCGGAACCTTTGTAGCTACAACATCTGCTATTACCTCTGGTTTATCAGGTGTAATTAGCTCTGGAGTTTCAACTGCTACTTCTGGTTTATTTGGTTTGAAATCAACTTCTACGTCCACTTCCACTTGATTATCTTTGATTTCAACATTTGGAGCTATTTCCTTAAGTTGTTCAAGTGAAAAGCCAGTATCCTTAATTAGCTGGTTGGATAAAGAGTTTACCTGATCCAAAACTGATTTGAATTCATCGCTCATTATAAGAGCAATTGAATCAGTTTCACCTGTGAGATCTGCTACTAACTGTGCTAAATTCTGTGGATTTAACAAGTCAATCATCACAAATCCTAGCTCTTCCATGGCTCTAACAAAATCTTCTTCTGAAACATCAAGCTCTTGTTCGATTATTTCCTTAACTTCGTTAAGTGTTTCCTCGACTTGATCAATTACTTCTTCTGGTACTTCTTGGTTCGATTCATTTTGATTTGAATCAATCTTTGTTGTACTTTCTGTAGTTTGATTCTTTGGGCTTGTTTTAACATCAGTTGAAGGATTTACAGCATCCCTTGCTTTTAAATCTGATTGTGGTGCCGAATCAGCAACGTTCTTTAAGGTTTTATCAAATAGGCCTGTGGTATCTGCACTTTGCTTTGTTGAGCTTTGCACTTCAACCTTAATTTGGCTTACCTGAACCAGCAAATTAGAAACATTGCTACTTGTCATGTAACTCCTCCTTTCTCGATATTCTTTTTTCAAGCTGCAATATAAAACTTACTTATGGCTCCATCATCTTTGTGATGACGGCAGCATTCTCAGCATCCATTGCCGCCAAGATGTTGGCACGAGTGCTGGCGTCCATCCCTGATAGGATTTCGCAAACCAAATCAAAATCATCTGTCATAGTATCGAATATGGCAGCTGCATTCTTTGGTTTCATACTAGAATACGCTTTGACATAATCTTGTATTTCCTTGTCCTTCTGGACTTGAGTGACAACCTGCTTGTAAATTGCCTCTGCATTTTCAGGGTCTATGGACTCATAGTATGTCTTATATGTGTTTATATCGGGTGCTTTATCGGAAAAAACAACCTCTTCGTAAAATTTTTCTTTATTTTCTTCAAAAGCTGCTTCGTTTGCCTTGTATTCAGCAAGCTCCGCAGAGGCCGCTTCAAGCTCTGCAATATAGTCAGAGTTCTGATTTCCAGCACTTTTTAGAGTCTCTATTTCTACTTCAAGTTCTTTGATTCGAGCTACAGCGTCTTCAACATTGTCGTAACCATAGCCATCGTCCTCTTGTGGAACATATTCTTCGATACCAGGAAGTATTCTGTTAACATAAGGAACATCCTTGAGCACAGGATACATAACCGTGGAACCAAATCCTCCCACATCCATCTTTATTAAAAACGCAAAAATAACCAGCCAAATAAGAAGGATAAGAAGAATTACAACGCCCATCACTAGCTTTCCACCAATACCTAAACTTTCTTCATCTTCCTCGATTATTTCGCCGTTTTTCTTTGCCTCTTTTCTAGCTTTCTTTTCAGCCTTTTTAGCTTCCTTCGCAGCCCTCTTGGCTTCTTTTTTAGCTTCCTTTGAAGATACATCCGAAGCTTCGTTTTCTTGAATATCCATTACATCTGCCATAACTTATTCATCCTCATTCTTAAAATACGAATAACTAACTAACTCATCAACTATCTTGCTTTCTTCGTGATCCATCTCATCTAAAAACTCTTCAAACGCATGCTCTCTAAGCTTCTCATGCATCTTTCGCTCCATCATGACATTATTTAGGCGCTTTCTGGCATTCTCCATGACCTTCTGTGCCTTGGAAACCTCAATCATCTGGTCACGCAGAGCAACCTTCATAGAAGCAACAGCGCTCTTCGCAGTCTTGATTTCACTGACATTAATATCACCTATGGATATTTCCTTGAGATGTTTCTCGTACTCTTGCTGCCTGAGCATAAGCTCTCTAAGCTTGCTCTGTTCTTCGTTAAATTTGGCAGTAGCAATACCAAAATTGGCCTTCTCCTGCTCTTCGATTTTCTGTTTGAGTTCAAGAATGTTTTGCATTCTATAAAGAAATTTTGCCATGAATATCACTCCTAACTAGCAAAAATCTCGGACATCTGTTCAAGAATCTCGTCATACTCAAACTTGTCGTGGGTCTGCTGTAACAAGAAATCGTTTACAGCATCGATTTTTTGTATAGCATAATCGATATTTTTGTTGGAACCGTTCTTGTATGCTCCAATATTTATCAAATCCTCTGCCTCCTGGTAAGTGGCAAGAACATTTTTAAGCTTTCCGGCAACAGCCTTGTGTTCAGGTGATGCAATTGCAGACATTACTCTGGAGATAGACTGCAATACATCGATTGCTGGATAATGATTCTTTTGAGCCAGCTTACGATTGAGAACAATGTGTCCATCCAAAATAGAACGGGCTGTATCAGTGATTGGCTCGTTAAAATCATCACCATCAACAAGGACTGTATAAAGACCAGTAATTGAACCAACAGCCGAATTGCCAGCTCTCTCGAGAAGCCTTGGCATCTCGGAATAAACTGAAGGTGGATAACCTCTTGTAACAGGAGGCTCACCTGATGCAAGTCCAATCTCGCGTTGAGCCATAGAAAAACGTGTAAGAGAATCCATCATAAGCAAAACGTCCTTACCCTGATCTCTAAAATATTCTGCTATGGCTGTAGCTGTAAGCGCAGCCTTCTTTCTAATAAGTGCAGGCTTATCAGATGTGGCGCAAACCACAACCGAACGAGCCATACCCTCAGGTCCCAAGTCATTTTCTACGAACTCTCTGACCTCTCGACCACGCTCTCCGATAAGCGCAATGACATTAACCTGCGCCTTTGTATTTCTAGCAAACATACCCATAAGTGTTGATTTACCAACACCGGAGCCTGCAAAAATTCCAATTCTTTGTCCTTTGCCAACAGTGATAAGACCATCAACCGCCTTAACTCCAAGGGAAAGTGGCTCCTTGATAATGACACGAGCCATTGGATCAGGCGGATCCGCCTCTGCCGGATACTCTGGCAAATCTTCAAACTCAGAAAGGTCATCAATATCTGAAGGCATGCCAAGTCCATCGACAAGATGTCCAAGCAGTTGGTCTCCAACAGGAACCCCAAGTGGATGTCCGGTGTTTTCAACCATACAGCCAACGCCAATGCCTTCCACATTCTCATAAGGCATCAAAAGCAGACGCTTATCCTTAAAACCGACAACCTCTGCTTTTATTCTTTGATCAGAGCCCTCTACGATAATCTCACAAAGATCACGTAGCTTTGCCTCTGGTCCCACTGATTCAATTGTAAGTCCAACGACCTTCACAACCTTGCCAAGAGATTTAAAATAATCCTTCTCTGTAAGCTGCATAAATAAACTCTGGTCCAAAGTTCCTCCTAGCTCAAGGCTCTAATCTCCCTGATAAGATTATCTAATTCTGTATCGATGCTGCAATCAAAGATTCCACCATCTGTTTCAATAATGCATTGACTATCATTCAAAAGTGGGTCTGCAATGATATCAAGTCCCACTTCAGCTCCGATTTTGCCTTGAATTTCATCCTTTTTACCCTTGATAAAATCTGCGTTAGCGTCACTTACCTTGATTTGCATCTGACCTGTGCGCTCAATTTTCATAATGCAGTGATCTAAAAGATGATAAAGCACGTCCTTTTTGCCAGATAGCTCCGCCGAAAAGACATGCTCAAACACTGGCAAACACATGTCAATCATGTCTCGCTCTAATGAAAGCTGCTTTTGCATATATTCATTTGCAATTCTATCTATCTCAGCCTGCATTTCCTTTTGAGAATCAGCAAGCTCAAGAGCCGCCCTTTGAGTACCCTCGTTGTAGCCTTCCTTCTCGCCATCCTGACGAGCAAGGTTCTTAAGTGCATCTGCGTTAAGCTGAGCAGAGTTGATTATTTCTTCTGCCTGAGCATGGGCATCTGCAATGATTTTGTCAGCCTCTTCTCTAGCTTGTTGGAGAAGTTCTTCTGATGCGACAGTATTTTGAGGTTCCTCCTCCTGCATAATCGTATCTGCAAGCCCAAGAAATTCATCGGGATCCATCCCCTCTGGAATTTCTGTCCCAGACTCGCGCATAGCTTCAAGACGTTTTTGGCGCTCCTCTTCGAGAAGCTTAGCCTTGTACGCCTTCTCTTGCTTCATTATGATTTCTCTTGCCAAATCATTGGAATCAATCACGACCTCATCGGTCGCTCCTTCTTCGTCTGTAGAATTTGGAGCCACCATGAATCCATAAATGACATTGTTACTAGACAATAAGCTCATCTGCACCACCTCTTGAAATAACGATTTCTGCAGAATCTTCCAGCTTTCTGATGATACCTACAATCTTCTGCTGAGCTTCTTCTACGTCCTTCATACGAACAGGGCCCATGAATTCCATATCTTCCCTAATCATCGCCGCAAGACGAGTAGAAAGGTTTTTGAATATGGCTGCTGAAACCTCTTCGTTGGCGCCCTTAAGAGCAACGCCAAGGTCAGAGTTGTCAACATCTCTAAGAACACGCTGAATAGCTCTATCATCAAGAAGCAAGATATCCTCGAATACGAACATCTTCTTTCTGATTTCTTCAGCAAGCTCTGGTTCTTCGATTTCCAAAGATTCCATGATACGTTTTTCTGTACCTCGGTCTACTGTATTTAAAATGTTAACTACCGCATCAACACCACCGGCGATAGTGTAATCCTGATTGATAAGAGATGAAAGCTTTCTTTCTAGAACACGCTCAACCTCTTTGATAACTTCAGGGCTAGTTCTATCCATAAGAGCAATACGCTTTGCAACGTCGGCCTGCTTTTCAGGTGGAAGAGCACCGATAATAAGGGAAGCCTGACCTGCTGATAAGTATGATAAAATCATAGCAATTGTCTGTGGATGCTCCTCTTGGATGAAGTTCAGCACCTGAGAAGGCTCGGTCTTTCGGATAAATTCGAATGGACGAACCTGAAGTGATGCTGTCAGCTTGGTAATAACATCCTGAGCTCTGTCGTCGCCTAGAGCCTTTTCCAAAAGCTCTTTAGCATAGCCGATACCACCCTCAGCGATGTACTGCTGAGCAAGACATACCTGATAAAATTCTTCGATTACCTCTTCTTTGAGAGCTGGAGAAATACTTCTTGTGTTGGCAATCTCAAGAGTTAGCTCTTCGATTTCTTCCTCTTTGAGATGCTTAAAAATCTGCGATGATTTCTCCGGTCCAAGGGCAATTAAAAGTATTGCGGCTTTCTGTACGCCATTAAGTTCTTCTGCTGCCATAACCTTATCCCCAATCCTCGTTTAACCAATTTCGTAATAGTTGAGCCACCGCTTCTGGCTTTTCATCAACAAACTTCTCGATAAGAATACGAGCCTCGGATTTTTCGGTATAACCGATATCCTCCAGCTCTTCCTCCTCACCCTGTGTAGAAGCAATAAGATCGTCGATAGTGAGTTCTTGCTCCACAGGCTCCTCTTCTTCGGAACGTAGACTTCTAAATACAACAAAGCCAAGCATTGCAAAGATAAGTGCCGCAAGAACAATCTGTAAAATATCTGTAACGCCAAGACCTGTGTCCTCAGAATACTGGAACATAGGAATCTCATAAGCAACGATTTTAACATTGTTTGCTGGGAATCCTGTTGTCCTTGAGACAACCTCGATAATGTCGTCTGTAACTTCCTGTTGAACAGGATCAGAATTCGCTTTTACGAATTCGTCGAAGGTCTGACCAAGCTCATCTAAAGTACCGTCAGATTCCATCTTGTCCTGATTGTATATTGCAAAGGTCTTACATGTAACGGAGATTGATGAATCCTCTAATACATGCTTACCAATTTCATCCTTGTGAGTTGTGATTCTCTCGTCTGGAAGATAATCCTTAGTGCCCTCCTCAGTTGTTGACTGAGTCTTACCACCATCCTCCATAACATAGGTTGTGTCATCATCATTACTATCTGTACCAGGAACACCGCCGTGAGTACCTACAGACTCTGAGTTTGACCAAGTTTCACTGTCGAGATAGCCCTCAGTTCTGCCTTCGTCAACAGAATAGTCGTAGTCAACATAACTATTTTCATCAAAATTCATAGAAAGGTTGACGCCAACAGAAATATTGTCATATAAATCTGTTCCCTCTAAAACCTTCTCTACTCGCTCAGCGATTTCTTTCCGAGCACGGTCGCGAACATCCTGATTAGCAGATGCATTTCCTGCGGCTGTTGTCTCATCACCGCCTGAGAAAAGCATGTTGCCGTCTGTGTCCATAACAACAATATTCTTGGTGTCATCATTACCCATGTTGACAGCAATATATTTAGCTATACCCGCGGCTGTATCTCCATTCATTGGCGCGGTAAGCTTGAGCTCTACAGAAGCATATCCATCTGAATCACGAGCGATTATTGTTCCGTCATCCTCAGGGATATTGAGAGTGACAACGGCTGACTCAACCATTGACAAATTCTCAAGAGCCTCGGCATATTTCTCTTCAAGATATAGCTTATATTTCTTTTGCTTGTCAGCCTCTGTTGTAGAGAAGCTACCATCAATAGCATCACTGATATCATAACCAGAGCTAGGAATCTCGTTGGAGCCAAGAAGGATATTGGCCTGTGCTTCATCCTCTTCGTCGATGAAAAAGGTAAATCCATCAGGGCTTGTCTCATACTCGATATTGTTATCTTCAAGAATGGTTTTAACTTCTGCCGCTTGTGTACCATCCTCGCAAGCGATTAGCTGAATCATGGTAGGTCTAGTGATGATAATACCTAAAATAATAAAAGACACAATAACAACAGCAGTAATTGAAATAATCAAAGCCTGCTGACGTCTTGTGAACTTTCTCCACCATTCAAGTATTCGATTCAAAATAGCTTGGATTTGCTCTGGCATGTTTCTCCCCTTAAATCTAAGAATATTTAGCTAGGCATCATTCAAATTAGCTGTTTGCCCTCTTTTTAAGATGTAGAAGTGCCATTGATAATCGCCTTCGGCGATGGGCACTTCTGGGCATAACTTTAAATCACTATATGCCCTTTGATGAAGATGAAGAAGTGCCATTGATAATTGCCTTCGGCAATGGGCACTTCTGGGCATCATTCAAATTAGCTGTTTGCCCTCTTTTTAAGATGAAGAAGTGCCATTGATAATTGCCTTCGGCAATGGGCACTTCTGGGCATCATTCAAATTTGTTTAACAACAAATTTGAATGATGCTATACTTGCATCTGCATTATTTGTTGATATGCATCTAGAATTTTATCACGCACAGCCACGGTATACTGTAGTGCTATGTTGGCTTTGCGCTCAGCAATCATCAAATCGTGAGTGTTATCTGTCTCGCCAAGCATAAAGGCAACCTCTTCCTTATGAGCCTTTTTCTGTAAAGAATTGGTATCCTCTAAAAGTCCCATGACGGAATTGAGCATACTTTGAAAACCCTTTTCAGAGTCCACTTTGGCTGTATCTGATGTAACAGGTGTTGTGCCATATAATCCTTGAATTGAAGTTATATCCATACTGCCCTCCTATGAAAACACCTTATTATCTTTCGCCGATTGATATACCAGCTGAAGCCATAGACTTGATAGCTGAGAAAGCTGTAACGTTGGCTTCGTATGAACGACTGGCATCGATAAGGTTGGTCATTTCTGTGACCGTATTTACGTTAGGATACCTAACGTAGCCGTTTTCATCAGCATCAGGATGTGATGGGTCGTACTCCATGATGAAATCGGTCTTTTTATCTTCTGACACTCTGCTCACCTTGACACCATTGCCAATGTAAGCAGCCATGTTCTTCTTCAATATATTTCTAAATGTAGGAAAGCCCGCCTTAAGCTGCTTTTCTTCAAATGTAACCATCTTACGACGATATGGACCGCCATTCTCTGTACGGGTTGTACTGACGTTCGCAATGTTTTCTGCGATTATATCCATTCTGAAACGCTGGGCAGTCATACCTGTAGCCGCAATATCAAAAGGTTGAAATAGTCCCATAAGATATACCTCCTAATAAATATGTTATCTGCCTATAGCAGTTTCAAATCGACCTAATTCGTTGATTAAACTAGCGCTGAGCGCCTGATAACGAATCTGCTCTGTGGCAAGCTCAACGTTTTCCGTATCCATATCTACGTTGTTGCCATCGAGTCGATACGAGAAATTTTCGTAATCGGTATATTGAACACCCTCTACTCCGCGGCCATCTCTATCCAATCCGTTGTCATCATCAAGAACATCGACAGCTCTATCAAGAGTACGCTCATGGGTACCAATCAAAGCATTTCTGAGAACGCTTTCAAATTCAATATCCTGCCTCTTGTAGCCTGGTGTGTCATTGTTGGCAATATTGTTTAAAATCAACGTTTGACGTTGCCAACTAACATCAGAGGCATTATCTAACATATTTACGTATCCAAAGGCATCTGAACTAATCATTCTAAACCCCTCCTAAACTAATTTAATTATAAATTATCTATAAAAAAACACAAGATATAATTTACAAAATGTAGTGGAATAAACAAATCTTATCCACTACAGTTAGTGGAACTTAAAAAACGAACGAATCTTATCTCCTATTTTTACTTATAGATATTAATATCATAGAATAATTTTGTGTAAAAGTTATGAAAGCAGCAAAATTTTAAGAAAGAGTTTTGCTTTGCAAAATAAAAAGCCCGCCAGATGGCGGGCAAAAATCCAAATTATTTGTTTTTCTTGATTTCCTCAAGCTCTCCAAATACCACATCGTTAAGAACCTTGATGTAAGTACCCTTCATACCTGATGAACGAGATTCAATAACACCTGCTGACTCAAACTTACGAAGCGCATTTACAATAACCGAACGAGTAATGCCAACTCTGTCAGCAATCTTTGATGCAACAAGCACACCCTCATTCCCATCAAGCTCATCAAAGATGTGAATGATTGCCTCAAGCTCTGAGTAAGATAATGTTGAAATAGCACTCTTAACAACCTGGAGTTTTCTGTTTTCCTCAGCTGACTCTTCGTTAACTGATCTCATCATCTCAAGTCCTACTACAGTTGTACCGTACTCAGTAAGAATGATGTCATCGATGTCATACTGCTTATCAAATCTATAAACAAAAAGTGTACCAAGACGCTCACCAGCAATATCAATAGGAGCGATAATCGCTGAATACATATCAATATCAGACTTTTCAAAACCAAGTGTCTTGAGGTTAACATTTTCCTTTGTTGAAAGGATTGATAATAATCTCTCATTTAAAAGAGGATCGATAAATCCACCAACTTCGTCAACGATAAGCTCTCCGATTTCTGTGGTTGTTGGAATGTGTGAAAGGCCAAGAACCTTTCCCTTCTTTGAAATAACAAGCACTGATGAATCAAGTATTTCAGTTAACACCGAACAAATATCGTTAAATACAACTTTTGACGAGTTATTATTATGAAGGAGCTTTCCAATCTTTCTTGTCTTGTCTAATAACTGTACACTCATTTAAAATATATCCTCCTAAACCTAAACAATTTAATCAATTTTTCAATAGCTCATTTCCCCTAAAAATCTCACAAAACAACCCCATAAACACATCAAAAAATCATCCTGCGGGAAATTTGCACAAATTATAGCATCTATTTGAACAAATTGCAATAAAATTCAGAATATTTTATCTGTTGCACATATTTTTTGACATTTTATTTATTATTTATCATCTTTTGAGACATTTTGTACAAATCTACACTCATCATTTGCACATACCAGTTTGTTACCCTTTTCAACCATGTAGGTGCCACATTTAGGGCACTTTTCTGTGGTTGGCTTAGACCAACTGATAAAGTCACAATCAGGGTGATTTGCACAGCCGAAAAACTTACGGCCCTTTTGAGACTTGCGAATAACTACGTCTCCACCACACTTAGGACAAGGAACTCCTACCTTCTCTAAGAATGGTTTTGTATTTCTACACTCAGGGAATCCCGGACATGCAAGGAATTTTCCATGAGGGCCAAACTTGATTACCATGTTGCGGCCACACTGTTCGCAAATAACATCTGTGACCTCGTCGTGAATCTCAATCTTTGCTAATTCTTCCTCAGCAACCGAAACCGCCTTCTCAAGATCTGGATAGAAGTTACGCACAACGGACTTCCATTCAACAGTTCCCTCTTCTACGCCATCGAGAAGCAATTCTAAATTGGCTGTAAATTTATCATCAACAATTATCGAGAAGGAATCCACCATGATAGAATTAACAACTTCTCCAAGCTCTGTCACAAAAAGGTTCTTTGCTTCCTTTGTGATGTAATGTCTCTTTAAGAGTGTTGTGATTGTTGGTGAATAAGTACTTGGTCTACCTATGCCAAGCTCCTCGAGAGTCTTAACAAGCGAAGCCTCTGTAAAGTGAGGTGCTGGCTGAGTAAAGTGCTGCTTCTCTTCAAAGCTGTTGAATGTAAGCTTAGTGTCCTCAGTAAGCTTTGCAAGTGGATGAGTCTTTGAATCTGCCTCATCATCAGCTGATACATAAATCATCATGAAGCCATCGAACTTGATTGATGATTCTGCTGCTGTGAATACTTGATTCTTCGCATTTACGTTAAGAGATATTGTGTCGTAAATAGCGTTTGCCATCTGGCTAGCCATAAATCTCTTCCATACAAGCTGATACAATCTATATTGATCACGAGTCAAGCTATCCTTTATCTCGGATGGCACAAGCTCGATATTGGCAGGTCTGATTGCTTCATGGGCATCCTGAACCTTACCTGAATTCTTTTTAGAATTTGCAATTGGTGCTGATAAATAATTATCACCATAGTTGGATGTGATAAAGCTTTCAGCAGCAGCTCTAGCCTCGTCAGAAACACGTGTAGAATCTGTACGAAGATATGTGATAAGACCAATTGTGCCGTGCCCCTTTACACTAACACCTTCATACAATTGCTGGGCGACGCTCATGGTCTTTTGAATCGAGAAATTCAAAGCCTTTGAAGCCTCTTGCTGCATTGTAGATGTAGTAAATGGAAGCGGCGCCTTTTTCTCTCTAGTGCCTCGCTTAATGGAACCGATTGTAAAATCTGCACCCTTAAGCTCTGCCATAATCTTATCTAAGCTTGCCTTGTCAGAAATATCCTTTTTACCTGTTTTATCGCCGTAGTACTTTGCAACGATTGGCTTCTTTGCACCTGGTGTATCAAGAAGAACATCAAGTGTGTAATATTCCTGAGGAATAAATTGCTCGATTTCCTTTTCGCGGTCGCAGATGATTCGAAGAGCTACCGACTGAACACGACCAGCAGAAAGTCCTCTTTTAACCTTTGCCCAAAGAAGTGGTGAAATCTTGTATCCAACCATTCTGTCAAGCATACGTCTTGCCTGCTGTGCATCTACTAAATCCATATCGATTTCACGTGGATTCTTAAGTGAATTTTTAACAGCAGTCTTTGTGATTTCGTTAAATGTTATTCTGTAAACCTTTTTGTCTTGTAAATTGAGGGCGTGAGTAAGATGCCATGAAATAGCTTCTCCCTCACGATCGGGATCAGTTGCGAGAAAGATTTTATCAGCCTTCTTTACTTCCTTACGAAGTGCCGCAAGCAGCTCTCCTTTTCCTCTAATTGTTATATATTTAGGTTCAAAATCATTTTCTGGGTCAAACCCCAACTGGCTCTTTGGCATGTCACGAACATGTCCCTGGGAAGCCATAACCTCATAGTTGCTTCCTAAAAATTTCTTTATGGTATGCACCTTTGCAGGCGACTCTACTATAACAAGATTTTTTGCCATTAATTTTTGCTCCTATTAAATATTCGTTTTTTCAAATCGAAAATCACTATACAACATAAATTTTTTATTTTCAAGGAAAATATTACATATTGAGACAACAATTTACGATATTTACACAAAATCAAACAACATTTTAGGCAGGTTTTACATAATTATTCTTGAAAGGTTCATAGAGCAAACCTAGTTTTTCCAAAGAAAAAATAACTGCCAAAAGCTCCAAATAATCCAGTTCGCACTCCTCTAAAACAGTTGCTATGCTTTTAGGATAGTAGTCAAACAATCCATAAACCTTCTTTTGTTTCTCGTCTAGTTTAGGAAGATGCCTCTTAATTGCTTTTTCTCGCTTATTTTCCATGCCATATAAATCAGTAAGGTCTTGGACAAACTTATCTATATCTGTAATTATTCCAGCGCCTTGAGCAATTAATTTGTTGCAGCCTTCACTTAAAGCATCACCAATCCTTCCCGGTATTACATAAATATCCTTGCCCTGCTCTAAAGCAAAATCCGTCGTGATAAGTGAACCAGATTTACTTCTAGCCTCAACAACAACCACCACATCCGACAGCGCGGACACTATCCTATTTCGCCTTGGAAAGTTTAAGGCAATTGGGCTTGTGCCAATAGGATATTCTGATAGAACAGCCCCTCGTTCTACTATTTCTTCATATAATAATCTATTTTCCTTTGGGTAGATGACATCACAGCCACACCCCAAAACAGCTACAGTATTACCTCCACCATCTAAGCAGCCTCTATGGGCAAAGGAATCAATCCCTCTTGCCATACCACTGATTACTATAATTCCTGCTTGCCCCAAGGCTTCACCAAGCTCTAAAGCAATCTTCTTACCATAGGCACTACATCTTCTCGCACCAACTATTGAGACTACATGATTAAACTCAGGCAGCTTTCCATTATAAAACAGGCCGTAGGCTGGATCGTAGATATCTCTTAACTTCTGTGGATATGATGGATTTTCCATTGTTATAAATGAAAAGGGTGAATGGCAAAAGCTTTCATATTCCTTTTCTATCTGAGCCTTATTTCTGTTTTCAATAAATTTATCAACAACCTTTTCATCTAGCAATCCGCTTTCCATAAGCTCCGTCTTAGAGGCATTAAAAATATGATAGGAATCATAAAAGTATTCTAAAAGCTTTGGCTTCTTACCATAACTAATATCTGTATTATTTAAAAACCAATGCTGATATACGATTTCATTCATCTAGCATGCCTCCCAATACTTTTTATCAAGTCCTCTGTATACGAGGGCTTCCTGCAGATATTCTAGCTTTATGTCCCTTGCGCCATTCATATCAGCTATAGTCCTTGCGACTCTAAGCACCTTATGATAGGTTCTTGCAGTCAGAGAATACTTTTCGTACATCTTTTCCATGTAGCTGGCCTCGGACTCGCCAAGAGGACAAAAAGCCTCCATCAGATTGCTTGGAATTTGGCTATTGTACTTAAAACCGTAGGCCTTATATCTCTCCCTTTGAATCTCATGGCAGGCAATAACTCTGTTTCTTATGCTTTCTGAATTTTCGTTATCCTGTCGCCTTGAAATCTGAGCAAAATTTAGCGTAGGTGCCTCAACACAAATATCTATTCTATCCAACAACGGCTGAGATATTTTAGAAAGATATCTCTGTATAGAAAGCCTTGTACATTTACACCTGTTTAAATCCGGATAATATCCACATGAGCATGGATTCATCGCTGCCACCAATACAAAATCAGCTGGAAAACAAAAGCTTCCAGTGGCTCTTGAAATATTAACCTTTTTATCCTCCATCGGCTGACGTAAAATCTCAAGTGTGCTCTTGTTAAACTCAGTCAACTCATCTAAGAAAAGCACCCCCTTATGTGCAAGAGATATCTCACCCGGCTTTGGATTCTGTCCACCTCCAACAAGTCCATGTGCCGACACAGTATGATGAGGACTTCTGAAAGGTCTGTTTTTAATCAAGCCCAACCTCTCATCAAACTTTCCTGACACAGAATAAATCTTTGATAGCTCAAGCTGCTCATCCATATCCATTGGCGGTAGAATCGATGGTATACACTTTGCAATCATCGATTTACCCGCTCCGGGCGGTCCTACCATAAGAAGATTGTGCATCCCTGATATAGCAACCTCGCAAGCTCGTCTTAGAGCCGCCTGTCCATTCAGCATGGAAAAATCATATTCTTTAACTGCTTTATTTTCTTCAGAATCTAAAACTAAAAATTCATCCTCGTATTTACCATGATTTAAATACGCAATTACATCAGATAGCTTTTCGACGCCGATTGTGGTGATTCCTTCAACAAGCCTCGCCTCCATCAGGTTTTCTTTTGGAACAATAACTTCTTTTAATTCATTGGCCCGGGCTTCCATCACCATAGATAGCACCCCTGTAATAGGCTGAATTTTGCCATCTAAGGATATTTCGCCAAGCAGGCAGGTATTTGCCAGTCTCTCGCATTCAACTATGCCTATGGCAGATAATATCGCCACTGCGATAGGTAGATCAAAGCCTGCTCCAGTTTTTCTGATACTTGCTGGGGATAAATTTACGGTGATTCGCTTGACCGGTAAAGCGTAGCCTTCATTTTTAAGAGCAGCTCGAACCCTTTCCTTGGCCTCTTTCACCTCTGAAGATAGGTAGCCCACCATATCAAACATAGGCATACCATCAGAAATATCTGCTTCTACAGATATAATTTTAGAATCGATACCGAAAACGGTAGCGGTATTTACAACACTATACAATTAATCTCCTGTGGAATTAAAAAAGATATTAGAAAAGACAGGAGGTATATTATCACACTCCTGTCTCTAATGCAATCTAGCTTAACGAATTCTCTCAGTAAGTCCAAGCTTCTTGTGAACCTTTCTAAGAGTCTTGTTTGCAAAATATGCAGCCTTTTCACTGTTTTCCTTGATGCACTCATTAATGAATGTCTTGTCGCTTTCAAGCTCAGCACATCGCTTGTGAAATGGCTCAAGCATATCAGCAACTGATTCACCAACAGCAAGCTTAAAGTCACCATAACCCTTGCCATCAAACTCTCTTGCAATATCCTCCATAGACTTGTCTGTAACAACTCCATAGATTTCCATGAGATTTGATACACCAGGCTTGTTTGCCACATCATATCTAACCTCTGCCTCAGAGTCTGTAACAGCCTTTTTAAACTTACGAATGATAGTATCCTTATCATCTACAAGATAGATTGTAGCATTGACGTTTTCATCAGACTTAGACATCTTCTTGGTTGGATCTGCCAAAGACATTATTCTTGCACCGGCCTTTGGGAAATATCCCTCTGGTATTGTAAACACATCGCCATAGATGTTATTAAAACGCTCTGCCACATCACGACAAATCTCAAGATGCTGCTTTTGGTCAGCACCGATTGGAACCAAATCAGCCTGATAGAGCAAAATATCTGCCGCCATAAGAGCTGGATAAGTAAATAAGCCTGCATTGATATTATCTGCGTGCTTTGCAGATTTATCCTTAAACTGAGTCATGCGATTGAGCTCACCCATGTATGTAAAGCAATCCAAAACCCAACCAAGCTCAGCATGGGCAGGAACGTGTGACTGAAAATAGATACAGTTTTTCTTAGGATCTAGACCTGCCGCCACATACTGTGTGTAAATACGCCTAGCGTTCTGTCTAAATTCTGTAGGATTCTGTCTTACTGTAAGTGAATGCAAATCCATGACACCAAAGAAGCAATCGTAATCCTCGTGTAGGTTGACCCAGTTCTTAAGTGCACCTATATAATTTCCAATGGTAAGCTTTCCTGTAGCCTGCATACCTGAATATAATACTTTTCTTTCTTTTTCCATTTCATTAAATCTCCAATGTTATTTTTTATTATGCAAAATTTCTTTGCGAATATATTCGTTGGTTGCTTTTTCACCGTGCTTGGCAAGATAATGTAGCATATCCTCTAATAATGCAGCCGTGTTGGGATGCATCATGTATTTAGCTCGTCCCTTTTCATAATACTCTAAGGCGCTTGCATCAGTATATGCTTCCTTTTGATAATTCTTGCAGGCAGCAACTCTGTCCACATACATCTCTACAACGTATTTAACCGGCATCTCCATGCCCTTCATATGATTGTCTCCATCCAAAGAATAGTCAATCCAATATTCGAAATGATGCTTGTTTCTCCCCTTGTGATGAAGCCATGCATAGGACAAGCCTTTGTCTTCTCTTTCTGCATTGTTTGGGCTCTTGTAGCCTTGATAGTACTTTGCTCCAACTGAAAACTCTACCCAAGAATACTTGGATAAATCATGAGTCAAGCCCTGCCAATACAATCCAACTGCAAAGCAGCCTTTCATAACAAGATGTCTATGATGTGTGATTGTTCTAAAATGTTCTAGCGCTTTCATTTATAACTCCTACTGTTTCTTTTCTGGTCTGAGACCAACAAGTACACTTATGGAACTGCCTGGCACTTTGATTGACTGCTGGTCGTGAATTTGTTTAGGAGTAAAATCACTTTTATCATCGTATTCAGCTGTGTTAAAGCAAATTCGCCATCTCTTTCCAGGCGACAACAACGGAAGAGCCATATCAACAGCATCATAGTGGAAGTTGTAGCAAACAAAAACATCTTCCTTTTCATGGGCGTAAGCTCCGTTGTAGAGAACCCCCAATGCTTTCTGCTCTTCACCAATTGTCATCGTCCAAGGCTCAGAGCCGTGGAATGACATATCAGGTAATCCTAGATGCTTGTAGTCGTTCATTAAAAACGGACTTTCTGCTCTAAGACACTTGTGATTCTTTCTAAACTCTATAAGGGACATAACAAACCTTTGCAAAGTTGTCTTATTTTTGGTCTTTGTAAAAACAGTGTAGCCGACCTTGTTGTCCTGACAATATGGATTGTTGTTGCCCTGATGTGTCGCAGCCATCTCATCTCCCGCCACAAAAAGCGGAACTGCCTGAGACATAAACAACGCTGTAAATGCGTTTCGCATCTCTTTGAAACGATTCTTGTTAATTGTTTTGTTGTTGGTTTTACCCTCTATTCCATAGTTGAAAGAATAATTGTTGTTGGTACCATCTCTATTGTCTTCGCCATTGTCCATGTTGTGCTTCTCGCCATAAGAATAAGAATCCCAAAGAGAGAAACCATTGACATTAGCCATATAATTAACAAATCCGTAGGCTTGATTTTGCCTGCGCATATGATTGGCAAACTGAACCATACTTCCATTCATATGGTTTTCAATCTGACGGGTAACATTCATAAAGGAATCGTTGTAAACAAACAGATGCTTTGCTCCCGCCTCACTGCAAAGTATTTCCTCCGGAATGTACTCATAAAAAATCTTGGTGTCAGCAAGATAAGGTTCTGCTGCCACTCGATCAATCGGAGCACTGCAACCAACAATGTGGAATCCATCAACATGAAAATACTTAACATAGTACTTCAGACAATCTATGATGATGTCAGATGCTGTATCTGCAGCAAACGCCATCTCCATAACCACTTCCATTCCATTGCTATGGATAGTGGAAATCATGTCGCGAAATCCTTCACAGGAAGAAGATGCCCCTCCAAAGTACGAAGCTTTAGGAGCAAAATAGTTAGCCTCTCCAAAGCCCCAATAATTGGTTTTGCCTGTAGGAACGGTTGTCATAGACCTGATTCCCTTAGGTGAAATAAGCATCTTTTTTTCTAAAAATAATTCCTCAAAATCATAAAGAGGCATAAACTCTATTGAAGTAACTCCAAGCTTTTTCAGGTAAGAAAGCTTAGAAGTAATTCCTTTGTAATTTCCAACCTTTGCTTCTGACATGCCTAATCCAGCAGTGAAGCCTCGCATGTGAAGCTTGTACAAAACCATATCTGAAGGGGAAATTGAAACCTTGGTATCTTTCCAGGCCTTGTGGATATTAGATACACCAGAATATACCTTGAAAGAAGTCTTTTCACGAGTCTTTACATCAGCCCACTTATCTCGACCAATAACCGAGGTAGCATATGGATCGACGTATTTCTCATCATCCTCTTGAATTAGATAGCATACCTTTTCTGGATTGATGCCTGAAACCTCAACAGAAAACACTTTTCCTATAGAAAAATCCTCTGTAAGGGTAAATGCATTAATTCGTTTTTTCGAATCGATTTCATATAAAATAACTGAAACCTTAGAAGTGCTTGGCTGAGCACTAAATGTAATTGTAAAAGCATCTCTCCCACTAATTCGTGGTCCGAATTCTCCAAAATCTCCACGTGAAATCTTCATATAAAAGCCCCATCCTATGGTGATACTTAAATTTCCAATTCTAAACCTAAAATAAAAATAATTAAATTCTTATTAAATCTGCCCTAACAGGGCAAAAAACACTAGACATAATTCCTGATGAATTATATCATAATGACATGTCTTAAACAATTATTATATACTTTATAAAGGAGTGACAAATGGACGAAAATCAAGTTTTTCCAGTTGATAATGAAGATGATGATGTAGTTGTCACATTAAATTTAGATGACGGCTCTGAGGTCACCTGTGAAATCCTAACCATTTTCGAAGTAGATGATAAGGATTACATTGTTTTGTTACCTCTCGATGAAAACGGCGAGCCTAATGCAGAGGGCGAAGTATACATCTACAAATATTTCGAGGATGAAGAAGGCACACCTTCTCTTGACAATATCGATTCTGACGAAGAATACGCTACTGTCTCAGCTCGTTTCGAAGAAATCCTCGCCGATGCATCAGACGACGAATGATCTAATTTCAACTCACTTATAAATCGGGACTTATCCCGATTTATTTTATTTGTGTAAGTAATATAAAGACGGCGCTTACATCTGGTGATTCCCACATAAAACAATCTTCTTTCCGCCTCCAAATCCTCTATGGTTTCCACCTTGTTTGTAGGAATAATCCCCTCATTAGCTTGAATTATAAATACATTTTCAAACTCCAAACCTTTGCTGGCATGTAAGGTATATAAGCCAACCTTTCCAGCTCTAGTTTGAGACTTATTCTTGTTTTCAAAATCAACTTTAAGGCGCATCATATTTATCTTATCGATGGCCTGCTTGATTGTTTTGCACTCTCTGACTGTCTCAGAGATAAAATCTAACACACCTTGAAATTCAACAAAATCTCCATCATTTTCTATAGCCTCTTGCCTCAAGAAGCTCTCGTATCCCATTGCCTTTTTTAAGTAATTAATTGCAGCATACGGCGACATCTTGCTCATAAGCTTGATGTCTGAAATAAGACCTTCTACTGTACGATAATTACTAGGTGAATTCTTGTAAAAATCTAGCATTCCCTTAAAACCTGTGGTTTCAACAGATTGACGATGCAGATATCTCACCGGACGATTAAGGATTCTAAGCATTCTAGTTCTAGTGCCATTTCCTATTGCCAAGTGAAAGTATGCTTCTATATCTTGTATAATAAAATGTGTAAAGACATTTGGCATTTGTTCCTTAAGATAAAAAGGAATCCTTCTAGCCATCAATTCGCTGATAATGTATCTGGCATCGGAGTGATTGCGATATAGAATTGCCATTTCATTTGGTGAAATTCCAGCTTTTGATTGCTCTTGTATCATCTGACACACCCACTCCGCCTCTTCTTTTGGTGTCATAAACATATTCGAAATAACATCTCCCTCAGCGGATGTGGCTTCTATCTCTTTTTCGAATCGATTTTTGTTGTTACCAATAAGACGAGCTGACATTTCTACAAGATTCCTCGGATTTCGATAATTCACATTCAAAACCACTTTCTTAGTATCGGGATATGCCTCCACAAAATCCTGCATAATTCTTGGGTCGGCTCCTCTGAATCCATAGATGGATTGATCGTCATCCCCAACACAAAAAAGATTATTTGTGTTGGCCGAAAGCATGGAAATCAGTTTGAACTGTAGACTATTCATATCCTGCATTTCATCCACAAGAAAATATTCAAATCGCCCTTGCCACTTTTTCAAAACCTCAGGATTATCTAGGAATAATTGATATGTCTTTTTCAACATGTCATCAAAATCTATCATTCGATATTTTCGTTTAAGTTCTTCGTATGAGTGAAAAAGCTTGATAAAATCATCTTTATCGCAAAACTTTGGCACATATTCATCTAGATGTAACGATTTATTATTGAACGACGACAACTCTGAGGCAAATGTGTTCACCAAAATAGAATCATCAATATCAATATCCGCTTTTTCCATGGCTTCCTTTAGTAGCTTGCTTCTAGATGTGCCAGATATAATTTCAGAGGATTTGTACCCCTTCTCCTTTTGCAATATGCCCCAAAACAAAGAATGGAACGTTCCAAAGGTCACAGGATAAGCGCTATCCCATAGACCATTGAAACGTTCCTTCATTTCAATCGCTGCCGCCTTGGTAAAAGTAATCACCAAGATTTTTTCAGCTGGGACACCTGTATTAATAAGTTTTGCCACTCTAAGAGTGAGTACTTTGGTCTTGCCACTTCCCGGTCCGGCCACTACAAGACATGGTCCTTTCCCGTGATTAACAGCAATTTCCTGCATAGCATTTAACTGCATAAAACTCCTTAGCCAAAACTCACTAAAGGTTCCCCAACCTTTTATTTAATTCGTATTTACGATAGTTTTTCAATCGCTGCTTTGATACGTTTGATAGACTCATCCTTGCCAAGAAGTTCCATCAACTCTGTTGCACCGCCAGGTGTCATCTGCTTGCCAGAGACAGCAGTACGAACTGGCCAGAGAACGTATCCATTTTTGTATTCATGCTCCTTTGCAAATCCCGAAAGAAGCTCGAACAAAGCATCATTAGAGTAATCATCCTGTGCTTCTAAAACAGGTAAAAGCTCTTTTAATACAGCAAGTGATGACTCCTCGTTAGTCTTCATCTTTTTGTGAGTATACATTGCACTATCATACTCAGGTACAGCATCAAAGAAATCAACATGATCTTTGATGTCTGGGAAGATTTCGATTCTAGTCTGAACCATCTTTGCTATCTTCTTAAGATCTACATCGCTCTTGATATACTCCTTGAGATAAGGCTCGGCCATCTCATAGAATTTATCAAAATCCATCGCCTTGATATATTCACCATTCATCCACTTGAGCTTTGTAATATCAAAAACTGCAGGTGATTTGGTGATACGATGATAGTCAAACTCCTTAACAAGCTCATCCAAAGAGAAAATCTCGTTGTTACTATCAGGCGACCAACCAAGTAAAGCTACAAAGTTAACAACCGCCTCTGTCAAAAAGCCCTGCTCAATCAAATCCTCGTATGAGGAATGTCCTGAACGCTTAGAAAGCTTTTGATGCTGTTCATTTGTAATAAGTGGGCAATGAATATATTTTGGTACCTCCCATCCAAAGGCATCGTAAAGACGATTGTACTTTGGAGAAGATGAAATGTATTCATTTCCGCGAACAACATGTGTGATTCCCATAAGGTGATCATCAACTACGTTGGCAAAATTGTATGTTGGATATCCATCAGACTTGATAAGAATCATGTCATCAAGCTCTGCATTATCAACAGATATTTCTCCATAAAGCTCATCTATAAATGTTGTTTTGCCAGTACGTGGATTGTTCTGTCTGATGACGTATGGTTTGCCAGCTGCAAGGTTAGCCTCGACCTCTTCCTTTGAAAGATTCAAACAATGCTTGTCATAGATGTGAATCTCTTTGTCGCCGATAACCTGCTTACACTCAGCAAGACGCTCGTCATCGCAGAAGCAATAGTAAGCCTCGCCCTTTTCAACAAGCTTCTTGGCATATTCAAGATATATACCCTGAGCTTGACGCTCAGACTGAACATAAGGCCCCACGCCCTTATCCTTGTCTGGACCTTCATCATGTATAAGACCAGTGGCTGCAAGAGTTCTGTAGATGATATCTACCGCTCCCTCAACAAGTCTCTCCTGATCAGTATCTTCTATTCTTAAAATAAAATCTCCATTCTCGTGCTTTGCAACTAAAAATGCATACAGCGCTGTACGAAGATTACCTACATGCATGCGACCTGTAGGTGATGGTGCGAAACGTGTTCTAATTTTGCTCATTCATATATCCTCTCGTTGAATATTCTTGACTCAAATATCAAGTATAAATAATTGCTTGGAAACATAATCCCTAGTTAACAAAAATTTAGGACTGTGGAACCACAGCCCTAAAATATTTTATAACATATTATATTTTTTTCAAGAGTATATTCCACGAATGATATATACGCCACCATTAAATCACTTGCGACCGAAGCAAGGTGAAAAACACTTTTTTATTCCCTTTTTTAATCTATTAAAATTTGTAATCTTTTTTTGATAGTTATTATTATTTACATCATAATTTGTATCATGTTTATATCCTATACTGTTTATACTTGTTTGCGCTCCATTAATGACATTTTTTACTCCTTTTATACAAACACTCAATTCAACTAGTTTTATTCCAGCATTATTAGTACCTATTTATAATTCAATAAAAATATTCATTTTTTTCCAAATCTAAAATATTTAACAAAAAATTTTATTCCAGCAATATATGTTGCATATTTTTTGCATTTTTATTGCATATATGTTACACTGTACAATAAAAAAAGGAGGACCTCATTTATGAAAAAGAAATTTTCAAGTTTGTTACTATTGACATCAATCATCACATCTATTTTTTGTTTCACCCTTACTGCTAAAGCGTCTTCATCTTCCCCTGCCGGAATAGATTGGGACAACATTCATCTCAGTGAAAATTCAGATAGTAGTGTAGTGAATAATCTAAAAAACAATACTTTTCACGATATCTATAATGGACAATATCGCTATGAATATTTAGATTCAAACAGAAATAAACTATTCATTACTTTTGATAAAAACAATAAACTTGTTTCTTATAAGATTTCTGGATATTATTTTAAATTCGATGACGGAATTACTGCAGGTTTCACCCCTGACCAAGTTAAATGCATAATGCAGGGCTATCATGGTCTGAAAAATCCGGAAATAACATCAAATGATATAGATATAACATATACTTATAAGTTTAATAACAAAAAAATTATCTATTCTTTTAATATGGGCAGATTAGTTCAAGTTACTGTTTCATAGATTAATTGTATAATTAAACGTTGATTATTAAATAACCATAATAATAGCGGCTGCAGGAAGCAGCCGCTATTACTATATTACTGTATTACTGTATTACTGTATTACTATATTACTGTATTACTATATTACTGTATTACTATATTCTTGTATTACTGTATTACAATATTACAAAATTACAAATCATCTATCGCGTCTTTGATCTTATCTGCAAAGCCGCGTTTTCTTTTCTCTGTTTTCACTGACTTAGGTCCACCTGTTGTAGTGTTGCCAGTTAACTCATCGAATTTACGAAGCGCTTCTTTGGCGTCCTTAGACATGGATGTAGGAACTTGAACTACTAGAGTAACATAGTGGTCACCTCTCATATTCTTGTTTCTGAGGGAAGGTACACCCTTGCCCCTTAAACGAATCTGAGTATCTGTCTGTGTACCAGGCTTAACCTCATAAGAAACCTTGCCGTCAAGGGTCTCGATAATAACCTCGCCGCCAAGAGCCGCCTGAGCAAACGAAATAGGTGCATTAGAATAGATATCATAATCTCTACGATGGAACACATCGTGTTTTGATACTATAACCTCTACAAGCAAATCGCCTCTAGGTCCGCCGTTTCTACCTGGCTCACCTTTCTCACGGATGCGTACACTCTGACCATTATCAATACCCGCAGGAATAGATACTGAAATCTTCTTTTTGCGAGCAACATAACCTGTACCGTTGCACTCTGGACAAGGTGTATCAATAACCTCGCCTGCGCCACCACAGTCAGGACATGTGGTAACATTCTGAACCATTCCAAAGAGTGATTGCTGAGTAACAACAACTCTACCTTTACCACCACACTTTGAACAAGTGCGCTTAGATGTGCCTGGCTTAGCACCAGTACCGTGGCAATTTGCACACTCTTCTTTGAGCACTATCTCAATCTGCTTCTCGCAACCAAAAGCTGCCTCTTCAAAAGAAACATGTACAGCCGCTCTAAGATTGGCGCCACGCATCGGTCCATTGGAAGCACGACTGCTTCCGCCGCCTCCAAAGAAGCTGCCAAATATATCGCCAAATATATCGCCAAAATCCATACCCGAGAAGTCGAAGCCGCCTGCTCCGCCACCGCCTCCATTTTCAAATGCAGCATGACCGAACTGATCGTACTGACGTCTCTTGTCTGGATCAGAAAGAATCGCATAAGCCTCTGAGGCCTCCTTGAATTTCTTTTCAGCCTCAGCATCACCTGGGTTCATATCCGGATGATACTTCTTCGCAAGCTTTCTATATGCACTTTTTAGCTCACCGTCTGAAGCTGTCTTGGATACACCAAGGACCTCATAGTAATCGCGTTTTTGTTCTGCCATTTTATTATATCCTTTATTATGCTTATAGCTCCCTCGATTTTAGGGAGCTATTTAAACTTGTTATTAAAATACTGCCAAGTACGAATTGAATAATTCTGATGAATTATTCATGGTTAATTCGCGCAATCGGTAATGCGCTCATTAATCCTGCTCCGCTGGACATGATTTTTCTTCATTGCATTCGAAAAATCCTGCCACATCGGTTTAAAAAATCTTGATAGATTTTTTAAACCTCTTTAAAGTCCGCATCGACAACGTCGTCGTTTGCTGCGCCTGCATCAGTTGCTCCAGCACCTGCGCCTGCTCCTGTGAACTGGCTCATATCTGGGCCTGCACCTGCTGCTCCCTGAGCTGCCTGAGTCTGATCGTACATCTTTGCAAATACCTTCTGAGCAGATTCTGTAAGTTTCTCCTGAGCTGCCTTAAGCTCGCCAATCTGAGAATCGCTCATCTCTTCTGGTGTTGTGTACTGATCAAGAAGCTTCTGAGCTGCTTCGATATCAGCATCTACTGCAGACTTATCTGCTGCGTCAATCTTGTCGCCAACTTCATCAAGAGCCTTCTTTGTCTGGAATACAAAGCTCTCAAGGTCATTTCTAGTATCAACAGCTTCTTTACGCTTCTTATCCTGAGCCTCGTATTCAGCTGCTTCCTTAACTGCCTTATCGATATCTTCATCAGACATGTTAGAGCCAGCTGTAATAGTGATGTGCTGTTCTTTGCCTGTTCCAAGATCCTTAGCAGAAACGTTTACAATACCGTTTGCATCGATATCAAATGTAACCTCGATCTGTGGTACACCTCTCATTGCTGGTGGAATACCATCAAGTCTGAACTGTCCAAGTGACTTATTATCCTTAGCGAACTGTCTCTCACCCTGTACAACGTTGATATCAACGGCTGTCTGGTTGTCAGCTGCTGTAGAGAATACCTGACTCTTCTTTGTAGGAATAGTAGTGTTACGTGGAATCAATGTAGTCATAACACCGCCGAGAGTTTCAATACCAAGAGAAAGTGGAGTTACGTCGAGAAGAAGAATGTCTTTTACGTCACCAGTGAGAACACCAGCCTGAGTAGCAGCACCCATTGCAACGCATTCCATTGGGTCTACACCACGTTCTGGTTCTTTTCCGAAGTGGTCTTTCAATAATTTCTGAATAACAGGCATTCTAGTAGGACCACCAACCATAACGATGTGGTCGATATCGCTTCTCTTGAGATCAGCATCGTTAAGAGCGTTATCGATAGGAGCTTTACATCTTTCAACAACTTCTTCAACTAACTGTTCCAGTTTAGAACGAGTAAGTGTGATGTTCAAGTGTTTTGGACCTTCAGCAGTTGCAGTAATGAATGGAAGGTTGATGTCTGTCTGAGTAGTTGTAGACAATTCAATCTTAGCTTTTTCAGCAGCTTCTCTAACACGCTGATGAGCCATTGAATCCTTAGAAAGATCTACACCGTCAGTTCTCTGGAATTCGCTTTCAATATACTTGATTAAAAGGTTATCCATATCGGTGCCGCCCAACTGAGTATCACCGTTTGTTGAAAGAACTTCAAATACACCGTTACTCAATTCAAGAATAGTAACATCCAGTGTGCCGCCACCAAGGTCGAATACTAGAATCTTTCTGTCGCCCTGATTATGGTCGAGACCGTAAGCAAGAGCAGCAGCTGTTGGTTCATTAACAAGTCTCTTAACTGTTAAACCAGCGATTGCACCTGCATCTTTAGTTGCTTGACGCTGAGCATCATCGAAGTAAGCAGGAACAGTAATAACTGCTTCTGTTACAGTATCATTCAAGAAAGCTTCTGCGTCTCTTTTAATCTTCTGAAGAATAGCGGCTGAAATTTCTTGAGGAGTGTATTCTTTACCATCAATATTGTATTTGTATTTAGAACCCATTTTTCTCTTAGCAGCAATGATGGTTCTGTCTGGGTTAGTAGTAGCCTGACGTCTTGCTGGTTCAACTATGAGTCTCTGACCGTCTTTAGTGAATGCAACTACGCTTGGGAATGCTTTG
>JAEEGJ010003998.1_pt1 | contig 52217 bp, 42 predicted proteins | sample 8958761 | NCBI WGS metagenome assembly JAEEGJ01 (sample SAMN16246546, study PRJNA631951) | gut metagenome | biome: gut microbiome; feature: rumen; material: RS-attached | host: Bos | place: Iran: Karaj | collected 2018-10
TTAGACAGTGTCAAAGCCTCTTTCCATTGAGGAATAGTAAATCCCACGATAGGAGTGCCTGTATCTGGATGTATCACATACTTATTGCCTAATTCATCACTCGTCTCGGTGATAATTCCTGTTTCCTTATCAATAACAGCAAATATTCCTCCCTGAGCGGCATTGTCCACAACATCCTCTCCACGTCCCATTCTTACAAATGGATTAATAATGTGTATCTTTCCGCCTAATCTGAGAGTAGTAATTCTTATCGTATTGACCGAACTCGGATGTAACATGGCCATCTTCTCATCCTGCTGTATTAACTCTTCCGATATAAAACCTGACGGATACTCATCATGTAATATTCGTCTCATCTCTTCAATACTCTTACCCTGGATGATTTGAACCCCGCTACCCATATACCCCTCTAGCGGTTTGATTATATATTTATCATGGCTAGAAATGAAGGATATAAACTTCTTCTGGTCATTTTCCCAACTCCTCACCGGACATACATCTCGCTTATAATAACTTGAAAAATGATTATAGGTGGCTCCTTTATCGGTGAATATGTCGTGCATGGCAGGAGGATTCACCACTCTACAAAAATAATCCTTTTGCAAATCTGGAACAAATTCCATTCTCCCTTTATGAGACAGCCTACTAAAATGAAACATGAAATACTCGTCAAACTTCCATCCATATCTCAGATATGCATACGTCATCTGTCTTTGATACTTTCGTATCTGTATTTTCGAGACGTCATCCCCAAGAAATCTCAGAATATTTTGTTTAGCCTTACGCCATTGCTTACCTTTGAGGTACAGATATAGCGTGTCCCAACCCGTCTGCTGCAAATAACGATAAACAATATTATATACCTTACCCATAATAATAAAATAATAATTGACACCAAAGATAATATTCCATATGGGATTAGTGATTAGTGATCAGTGAATAGATTTTTAGTAACCTGTGATCAGTGAACAGTTTTTTAGTGACAAGTGACAAGACATTTAGTGACCAGTGACAAGGATGCACTCGTTTCACTGTTCACAGGTCACTCAAAAACACAGGTCACTCATCTTATTTCCCAGTCGTTACTTAATTAACACGTCCACTACCGACCTTATATTCATAGCTATGCGCTCCCTCTGCACGGAAGTCGTCATGATAACGCTGAAGCACATTTTTAAACACTTCTTCATACTGAGGGATAAAGAGGTCGTCTTTCCTTTCTAAATGAGAGATGATATCAGTCGTTAGGCTTAACGTCTGACTTAAATCTGTCTTCCCTGCATTAAAACTAGTTCCTTTGATACTTCCAGGAGAGACATTAAGTATTCGGTTAGGCGACCCAGATTTCTCCAACTCCACATTTATGCTCTCGATGAAGATTTTGAGCGCTGCTTTGGAAGCTCCATACACCGCAAAGAAAGGCGAGGACATGAACCCCGCAATGCTCACCATCACGCCACAATAAAAATCTGACGGACTCTCCAGTTTGGGATAGAACCTTTTAATCAGCCTCAACACTGGAAGTGTATTCACATTGAACGAGTCTACAATATAGGATTCTGGGATATCTTTAAAGAGAGCCAACTTGCCAAAGCCAGCCGTAATCATCAAGGCGTTGATATCATCGAACTGGTCAAAGAATGAATAGTCTGACTCTTTCAGATCAAAGCAAAAAGAGGTAATCTTCTCATTAACATACTCAGAAGGAAATGGTGCCTTATCAACCACATAGACCTTTTCCACAGCAGGCCGCGATGCCAACTCCACAGCAATTGATAGACCAATCCCACTGGCTCCTCCTACAACAAGCACTCTTTCTATCATATGATTGTTAAATTGCAGCCTTTGTTATATTGTTCAATAATCCTAGCCATGACGATGCTTTCTTCCTTTTTCATTTTATAGGAATTGCGCCGATCGTTAACTATCATGGACATAAATTCCTGAATCTCATACCTTAGCCCTTCTCCATCATAGCTATAGAAATACTTCTTATTCTTCATGCTGTCCTCATAACGTATTTCAAAATAGTCTGTCAGCCACCAAGGAGCAGGCACATACATATAACCTTTCGTTCCTGAAATAACCAGGTCACCCTCTGTTTTAACCCCCACGCCCAATGTAACAGACGAAGTGGCATGCGGGTAGTTAACAACCACTTTAGTATATACATCCACGTCATTCTCTTTTTTAGAATGGAAACGGACATCACTATAATTTTTGCCTAATAGCTTCACAATTGGCAGGAGTGTCAATGAGGCATGTTCATTCATGGCACCTCCTCCTTGGCTGGCATCCAGCTCTCTAGTTGGAGCTGGGACCATCTTGGACAAGGAGGCCCGAACATCAACCACCTCCCCTATTACGCCACTCTTCACTAAGGTAATCACATGACCAAATGCGGGACAGAAGGCCGTTTTGTTGGCCTCTAGCAATACCTTGTTTTGCTTCTCTGCGAGTTCATATAGCTCTTGCGCCTCCTGCTCTTTGAGCACCATCGGCACTTCGCACAGAACATGCTTTCCTGCGGCCAATGCCTCCTTTGCATACTGATAATGGGAGGGATGAGGTGAGGCTATGTACACAGCATCAACGACATTGAGGAAAGAATTATATTTTGAAAAGGAAGAAACTCCATATTGACTTGAGAATGCATCAGCCTCTACCTTGTTAGGATTATAAACGGCATTAACTTCTGCACCATCAACGACTCCCGCCTCAGGTATAAACCTTCTGGCTATTCGCCCTGAGCCAACCACTCCAATCCTGACTATACTTTGTGTCTCTGCCCTCAGCTGAGTTGAGGACACCCCTTCGGTGCGAGGGAGATAGACGACCTTGCAATACTCATTCAGGTAGTCGAACTTCCCAACCCAGTCAGAGCCTATAGCAAAGATATCCACATCGTAACGCTGAATATCATCAATCTTCTGGCCAATGTAATCCTCAATTATCACTTCGTCGGCATAGCCTGTCGCCTTAACCGCTTCCACTCGTTCCAGCACATTGTTCCTCACATTCAGCTTTCCACGACCTTTATCGAAACTATCAGAAGTAACTCCTACAATCAGATAGTTGCCCAGTTCCTTAGCTCTCCTCAGCAGGTTGATATGCCCCTGATGCAGCAAATCGTATGTACCGTATGTGATGACCTTTAACATAATCAAGTTCTATTATTTAAAGTATATTCGCATATCATGTTTGGGACACCTTTTATCTTCGGGTGGTAACTGCATGTAGTCTCCGTAAGCCGATCTAAGCACATTGTCATAACCTGCCATTGCACAGAATTTATAACCTTCGAAATCAAGCATCACGGTTTTGTCAAAATCTTTCAGCATGAACAACTGGCGAGACTGTTCGAGAGGTAGGATCATCAAAGCCACATGCTCTGTTGACCCGAACGGTAACAACTTAGCATTCGAATCTATGATTCTATTGTATTTATATACCGTCCTCCCATTGAATGTCTTGATTTTTCTTTTCAGCAACCTGTAATTATAGTCGAAAGATTCATGGCGAGAAAAGTGGAGATACGCCATCCGAGCATAAAAATAATCTATCCCGAATGCGAGAATACGGTCGAACTGAGCATCATATTCTGCCCGATTGTCTGGCACCGTATCTAAAGGGAAAATATCAATCTTCAACCCTGTCTGCTGTTTACAGAAAGGAACATTATACTCAATCACCGTACGGTCCATATCAACCACATGGGCATAGGAAAGAAAATATCCCGGGTCATTTTCCATCGATAGGAGGTGAAACTTATCAGACTTATACGAAGAAATGAACTTCTCATATTCAGGTCTAAGCATGAACACATCCACATCATCATCCCATGGGATAAAGCCTTTATGTCTCACGGCCCCCAGTAGCGTACCCGCCGCTAATGAGTATTTTATCCCATTCTTTACGCAAAAGTCATGCACATCAAGCAGCATCTCCAAGCTTAAATCTTGAATGTCTTTCAGAGATAATTCTTTTCTCATATATAGATAAATATCTTTTTTCGTCTTCGGAATGGTCAGAATGCCTGCCACTCTGGGAATGGTCTAAAATGTTTAGCCCCTAAATACTGTTTAAACAGAGGATATACACCTATAGCAATACAATTAAACCAAACCTTTTCCCTATATGTTGAATGATAGCGCTTGTCTCCCCAGAAAAGGACTTTATTGATTTCTGGATAGGTATTAAACCACATCCTTCTATAATGCTTCTTGTTGATGATCGGTAGAAGGCGATTTCTCACTCTTAGTTTCTGTATCAAAATGCCTCTCCAATATTCATCCGCCACACAGACATCCTTCAAGAAGCCTATCATAATATCAACGTTATCCTTATTTCCATTATAATTCACCAAGCATGCATCCTCAGTTAAAGAATGTGACAAAGAACTAAGATGAGACCGGTAATGATAAAGAGGTTCGCTCACATGAGTGATTTTCTTTGCATAATAAGCAGTTACAATACTATATATGATATCTTCTGCAAACCGACCCACTGGCCAAACCGACTCAACTCTATAGAAGAGCGTCCTTTTGAAAAGCCTCACTACGCAGAATGGAGGATTTCGACGATTGAGAATATCATTTCTTACATTCTCTCCATCCCCTATTACGCCCTCGGGCACTGCTGTTTCCCTTCGGCTCTTTTTCTCATCAAAACGATAATAATCGCATATTACCATGTCGGCGCTCTCCTTTACGGCTTTCTCATACATCCGCTCCATCATATTCAGTTCTACATAGTCATCCGGATCTATAATAATCAGATACTCGCCTGTCGCACTTTTGATACCCTCATTCTTTGTCTCAGCAACACCTTTATTCTCTTCATGGACAATTATACGCACCTGTTCTTCACGATTAGGATATTCGCTCAAAACCTTTCTAACAATATCCATACTCCCATCGCACGACTTGTCATCAACGAAGATGTACTCCAAGTCGGCCAATGTCTGCCCAAACAGGCTGCGCACGCACTGTTCAATATATTGAGCCACATTGTAGACAGCTACTATGATACTTACCTTTGCTCCCATATAATGAGAATGACGAATTAGATAATCGCTCTTATGCAACGTATGACTGATTTTTGCCAAATAGTATCCATGTCGCGTCTCTTCGAGACGCTGGAAAGGAGGGTATTTCAATACCCCACACTGCGGAACCTAACCGAAAAAGGGGGTTGCTCCCTTTGGTCGCGACCCCAGGTTCCTTGTATGGGGTTTCTTCGAGACACGAGTGTCCACTGGACATTCTTAACTACATCTCGGCATAGCTCGAACGAGTTCGGCTCTGCGCTCGACTTTGCAACGTTATTGAGATTCAGCCTCTTCGAGGCTGTAAAAAATCAGTCAGATATAGCATAAGAGAGTTTTTTTCAATTTTCATTTTTCATTTTTTCAAAGTGCTCACCCCCATCCATATCATAGGTATACTTCTCACCGTTGGGCTGCTCCTCGCCGCCAGCATCCTGTCGGGTCGCAAGGTAAAGGACGCCAAATCCTTCACCACCGGCGGCAAAGCAGGCAGCTGGATGGTCTGTGGTGCCATCCTCGGCACATTGGTCGGCGGCCAGTCCACCATAGGCACCGCCCAGTTGGCATTCAGCTTCGGCATCTCGGCATGGTGGTTCACTATTGGTGCCGCCCTCGGAGCTGCCGTGCTTGCCCTGGTCTACGCCCACCCCATCAGACGCAGCGGTTGCACCACGCTCCTTCAGATTGTGGCACGTGAATATGGTCGCAAGGCTGAGACCGTCGGCTCCATCCTTTTTCTCATCGGTATCTTCATCAGCATCATGTCGCAGGTGCTCTCCTCCTCCGCCATGGTCACCAGTCTGTTCCACATACCTTTGGCGTGGGCGGCCGCTATAAGCGCACTGCTCATCATGCTATTAGTGCTCGTTGGCGGCATACGCAGTGCAGGAGCAGGCGGCATCATCAAACTATTGCTACTCTACATCACCTCGCTAGCGGCAGGGGTGGCCGTGTGGCATCTGGGAGACGGAATGAAAGGTCTCATGGGCAGCATCGACACCCTTTACAACAACCCTGTGGTGGCTGACCTCAACGGCATCACCGATGTTGAGAGCATACACCACCGCTATGGCAATATGGTAGCGCGCGGACCGCTGAAAGACATAGGAGGATGCCTGTCGCTGACGTTGGGAGTTGTCACTACACAGACCTACGCCCAAGGCATTTGGTCGGCCGCCACTACTCGCAAGGCACGCCGCGGCGCATTGTATTGCGCATTCCTCATACCACTGATTGGCGCCGCCTGTACGCTGGTAGGCATGTACATGAGAGGCCACTATGTCACTGCCGCAGAGCTGGCGGCCATGCAACAGGCAGGGCAAACCCTGCCCGAAGGCATCGGAGTCATTGATAGCTCCCTGCAAGCATTCCCCGACTTCGTGCTTAACCACTTGCCCTCATGGATTGGCGGCATAGCACTCGGCGCGATGCTTATCAACATTCTAGGATGTGGGAGCGGATTGGCATTAGGTGCCGCCACCATCCTGGTGCGCGACGTGATACAAAATCTGATAAACCTCCGCAAGCAATCCTCCAAAGCACCCACTGATTCTCAATTCTCAATTTTCAATTTTCAATTCTCAATTCTAACCCAGACCCGACTCTCCATCGTGGGGATACTCTGTCTGGCGGTGGTGGTGGCGCTCTCGGTACGCGGCACCTTCATCAACGACCTCGGTTTCCTCTCTTTGGGACTGCGTGCAGTAGTGTTGCTGTTCCCGCTCAGCTTTGCCCTCTTCCTGCCGGGCCGTTTCTCGGCACGCTTCATCATCCCCTCCATGATAGCCGGCACCACAGCCATGCTCCTAGCCAAAGCCTTCGCCCTCCCCGCTGACCCCGTCTACTACGGCCTTGCTCTCTCTGTCTTTGTCATCCTCCTCGGCACCCGCCGCCAACGTCTTTCTTGAACCCAAATCGGTTTACAATTCGGGATACTGAAAGCATCAGAAGCTGTTTAAATTTGATTGATGAATTTTATTATGGACATGAACGAGCAGATTTTTCGCCTTTCCGAGGGCGCAATGGGGTTCCATTGTAACTGAGGAAAGGTGGAAAATATGCCGTTCAGGTGCTTTAAGAAAATCATTGAATTAAATTTTAAACAGCTTCTTAGATCGTGACACAGAATGCAAGTTTTTTCTTGCTATGTTAAAAAAAATGTGTATCTTTGCATCGATTTTGTGGGGACAGTAGTCCCCCTTTTTATTGCTTATGATAGACAAATTCAAGGTTTTAGACATCGTAAAGGATGCGTTAGAAGGCACTGAAAAGTACCTCATTAATATGCGAATCACCCCTGATAACCGCATCTATGTGGATATCGACGGCGACAACGGCATCACTATTGACGACTGCATAGAGCTGAGCCGTACGATTGAGAACAGCTTGAACCGAGAGGAAGAGGACTTTGAGCTGAATGTGAGTTCCGCTGGTGCCGACGCACCGTTGAAGATGCCCCGCCAATATCGCCGTCACATCGGTAGAGAGGTGAGTGTGGAGACGTTCGACAACGGCACCGTGGAGGGGACACTGACGTCAGCGGACGACAACCAGTTTGTCATCCACATCAAGGGGACCAAACAGGTGGCACCCAAAGACCTGACGTTCGCCTATACCGATATAAAAAGCGCCAAGGTGGTACTGAAGTTCTAAACAACTGCCACTGAAGGTAGAAACCATTGCTTAGAAATAATAAAAAACAAATATAGTCAAATGAAGACGCTAGATCTTATAGACTCCTTCCAGGAGTTTAAGGAATTCAAGAACATTGACCGCGAGACGCTGATGCACATCCTCGAAGAGGTTTTCCGCGCCGCGTTGGCCAAGCGCTACGGCACTGAAGACAATTTCGACATCATTGTGAACATTGACAAGGGAGACTTAGAGATTTTCCGAAACCGTACCATTGTGGAAGATGGTCAAGTGGAGGATGAAAATTTGCAGATAGCCTACAGCGATGCCGTGAAGATAGAGTCGGACTTTGAGGTGGGCGAGGAATTGTCGGAGCCTATCTATATGTCGGACTTCGGCCGCCGCGAGATATTGGCGATCAGGCAGAATCTGGTGAGCAAAATACAAGACTACGAGAAGTCCCTTATCTTCCAGAAATATAAGGAGAAAGTGGGTGAAATCATTGTGGGTGAAGTTTACCAGCCTTGGAACAAGGAGATACTTATCCTTGACGAGGAGAAGATTGAATTGGTGCTCCCTAAGAGTGAGCAGATTCCCAGCGACCACTTCCGCAAGGGCGACACCGTGCGTGCCGTGGTGCTTAAGGTGGAGATGAGAAACAATAATCCAGTCATCGTGCTTTCCCGCACCTCCCCCATCTTCCTCGAGCGATTGCTCGAGGCCGAAGTGCCCGAGATATACGACGGCCTTATCACCATCCGCAACATTGTGCGCATACCCGGTGAGAGAGCCAAGATAGCCGTGGAGTCGTACGACGACCGCATCGACCCTGTGGGCTCATGTGTCGGTATCAAAGGTGCCCGTATTCACGGCATAGTCCGCGAGCTGCGTAAGGAGAATATTGACGTTATCAACTATACTCCCCGTCTCGACATCATGGTGAACCGCGCTCTGGCACCCGCCAAGATTTCTTCTCTGAAGATTGACGAAGAGAATAAGAAGATTGACGTCTACATGGAGCCCGACCAAGTGTCGCTCGCCATCGGTAAAGGTGGTTGCAACATCAAGTTAGCCAGCAAATTGGTAGGTTACGACATTGACGTGTACCGTACTGGAGATGACGATACCGACGATGTGGATTTGAGAGAGTTCTCAGACGAGATCGACCAATGGATTATCGATGTCCTCATCAACATTGGCTGCGACACCGCCAAGAATGTTCTTGCCATCAGCAAGGAAGACCTCATCAACCGTACCGACCTTGAGGAAGAGACCGTGGACGAAGTGCTGCGTATCCTCAGAGCCGAATTTGAGGAGGAGAATCCCACACCTGCAGCCGAAAAGCAGGAACCGCAGCAGCAGGAATAGCGAGGCGTACATCAGCCTCTTGCCTTATCATAGGCAGTAAATGAAAGAAAACCAATTATCGTAAAAAAAGGAGTGTATTATGGCAGACGAAAACAAAGGAATAAGACTAAAAAAAGCGGCGACCGAACTGAATGTCGGCATATCGACTCTCGTGGAGTTCCTTGCAAAGAAAGGACACCAGGTAGAGATGAATCCCAACACCCGGCTCTCAGCGGAGCAGTATGACCTTGTGGCTTCCGCCTTCCAATCGGAGCGTGCCGTCAAGGAACAGGCTGACAAGATTGAGATAACCCCCAGTGGGAGCAATGTGGTAATCGAAGCCAACGCCGAAGAGAAGAAAGAGGAAAGCGACGAGGTAATTATCAAGAATTACAATACCTCCGCCACCGACAACAAAGGTTCACAACAGCCCGCCGAAACTGCCGCCACTCCCGACGAGCCTGTCGAGCCTGCCCAACCCGTCGAACCCACACCTGTCGAACCAGAGCCTCAGAAAGAGGTCGAAGAACCTGAGATGGTTGAGCCAGAACCCGCTGCCCAGCAACCCGAACCGGAAGCCGAGACTCCCCAGGTGGAGCCCGAGGAAACCAGCCAACCCGAAGAAGCCAAGCAGCCCGAGGAAACTCCTGCCCCTCCTGTCGCTGGTCCCACCCAAGTGGGAGACCTACGCATCATCGACAAGATAGACCTCGATGCCATCAACTCCAAGATGCGTCCCGACAAAAAGAAGAAGTCGAAGGCCGAGAAAGCTGCCAACAAAGAGGGCAAGAAAGCCAGCAAACCTGCTGCTTCTCAAAAGGAATCTACTCCCGCCACTCCCAAACACAACGAGCCAGCCGAGAAGACCACTCCCCAGGAGCCTGTCGCCCCACAGCCCAACCCCACTCCTACTCCTACTCCTGCTCCCGCTCCAGCCAAACCCGAACCTGAATTTATCGAGACCCAATACACTAAGCTTGAAGGGCCCAAGCTGGTAGGCATGGTAGACCTCAGTCAATTCGAGAAACCCAAACCTTCAGCTTCCGAGAAAAAGAAGCGTAAGCGCATCAAAAATAAAGGTGTCAAGGTAAGCGACACCAACGGCGAGAACGAACGTGCCGCAGCCCCTGCACCCAGCAAAAATTCTTCCAAAGAGCGCAAGCTGGATACCGACAGCAAGAGCGAGAAAGCCGAACGCTCAGAAAAGAAAAAGAAGAAAGAGAAAAAAGTAGCCAAGGTTGAAATCGACGAGAACGAGATTGAGAAGCAGGTGCGCGACACCCTGGCTCGTCTTAGCCCCATGGGCAAGTCTAAGACCTCTAAACACAACCGCGAGAAACGTCAAAAAGTTCACCAACGCATTGAGGAAGAGCAGCTGAGCCAGATAGAAAGCCAGAAGACCCTACAGGTGACCGAGTTTGTCACTGCCAACGAACTCGCCACCATGATGAACATACCTGTAACTCAAATCATCAGCACCTGTATGTCGGTTGGCATATTCGTCAGTATCAACCAGCGTCTCGACGCAGAGACCATCAAACTCATTGCCGACGAATTTGGATTTGAAATCAACTTTGCCAGTGCCGACGTCATCGATGAGCTGAACAAGATTGAGGAGGCCGATCGTCCCGAGGATCTCGTCCCCCGCAATCCCATCATCACCGTCATGGGCCATGTCGACCACGGTAAGACCTCCCTGCTCGACTACATCCGCAACACCAACGTTATCGCCGGTGAGGCTGGCGGCATCACCCAGCACATCGGTGCTTACGAAGTCACCACCGCCGAAGGCCGCAAGATAACCTTCCTCGACACCCCCGGTCACGAAGCTTTCACTGCCATGCGTGCCCGTGGTGCCAAGGTCACTGACATCGCCATCATCGTCATCGCTGCCGACGACAAGATTATGCCCCAGACCGTTGAGGCTATCAACCACGCGCAGGCAGCAGGTGTGCCCAGCGGATTTGCTATCAACAAAATCGACAAGCCTGGTGCCGACCCCGATCGCATCAAGACCGAGCTCGCCAACATGAACCTCCTTGTCGAGGAATGGGGTGGTAAGTACCAAAGCCAGGATATCTCTGCCAAGAAGGGTATCAATGTGGAAGAACTGCTCGAAAAGGTCATCCTCCAAGCCGACATCATGGAGCTGAAAGGCAACCCCAACAAGCGCGCTAAGGGAACAGTACTTGAAAGTTCGCTCGACAAGGGCCGTGGCTATGTGGCGAAACTGCTGGTCGAAGACGGCACCATCCGCAAAGGTGACCCCATCGTAGCAGGCGCCATCAGCGGACGCGTCCGTGCCATGTACAACGAGCGTAACCAAGAGGTCATGTCAGCTGGTCCCTCACAGCCTGTGCTGCTCCTCGGTCTCACTGGTGCCTGTCAAGCAGGCGACACCTTTAACGTCACCGAGAGCGAGAAGGAGGCCAAGGACATTGCCTCCAAGCGCACTCAGCTGCAGCGCGAGCAAGGTCTCCGCACGCAGAAACACATGACCCTCGACGAAATTGGCCGCCGTATCGCTATCGGCAACTTCAAGGAGCTCAACGTCATCGTCAAGGGCGACGTGGACGGCTCCGTCGAAGCCCTGTCCGACTCGTTGTTGAAACTCTCCACCGATGAGGTACAGGTCAACGTCATCCACAAGGCCGTCGGTCAGATTACCGAGAACGACGTCCTCCTTGCCGAATCGTCCGACGCAATCATCATCGGCTTCCAAGTGCGTCCCTCCGTGGGTGCCCGCAAGATGGCCGAGACCGAGCAAATCGACATCCGTCTCTACAGTATTATCTACGACGCCATCAACGAGTTGAAGGACGCTATTGAGGGCATGCTCTCGCCCGAGACGCAGGAGAAGATTGTCGCCAACCTCGAAATCCGCGAGACCTTCAAGATTTCCAAGGTGGGCACCATTGCAGGCTGCATGTGTCTTGATGGTAAAATCACCCGCAACCACAACGTCCGCATCATCCGCGACGGTATTGTGGTGTACACCGGCAAGCTCGCCTCCCTCAAGCGTTTCAAAGACGATGTCAAGGAAGTCGTTAGCGGTCAGGACTGCGGTCTGAACATCGAAGGCTTTAACGACATCAAAGTCGGCGACATAGTAGAAGCCTACGAGATAATAGAAATCAAGCGTAAACTGTGATGAATGCGTTAACGTGTTAATTCGTTAATCTTTGTAGATTATGAAGACGCAAGGCGTGTTGTATGATAAGAGCAAGCAGTTTGCATTAGGCGTAATCGACCTATGCAATGAACTACGAGCAAAGGGGGAATACATCATGTCAAAGCAAATCCTTAAATCTGGAACAAGTATTGGTGCTAATTATTGCGAAGCAGTATGTGCCGAGAGTCCACAGGACTTTATTCACAAAGTGTCTATCTCAATTAAAGAAGCGAATGAAACATACTATTGGCTAGACCTGCTTCACGATAGCAAATATCTCGACAACGAAAGATACACCCAAATGAGCAATCAAGTGGAAGAACTCTTCAAGATGCTCAATTCCTCAGCAATAACCGTCAAACAGAGACTATCGCATTAACGAATTCAAAAGGACTAACGAATTAACACATTAACGAATTAACACATTCAAAAAGACTAACGAATTAACACATTAACGAAATAACGCATTCAAGAAGGCTCTGATAGTTCAATGGATAGAATAACTCTCTCCTAAAGAGTAGATCCGGGTTCGATTCCCGGTCGGAGTACTGAAAAGGCAGCCTGTCAAGGCTGTCTTTTTTTGCTATTTAGAAACGCATTGCTCGTTGTCCCATCAATATGTCCATGGCCAGTATCCATTTTTATCCACTGACAATCTTACAATTAATCCCGAATCCACAATTTATTATCTCAAAATCGAATAATTCTTTGTATCTTTGCAGTCGCTTACGAGAGAAAAGTAGGCATTTGCAAGAAAAGCATTACGATACTGTCCCATTATCGGAATTTCGCCAAAATTTCATGAGGAAGGATGAGCTTTGATGCTTTCGCTTGTTGTGTATGCTATAGGGTCATACCTTCGGCATATACTCAGGCGTGAGATATGTTCTATAGACCCCGTTTCCTCAAAGGTGTTTGGCGATACCTCGATAATGACGGACATGAGTACATAAGTCTCATGCCTTTCTTTATTGTATGAATTGCCTGTTGGGGACTTGGGGCAGACAAAAACATCAAACACTTATGAAGAAAACCGTCTACAATGCTCCCGTCGTGGAGACCCTCGCCGTAAAGGTTGAGGCTGGCATGCAAACCTCTGGCTCTGGGAATACCCCGAACACCACTCGGTATGAGTCTGACAGCTGGGACACGCCTTCACCTAATAATGGTGCACCCCAGTATACTTGATGCTCACAACGCTGTTTCTTACCCCCTGGCTTCGCCGTATCCCTTTGGGAAAGGGGAGGTCGCGGTAGGAGGTTGGTCTTCCTTACTGACAGTATAGAATACATGTGGTGTTTCAGCCTACCCTCTTGAGAGGGGTTAGGGGTATGAGAACAAAAAAAGTCATTAGTAACAACAAACAAAACCCTTATCTATTATGAAGAAACAATATCTCCTTGCGGTGGCTGCGGTCTCGCTGTTGTTGGCCACGGGCTGCCAGAAAGAACATGAATTAGTTACCTTAGGGGCTGAAATCAGCCAGCCCGCAAAAACCTATATCGACAACCGTTACCCCTGCTGGAACGAGGGGGACGAGGTGTTTGTCAACAGCGCTGTCTATCCGGTGTCGGCCATCTCCGGCTCCTCGGCACAGATTGTAGACGTGGTGGGAGCCGACGCCTATCGCGCCGTCTTCCCTGCCTCGTTGGTGACACCGGGCAGCAACATCACCAACAGTGCCACCATACCTGTCACCCTGCCCGCCACACAGCGTTACCAGGTGGTGGACGGCCACCAGCGCGTGGATGCCCCTATGGGTGCCTACACCGACGGCGAGATATTGCAATTCCATAACCTCTGCTCCATCGTGCATGTGGTGGTCAACAACAATACTGGCAGCGACATGGCATTGGACAAACTGCGTATTGCCACTGACAATGCCTACCTGAGCGGCATAGGCACTGCCACAGTCACCGGTTCTGACAACGACGGCATCACTCTCTCCTCTGATGCATCGCACTCCGTCTCGCTCCGCATAGCCGGTCCCACCAGCATAACTCTTGCCGCCGGTGCCCAGTCCGCCTTCGACATCTACGTCCCCGCCTTCCCCACGGACAACGTCACCATCACCCTCTACACCACCAACGGCTACTACTTCGAGCTCACCAAGAACAGCGTAGCCCTCACCCCCAACACCTACACCACCGTCACTCTCAACGTCACCTCCCTCACCCAAGTCCTCGCCGCAGAGCTGGTGAATGGCTATACGTTTAATAATGCCATTCCTGACAATGCCACTTCGGTGGTTTTCGAATACAATAACGCTTCGACATCAAATACTATACTATCCACACCCGATTCCCCTGTCCCCATTTATGGTTACATAGATGGGAATGTATGGCATGTATGTACTGCCGCCGATGCAATCAATGCCAACTCTAACTGTTCAAGTATGTTCAACTCCAAATCGCCCCTAACCTCCATTGATTTTGGATCTGACTTCAACACTTCGAATGTGACGGATATGCACCATATGTTTTGTTTTTGCGAAAGCCTAACAAGCCTTAACCTCTCCAACTTCAACACTTCGAATGTGAAGTATATGTATACTATGTTTTATTCTTGCGAAAGCCTGACAAACCTTGACGTCTCCAACTTCAACACCGCGAATGTGACGGATATGAGCGAGATGTTTAACGGTTGCAGCAGCTTGACAAGCCTGGATGTCTCCAACTTCAACACTTCGCATGTGACGAATATGTCTGGTATGTTTGCTTTATGCAGGGGCTTGACAAGCCTTGATGTCTCCAACTTCAACACTTCGCATGTGACGTCTATAGGCGGTATGTTCCAGGGCTGCAGTGGATTAACAAGCCTTAACCTCTCCAACTTCAACACTTCGCATGTGACGCGTATGTCTTATATGTTTTCTAATTGCTACGGCTTGACAAGCCTTAACCTCTCCAACTTCAACACTTCGAATGTGACGAATATGTATTATATGTTTTCTAATTGCTATAGCTTGACAAGCCTTGATGTCTCCAACTTCAACACTTCGAATGTGACGAATATGGGTAGTATGTTTCAGAGTTGCAGCGGCTTGACAAACCTTGACCTCTCCAACTTCAACACTTCGAATGTGACGGATATGTATATGATGTTTAGCGGTTGCCGTAGCTTGACAAGCCTTGATCTCTCCAACTTCGACATGAGCAGTGTGAACAATAAATCTTATATGTGTTATCTGTTAGCCACCAACTCGCATGCCTGCACTATCACCTGCCCATTGGCTGTGCAGACAGAATTGGAGAACGGCACATACCTTCCTGGAAGTGTTACTTTCACTTGGGTGAGACCTACTTCCAAGTAAGACGACGATTGTCCGTCACCTTTTTGCAGCCTGTCCGTGCCGGAGGCACGGCATCCTATTAACCCCACACTAAGCGACCGCAGGGGAGCGCAGTGTGGGGTCTCCTGTCGCCCCCGCCCTGCGTGTCGGAGACACGCTACAAGCACTGCACTCCCAGCAGCTTGCAAAGATTGCTCTCCCGAGAGAGCAAAAAAAGCGAAATTTGCTCTCCCGGGAGAGCAATAAATATCGTCTATCGACGTTAATGCTCTAAACTAATTGATTATGGACGTATTGGTATCACAATTTAATCGTCGGCTGACGACTATCTCATTAGATTTGGTTAGAGAGTGCATTAACGAAGTGGCATGGGACGAAAGACTATCAGCCATCATAGGACCTCGTGGTGTAGGCAAGACCACGTTGATACTCCAGTATATTAAACAGCACTATACCGACAATATCTCCGAAGTGCTGTATGCCACAGCCGAAAGCCTGTACTTTGCCCAGAACACACTGGTAGACTTGGCAGAACGATTTGTGACAAACGGAGGGAAACATCTATTCTTAGACGAGATTCACCGCTACCAGAACTGGAGCCGCGAAATAAAGCTGATTTACGATACCTACCCCGAACTGAAGGTAACCATTAGCGGCTCGTCACTGCTACAGATTCTCAATTCCGAGGCCGACCTTTCGCGTCGCTGCATCTGGTATAACATGCAAGGGTTGTCCTTCCGCGAATTTCTTCGGTTTTATAAAGGAATAGACCTCCCTGTGGCATCCTTCGACGAGATAGTGCACCATACCGACGAGGTATGCCACGAGATAAACACGCGGTGCCGTCCTGTGCCGTTGTTTCACGAATACCTTCAGGTGGGGTATTTCCCTTACTATTTGGAGGGCGAGAAAAGATACTATGAACGTGTGGGGAATGTGATAGACTATGTAATTGGCACAGAACTGCCGATGGTATGCAAAGTAGAGACGGTGAACGTCCGTAAGCTACAGATGTTGCTTAATGTGGTGGCAGGGCTTGTACCCTACGAGGTTGACATCAGCAAGATTGCACTGATGCTACAGTCGTCGCGTAATACGGTGATAACGTATCTTAGGTATTTGTCTATGTCGAAGGTTATCAATTTGCTCTACTCGGACACCCAGTCGCTAAAGAAAGTACAGAAACCCGATAAGATGTATTTGGAAAACCCCAATATGTTGTATGCCCTGTGTCTGGAAAAGGCGAATATTGGGACTGCACGAGAGACCTTTGTCGTTAACCAACTGGGTTACCAACACCGGATAGAGTACGGCAAGAAGAACGGCGATTTCAAACTTGACGGGAAATATGTATTTGAAGTGGGTGGGGCAACTAAGAACTTTGACCAAGTGGCCGACATACCCGACTCATACATCTTAGCAGACGACATAGAATGGCCTGTGGGCAACAAACTGCCGCTGTGGCTTGTCGGACTACTATACTGAAGAGAATTGTGATTAGGTAACCTCTAATAATTGCCCCTAAAAGGAGCGTTCGTGATAATCAATACTGAGTATTACACAAATTGCCATGTAATGACCATTAATTCATGACAATTAATGATAATTTGTGTTTAAAGAAGTGTATTATCATGAATTATCATTGCCATGCAATGATTTGTTTGAAATAATAAAGGAAGTTGCCTTTGGAAAAAAGATTCCACAGGGAAATATTTCATATTTTCCGTAATAACGTATTCTCACCTCCTGTTTATCATGGTGTACAGTATTATTTATGCAATCTTGCAGTACAACTGAAAAATTACATAAATCTTTTCGACCGAACAAAAAAAATATCATCTCGTGTTTGTCTCTCATTCAATCCGCCGTGAAAACCTGTCTCAAACATACAATAAAAGCACGACAGTTGCCGTTATGACGATATGAATGAATTGATGAATGCCATCATGGCACGTGCCGACGAAGTTCAGGCGGAAAACCTCTCCCGTTTCTTCAAGACGGGTGCGGGACAGTATGGCGAGGGCGACCGTTTTCTTGGCCTCAAGGTGCCTGTCACCCGCTCTGTGGTGAAGGAACACTGGAAAGAGTGCAGCTGGGATGACCTTGCGGAGTGTCTGGCTTCGGAGTGGCATGAAGTGCGGTTGGCAGGCCTCTTAGCCCTCGTGCAGCGGTTCCACCATGCCAAGAAAGACCCCGCCGAACAGCAAAAGTGTGTAGGCTTCTATCTCAATCACCTTTCGGCGGTGAACAACTGGGATTTGGTCGACCTCTCGTGCTATGAAATCCTCGGCACCTGGTGCCTGACGCACGACGCATCCCCGCTCTACACCCTTGCCCGCGAGGGTCGCACCATTTGGGAGCAACGTATCGGGATAGTGAGCACAATGCAGTTCCTCCGTCACGGGCGCTTAGACGACACTTATGCCATTGCCGACATCCTATTGCACCACCCGCACGACCTCATCCACAAGGCCGTGGGTTGGCTGTTGCGCGAAGCCGGCAAGCGTGACGAATCCCGTCTGCGCCAATTCCTTGCGCCGCGCTACCAAACCATGCCCCGCACTATGTTGCGCTACGCCATCGAGAAATTCCCTGCCGCCGACCGCATGGCCTATTTGAAAAACGAAATACGATAATTGCGACGACGCAGCCTAAAGGATTCTCCCTACCCGAAAGACGGTTCTTCCATGGCTCGTTGCAGGCCACTTGTCGTATCGTTATTGTATCATTTCTCCTTTTCTAATGGGAGAACGATGGGAGAACGATGGGAGAACGAGCGAAGAAAGGATTACGTTAATTCGTGATTTTTTTGAATTCGTCAATTCGTTAATTCGTCAATGTGTCGATTCGTTAATCGATTTACACATTTACACATTCACACGTTCATTCATTGTGAATCGTTGTTGCTTTGCAAAACATAGATTGCGCGCACGTAAGAAACGAAAATCTGCAAATTGGATTTTTTTTTGTATTTTTGCAAGTTAATTTGACTGACAGAATATGTCCAACAAGTATACTCATCGCAGTGGCATAGTGAAGATTATCTTCTTGGCAATCGGAGTGGTTTTCGTGCTCCGGCTGTCGATGTTGCAGCTGTTTGACAAGGAGTATAAGGAAAAGGCCAAGAATCAGTCGCTCCGCAACATTACCCAATATCCGGCTCGCGGCTTGATGTACGACCGCAACGGCAAACTGCTGGTGTACAACGAGGCGGTGTACGACCTGATGGTCATCCCCCGTATGGTTAAGGATTTGGACACTAATTTCTTCTGCCGTTCGGTGGGTATCACACGTCAGGAATTCAACAGCCGCATGGAGAAGGCATACACCTATTCGCCCTATTCGGCTTCGATATTCATGAAACAGATCTCGAAAGAAGATTTTGGCCGATGGGAGAATGTCCTATATAAGTTCAAAGGCTTTTACATCTCGAAGCGTACCCTTCGCATTTACGACAGGCCTATTGCAGCCCATGTGTTGGGGTATGTGGGAGAGGTGAATGAACGCGATTTGGAGCAGAACCCCTACTACAAGCGCGGCGACTATATTGGCAAGAGTGGTCTCGAGGCCTCGTATGAGGAGGAGTTGCGCGGGGTGAAAGGCAAGAAAATCATGCAGGTGGATGTGCACAACCGCGAGGTTGGTGCCTATATGCATGGGCAGATGGACACCATGCCCACGGAGGGCATGAATCTCTACACCACCATTGATGCCGACCTGCAAGAGTATGCCGAGAAGGTGATGGCCAACAAGCGTGGATGCATTGTGGCCATAGAGCCGTCGACAGGTGAGGTGCTTACCCTGCTTTCGGCGCCATGCTATGACCCCAACCTGTTGGTGGGAAGGATTCGCGGCGAGAATTTCAAAAGGCTGAACAGCGACATATCCAAACCTCTCTTCAACCGAGCTTTGCAGGCACAGTATCCTCCGGGCTCCATCTTCAAGGTGGCACAGGCTATGATTGCCTTGCATCTGGGTGTCATTACTCCGGGGACGGGCTTTGTGTGCGACAAGGTGATAGGGTGCCACAACCACCCCAGTGCCCGCAGTGTGCAGGAGGCCATCAAGATGTCGTGCAACCCTTATTTCTACTACACCTATCGCCGTGTGATACAACAGGGCAAGTTCAAGAACATATACAAGGACAGCCAGTATGGTCTCACCGTTTGGCACGATTACATGAACCGTTTCGGATTCGGCTACCGATTGCCTATCGACCTGCCCAACGTGAAGAAAGGCAACATCCCCGACACCGCTTTCTACAACAAATGGTACGGCCGCGAACGGTGGGCTTTCACTACCATCTATTCCAACAGCATAGGCCAGGGAGAGGTGGAAGTGGTGCCGTTGCAGATGGCCAACCTGGCCTGCATTGTGGCCAATAGGGGTTATTTCTACACACCTCATTTGGTGCGGTACTACGGTCCCGACTCGACCCGCAACCCTGAGTTTTACGAGAAACACGAAACGGGCATAGAACGCGAGTATTTCGACATTGCGGCAAGGGGAATGTACGATGTGGTGCACGGTGCTGGAGGCACGGCTCATAAGGCCGACATCCCCGACATCGATGTGTGCGGCAAGACGGGCACTGCCGAGAACTATGGCAACGACCATTCCGTCTTCATTGCCTTTGCACCCAAGGACAAGCCGCAGATTGCCGTGGCAGTGTATGTGGAGAATGCCCAGGGCGGCGGCGGCACATGGGCGGCGCCTATTGCCAGCTTGATTATTGAGAAGTATATCCGTGGCGAGGTGAAGCGCAAGGATATGGAGAAATACTACACCGAAATCAATCCCTGCCAGAAACTGCCGTTGACCCGCAGGATTAAGAAACCCAAAAAGAGATGATGAATAACAACCGAATGCAGGCCACAGAGAAGAAACGCTACGACTGGGTGCCCATAATGCTTTATCTGGGTATTGTGTTGTTCGGCTGGCTGAACATCTATGCTGCCTGCTACGACGAGAACCATGCGCAGGTGTTTGATTTCTCGCGCCAGCATGGCAAGCAACTGCTGTGGATGGGTGTCGCCTTTGTGGTGGCAGTGTGTGTACTGCTTATCCATCCGCGCTCTTTCTCAAACGGTTCGTATATCATTTATGGGGTGGTGCTGGTGTTGTTGGTGGCCACGCTTTTTATTGGCACAGTGACTAACGGCGGCCAGTCGTGGATAGATTTCGGTGCCTTTAAGTTCCAGCCGTCGGAATTTGCCAAATTTGCCACGGCTTTGGCTTTGGCCAAGTATATAAGTGCCATCGATATTGATTTGACTTTGCCGCGGACCCGTATCACCTTGGCACTGATGGTGCTGGTGCCTGCAGGCCTCATCCTGTTGCAGCATGACACAGGTTCCGCCCTCGTTTTTCTGGCATTTTTGCTGCCCTTCTTCCGCGAAGGGTTGTCGCATTATATCCTGCTTGTGGGGTTGCTGGCCATAGTCCTGTTTGTGTCGGCCTTGCTTATCAATAAATACCTGTTGATGGGTATTCTTTTGGCCATTTGCCTGCTGTATCTTTTTGTGTGGCTTTCCAAGCGCACGTCAAAAAACTACTGGCACACGGCAGCGTTCTTTGTGGTTTGTTGTCTTTTCACCCTATCGGTCGACTTTACTTTCGAGAACATACTCGAGACCCACCAGCGCAATCGTATCTATGTCCTGTTGGGAAAGGTGGAAGACCCTCGCGGTGTGGGCTATAATGTGGACCAGGCCAAAATAGCCATCGGATCGGGCGGACTGGTGGGGAAGGGGTTCCTCAACGGGACTATCACCAAAGCGGACTTTGTGCCCGAACAGGAGACAGACTTTATTTTCTGCACTGTCGGTGAGGAATGGGGATTTGTGGGGAGTGTCCTGCTTATAGCCGCCTATGTGTGGCTGCTGGTATACCTTGTCGGTATGGCTGAGCGACAACGGTCGGTCTTCTCGCGGTTTTATGGCTATTGTGTTGCCTCCATCCTGTTCTTTCACTTTGCTGTCAACATCGGCATGGTGCTGGGGCTTGTACCGGTAATCGGCATACCGCTTCCTTTCTTCAGCTATGGCGGTTCCTCCCTCATTGCTTTCACCCTGCTGCTTTTTATCTTCATCCGCCAGGATGCCGACCGCAATGCACTGATTTAGTTATGAATTAATAATAAGAATGAATGTGGGAATGTGTTAATGTGGGAATGTGTTAATGTGTAAATCGATTAGCGAATTAGCACGTTCAGGGATTAACGAATTCAAAAGATTAACGAATTAACGTATTCAAGAAGATAAAAACTGAGACAATGGCTAAAAAAACTACTGAACAACGTATCTGCTCATTTTGTGGCCGTCCAGAGTCGCAGGCCGCCATGATGTTTGCCGGCATGGGAGGCAGCAGCATCTGCGATTCGTGTGTGGAACAGGCATACGGCATACTGCACGAAAAAATGCACAAACCACAGGCTGCCGGCAATCCGCTTGCCCAGCTTACAGAGATACCCACTCCTGCCGAAATCAAGAAGCATTTAGACCAATACGTCATTGGGCAGGAGGATGCAAAACGAGCCCTCTCTGTGGCGGTGTATAATCACTATAAACGCATCAAATATTCAGACGGAGAGCATGGTGCGGACGATGTGGAGATTGAGAAGTCGAACATCATCATCGTGGGTGAGACCGGCACGGGGAAAACTCTTCTGGCACGAACCATTGCACGGGTGCTGGATGTGCCTTTCTGCATAGCTGACGCCACTACGCTTACTGAGGCCGGTTATGTGGGCGACGATGTGGAGAACGTGTTGGTGCGTCTGCTTCAAGCTGCCGACTACAATGTGGCTGCCGCCGAACGGGGCATCGTCTTCATCGACGAGATAGACAAGATTGCCCGCAAGAGCGACAACCCCTCTATCACCCGCGATGTGTCGGGAGAGGGAGTGCAGCAGGCCATGCTCAAATTGTTGGAAGGTGCTGTGGTCAATGTGCCTCCGCAAGGGGGACGCAAACATCCCGAGCAACCCATGATACAGGTCAACACACGCAATATACTCTTTATTGCCGGTGGCGCCTTCGACGGTATAGAACGTGCTATCGCCTCCCGTCTCAAATCGAACGTCATCGGCTACAACGGAACGACAACCCGTCGCGAATTGGATCGCCACAACATGCTAAAGTATATCCTTCCGATGGACTTGAAGCACTTCGGGCTTATTCCCGAGTTGGTCGGTCGTTTCCCTATGCTCACTCATCTGCAGCCCTTGGACGCTGATGCCCTGCACCGCATACTCACCGAACCCCGCAATGCCCTTGTCAAACAATATCAAGCCCTTTTCAAGATGGACGGCATAGAATTGGTGTTCGACCCCGAAGCACTGCAGGCAGTTGTTGACACCGCCGTGCATTACAAGCTGGGAGCACGCGGACTGCGCTCTATCATGGAAAGCATCATGACAGACTACATGTTCGATCTCCCCCATATGCAAAAGGGTTCAGAACTCCACATTACGGGACAGATGGCCCACGATAAAATCAACAACGCAAATATAAACATATCATTATTACAATAAAAACTTTCAGACTATGAAAAAAGTATTTGTTTTAGTCCTCGTAATCACCCTGTTGGCAGGAGGCCTGCAAGCCCAGAAACGTGGCAACAACAAAGGTTCACGTAGTGTTCCCTCTTCAATGGTAAACGGCAAAAGTGACGAAGCGGGAGCCTTGTCCATTAAAGACATCCGTCAGCTGCCTCCCCCTGTGGCAGGGATGGAATCCACCCTCAAAGCAGCTTTGGAGCAGCGTCGCACCATTCGCACCATCCGTGAAGAAGAGATGCCCATAGACTTAGTCTCTTCCCTGCTGTGGAGCGCCTACGGCATCAATCGTGAAGAACAAAACCTCAGAGTCGTTCCCTCGGCAGTCAATGTGCAGGAATTTGACATCTATCTTTTCGACCGACAGGGAATCTATCTCTACGATGCACAGAAAAACATACTCAAAATGGTGTTGGAAGGCGACCATCGGGCAGAAATCAGCGGGCAGAAACATTTCGCCCAGGCCCCAGTCTCCATAGTCATAGTGGCCAACTACGACCGCATGACCGTGTTTAAGGATGAATCCGTGCGCGACTTCTACGCCGCCGTGGACTGTGGCTACGTCAGCCAGAACATATATCTCTTCTGTGCTTCGGCTAAACTGGCCACAGTGGCATGTGGAGGAATCAACCGTGAAGAGCTCACCAAGCTAATGGGTATCAAGAACGGTAAACCCATACTGGCACACCCTGTTGGATTTGGCGAGTAGAGAACGTGTGAATGCGTGAATGTGTTAATGTGTGAATTATTGCTTAAATGCTTGAATGTGTAAATGCTTGAGTAAAAAATACTCAAACAATCATGCAATCAGACAATCAAGCAATTATACAATCAGACAATCAACAGATTCACGCATTCAACAGATTCACAAAATAACGAATTCAAATGCTTCTACGCCTAACCAAACGATTCACATTCGAGATGGCACATGCCTTGCCCCACTACCAAGGCAAGTGCCATAACATCCATGGCCATTCGTACAAGCTATATGTCACCGTAGAGGGTACGACGGAATTCCAGGGTTGCAATGCAATAATTGGCGCCCAAGCGGGTGACCCATCCCAAGGCATGGTGATAGACTTCAGCCAAATAAAACAGATAGTCGAACAGCAAATAATATCCCCATTCGACCATGCCCTGGTACTGCCTCGGGAGGAATCCTGCGACATTGGCTCCGCAACCATGCTTGGAGGTTATCCCGCCAACTTGATAACGGTAGACTTCCAGCCGACTACCGAAAACCTACTGTTGCATTTCGCCCGACTGTTGGACGGAAAACTACCCGAAGGCACACGGCTCTATTCACTAAAACTCTACGAAACAGAATCCTCCTGTGCCGAACTGATACTATAGGCAACTTCAAAAATGTGTAAACGTGTGAATGTGTGAATGTGTAAATGTGTGAATCGATTGACGAATTAGCACGTTCACGAATTCACGCATTCAAAAAAGTCCCCCCCCTAATAATTGCTGATATACAGCATCACGCCGTCATAATAAGTGTTGTAGCGGTAAAGCGGACAGGAAGTAAGGCTCCCGTCCAAAGGAAAGCCGTCGCCGAACGTGCTGAACTGCGACCCGCATTCCGGACACACAAGCACCAAATTGCCATAACCCTTGTCCATCTCCAACCGCCCGTGGTCGTGAGGGCAAGTGCATTCATATGCAACAAACTCATTCCACCCTGTGCGTACCACAACTATACCCTGATACCCTCCATACAAATACTCATACCCGCTCAGCGTGTTCAAACCGGGATAAAGCGGAGAATTAGGGTCAATCCGGCATGTCGCGTCCCCCACAGGCACATCGCAATAACGCTCCTTGTCGCACGAACCCAAGGCGGCAAAAACAATAAGCGCTGCAATCGTTGCGACAAGCCTACCGCTTCTGACCATAATCGCCATAAAGAGTTTTAAGAAGAACTGTGCCCACAGCCCTCAAACTGTTCTTTTCGACATGCTCCATACTGTCGCCCGTCGTATGCCAGTATTTGAAAAAATTGCTCCCGGGAGTGTTCTGCACAATATCAATCATAGGAATCTGCGCAAGCTTGTTCACATAATAGTGGTCGTCAAGGATAGGATCCGTACTGCTGTTCTCAAACATCCTCCCATAGCCGCATGCATCGGCCACACGCCACACCTTGTCCAAAATTCCCGACGCATAATTGCGGCTGAATTGCTCTTTTGTATACCGGGGAGCCTCTGTACCCACCATATCAAGCAAAATGCCAAACGTGGCATTATAGAAAGGCACATGCGGGTGGTTGCTCCAATACTGCGACCCTTTGCACCAACTGTCATCCGCATACACCTCAGCCCATTCAGGAACACCCTGATCCTCGACATCGAAAAAGACAAAGTCAATCGGAACCGAAAGTCTGTCGCTTGATATGGCGCGAGCCAGCTCCATCAACACACCTACTCCGCTGGCGCCGTCGTTGGCGCCGTCGATAGGCTTGCGGTGGTTAGCCTCATCTGGGTCGTGGTCAGCCCACATACGGCTGTCCCAGTGGGCACCCAACAGCACCCTTCCCCCTTCCGGTGAACCCTCACGGGCATACACCGTGGCGATAATATTCTTGCCTCGCACCTCGGTCCCGTCCCACAACACAGCGGGGAAATCCTGCACAACAACCGTGTCGCACCAGCGGCGCATCTGCCGGACAAGATAATCAGCGCACACACGTTGCCCTCTGCTTCCCGGGGTTCGATAGCCGCAAGCCACCTGAGCGGCCACAAAACTGTATGCACTGTCGGCATCGAACGCAGGAATTTTGACACTGCTGTAATTGATAGACTGGGTTGCAGGTTGAGCCTTCTTGTCGGCACTGTTGTGGCATCCCGAAACAACCAAGACACACACAAAAAGAAATACAAATCGCCTCATTGTCAAAACGTGTTAAAAACAAAAAGAAACAAACATACCTAAAAATTGAGAATTGAAAAATAGCCAAACATTGCGGCCATTCTCAATTCTCAATTCTCAAATTTCAAATTTCTCTACTTGATGCGCTCGGCATACTCGCAAGTACGGGTGTCCACCTTGATGCGCTCACCTTCCTTGATAAACAGAGGCACGCGAATCTGCACACCCGGTTCAACTGTGGCGTCCTTCATGGCGTTTGTAGCCGTATTACCGGCGAAACCTGGTTCGGTATAAGTGACAACAGTCTCAATAAACGGGGGCAACTCGCAGATAAGAGGAGTCTCGGTATCGGCAGCCACCGTAATCTCGACATACTGGCCGTCTTTCAGGAATTGGGGAGCGTTGATGATATTCTCTGGAATATAGATTTGCTCGTAAGTCTCCGTATGCATAAACACATGCATGTCGCCCTCTTTGTAGAGGTAAGTGTAGGGTCGGCGTTCCACGCGAACCACATCGATTTTGGCACCGCTGGGGAAAGTGTTCTCCAACATACGGCCTGTCTTCACGCTACGCATCTTGGTGCGAACAAAAGCAGCGCCCTTACCGGGTTTTACATGCAGGAATTCAACGATTGTGTAAATGTCGTTGTTAAAATTAATACAAAGGCCATTCTTAATATCAGTGGTTGTTGCCATTGGTTAAAAGAGTTTTTTGATTATTAAATTATTGATTATTATTCGTCTTGATAAAAAAATTATTAAGCCTTGTTGTCGGCTTTCTTGCGCGCTTCGGCATAGAGCTGGGTCAGTCGGCGAAGATCATTCTTCAACTCCTCATTCTCGGCATCGGCGGCTAAACGGCGGGTGCGTTCCATCATCAACCGGCAAAAGATAGCCACTACCAAGATGCAGAGCGTAAGGTTCAATGCCCCGCCACCACGGCTGCGTAATACAAAATAAACCACCGTGGCGGCAATAATCAGAATATACGAAATCCACTCGTAGATGCGTAGTGTTCTTTGATAATTCATAGTCACTTGTGCAGCCTTACTGCTACGTTGTTTTATTAATAATAATATCTATATGTGTGGGTATCTGTAAGATGTATTTGAAAACCTCTTCCAAATCCACAATGATTCCAAAATGCAAAGATACAAAAAACTTTTTGATTGCGCTATTTTTTGATTACACTTATATGAATGTGTAATGTTGATATGTTTAACGCCCCGCATCGTATTAATGGATAAACAGACAAACAGATCAAGGTACCATCAGATTTATGAATTACATATTTCATGCGTATTTACTATTAAAAAAACTGAAAAGTTTGTTTATCTGAATTATTTTGTGTTACTTTGTATTGTCGAATCGTACCCTCAAAAAGGGGTGATAGGCATTGCTAAATATTGATTATTAAATAAATGTATAAAATCCAGAATACTATGAAAAAGTGTGCAAAGGCCTTCATGTCGCTCGTACTTGTTGTCGGATTGATGGCAGTGTGCGGAGGTTTTTCCTCCTGTGGTTCGTCCCGTTCCAACACCATGTATCCAACCAAGAAATACAAATCGAGCAAAGTCGTTAAATCGAATATCTCTGTGAGAGGCACAAACAAAAAGAATGGATCTACATATCGCTCGTATTAAGTTCTTGGCGGTTATGCTTTGCCTGCTACTCCCCAGTGTGAGCAGTGCGCAAGGCTTTGAAATCAGTGGCGAGAGTAGTCTGACAGGCACTCTTACGCTGAACATATATGATGGTGATTCCTCCAGCCGTAGTTTTACTGCCAAAGCTAACAAAGGTCGTTTCTTTTTTTCCGGAGAAGTGGAAGCACCCACAGTGGCTTCTATCCAGCATGCCACTATGCAACGCCCTCTCTACTTCTATCTCGAAAATTCGTCGCTCTCCATCAATGTCAACGCTTCACGTCCTGAAGCCTCCATCATTAAGGGCTCTCGCAGCAATAGCGAATATCGCTATTTGATGGAGCGTTACAGGGCTTCGGCCGACCCCAATGGATTCCTTCGGCAATACGTCAAAGAGAACAACAGTTCCATATATGTTCCGTTCATCCTTTACGAGCAGATGCCAAACCTTGACGAAGCTGTTGTTCGTCAACTTGTAGGACAGCTTACAGGCGATGCCCGAAAAGTATATCACTACACGCTTCTGCGTCGTTGGATGAGACAGACCCCAGCAGTCTCTGAAGGCAGCGAAATGCCCGATTTTGCCTTTCTTGATTCAAAGAAGACCCGTCGCACCTTTTATCAAGTGCGCGACACCTCTGAATACACCCTGCTTTATTTCACGGCCAATTGGTGCGATATATGTGCCCGTCAACGCGACCAAGCACAGAACCAACTGGAAGGGAAAAATGCCCGACTGCTGTTAATCAATATCGATGACAACCCCAACGGATGGGACGCACAATATCTGAAACAACTCGCTGTAGACCATCTTCCCTATATGATTCTGATCGACCCTAAAGGAATTGTAGTAGGTCGTGACCTGAGGATTTGGGAACTGGAACGGGCTTTGAAAGATTCACGAATCAACACATTCACGAATTAATACATTCAAAAAACGGTGGACACATTACTGTACCCTTTCAAATTCCTCCCTCTGTACAAACAGAAAGTGTGGGGAGGAAACAGAATCAAGACTCTTGGTTTCGACTATTCTCCACTGCCTAACTGTGGCGAATTATGGGCTCTGTCAGGCATGAAGGGCAATGAGTCAGTGGTTGAGAACGGATTTCTGGCCGGTAACCATATCAACGAAATTCTTGAGATATACATGAGCGAGATTATAGGAGAGAAGAATTTCGACCGTTTCGGTACACAGTTTCCCCTGTTAATCAAATTGATTGATGCTGCCGACAAGCTCTCCATTCAAGTCCATCCCGACGATGCACTGGCTCAGCGGCGCGGCATGGAGAACGGCAAAACTGAGATGTGGTATATTATCGACTCCGGCCAGTCCTCTGGGATTGTGGACGGTTTCGAGGTAGAGGTGACCCCCGACGAATACAAACAATATCTGGAATCTGGCAAACTGGAACATATTCTGCATGTGGAACCCACACAGCCTGGCGACACCTTCTTTATTCCCGCTGGTCGTATCCATGCCATAGGCAAGGACATTCTTCTGGCCGAAATTCAGCAAAGCAGCGACTGTACCTATCGCATCTACGACTATAATCGTCCCGATGCCAACGGGAAACTGCGGGAATTGCATACTGATGAGGCCTTGGAAGCCATCGACTTCACCCCCACATCTGATGGCAAGACCCATTACAGCTACCGCGAAAATACCACTGCGTCGCTTGTTCAATGCCCTTATTTTACCACCAACCTGCTGGCTGTTACAAAACCTCTGCGCAAGGACTTCTCCAGTCTTGATTCTTTTGTGATTTATTTCTGTGTTGAAGGGGTCGCCGCCATCAATGCGATGGGCTCTATTGTTCCCATCCATGCCGGTGAGTGTGTGTTGGTTCCTGCCATTGCTGACACTTTAGAACTTTTCTCTGCCACCAAAGCCAAGTTGCTTGAGGTCTATATCGACCCAGAACAATGGAAAGGTGAATCCCCGGGACATTCACACGACAACGACTGGCTTGCCCAGTTCAAATCTTTGGGTTAAAAGGCAGGATTCGAATATTTGTTTTTGGATTTAAGATGTTGACATATAAATGTTTATAGGAAGTTCTTTCCTTCGAGCATGGGCACGAAATTGGCATCACCGAGTGTCTCGTCGTGCCACAAGTCGGGGGTCTCGCCTTTTTTTGTTATGCGGTGCATCCGTTGGTTGCCTTCAGGTCCGATAGGGATGACCATGACACCGCCGGTTTTGAGCATCTGCATCAGCCCTGTTGGAAGCGATGCGGCTCCACATGTGACAAGAATGCGGTCGTATTGAAACCCTTTCATTTCGGGCAGGCCGTTGAAGCAGTCGCCGAGGAAACATCGGGCGGTGTAGTGGAGGGAACCCAGCAGAGCCTTGGTTTTGCGGAATAGGACGCTTTGCCGTTCGACGGTGTATACGCGTGCACCCATCTCGCAGAGTACAGCTGTTTGGTAGCCACTACCGGTGCCGACTTCCAACACGGTCATGAGGGGTTGCAATTGGAGGAGTTGTGTCTGCCATGCTACGGTGTAGGGTTTGGAGATGGTTTGGTTGCAGTCTATCTGTATGGCACAGTCTATGTCGTATAGCAAGGTGTCCAGCAAAGTGTCGGGGCAGAACCATTGCCGAGGCAGTTTCTGCATGGCTGCGAGTAGTCGTGCGTCGGTTATGCCGCGCTCTTTCAATTGGGTGACCATGCGGCGTCGCCAAGCCTGGTATTTCGGGGGGTCGGGTAACATTTTGAATTGGAAATTGACTATTCTCGGTTCATCATTCGGATTTCCATCCTTGGGCACGAAGTTCGATGGTGCTGTTCTGTGGGGTGACCATTACGGCTGGGGTGCCTTCTTCTGTGATGTGACCGATGATGTGGATGTCGCGGTTGTCTTTGAGTTTCTCGTAGTCTTTTTGGTCAATGGTGAAGAGGAGTTCGTAGTCTTCGCCACCGTTGAGGGCGTTGCTTACGGGCAGCATGTTCTGGCTCATCTCGGAGCAGACGCGGGTGGTTTGGTAGTCGATGGGGAGGCGTTCTTCGTAGATTTGGCAGCCGCATTTGGATTGTTTGCAGATGTGGAGCAGTTCGCTGGCAAGACCGTCGCTGATATCAATCATGGAGGTGGGGACGATTTCTTTCTCTGCCAGCATCTTCACGATATCGGTGCGGGGTTCGGGTTTGAGATAGCGCTCCAGCACGTAGTCGTAGCTGTCCAGGTCAGGTTTGAAGTTGGGATCGGCTTGGTAGGTGACTTTCTCGCGTTCCAGTATCAACAGACCGCTGTAGGCACTGCCGAGGTCGCCACTTACACAGATGAGGTCGTGCAGTTTTGCACCGTTGCGGTAGGTCAGTTTGTCGCTTTCTGCTTCACCGATGGCGGTGACGGAGATAGTCATTCCAATTCGGCTGCTGGAGGTGTCGCCGCCTACAAGGTCGACATCGTATCGTTCGCAGCAGAGACGTATGCCGGCGTAGAGTTCTTCGAGGGCTTCGACGGAGAAACGGTTGCTCACAGCCACACTTACCAGTACTTGACGGGGTGAGGCGTTCATGGCGCAGATGTCGCTGAGATTAATGGCCACGGCTTTGTAGCCAAGGTGACGCAATGGGGTGTAGGTCATGTCGAAGTGGATGCCTTCAACCAGCATGTCGGTGGTGACTACGGTTTTCTTTTTCCCTGTCCCCAACACGGCGCAGTCGTCACCTACTCCTTTTATGGTGCTTTTGTTTACGCGGGGAAAACCGTCGGTTAGTCTTTCTATTAGGGCGAATTCACCCAGGGTTTCCAGTTCGGTGCGTCCTTCTTGATATTCCAGTTTCTCCATGATTTTGTTTCGTTGTATCGGTTTGCAAAGATACGAAGTTTTTTTTGTTTTTTGTTTTTTTTGTATCTTTGCATTTTAAAATTGGTTGTGAAATGATGCAGTTTTGTTGTATAAGGTTTGGCGCCAAGCAGTGCGGGAGGTTGCACAGGTGGTTGTGCTTTCTGTTGCTGTCCGTCCCGTTTGTAGCGGGGGCGCAGACGTTCAGTTTTGTGGCTCCGAGCGGTCAGACGCTTCGCGGAACGGTTGTGGATGGTGTGCTTGAGGTGTCACGCCAGCCAGGGGTTGCTTTGTCGGGGGCGTTGACGATTCCTGCATCGGTGTCGCGTGGCACAACAGTGTACAGGGTTGAGAGGATTGGGTCGTTTGCTTCGACGTCGGTTCTGTCGGTGTTGCTTCCGGGGTCGGTGCGGGTGTTGGCGGATGAGGCTTTTATGGGTTGCACACATCTGTCGCAGGTGGCGTTGGGCGATTCTGTGAGACGGATCGGGAACCGTGCTTTTTATCGTTGTTCTTCGTTGCAGGGGGTTGTGCTGCCGATGCTGGTTGATACGATTGGGGAGTATGCTTTTGCCGAGTGCAGTTCGTTGACGGATACGGTGTGGATTCCTGATTCAGTGAGGCGGATAGGGAGGTATGCTTTCAGCCAGTGTAGACGATTGCGGGCTGTGGGCGTAGGAGCGGGTGTGGGCGTGATACCAGATGAGTGTTTTTCTAATTGTGATTCGTTGTCGTGGTTGGTGTTGGGGTCGGCGGTGGATTCATTGGGGAGGGGTGCGTTTTTTTGTTGCCGAAGGTTAACGAGTGTGGAATTGCCAGAGGGTCTTCGTTATATTGGCTTCGGGACTTTTGAGTTTTGTAGCGGGCTTCGCTCGTTGACTGTGCCGGACAGTGTGGAGACGATTGACGCGTATGCTTTCAGCCAGTGTACGGGGTTGGAGAGTATCGTTGTAGGGTCGGAGGTGAGTAGTATTGCTCGTTATGCGTTTAATCGGTGTGATGTTTTGGATTCTTTTTTTATGAGGCCGTCGGTGCCACCTTCGATTGAAGCGAATACGTTTGGTAATTCGTCGGAAGGAAAGGTGTTTTATGTGTCGTGCGGCTTGGCGGGACGCTACAGGTTGGCTTGGGGGCAGGATTATTGTTACAGGGAGCCGGATCCGGGTGTGATGCTGCGGGTAGAGGTGAATGATTCGTTGCGCGGATTTGCCGAGGTTGTAGGCGGGGTGAGGTGTGACTCCATTGCTGTGGTGAGGGCTACCGCGATACAGGGGTATCGGTTTGCAGGTTGGAGTAATGGCAGCATGGCCAATCCAGATACACTTCGTTTGACAGGTGATTCGGTGTTGATGGCTGTTTTTGAGCCAGAGGAATTTTTGTTGCGGGTTGATGTGAATGATGAGGAGTGGGGTATGGCCACGGGAGGAGGTGTTTATACATATGGGGCGGAAGCAGAATTGTCAGTTATGGCTTTTGTGGGCTATGTTTTTGTGAGATGGAGCGACGGGAATACCGATAATCCGCGCCATGTAGTGGTGGAAGGGGATAGTTTGTTTGTTGCTGAGTTGGACTCAGTGGGTACGACGGGAGTTAGCGAGACGGGCAGGACTGTGGGGGTGTACGCCGAACGGTGCCAGGGTGATGCTGTGATAGTGGTGTTGGGAGCCGAAGGCAGGTCTGTGGATGTTGTAGACAGGGTGGGTCGTCGTGTACAGACGATAGCGCATGCCGGAGGAACTCTGAGAATTCCAGTGAGGGGTAACGGTATTTATATCGTCAAGGTTGAAGGGAATTTGCCTGTTGTTATTCCACCAGTAATATACCGCTAATGCACCAGTGGGAGAAGTTGCCGGCTTGGGGTTCGCCTTGCGGTATGGCCACGGTGAGGGTGTGGCGGCCGACGGGTGACAGACCTCTGGTGCGGAAATAGTGCATGAGGTCGAAGTAGACGGGCTGTGTTGCCGTGCCTGGACACCAGCCGGAGCGGGAATAGTCGCTGCTGGACAAACCGTTCCAGAAGTTGCCGCTGACAGGGTTCCACTCCCGGTAGCGACCGCAGTCGCCTCGCCAAGGGGTATGGGTGAAGGCAGGTTTACCGTCGATGAGAATAGTGTGGGTCTTGGGGTTGAACTCGTCACCGCCTCCCCAGCCACCATGGCCCGTGGCTATGTAGCGCAGGCGGACGTTATGGGTGGTATCGGATTCCCATAGGGTGAAAGTGGTGGTGAGGCTGTCGGTGGCAAATAGCTTGCCGTAGTTCTGCCCGGCCATTTCAAGGACGTTGCAGGTGTTGAACAGGGAATAGGAATGGGGGTAAAACTGTTGAGATTCGTTTTCGTTGTCGGCGGGGACTGTCTGTTCGCCAGGGTAGGATTTGAGGTCGAGGGTTACGGTGTGTCCCCCGCGGTCATAGTTGCCAATCCAAACGCCAATCCAAACTTCGCCTTGTAGCAGATGGGCAATGTCGGTGACTTCCTGCTTGTAGTAGGCTTCGTCCTGCCAGTCGAGGCCGTCGATTTGCACACGGTCGTTGAACTGTCCCACACCGAAGGGGGTGAAGAAGCGCATCAGTTCGACTGGTGGCCAGTACATGAACGAGGAGATACGGTATTGCTGTAGGGTGCTAATGCCATTTTTGATGCCTTGATAGTGTTCACCGTCACGCCCAATGAAGAGGGGGAGACTGTCGGGGTGGTTGTTTATGCCGTCGAAGAAGTTGGGGCAGAGGTCAATGTCTGCTCCGGGAATGATGAAGACGGAACCCGTGCGGTCGTAGGCGTCGCCGTTGCTGCGTTGGTGCAGTTCAATGAAGGTCTGGTAGTGGTTAGGCAGTTGAGGAAGTTGGATGCGCTTTAGGGCAAGAGTACCACCTGCATAGTGGAGGACACTGTCGTAAGGTGCGTTTTGTCGGTAGTTGCCTTCGATATGGTCGTTCTTGTCGCACCAACAGAGCTGCACTGAGTCGAATACACGAGTGGTAATGACCATTTTCTGGCGCTTGATGTTGCTGAGCTCGCGGGGGGTAACCAGTGGATATCGGTTGTTCAGATAGAATTTGGAACTATGCACTCGGTCGGTTTTTACCAGTTGCAACTGACACTGGCCGTTGCGCCAGAAGCTGACCAACAGTCCGTGGAAGCGTCCATAGTAGGGTACAGGCGAGAGGTCGCGCGACTCCTTGCCCCATGTCTTAGGACCACCGTGCCAGATGGTCTCGAATGGCTGCACATAGAACTCCAGCTTATTGCTGTTGATGGAGCATGTGTAGCGGGTGAGTCCGTTCACTTGGTCGGTGTCGAAGTGGATGTCCTTGCGCGAGAAAGGGGTCACAGTGCGGTAATGTTCCCTTTTGTCTCCATTGAAAATGGTGGTGAGGTAAGTGATGGAGTCTTTGCTTTCGTCAACGAAGATGTCCTCTACCGAGTAGCCCTGTATGTACGGACCATTGTTCCATCCGCCAGGATGGTATTCACCGGGCAGGCGGTCACCCTTAGTGACGAGGTAGTTTCTCCCTCCGTCAATCTCTATCTGGATGTATTGAGTGTCGATATGTTCGTCATAATCGTAGGAGGCATAGACGAAGTGGTTGGCGTTTTTTGACACTTTGAAAGGTTTGGGCTGAGCCTGCAGGGTGATGAGGGAGGCAAGCATCAAAAAAAGAGTAAGGGTCTTTTTCATTTCTCGGGGTGTTTTAATAACATTAGGGTGAATGGTTTGGGACTATTCTTTTTCTGAGTCTTCGTCGGGGTTGTCGGGCTGTTCGTCAGGAAGGTCAATGACTTTGAAACGCGATTGCCTTTGGTGCCAGCGGTCGAGAGCCAGTTGCCGCATGTCGGCCACGTCGTCGCGTTCGTCCATGATTTCCAGTCCTACGATGGTTTCGATGATGTCTTCCAGCGTGATGATGCCTTGGAAACTGCCATACTCGTCTATGACACAGGCGATGTGTTGTTTGTGGCGGAGCATGGAGTCCCAGATCTCTGAAACGGGCATAGCTTCTTTGTACATGACGATGTCGCGGCGTATTTCGCCGAGGGTCATGTTGAATTTGTCTTCGGTGAGCAGTTCGAGGGCTTCGCTGCGGAGGACGTAGCCAGTTATGAATTCGTCGGATTCGCTGTAGACTGGTATTCGTGAAAAGTGGCTGTAGGCTTTGTCACGATAGAACTCTTTGAGGGTCATCTGTTCCGGAGCAATGGCTGCCACGGTAGTGGGGGTCATTACATCTTCGGCTTTGACGTCGTCGAGCTTAATGACGTTCTGGATGATTTTGTTCTCGTCCTCGTCAATCACTTCTTCGTCTTCGGCCATATCTGCCATGGCTGCCACTTCTTCGCGGCTGACGGCGGCTTCCTCGTCGTCGTCGTCGGCTATGGTTTTGGAGAGCTTTTCCACTACCCATACGATGGGGAAGAGGATGATGATTATGAAATGGAGGGTGTTGGTGGTGAAGCGCATGAGTTTTTTCCAGTGGCGGGAACCGATGGTCTTGGGGATTATCTCGGAGAAGACAAGGATGAGGATGGTAGTGATGGCTGAGACCAGACCGAACCATTGGCTACCGAAAACTTGGGTGGCTTGCGATCCTACGCCTGCTGCACCGATGGTGTTGGCAATGGTGTTGAGCGACAGGATAGCGGCAATGGGACGTGCGTTGTCTGTTTTGTATCGTTTGAACCGTGTGGCGGGTTTGTATCCTTCGTCTTCACGCATGTTGACATACGAGAGTGGCGTGGACATAAGCGTGGCTTCGAGAATGGAGCACATAAACGAGATAATCATGGCTCCAAGAAGAAATATGAGCAGAAGTGTCATTTTTTGATTGTGTTAATGCTTGAATGCTTGATTGTGTTAATGCTTGAATGTTTGAATGTGTTAGTTGATTAATGAATTAACACGTTTACGAATTAACGAATTCATAATCTTGAATGTTTGAATGTGTTAGTCGATTAACGAATTAACACGTTTACGAATTAACGAATTCATAATGTGTTCATTTGATGGTGATTTCATCTATCATCAGCCATGCGGGCTCACCGCTGTATTCGTGCCATTCGGGTAGCGATTGCTGGCAGCGCACGCGCAGTCGGATATACCGCACACGGGGAGCTTCTGCCGGATGGAACAATCCTCGGCGGGGGCTGAAGGTGCGGCGCAACATCAGCCGTCGGCTTTCTTTGGCTTCGTCGACAATGGGGCGAACGGGTTCGAGAGGTTGCCACGGCGAGTATTTCTTGCCGTCCACCGACCATTGTACAGATCCGGAAAGGGGGCGGACAACCCAATCGTTTGCACTATGGCAGAAGCCTGCTGTGACGACATCAAGGGTTGTAGGATTGTCAAGAACAATGTTGAAGTCTATACTATCGCGTCCTACGAATCCAGTCCAGCTTTCGCCATAGTTGCCGGCTATGCCTAATCGTCCGTCGTGGAGTGTCTGGGGAAAGTCCTGTCCATAGCGTGGGTTGGGTTGGTTGGCAGGTTGCGTGGTGTCGCCATAAGCTTTTATCGTCAGGTTCTCAATGGGGTCGTGGTGGTTGGCGGGTAGACTTTGTCTCATTTCTGGTGGGTTGTCGAAATAGTACCCGCAATAACGCCACAGGTTCACACTGTCGGCCAACATTGAGGGCACCATGATTAGACGGAACCGCTGCACACTGTCGCCGCTGATGCGGTAACGCTTGCGCACACCGGGGCCGCATGTAGCAGTGCCAAGTCCAGCCTGACGGGCGTCGATATTGACAATGTAGTGGTTGGCGGGTGAGAGATCCTTGATACGTTGTGCGGCGGTGATTACGCTGTCGTCATAGCGACGCATCCCGAAACTGATGCGGCTGGTGTCGGCTGTGCAGAAAGCAAGTCTTTTATCACCCAAAGTGAAAGAAGACCAAAAGGCCGAGCGGTTTCCACTTTCCTGTGGCACTACATGCAACTCGCCACACACTTCCTGAGGAGTGGCGATGTTAAGCCCTTGCCAATTTGCCTGGTTACGGTCGGGGTATGTTTCGTAGAAGTTGCCCCACCATTCCACGTTGGGACAAGCAGTGTCTATACCTAACTGTATGCCTAATCGGGGCAGCGTGCGGTAATTGCCGTGTGGCTGTAGCATAAAGCTGAGTTGCATTCGGCCATCGGCATCCACCTCCACAATCTCGCGCATAGTCATGGTGCGGCCTTCGGGGGTAGAGAGTTCCAGTAACAAATCCACTTCGGCCATGCGGTCAGGTTCTCCCACGGGGGTGACGGTGCAACTGACGGGAGTGGCTTTCAAGTGATCCAATCCCTCCCAGGCACGTGCGCCATAGGGGTCGACGAGGTCGTTGAGCGTTGGTGGCCGCCAGAAGTTCCAGCGAAGAGGTCGCCGCAGCAATTCCTGTCCTTTGTATCTATAGCTTGTGATATAGCCATTGTCGGAATCGAGAAGGAGAGAGAACACATCTTCGCGTCCTAATGACACTTGGTGCAACGATTTGTTATGTCCATAGAAGAAATCTCTCATTGACACTTCTGGCAACTCGATAGAATCCGTGGGCGATTCAATGCCGCCGATTTCAAATTCGTTGTGGCTGTTCTCGGACAGAATCCATGATGTTCCGGCATCGTAGGGATCGTCCACCTCGTAGCTATCGCCCACAAAATTGAAACGGACAAAAAAACGTTCGCCTGGCAGGGGCTGTATGTCGGGCATATGCAGTTCCAGTCGGCAAGATTGGCCGGCGGGAAGATGGGGATGGAGCGTGTCGCTGTATATGTTATCGCGTAGCGATGAATAAATCTTGTATTGGCAGATGAACTCGTAGGCATCGCGGAAGTCGAAATTGTTATGCAACCTATAGTATTGTTCGCCCGACGATTCATTGTGCTGTGTGATGTTCAGATTCTGATACACCTGTTGCACCTCATTGGCATGGGCGTGAGGTCGGCGGTCGCTCGACACTATGCCGTTGGCACAGAATGCGTCGTCATCTTGAACCCCCGGCAGGCTCCCCAAATCACCACCCACGGCATACCATGCCGAGTCTTTTTCGTAATCAAGGGTGTATTGGTGCCGACTGCCGTTCATCGCAAAACTTTGGTCAACCCAGTCCCAGATAAAACCTCCCTGCAGCGGGGGATATTTGTCAATCGTATCCCAATAATCGCGCAACCCTCCCAAACTGTTTCCCATAGCGTGGCAATATTCGGCCATGATATAAGGCCTCAACACTGAGTCATGCTTCTGGTCAGTACTGTTTGTCCGGGAACGGAACAAAACGCGCGACTCTTCGGGCTCTTTGTATTGTTCGAAATGGTTCCCCAACCCGTACCAGTCCGAGCAGTACTTGGAAAGGTATTCGACCGAAGGGTACATCACCTCCACAATATCTGTGTTCCTGTCCAGCTCTGCCCGTTCGTAGGTGACGGGACGGGTTTTATCCAATTGCTTCAGATAGTCGTAGGTGTGTTCTGTTGCCACCCCGTTACCGCATTCGTTGCCCAGTGACCATGCTATCACCGAGGCGTGGTTTCGGTCTCGACGGTACATATTGTTTACACGATACTGCATCGGCCATTTCCATTCTTTCTTCTTTGCCAGACTCCCTTCGCCATAGCCCTGTGCGTGGCTCTCCACATTGGCCTCGTTCCACACATACAGTCCGTATCGGTCACACAATTCGTACCAATATTCGTCGTTGGGGTAATGGCTTGTTCTAACTGCGTTGATGTTCAAATGCTTCATCAACATAATGTCGAACTCCATCTCAGCCCGGGTGACGTATTGTCCTGTCAAGGGACTGTGTTCGTGTCGGTTCACCCCTTTGATGGTTATCGGTTTCCCATTCACGCACAATTGGTTGGCAGTGAGAAGCGTATCGTCGCCTTGGTATACAATCTCTTTTATAGCCACATTGCGGAATCCCACTTTGCAGCCTATCGTCTCGGTGGCTACTCCGCCAGCGTTTTCCAGTCGCATGATGAGGGTATAGAGGTAGGGCGTTTCGGCCGTCCATGGGTGTACTCGTGCCACTCGGCATCCCTCGCCTTCAAAATGTGTTGTCCAGTCGTGGGGCTCCATGCGTTGCTGCATAGACCATACCCGGTTGCCGCTGGTGTCCAGCAATTCGGCCTCTACGGCCATGTGTCCCGCCAGCCGTCCCGATAGTTCCACGGTCAGGTCTACCAGCCCGTCTCCTGTGCGTTCGTCCAGCCGTGCCACCATGTTGTAGTCGCTTATATGGACGCGCGGAGTTGAGTAAATATAAACGTCGCGGGTGATACCGCTCATGCGCCACATGTCCTGGCATTCCAGATAACTTCCATCGCAGAATCGCATCACCATCACCGCCACACGGTTCTGTCCCGGGTGCACGCTCTGCGTAATGTCCCATTCGGCAGGAGTCTTTGAGTCTTCCGAATAGCCGTATTTTTTCCCGTTGACATAGAGGTACATGGCCGAGCGTACCGCACCGAACCGTATCACCACGCGCCTTCCGCGCCAGCTTTCGGGCATCTGGAAGTCGCGCACATAGCATCCTGTGGGATTAAATTCAGTGGGGGCATATGGGGGATTGGAAGGAAATTCGTTATGCATGTTCGTATAGACAGGTATGCCAAACCCCTGCAATTCTATGTTGCCGGGCACCTCTATTTCGTCCCAATCAGCCACGTTGTAGTCCCGCTCGTAAAATCCTTTGGGGCAAGCGTATGGATTCTCGGCCATTTGAAACTTCCACTTCCCGTTAAGCGAGCGGTAATATGGCGAGCGCTGATAGTCCAGTGTGGCCACATCCTGTTCGTCGGCGTAAGGTATCACATTGGCATGCGGAGGCACCTTGCCTACGCTCCACACCCCCACATCGTTCCACTCATCTTGAGCGAAACAATCACCCGTACGGCACATCAACATACCGAGCGTCAACAAAATACAAGCATAATGTATCTTTCTCATGTATATAAATAAATTGCAAAGATACTAAAAAAAAATGGATAAATGGATTTTAGGTTTTTTAGGCGGTCTGCCAGCGGGATTTTGGGGACGGCGAAGGTGCGATTGAAAAACAATTGTTGTCAGGTTGTTCCACAGTTGGTCAATGGTCTTTTGTCCCCAATCAGTCATTAGGCTAAGCATGTCTCCGTTAGAGGCTGTTCAAGGGCAGAGCGGTGACATGCGAAGTGGAAAGACTGATAATGACCGTTCTATCCTGTTTTCCGTCCCAATGACCGATGTAGGCCCGGCTGCTCTTCCTTCGCTCCTTAGACCTCAGTTCTCCCATCGTTCTCCCATCGTTCTCCCATTTCAGAAGGAGAACTGAGGTAGAACTGAGGTCGAAGAGTGGATAAACGAGCGGATCAAAGGCAGGGCGAAAGGGACTTGGCACAGGTTGGGGAGGATTTGCAGGAAATGGCATGCGTTGAAAGGGATGGAAGAACAGGTATTCAAGAAGTGTGTGATGGGCGTGCCGACATGGAATTCGGTTTGGAGAGCGGTTGGATCGGGATGTTGTCAAGGAGAAGTTAGTGTTGTGCGGGCATGTGAAAGACTGGCTGCCATGGGGTGCAACTCTGCCATGTCATTTTTTTTGTGTATCTTTGCTTTTCCAATTGAAAGGGATGTCGGCTTTCTCCGGCCTCTTAATGTTGGTTGTATCAGATTATTAATGAAGAGTGACCTATGGCGATATTGACCTTTCTTCACAAGCGCCGTTTCTACGAGGCACGGCTGCCGCATCTGGTTTTTATCGACGGTCTGTATGCGGGAACCATGCGTGGCGACACGATGCAGATGCAGTTGCCCACTGGGCGGTACAAAGTGCGTGTGCAATTCGGGGGACGGATTCCGTTGGGCAGGAGCGGACGGAGCATCGACTTGTCGGTGAGCTCTACTTGCGACGATGTGGAGGTGAAGAAGGCTGCGACGCTCTGTTTCCACGACCGCGAAAGGCTGTGGAATCTGCTTTTCGATTTGGATTTGGTGGTGTGGGTGGTGTCACTTTTCGTGCCGTTGACGCGGATTTATAAAATCGTCTCGGACGTGTTCTTCGCCGTGTGGCTTGTGCGGCTTGTGGTAATACGCAAGCGGTATTATAAGATGACGGTGTGCGAAACGGCCGGACAACCAATTTGAATATTGATGAAAGTAAGTACGATATGAAAGGACTTGTGATGCGGACCACGGGCAGTTGGTACAAAGTGCTGCCCGAAGGAGGTGATACGACGGTTGCGGTAGACTGCCGTTTGCGGGGTAATTACCGTCTGCGAGGCAACAAGCAGACCAATCCGGTGGCGGTAGGCGATTGGGTGGATTATGCCATGCAAGAGGATGGCACAGGCGTGATAGCCGAAGTGCACGACAGACGGAATTACATTGTGCGCCGAGCCACCAAGTTGAGCAAGCAGACGCATGTCATAGCTGCGAATGTGGACAGACTCTGTATTGTGGCCACGCTGGCGTTCCCTCGCACATCGACGGGGTTTATCGACAGGTTGCTGGTTACCGCCGAAGCCTATCATATTCCCACATGTATCATTCTGAACAAGGCTGACTTGTATGACGAGACAATGACTGCGTTACATAAAGAGTTGGAGGATATGTATAAGCGGGCAGGGTATGCAGTGTATGGGGTCAGCGCGTTACAAGGCAGCGGATTGGAGGAGCTACGCGACATGATGAAGGGACATACCACGCTGTTTAGCGGCCATTCGGGTGTGGGTAAGTCGGCTTTGCTCAACGCCCTTGTACCGGGGTTGGAGCTGAAGGTGGGCGAGGTGAGCGACTGGAGCCTGAAAGGGAAGCACACCACCACATTCGCTGAGATGATAGTGGTGAATGCCGGAGGCGGGGTTTATGAACACCCGCAAGAGGATGACGCACCAACGCTGTTGATTGATACGCCGGGCATCAAAGAGTTCGGCATGGTGGATTTCAAGCCCGAGGAATTGTCGCATTTCTTTCCCGAGATGAGGGCGGTGTTGCACGACTGCCATTTTGCCAATTGCACACACAGACACGAGCCGCATTGTGCGGTAAAGGAGGCCGTGGAGACGGGATCCATCAGCACGGAACGCTATAATAACTATCTGGGCATTTACGACCAGATAGTAAATGGGGAGTAGGTGGTCTGTTTATAGCTGGTTGGCAATGGCACTCTCCACCGACGACATGGGGTTGGCGGGTTCGAAACGCCTGATGACTTCACCTTTGCGGTTGAGGAGGAACTTGGTGAAATTCCACTTGATGTCACCGGGCTTCTTGCTTTTCAGCCAGACATAGAGGGGTGAGGCATTGACACCGTTGACGTCGATTTTGGCAAACTGGGGGAAGGTGATGCCGTAGCGGCTGGTGCAGAAGCCGTGGATGTCGTCGTAGGAGCCGGGTGCCTGGCTGCCGAATTGGTTGCAGGGGAAGTCGAGGATGACGAAACCGCTGTCCTGATATTTTTCGTAGATGCGTTCGAGGTCGGTGTACTGTGGGGTATAGCCGCACTGGGTGGCGGTGTTCACCACAAGGATTACTTTGCCACGATATTGCGAGAGGGATACGCTGTCGCCGTCACCGTCGAGGACTTTGAATTGGTAGATGTCGTCGGCGGGATCCTCAGGTACGATGGTGTCGGTAGGAGTGGTGTCGGTGGCGGGTTGTTCGGTGGCGGGGGTGTTCTCCTTATGGCAGCCAATCAGCGAAACGACGGCGGCAAAAGTGAGGAGGATTCCCAAATGTTGAATGGTTTTCATGTTACTAATTGTTTGTTTATTAATGTTTTATATATGGGCGACAAATGCTATTGACGATGCAAATATACAAATAAAATCCGACTGCGGAGATTTGTTTTCGCGAAAGGGGGTATAGATGATGCCGCAAGGGCATTAGACAAGTGACGGAAGTGTCGGCAAGGATAAAGATTCTTTTTTTGGGTATACAAAATATAATTATTTATTTTGCGTTATGACGGGAAGAACTGCGGGTAGTAGTGCGTGCGAACTGGTGCGGGGAAGTCCTATGCAGTGGATTGACAGTTAGAATATAAGAAACGGAATGAAACAATATCTTGACCTGTTGCAGCATGTGCTGGACAACGGCGTGGCGAAGGAGGATCGTACGGGTACGGGCACTATCAGTGTGTTCGGATACCAGATGCGGTTCCATCTTGACGACGGTTTCCCGCTGTTGACTACGAAGAAATTGCATCTGCGTTCCATTATATACGAGTTGCTGTGGTTTCTGCGTGGCGACACGAATGTGAAGTATCTGCATGACCATGGGGTGAGTATTTGGGACGAGTGGGCAGGCCCCGACGGCGAACTGGGTCCCATTTATGGACATCAGTGGCGCTCGTGGGGGACGGCGGACGGACGACATGTGGACCAAATCAGCAGTTTGATAGAAGAGATAAAGCGGAACCCAGATTCGCGGAGGCTGTTGGTGTCGGCCTGGAATGTGGGCGAGTTGGAGCAGATGCATCTGCCTCCATGCCATATTTTGTTTCAGTTTTATGTGTCAGGAGGTAGGCTGAGTTGCCAGCTGTACCAGCGTTCGGCGGATATCTTTCTTGGTGTGCCGTTCAACATTGCCTCTTATGCCTTGTTTACGATGATGATTGCCCAGGCCTGCGGGCTGAAGTATGGCGACTTTGTGCATACGTTAGGTGATGCGCATATATATAATAATCACGTGGAACAGTGTCGGTTACAGTTGACACGTGAGCCGAGGCCCTTGCCCCTCATGTTGTTGAATCCGGAAAAGAAGAGTATTTTTGATTTTGATTATGATGATTTCAAACTGGAAGGGTATAACCCCCATCCGCATATTAAAGGGGAGGTAAGCGTGTGAGCCAGATGAAGAGTAAAATTAACGAGCGGTTTCCGTCGATAAGAAGAAATAGTAATGTGAACGGTAACAATTACTGTATTATTATGGCCGGTGGCTTTGGCAGTCGTTTCTGGCCGATATGCCGGGATAGTAGTCCGAAGCAGTTTATTGATATTTTAGGCAACGGAAGGTCGATGTTGCAGACCACCTTTGCCCGTTTTGAAAGGGTATGCCCCCGTGAGAATATTATTATTGTGACACATCGGCAGTATGTAGACCGGGTGCGGGAGCAAATAGAAGGGCTGTTGCCTTATCAAGTGTTGGGTGAACCGACGCGGAGGAACACGGCACCGTGTGTGGCTTATGCTGCATCGGTGATTCACGAGATGAACCCGAATGCAAATGTGATAGTGACCCCTTCGGACCATGCTATTTTTGGCGAGGATCGCTTTGTGAAGGATTTGGAGCAGGCGTTGAAACTGACGGCCAGCAATGACTGTATTGTGACTATCGGTGTTCGTCCCACCACGCCGAATGCCCAGTATGGTTATATCCAGTTCAGCGAGGAGCCGGTTGCTGACAATGCCCGCAATCTGCACCGTGTGATTACATTTACTGAGAAGCCGCCAGTGGAGATGGCGCGCCAGTTTATCGCCACAGGCGAGTTTTTCTGGAACGCGGGTGTGTATGTGTGGAGTCTGGCTACATTACGCCGGGAGTATGAGCATTATCTTCCTTCGGTTGCGAAGAGTTTCTTTGATTTGAGACTTTCGTCAACGCAGGAGGAGGTGGAGCAGGTTTATTCGCTGAGTGAGTCTATTTCGGTTGATTTCGGCATCATGGAACATGCGGAAGATGTGTATGTGTTAGAGGCTTCGTTTGGTTGGTCGGATATAGAATCATGGGACTCGCTATACGGTACTTGTGTGCGTGATGCTGCTGGCAATGGTGTGGTGATGGGACATTCGTTCCTGTATGATGTAAAGGATACCTTGGTGCATGTGCCACAGAACAGGACTGTGGTGCTGCAAGGTTTGGAAGGTTATATAGTGGCCGCCGACGAGGATACTATTCTTGTGTGCCGAAGAGGCGAAGAGGATCGTATTGCGAAGTTTGCTTCGGATGTGGAATTATATAATTTGAAGAAAGAAAAATCTGAAAAATGAAATAAATAATAAAATTGACATTTGTTGATTATGAAACGTACAGAGATTAAACTTTTGTTTGCTGAAAGTGTGGAGCAGTTGATTGGCTCCGATGTGGTTGTGAAGGGTTGGGTACGCACAAAGCGTGGCAACAAGAATGTGGCGTTCATAGCTTTGAACGACGGTTCGACGATAAACAATATACAGGTGGTGGTTGATTTGGCCAATTTTGACGAGGGTCTGCTGCGACGTGTCACCACGGGTGCCTGTATCTGTGTGGAAGGGCAGCTGGTGAAATCGCAAGGTGCAGGACAGAGTGTGGAGATTCAAGCCAAGAACATCGTCCTTTATGGCGAGGCCGATCCCGATAGCTATCCTTTGCAGAAGAAGGGACACTCAATGGAGTTCCTTCGCGAGATTGGACATCTGCGCCCCCGTACCAATACTTTTGGCGCTGTCTGCCGTATCCGCCATCATATGGCATACGCTATCCATACTTTTTTCCATGAGCGCGGTTTCTTCTATTTCCATACCCCGCTGATTACCGCCTCGGACTGCGAGGGTGCCGGCGAGATGTTTCAGGTCACCACTCTTGACATGAAGAATCCTCCCCGTCTGGAGGATGGCAGTATCGACTATAGTCAGGACTTCTTCGGCAAGCAGACCGCCCTCACTGTCAGCGGTCAGCTGGAGGGTGAGCTGGGTGCTACCGCTTTAGGCAAAATCTATACGTTCGGTCCCACTTTCCGTGCCGAGAACAGCAACACCCCGCGCCACTTGGCCGAGTTCTGGATGATTGAGCCGGAGATGGCTTTCTACGACATCGACGATCTCACCGCCCTCGAGGAGGAGTTTATCAAATACTGCGTCACTTGGGCTCTTGACCATTGCCAGGACGACCTCCAGTTCCTCAACAATATGATCGACAAGGGTCTGTTGGAGCGTCTGAAGAGTGTGGTGAGCACCGACTTTGTCCGCCTGCCCTACACCGAAGGCATCCGCATACTGGAAGAAGCTGTGAAGAACGGCCATAAGTTTGAGTTCCCCGTGTATTGGGGCGTTGATTTGGCCAGCGAGCATGAGCGTTTCTTGGTTGAAGAGCATTTCAAGAAACCCGTCATCATGATTGATTACCCGAAGGAGATCAAAGCTTTCTACATGAAACAGAACGACGACGGAAAGACCGTGCAGGGCACCGATGTCCTCTTCCCGCAGATTGGCGAGATTATCGGTGGCTCCGTCCGTGAGGAGAACTATGACAAGCTGATGAACTCCATCACCGAGCGCAACATTCCCATGAAAGACATGTGGTGGTATCTCGACACCCGTCGCTACGGCACCTGCCCGCACGCCGGCTTCGGTCTCGGCTTCGAGCGTCTGATGCTCTTCGTCACCGGCATGGCCAACATCCGCGACGTCATCCCCTTCCCCCGTACGCCCAAGACCGCGGAGTTCTAAAATATGAACAAGGACGACAACAATATCCTCCATACCTCCGCCAGCGAGCACCGCGAGTTGGTGGAGGTTATGCGCGGATTCATGGATAACGGCAAACCAAAGGTGGGAATATTTTGGTATGATATAGCAGATGGGTCGCTATTTGGTGTGGAAAAAACTGATGCAGAACGGGCTGTTTTTGTCAATGGAAAGGCTACCATCAATAAACTACATAAAACCTACTGGCAGAAACAGCACCACCGCGCTGAAGCCAAGGGCGACACCTCCTCCATCTTTTATGCCGAGCATAACTATACCATGATACCGCGTGGCCGCATCTTTCTCGATGAGCAGACCAACCGTTTTTATGTCTGTGTGGGCCATTGGTTGAACGAAATTGACCAAGAACACTTTCGCGAGGTGTTGGAAGACGAGTTCAATCTCCCTGAAGATTTTGACCTTGTCATTGACCACCATTGGGATCTTGGTCACGGCTGGTCGGAAGAGTTATTCTGAATAACAGCACACTCTACTGAGCAGAAAGAGGATGCCTTTTGGGACACCCTCTTTGTTCTTTTCTATGCAGATATAGCTACATGATTATTGCATAAACTGGGATACAACCTATAAGTGCCAATACTCCAATAAGTATGTATGTCTTATTTTCATCAAACAAGGATACAGACGAATCCGGAGAAAGATTAGTTATCGTTTTTGTTGGAGATTTGGGACCGCATAAATTTTCATATTCTCTCACATTTGAAGTTTCACAACCTTTTACTTGGAGGTCTGTTACATAGAAGAATCCGTCTTTGTTTTTCAATTGGTATGACACAGTGTAGTCCATAGAGTTTCCTGTTGTGTCGGCAAATCTGTAGGTGTCACTCGTGATGTAATTGTTGCCCATGAGTGTTCCGTATCCGGAATATTTAGAGTAGGATTGTCCTGTTACAGTTACTTCATTCTTTGTGTCTGTACTCGTCCCAGCAGGGTAATAGCCCTTGCTTTTTAGTTCTATAGCTACATTATCAATAGCTTTATCCACTGCATCTTTTGATATTACATTGTAAGTTGATGTGCAACTGCTTAGGCATAATAGTAGCAGAGTTGAGATGAGAAAGTACTTTAGTTTCATTTGTTCTACCCTGATTTGTGTCGGGTGCAACTTCTGATATGCCTTAAGTCTCCAACAGGCTGTCATACGATAAAGAAAGGCATGAGACTTATGTGCTCATGTCCGTTTACTTGTAGGTTTCTGCAAAGACCTTATCAGGAACAGGATTTTGAAACATCTCTTACGCCTGAAGGTATGCTGAATAATAAGCAAACGCATACAGGCGAAAGCAGTTATGCTCTATCCTCCTGAAAAAAACTTTGCAGAATTGATAAGTAAGGACAATGTCGCAATGCTTTTCTTGCTTACTGCTTTCTTGACTGTTGAAAGCGACTGCAAAGATACGCTTTTTTTTCGATATAGGATGTTTTTGGGGGATTGGTGTTTTTTTTCTTGGGGCGACGGTGATAGTTTTTACCTGCTATGTCGTTTTTTTTGTTTATCTTTGCACTGCATTCTGTGGCTATAGGCGAAGGCCTTAGAGCCTAATAATAAAGTAGTTTTTGATTGGCACGATGTTCGACGACACCTATCATACCATTGCGGCTCCCGCCGAGGGGCTCTACAAGGAGAAGGGCAGCAAGTTCCTTGCCTTCGCCTTCCCGGTGCATAGCACCGAGGAGGTGAAACAGCATCTCGAGGCGCTGCGCAAAGAGTATTTCGATGCCCGGCACCATTGCTACGCCTATATTCTCGGCCCCACAAAGGAGGCTTACCGCGTCAACGACGATGGCGAACCCTCTGGCACCGGCGGTCGTCCCATCCACGGGCAACTCCTCTCGGCCGACCTCACCGACACCCTCATCGTTGTGGTGCGTTACTTCGGTGGCATATTGCTTGGCGCTTCGGGACTGGCCAATGCCTACAAAACTGCCGCTCGCGATGCCATTGCCAACGCCGAGATAATAGAGAAGACCATCGATGTGTGCTATCGTCTCCACTTCGAATATGCCGCAATGAACGATGTCATGCGCATTGTCAAGGATTTCAATCTGGTGCCTGCCAACCAAGACTTCAATCTCGACTGCCGACTTGACATCAATGTGCGCCAATCGCAAAGCAACAGATTCTACGACACCGTGGCCAAGTTGCGTACTGTGCATATCGAGATATTATGAGACCGGCGAACCGAACTAAAACATATAGCGTCAACTTTCAATTCACAGGGAAATGAGCGAACTATTAGATCAACTGAATGAATCGCAGCGCGAAGCAGCGGCCTGCACCGAAGGCCCGGTGATGATTATTGCCGGTGCCGGCAGTGGCAAAACCCGCACGCTTACCTACCGCATAGCTCACCTTATCAATTTGGGCACCGACCCCTTCAACATCTTGGCACTCACCTTCACCAACAAGGCCGCCACCGAGATGAAGGAGCGTATCATCAAGCTCGTCGGTTCCGAAGCCCGTAACATCTGGATGGGTACATTCCACTCCGTCTTTGCCCGTATCCTCCGTTCCGAGGCCACTAAACTGGGCTACATCAACACCTTCACCATCTACGACACTGACGACAGCAAGTCCGCCATCAAGCAGATTGTTAAGAACCTCAACCTTGACCCTAAGACCTACAGCCCGGGGTTCGTCATGGGTCGTATCTCCATGGCCAAGAGCAATCTCCTCTCGCCCGAGGACTACGCCAACAACCCTGAAATCCAGCAGTCGGACAAAGATTCACACAAGCCCATGATTGCTGAAATCTACAAGCTTTACAACCACCGCCTGCGCACCTCTATGGCCATGGATTTCGACGACCTGCTCTTCAACATGAATATCCTCCTGCGCGACTTCCCCGATGTCTTGCTGAAATACCAGAACCGTTTTCAGTACATCATGGTCGACGAGTACCAAGACACCAACTATTCTCAATACCTCATTGTCAAAAAACTTGCTGCCCGGCTGCAGAACATCTGCGTAGTGGGCGACGATGCGCAGAGCATCTATGCCTTCCGTGGCGCCAATATCCAGAACATCTTCAACTTCCGTCGCGACTATCCCAACCTCCACCTCTTCAAACTCGAACAGAACTACCGCTCCACCAAAGTCATTGTCAATGCCGCCAATTCGGTTATCGCCAAGAATGTGGAGCAGATTGACAAGGAGATTTGGACCGACAATGCCCAAGGCAACCGGATAGCCTTGTTGCGAGCTGTTGACGAGAAGGATGAAGGACGGCTCATAGCCGAATCGATTCAGTCGGCCCATATCGGTGAGAACCTTGACTACAAGTCCTTTGCTGTCCTCTACCGAACCAATGTCCAGTCGCGAGCCTTGGAAGAGGCCCTGCGTCGCGACAACATCCCCTACCGCATCTATCAAGGCCTTTCATTCTATGGCCGCAAGGAAATCAAAGACGTGTTGGCTTACATGCGGTTGGTGGTGAACAACTACGACGAGGAGTCGCTCCTGCGCATCATCAACTATCCTGTCAGGGGCATCGGACAAACCTCTCTCGACCGTGTACGGGTGGCCGCTGCCGACAACGACATTGCCGTTTGGACAGTCCTTGAAAATCTCCCCAGCTTTGGTCTGGGCATCAACAGCGGCACTACTCAGAAAATAGGGGAGTTCGTCATGATGATTAAACGCTTCACAGCACTCCTGCCCACCATCAACGCTTACGACCTTGCCAAGCAGATTGTCTACAACAGCGGCATTATCACCCTGTTGCGCAACGACGACGACCCCGACAACCCCAACCGCATCGAGAATATAGAAGAGCTTCTCAACGGTGTACAGGAATTTTGCGAAAAGGAAGACCAGTTCTCTGAAGAAGAAGACAATCAGAATGATCAGAATTCTCAGATAAAAACGCTCGACCAATTCCTCCAACAGGTGCTTCTTCTCACTTCCGAGGACAAAGACAACGACAAAGATGCCGACAAAGTCAGCCTTATGACCATCCACGCTGCCAAGGGGTTGGAATTTCCCTATGTCTATGTGGCAGGCTTGGAGGAGAACCTTTTCCCCTCCTTCATGTCCATCTCCTCGCGCCAAGAGTTGGAGGAGGAACGTCGCCTATTCTATGTCGCCGTCACCCGTGCCGAGCGGCAATTGACGCTTTCCTATGCCATGACGCGCTATCAATACGGCAGCTCTTCATGTCAGGAGATGAGCCGCTTCATTGAGGAAATAGACAGCAAATATATTGAGATGCCTCAGCGCAAGGTTCAGTTCCCCAAGCCCGGCGAACTGCCCAAAGCATTCCAAGCGGTAAAGGGAGTAAAGTGGTCGCCCGAGGCTGAGCAGGGCTTTCAGCGCAAAGCAGCCCCCGAACCGCAGAGACCGCGCCGGTTGAAGCCCCAGTCGGCATTGCCCAAGGGCCCCACACCGCCCAACACTGCGGCAGAGATCAATGCCATACAGGCAGGCATGCGGGTGCGGCATGCCAAATTCGGCGAGGGCAAAGTGCTCACCGTCGAAGGCAGCGGCAGCGAACGCAAAGCCACCATCTTCTTTGAACAAGCAGGCCAGAAAACAATGATGCTCGTTTACGCCAAACTGACAATAATAGAATAACCCCCATAGGGCATCATGGGTTTTCCTATGACATCCCGAGGCATCCTATGAGTCCTAAGCAAAAACTTTCGTCATGAGAATAGTAATACAACGTTGCCGCCGTGCCTCGGTTACCATTGAGGACACTCTGAAATCGCAGATAGGGCAGGGAATGATGATTCTTCTCGGCATTGAAGATGCCGACACGGATGAAGATATCGACTGGCTTTGCCGTAAGATAGTTGCCCTGCGCATTTTCGATGACGCGGACGGGGTAATGAATCTGCCCATCACCGATGTGCCAGATAGTGGCATTCTGCTCGTCAGTCAGTTTACGCTGATGGCCAGCACCAAGAAAGGCAATCGTCCCAGCTATATCCATGCCTCCAAGCCCGAGGTGGCCATACCTATGTACGAGAAGTTTATCCGTCGGCTCTCCGCCCTCTTCGGCAAGGAGGTTCAAACGGGCGAGTTTGGAGCCAATATGCAGGTAGAGTTGGTCAACGACGGCCCTGTCACCATCATTATCGATAGTCAGAACAGAAAGTAGGAGAATCATCCTTTCCCCTTCTCCCATCTCTTCTCCTGTCGAAAAACGGTTGTTCAACGATTGACCCCAATCGGCCATTAGGCATTATTCAAATATTGCTCCGACACATTCCACATCAACTTATATTCACCGAACTGGCTTATAAATACGATTTTTGCCTTTGTACTTGCAGGGCATGGTTTGTATACCCAAGGCAATGCCGTTGGACTGTATTTGGCGTAATAGTCATTTTGCAGGCTAAAAATTGCAGTTTTTGTTCTAATAGTCAAATTGCAGGCTGATATTTCGTATTACCGTTTGGTCGGATAAAAAACTATTAGTACT
>JAEEGJ010004003.1_pt1 | contig 52149 bp, 41 predicted proteins | sample 8958761 | NCBI WGS metagenome assembly JAEEGJ01 (sample SAMN16246546, study PRJNA631951) | gut metagenome | biome: gut microbiome; feature: rumen; material: RS-attached | host: Bos | place: Iran: Karaj | collected 2018-10
AGGTGCTCGTCTTCCCCATCCTCACCGACATCCACTCCAACAACAACTACCAGTACAAGCACATAGGTTATGCCGCCGTCGCCGGCAAGATGTTCGGCGCCGACTTCATGGCCCTCCTGGGCGACATCGGCCTCAACTCCATCCCCACCACCCTCGACAAGGGCGAGGCCAGGAAGATGATAGACAACACCCTGGAGCAGATGCGCAAGTGGAACGGGATGTGGATCTTCACCCCCGGCAACCACGACTGGGACGGAGGCGAGGGCGAGTGGCTCACGGAGGAGTATCTGACCGACACCTTCCAGCGCCCGTGGGAGCCCCGTGCAGGCGGCAACCTCCATCTCACCGGCAAGACCTACGGCTGGTACGACATCCCCGGGAAGGGCTTCCGAATCGTCTTCCTCAACAGCTGCTGCACGCGCACGCTTGGAGGTACCTACTATCTGGTGGATGAAGAGGAGGAGGCATGGCTGAAGGAGACCCTGGACGCCACCCCCGAGGGCATGCACGTGATCGTGCTCGCGCACTTCATGCCCGATCCGATGGGCCGCTGGCAGACCAACATGAACCTCAACTACCTGAAGGAGAACAACGCCCGGGTGATGAAGGTCCTTTCGGACTATGCCGCCAAGGGCATCCTCTTGGGCATGTTCACCGGCGACAGCCACGTGAACGACTACGACCGCACCGACGGAGTAAACTACTACATCTCACAGGGTTATGGATGGAACGGCCCGGAGATGCTGCTCCCCACCAACAAGCACGCCTACTTCGACTACCGCCAGTGCCTCTGCATCGACGTCGTGGCAGTGAAGCCCGCAAAACGTGAGGTACATACCTTCCGCATCGGCGCCGGCGGCGAGGAATACGATTATAGCTGGGAATACTGATGAGAGTCGTCATTCAAAGGGTATCCTCCGCCTCCGTCACAATCGACGAGGTCGTCCGGTCGCAGATCGGGCAGGGGCTGCTGGTGCTGCTTGGAGTGGGCCACGATGACGATACCGCCGATATCGATTATCTGGTAAAGAAGACCGCCGGGCTTCGCATCTTCGACGATGAGAACGGCGTGATGAACCGCAGCGTGCTGGATATTGATGGCGAAGTTCTGGTGGTAAGCCAGTTCACCCTGATGGCATCCACCAAAAAAGGCAACCGGCCGTCTTACATCGAGGCAGCCGGCCACGAAAAGGCCATCCCCCTGTATGAAGAGTTCTGCCACAGGATGTCCGCCGCGATCGGCAAACCAGTCGGCACCGGCGAATTCGGCGCCGATATGAAAGTCGCCCTGGTCAACGACGGCCCCGTGACCATCTGCATAGATTCAGCGATGATTTAGTGAGGGTGTCCTCGGTCTCAATAAAACGCGCCGCACAAATTATATATATTTTGTCATTATTTTGCGTTATTGACAAATTTGATATATATTTGTGCAAGAATGACAACGAAAGAAATCATACGGTGCTACGCATGGTCACAACCTGGACTTAGTTTCTCCCGGAAAGGCCTGCTATCCAGGGTGCAGGAAATGGGCCTGTCAGAATCAATTACAGATTCAGCCATCAGCCTTTCCTTAAACCGTATGCTTCAATGTGGGGAATTAGTCAAAAAAGCCTGGGGGCAGTATTCGGTGAAGGAGCGAAGCAAACGCCCATTCTTTCCTATACCCAATGATGATATCAAGGGGATTTACCAGTTGTTGAAGGATGAGTTTCCATACACAAATATGTGTGTGTGGGATCCCCGGATTATCGTTCCGTTTATGCAGCATATTCCTAACATACAGTTACTGATTGCAGAGGTTGAACGTGTTGCTATGGAACCGGCATTTAATCTCCTCCAAGCCAATGTGCCAAATTTAAGAGTTATATTTAATCCTTCCTCGGTGGATTATGCTCATTATGTTTCAGGCTACCCAAGCATTGTTGTCAAGCCATTGATATCTCAAGCCCCAATGTTTCATTGGGGAGGCATTCTTATGCCAAGCCTTGAAAAAATAATGGTCGATATTATTGGTGATGTTGAGTTCACCTTTGCCCAAGGGGCGGAACTCAATACAATCTATGACACTGTTATGTCATCTTACGAGGTGAATAATAAGGCATTGTTCCGATACGCGGACCGTCGTGGCCGACGTGGAGAGGTTGAGCGTTTAATTAAAGCGAGAAGATTATGATCTTGAAAGAAAGCGGGGGGAGTGGCGCTGAGCTTCGCCGGCGTGCTCGTAGGACGAAGCCGCGCCGCGGGGGAGGAGAAATGACACCGGCTGTTGCGTTGGATAGCGCCAATTCCCCGTTTTTTTATGGCATAAAATTTGGATACCAAAATGGTATTCACTATATTTGCAAAAAAGATGTAATTATGACTGTTGTCAGCGTACGTGATTTCAGGGCAAATCAAAGCAAGTATCTTGGACTGGCCGCCGGTGGGGAAAGCGTTATCTTGACTTCCCGCACAGGCAGTTTCAAGATTGTGCCCATAACGGAAGATGATAGCCTTATCAGCAAAAAGGAGTTCTTTGCCCGTATTGATGAGGCTCGCAAGAGTATTGCCGAAGGTAAGGGCACCTCGGTATCGGGGAAAGACGAGTTGGATTCTTTATTGGCAAAGCTCTAGATGTATTCATTGGTATTTGCACCTCAAGCACTTGAGGACTTGTCGAAACTGAAATAGGAAAGCCAGAGCCCCTCTCCGGGGACAGGGTAGGCCAATGGTCCAGGCGTATATCCCAGAAGCATAGATTGGTCTATGAAATGGAGTCCCCTCCCTGCTACTTCTTGTAGCCGTCCTTGGTAATAATGGGCTTGCCGTCTGCGTCGAGCAACGGGGTGAGGCCGCCGCCGTAGCCGCGGCAGACGAAAAGGTAGTTCACGCCTGTCTCTTTGTCAACAATAACGATGGCGTCGGTCATGAAGGAGACGCCTTCCTTTTCTTTGATGTCGAATCTGTCTTTTGCCATAATATTTGGTTTTTGCTAATAATACTTGTCTACGCCCCCATACCCGACTATCAGCTTGTTCCTTCTGGTCCTGTCGATGAAGTTGGTGCGTAGGATCCAGGGTACCGGCCGTGCTGTCTATCCAGCCGAAGCAGAGCGCCTCTTCCACCGCGTCGTTGTAGGACACCCCTTCCTCGCCGGAATCCTTGGTAGGAGAAACGAACCAGACCTCGGGCTCCGACTCGAAATGCCCGGCGAGCCAGTCCCGCCACTGCCGGCGGCACTCGCAGCGGACAATCGGGCGATGTGCAGACTCTGTCATTGCTTGATTCTTTTTTCAAATATAACTCTTTTCCATATATTTGCAGTAAGCTTTTAGAATGATATGAAATTTCGATTCTTCCTTACTTTGCTTCTCTGCCTGGTATGCGGAAGCGCCGGCGCGCAGACCATCAAGGATGCGTCGTACCGCACTGTTGCGCACATCAAGTCCGACGGAACCATCCAGGACGCATCTTACCACACCATAGGGCACATAAGGAACGATGGTTCGATCCAGGATGCATCATACCACACGATCGGCCACCTAAGGTCCGACGGAACTGTGCAGGACAGCGGCTACCGCACCATAGGGCACATTAAATCCGATGGCACCGTGCAGGACAGCGGCTATCGCACCATCGGCCACGTGAAATCCGATGGCACCGTGCAGGACGCCTCATACCACACCATTGGCCATGCGAACGGAATCCCCCTACGCTGGGCGGCCTTATATTTCTTTTTCAGTAAATAGAATTATGCTAAAGATTGGAGACAAGATGCCTTCTTTCGAGGTCCAGGACCAGGATGGCAACATAGTCAAAAGCGAAGACCTTTTGGGCAACGGGAAAAAGACCATTGTTTATTTCTACCCTAAAGACAACACCTCCGGCTGCACGGCCGAGGCTTGTTCGTTCAGGGACAATTATGCCGAACTGACCGCTGCCGGATATAATGTAGTCGGTGTCAGTAAAGACAGTGCAAAATCCCACACAGGATTCCGGGCAAAGTACGAATTACCGTTCAGGCTTCTGGCCGATACCTCCACGAAGATGCTTCAGGATTTCGGCGCCTGGGGAGAAAAGAAAATGTACGGCAAGGCGGTGCTCGGCACCCTTCGCCGCACGTTCATTTTCGACTCCAATGGCATCCTCGAACGCATCATCGAAAAAGTGGACACCAAGAACGCCGCTACCCAGATTCTGGAAGGGTAATCTCTTCTATACGTTTTGCCACCTCGTCGGGATGGTCGACGAGCAGCTGGCCGTGGTTGGATTTGGGGAAGATTTCTATGTGAACATCCGGGAAGATGGCTTTCAGGTGCTTCGCCTGGGGCTTGGCCACAAAGGCTTCCAGAGTGCCGTACCAGAAATGGATGTCGGCTCCGTGGATCTCTTCCAACTTGTTGGTATAGACGGACTTGTATCCGTCCAAAACCGCCTGTCCCCCTCCGAAGGGATACACTTTCCGGCATTCATCCAGAAGTACGTCGAAGTAGTGGGAATGGAACACCCATCTCCAGAAGCCCGTCCAGTGGTAGCAGGTCCACACGTTAGCGCACTGGTAGTAACGCAACGGCCCTTCCAGCCATTTGGGCAGGGGCAGAAGCGGGGCGGCATCCAGGATGGCATGATCTATCGTGACTTCGTTCCGCTCCAGCACGCGGGAGAGGATCTTTCCGCCCAGGGAAAGGCCATACGCGCAGTTCAGATGGCCGGCGTACCGTTCTTTCACATGGGCTATCACCTGTGCCGCCTGGTCGTCAATCGACGTGAAGCGCGTATGCATGCCCAGCGTGAACCCGTCCACCTGAACCGCAATGATGCGGAACCGGTCCTCCAACAGGCTGATCAGCGGCAGGAATATCTCATAGGAGACCCCCAGCCCGGGGATCAGCAGCAGCGTCTTGCCACCTTCCTTTCCGAATACCTTGAAATCCATCTACGGCAAAGATAATTCTTTTATTGCTATCTTTGCAATGATGGCCACGACTCGCATAATCATTTTCGACTTCGACGGCACGCTGGGCGACACCCGGGCGAACATCCTCCTGACCATGAGGATGACCCTGCGCAAGCTGGGGCTTCCCGAGAAGGATGATGATACCATCGGGGCCACAATCGGGATCCCGCTGGGAGAAGGGTTCCTGCAGATGTTCCCGGATCTGACATCGGAGCAGGAAGATCTCTGCACGAGAACGTACCGGGCCATCTTCGAAGAGAACAAGAAGGATCTGGTGCCAGCACTCTTCCCGCATGTGAAGGAGACGCTGGCCGCCCTGAAGGATCGTGGCTACATCCTTACCGTCGCATCCTCCCGCTCATCGGCCTCGCTGAACGGCTTCCTTCGCGACATGGGCATCGCCGACTGCATCAGCTTCGTGCTTGGGGCGGATAATGTGGAGAAGGCGAAACCGCATCCGGAGCCGGTGCTCCGGACGCTTGCCGAGTTTGGGGTAGATGCCTCCGCGGCCGTAGTGGTGGGAGATATGCCCGTGGATATCCAGATGGGCAGGGCCGCCGGTGCGAAAACCGTCGCCGTAACCTACGGGAACGCCTCCCGGGAGGCTCTGGAGGATGCCGGAGCCGACATCATAATAGATGATTTCTCCAAACTCCTGGACGTATCTCACTGACAGAGGCACTCGCAGCCTTCGAGAATGTCCTGAAAGGTGGTCTCGAAATCTCCCGTGTACCACGGGTCGGCCACGTCGCGGTTCTTGCCGGCGTAGGGCATCAGCAGGCGGATCTTCCCATCCGGATCTTCCGGGATTATGCGGCGGATCAGGCGCATGTTGGACTCGTCCATGCATATGATCAGGTCGAAGCGGCCGTAGTCTTCCAGCCGCACCTTCCGCGCCGTCTTCCCATTGTCGAACGGGATTCCGTGCCGGTACAGGCAGCTTTTCGCGGGCGGATAGATGGGGTTCCCCGTCTCTTCCGACGACACCGCCGCAGACTCGATCAGCCACTCCCCCTCCAGCCCCCGCTTCTGAACGAGGTCCTTCAGGATGAACTCCGCCATGGGGCTGCGGCAGATGTTGCCGTGGCACACGAAAAGGATTTTCATACTGCTCGCGTTTAGAATGAGCAAATATAACACTATATTTGCAAACGATGACTATCCGCCCGGCCACATACGACGACATTCCCGCCATCAACGCGATGGCGCAGGTGGTGTTCCGTCAGACCTATCGGAGCATCCTTTCTCCTGAGCAGATGGAGTTTATGATGGACTGGATGTATTCCCCGGAGAACCTCACTGCGCAGATGAATGGCGGACACAGGTTTTTCATTGCTGAGGAGGGCCTCATCCCACATGGCTATGTTTCCATACGCCCGGACGGCACGGATGCGGATGGCACGCCGGTTTTCCATTTGGAAAAGATTTACGTTATGCCCGAAGCCCAGGGCAGCGGCCTTGGAAAAGCCCTTTCCGAAACCGCCGTGGCAGCAGTACGCGATGCCGTGAATAACACTCCAGCCAGGCTGGAACTTAACGTCAACCGTAACAACCCCGCCGTTGGTTTCTACAAAAAACTTGGCATGACTATCCTCCGCCAGGGAGACTTCCCCATCGGCCACGGATTCTATATGAACGATTATATAATGAGTATTAAAATCTGAACAGATATGAAAATGAACATTCCCCTCATGGGGACTCTTATCGGATTGTCTCTGATTGTCTGTCCTATACTGTATTTTACGGTCGGGCCAGCCTTGGATCCGAGACAACTCGACACCCTCAAGACCTTGGGAATAATAGCCGCCTGCAGCGCAGCATTCTGTTTCATCGCAGGGGAACTCACCGGCAACAATTCTCAGATGGACAAGCTATGGAGCCTGCTTCCTTTCGTTTATGTCTGGATTATTGCATCTAAGGGCGGATTCTCAACACGCCTGGTGGTAATGGCCGTACTTGCTACCATCTGGGGCATACGCCTCACTTATAATTTCGCCCGCAAGGGTGCATACCGATGGAAGTTCTGGGAGGGTAACGAAGATTACCGCTGGAGCGTCGTCCGGTCCGGTCCGCCTTTCAAAGGCAACAGGACTGCGTGGATGCTTTTCGATTTATTCTTCATCTCCATCTACCAGAATGCCCTTATCCTGATGACAACTTTCCCTGCCTTGGTGTCGATGAATTCCACCAATCCTTTCGGCTGGGTGGATGCGGTAGCAGCAGTATTCATGTTTGGATTCATCCTCTACGAAACCATCGCCGACGAACAGCAGTGGGCATTCCAGACACACAAATGGGCGATGATAAATGCCGGACAGAAACTTGAGGATCTGCCGGAGCCCTACAACAAGGGATTCAACACCTGCGGCCTTTGGAAACTCAGCAGGCATCCCAACTATTTTGCCGAACAGGGCACATGGATTTCTTTCTATGTATTCTCCATTGGAGCTGGGATAGGGATCTTCAACTGGAGCATCATCGGAGCGCTGCTTCTGGTGGTGCTGTTCCTTGGCAGTTCCGCCCTCGCAGAGCAGATCAGCGCCAGCAAATATCCGGAATACGGCCTCTACTGCAAAAAAGTATCCAAGTTCTTCCCCTGGTTCTAGTGAAAGCACTTGACCGAGAGATACTGCGCCTGTCGCTGCCGAGCATCCTGGCGAATATCACCGTGCCGCTGGTGGGGCTGGTGGATACCGCCGTGGCGGGGCATCTGCACTCTGCCGCCGGCACAAGTGCAGAGTTCATCGGGGGCATTTCGGTCGGGGCGATGGTGCTCAATGTCATCTACTGGAACTTTGCGTTCCTCCGCGCCTCGACTGGAGGTCTGACCGCACAGGCGTTCGGGGCGGGCGATGGTTATGTACCTATCTTGCGGCGGGCGCTGAAGCTGGCGCTGGGGTTCGCCGTGGCGATGATAGCGCTGGGCTGGCCCATCTCACGCATAGCCCTGCTGTTCCGCGACGCCACCCCGAACGTGGCCGCACTGGCGATCCAATACGTTCTTATCCGCATCTGGGCGGCGCCCGCCACCCTCAGCCTAATGGCCCTCAAAGGCTGGTTCATCGGCATGCAGGATACCCGCAGTTCCATGTTCGCCGACCTCACCGTGAACGTAGTCAACATCGCCGCCAGCATCATCCTCACCCTCGGCATCGGCAGCTGGCAGGGCCTCGGTTTCCCCGGAATCGCCCTCGGCACGGTCATCGCCCAGTACTCCGGTCTGCTGCTTGCCCTCGCCATCTGCATCTTCCGCTACCGGATTCCCGTTTGTTCCCGGAAATGCCCTGAAACGGGAACAAATGCCTCGAATAACGGGGTATTGTTCCGAAAAACGGCCGAAAACGGGAACGGATTCTTCCACCTCAATGCCAACCTCTTCGTGCGCTCGCTGTGCATGACCGCCATCTACTTCGGCTACACCTTCATCGCATCCCGTTACGGCGAGACCATGCTGGCCTGCGCGAACATAATGATGAACCTGCTGATGATTTTCTCGTACTTCACGGACGGGTTCGCCTACGCCGGGGAGGCGTTGACCGGACGCTTCATCGGGGAGGGCGACGGCGACATGCTGCGGGCTGCGGTCCGAGGTACTTTCCGCTGGAGTTTCGGGGTCGCAGGCATCTGGATTGCCATCTACCTGGCCGCCGGTGTGCCGATGCTGCACATGATGACGGACGATCCTACCGTAGTGGATGCCTGCCGGCAGTTCCTTCCGTGGCTGGCGGTGATGCCGCTGATCGGCTGCGCCGCGTTCACCTGGGACGGCATCTACATCGGGGCGACCGCCTCGAAGGGGATCCGGGATTCCATGATCTGGGCTGTGGCGGCCTTCTTCGGGGTATGGTTCGCGGGGCGCATACTGCCGACCGCCGGAGCGGGGGCCATACACCTGCTTTTGGGCGCATACTTCGCTCACCTGGCCGCGCGCGCCATCCTCCTCACCCTCCGGTACCGCGGCAGCATCCTCCTGCAAAAGTAGCGTTTCCACCAAGTGGTTTAAGGCCAATATTTTACATCAAAACCTCTGGTGCAAATGTACCAGAGGCCCAAAAGGAAAGTTCTAATTATCAGCATGTTAAAAGAAACGGTAGATAAATAAAAAGAAATTCCTATCTTTACAAAAATCTACTGCCATGAAGAACTGGAGCCAGCTGATAATCGACGTCGATTACTCCCCTTCCGACCCGGGAATCAACAATTGGTTCTGCGAGAGCACCAAATACAACAAAGCCGACCTCGAGGCCGGCAAAAAGCTGTCGTACGAGGATCCCGGGAGGCTTTTCGGGGGCATCACCGTAAAGGAAGTCGATGACAGCAAAGTGGTGCTGACTTACGGAGGCGAAGATTATACACTCCGCGAAGGGCAAAGCCACCGATGCCTGGCCAAAGACGGGCGCGACTACACCAATTTCGAACTCAACACCTACCTTGTGCTCGACTTCGTTATCGAGAACACCCCGGCCTTCTTCCGTCAGTTCCGCACAAAGGAACAGCTGCTCAAACTGAGCGACCGGGACATCCGGCTCTTCGAGGCCTCCGACGACCCCTGCGCAAAATACGTCCTCGGGCGCTGGCACCGTGTGCTGATGCCGAAAGAGGACTCCGCCCGGCTGGCGGAAAAGTATATCCGCGCGGCGGTGGATGCGGGCATCCCGGATGCCTACAACACCCTCTCCATAATGTACGCCGATGGCGATACGGCAGAAGACAAGGTCGACCTGGAAGAATCCGCCCGCCTGCGGGACGAGGCGATCAGGCTCGGCAGCGAGGCGGCGAAGATGAGGTACGCCCGCAACCGCATCGGCGGCATACTGCTCGCGCCGGAGGAGCCCGCGAAGGTGGCGGAAGAAATAGAACGGATGCTCAAGGAAGATAAGGACATCGAGCCCGAATGGTATTCGGTGCTTGGATACGCCTACGAGACCCTCGGGAAAGGGAAAGAGGCCGTCGCGATGTACGAGGAGGGCATAAAGCGTGGATGCCTGCGCTGCTACTATGAGCTTGCCTTATGGCATCAGCAGCGAGGGAACGAGGATGAGTATGACAAGTTGATGGAGGCGGGGAAGAAGGCCGGATGCGGATTCTGCTTCACCCTGCATGCCGATCTCGACGAAGACGAATACCAGAAGAAAACGCCCGAACTCAAGCGGCATTTCACCAGATACATAAAGGAACAGCTGCAGCGGGGCATGAAGCTTGCCGACGGCACCTGCGCCTACTTCCTGGCATACAACTACTTCTACGGCACCCTGGGGTTCGAGCAGGACAGCAACGAAGTCTACCGCTGCCTCGAAAGGGGAATGGCCTGGGGCGATTTCACCTGCTACAGTTTCCTCGCAGATATCCTGGAGATAGGCAAACCGTCCGACCAGGACAGAAAGGATGCCGCGGTGTACCGCCTGAAGGCCCTGCGACTCGGCGACGAATCCGCGCAATCCAAGGTGATAATCGCCTACCGCCGCGGCCTGCTCAAGGAATACCAGGACGAAATAGAAAAATACTGGCTACCGGAGGGCTACGACGACTACGAAGAAGACGACAGCCGCTGGGATCCTTATGTTTAAGGAATGATGGAAGAAGCCAATTTCAGGACACGCGTACGCGCTGCCGAAAAGAGCGCGGTGAAACCCGAAACCAGGCAAAAAGAGGCCTCGGGGTCATGCCCGCACTGCGGAGAGCCCATCGAAGCGCACTACGAAATCTGCCCGGTATGCGGGTGGAAACTGGTTGATTACTGCACCTTCTGTGGCGCGCCTATGCGGCCGGACGATATAGATTGCCCCGAGTGCGGCATGCCTTCTGACGGCGTCATCTGCCCCAACTGCAACATCCGCAATTTCAGGGCCTTCTGCCGTCAGTGCAACCAGCCGCTATCCAAGGCAGCCCGCAGGGCAGTCGAGAAAGCCAGGCAGGATCCGAAGGTTCAAGAGGCGGCCAGGCTGATGGGCAAACTGGCCGAACTGGAAGCCGAGCTGGAGACTTCTGCGCCGGAAGAAGGGGCGGAGGAACCTCAGGAGCCCACCGAAGGCGAACTCCGCCTGCGCGAACTCATGGCCAAGGTTGGATTCAACCCGGCGGAAAAGCCGAAGGTTACACAACGGAAGATAGGCCGCACGCGGCAAGAAGTCCTCGCAGAATACCAAAAGGCAGTTGATGAGGCGAACAAAGTGTTCGAGGAGATGCTGCCTCCCGCCGGTTCCACTCCACAGGAGCAGCGCAACTACTACACCGCCCGCAAGGTGGCGATGATGGAAGTAGTAGAAAGGACATGGTATGGCATCGTAAGAGACGATACGATGTGCTGGCAATGCAACAAGTGCCACGTACTCCACGATAATCCCAACCAGTGCGCCGTGAGGGAATTCGGCGGCAAGTGGATAAAGTGCGTCCGCACCGACATCGTGCCCGAAGGCACGGAAGGAGCCCAGAAGTTTACCGAAAAGATAGGGGAACGGAAAGTATACAAACGCGATGAGTGATATCCAGAAAACACTCGCTGCACCGCAGAAGACGCTTTCTGCGCCGACGATGCCAGGTCAATCCGGGCATGACGGCGCCGTCGGCCCCGATGCGCCCAGGCCAAAGGGCGCTCATGCCCCCGGCGATACCGTCAAGGCAGGAAGCAAGACCTACACGGTGGTGAAGAGTCTCGGCAGCGGCGGCGAAGCGGATATCTATATAGTATCGGACAAACACCGCCAGTACGCTCTCAAACTCTTCCGTCCAGGATTCCACGCCAACACCAAGGTTCTGCCCATTCTCCAGAAACTTAAGGGAAAAGGATATCTGACAGAAACAGTGGACTATGGCGATGATTTCGAACTCCTCGAGTACTTCCCCGAAGGGAGCGCCGCGGATGCCGGCATCAAGGGCAACGCCCAGGCCATCCTCGCGATAGCGGTCAAGACTGCGATGGCCCTGGACCAGATGCACAAGACCGGTGTCATCCACAAAGACGTCAAGCCCGCCAATATCCTTTTGAAAGACCGCACGCTCTGGGACTGCGTGCTATGCGACTTCGGCATCGCGGACATATTGGAAGACAACGGCTTATGCACCACCCGCCAGGTGCGCACACCCATCTATGCCGCCCCTGAGGTATACGACCCCAAAAATGCCATCTTCCTGGAAGGCAAGACCTACTGCGAACTCACGCCCAAGGCCGATTTCTATTCTTTAGGCATGACCATACTCTCGCTTTGGCTGGGGGAAGGGGCGTTCCAGGCGCAGGAGAGGAATATGGCCATCGCCAAGAGCAAGGGAAGGATAGCGGTGCCCACCGATATGCCGGACCCCCTCGCCAGAATCTGCCGGGGCCTTCTCATCAGAGACCCGGGCAAACGCTGGGACCTGGGCGAAATCCTGCTCACGATGGATGGAAAGGAAGTTCCCGTGGACGAGGACCTGATCATCGAAGACCTGAACATCACCTACAACGCTACAAGACATCAGATAGCCAACACTCCGGAGGACCTTGCATCTTTCATGGCGGAGGATCAGGAACTCGCGAAGAAATATCTCTACCGCGGACAGATAGAGCGCTGGCTCCAGCCCTATCCGGAGCTTACGCTCGAGATTCAGGATATAGTGGAGAAGCGCTACCCGAAAGATCAAGACCTCGGCATCTGGGCGGTCATCTACCTGCTGGATCCAACCTACACTTTTCCGCTAAAGGGAACATCGAGAGAAAACGGAGAAAAGGTGGAGACCCGCGCGGTCACCCTGCAGGATGTGGGTGATTTCTGCAACATGGCCATTCCGGACACCAATACGTTCTCATTTCTCGGGAGCGAGTACTTCCGGGAATGGGTTCGGGTGAGGAACAAGGCGCTCGCGGAAGCATTCCCACCGGACAATGGAGACACCGCCGTCAGCCTGATACGCATGCAGATGCTGGATCCGATGGCGGACATCAATCTGGTGCACGACCCCGGGAATCCAGATTATGCCATGACCGGAGAATCGGTCGGCAGGATACTCAACAAGATATACAACATCTTCTGGAATAAATACAAAGGAGATCCCGAGGCTCTGAAGAACGACTGGGACAAAGAGAGCAATGCTCCTCTCAACAGGTTGATCCCGCTGGATGTGATTATCAATACAGTGGCGGATTTCCTCTCTTTGCCAGGTTCTCACTATGTAACCGGATTCTTCGATACCAAGGGGCAGCGTTTCAGCCAGCAGCGTTCGTGGTTCGTGTATTGCACCGATTACGACAGCAAAGACAACACCAAAAAGGCCGGCCCCAAAGACAAGTTTTTCCGTGTGCAAGCGGCCTGGATGAAGGTGATCAAAGGTTTCGGGACGACTCCGGAATACGTTTTCGGCAGCACCGGAGAATCCGTCACCACACTTGAGGAATTGTTCTCGCACAGCAGGAAGGAACTCCTCTCCGAGTATGATAAGGGCGGACTTATGGGATTTCTCGCAGTTCAGTTCCAGGAGAACCCGGATGCAGACCTGTCGCCGTCATTCGCCTACGAGAAGCTCCTGCAGCAGTATCTCGAGAGCCTTCGCAAGATAAACGACGACATCCTTCCGGTGCAACGTTTCGATGCCGCCTGCAAGGAAGCGGACAACATCCTTTCAACCGGCAGGGCCCGAGTGCACGGGCTCAGCATCAGCAGCATCCTGCAGTACATCGCCACGGCAGTGTTCGCCATTCTGCCAGGCCTGCTGCTGCTCACGATGCTGGGGTTCTGCATAATCGACAATCCCATACTCGATATGAACGGGCTGAGCCTGGAGATATTCTTCTGGCCTATAGGACTCATCGTAGCGGCCATCATCTTCTTTACCACCGACACCAAGGGGTGCATTGTGCCGATAATCGGCGGAGCCATAGCCTCGGCTGTCATCTTCATGGCGATAAAATTCCTCGGATCCCTCATCCTTTACATCTTTGCGCTTCTGGTGATGGCCGTGCTGGCATTCTTCAGCATAAAGACGGTGTTCTTCCAAAGCCCTTATGCCAAGCGGGCCCGGAAGTTCACCAAACCGGGCTTCGACGAGAAGGTGCTTGAGCCGCTGTACTTTGCATTCAGCAACGAAAGCAGTTTTGACTCTTCCCTGAACGGCGCTTTCAACGACTACGATATCAACAACTGGAAAGACGACCTCAGGCAACGCAGACGCTGGATACTCATCTTCATCGGGACTGTTTGGATTCTTGCCGTTTTCTCTTTATTCATACCCAAGAGCGAACGCTTCGACAGATTTTCAGCCCCGGCAGTGCAGAAGGTCCAGACTTGGTTCCCTTCCCTGGAGAAGGTAGAGCCCCTTCTGGAAAGCCGACCGATCAAACAGGGTGACAAGGGAGAAGAAGTGCTCAAACTTCAGCAGTTCCTTTTCGACAAGGGCTACACCACCGGCAAGCCGGACGGCTCGTTCGGGCCCGGCACCAAGAAAGCTGTGGAAGAGTTCCAGAAAGCCAACGGACTGGCCATGACTGGAGGAGCAGGCGTCAAGACCGTGGAGAGAATCAACAAGATAGCGGCGAAAGATGTTAAGGCAGAAAAGAAGGCTGCCAGAAAAGCCGAAAAAGCCAAAACGAAAGAAATAAAAGAACAATAATATGATTTGCAAGAAATGCGGTAAGGAGAACCGCCCCGAAGCCAAATATTGCCGTTTCTGCGGAGAAGCGCTTGCCGCCGCATCCGCACAGAAAGGCCTTATAGCCAAGGACAGCATAGCCGGGCGGCTGGACGAGCTGGACAAGAAACTCCAGGTTGCCCAGGGCGGTACAAGGATCGGACTGGACTGTCTGATCCTCGGCGACTCCGGCACCGGAAAGACCTTCATCGCCAATCTGATTGCAAACAAGATGCTCGCCGCAGGCGTGGCAAAGCAGACGCCCAAAGTAGTAGATGCCGCTGACTGGGGCGAATTCCTGAACGATTTCGACAAGAATATCTCTGCGATGAAGGAAGGCATCCTGATCATTACAAACGCCCAGAAACTCCTTCCCAAATCAAAATCTTCCGACGTCAACCAGCTCGACAAGCTGTTCCACCGCATGCGCAACACCGAGGGAGCGCCCATAGTGCTGCTCTGCGGCCTGCACAACGACCTTTCGGTATTCCTGGAGAACAATAAGGATGTGCACCGGCTGTTCGAGTTCGATTTCATCCTGCCAGCATTCAGTATCTCGGACCTGACCGCCCTCGCACTGGCATTCCTGAAGGAAAAGTATGGCGCCGAGACATCCGAAGACCTGCCTCAGAAGCTGGACGCCCACTTTGCCTGGTTCATGCGCCAGGTCGATCTGGGGCACACCAACGGGCACCTTTCAGAAAAGGTAGCCGAAGACCTATACGTTAGGGCGCGCATCCGAGGCAACAAGACGGTGGAGGCACAGGACGTGGACTCTGCGGAATGTTTCATCCCCAAGAGCGAAGAGCAGATCCTTGCGGAACTCGACGACTTCATCGGGCTCAAGAGCGTGAAAGAGGAGATCAAGGCCATCATCCGCAATGTGAAGACCAAGAAAGAAAAAGGGAAGAAGGACAAGCTCCTGAAAGACCACTACCTTTTCACTGGCAATCCCGGCACCGGCAAGACCACCTTTGCACGCAAGTTCGGCGAGGTGCTCAATGCCATCGGGGCGCTGCCCACCGGGCAGTTCGTGGAGGTTTCCGGCAAAGACTTCATAGGCCAATTCGTGGGAGATTCCGAGGCCAACGTGAAGAACTACGTGAACAAGGCCATGGGCGGAATCCTCTTTATCGACGAGGCCTACGCGCTTGTTGGAAGCGGCGACGGCAAAGGCGGCTACGGTATGGATGCGATGAACACCCTACTCAACCTCCTCGAGAACCGCAAGGGAGAGTTCGTCTGCATAATGGCAGGATACACCAAGGAGATGGGAGACCTGGTGCGGATGAATCCTGGCATATCCTCACGATGCAACGTTACCATCGAATTCCCGGACTACAATGCCAAGGAACTGGAACAACTGTTCCGTATGTACCTCGCCAGCAACGACGAGGAAACAGTCTTCACCCTCGATCCCAAGGCGGAAGAGATGCTCCCGAAGGTCTTCGAAAAGATGTACCTGAGACGCGGCGACACGTTCGGCAACGCACGCTCGGTGCGAAATCTCTTCGACCAGGCCGTCAAGTTCCACCGTCTGCGCGGTGCGGAAGATGATGTGTTAAGCTACGCCGACATCGTGGGAGAAGAGAGCACCAAAGAGATTTCCGTAGAGGATGTGATGAAGGAACTGGACGGCTTCGTGGGCATGCAGGCCGTGAAGGATGCCATCCGGCGCATAGCCCAGGATGTGGCAGTGCAGAAACAGCTGATCGAAATGGGAGAAGCCGCAGAGGGCCTCACCAAATACAACTTCATCCTCACCGGCAACCCCGGCACTGGAAAGACCAGCGTGGCCAATACCCTGGGGAAGATATTCTATGCTCTGGGCGTCACCTCCACCGATCGCATAACGAAGAAGGAGCCAAAAGACATCATCAGCCAGTATACCGGCGAGTCCGCAAAGAACATGGATGCCGCTATCACCGAGGCTATGGGCGGGGTGCTCTTCATCGACGAGGCTTACGGCCTGAATCCTGTGGATGCCGGCGGGCAGAGCACCAGTCCCGAGGGCAAAAAAGCCCTGGAGGTGCTCATGACACGTATGGAGAATGAGGCTGGCAAGTTTGTGGTTGTCTGCGCCGGATATCCCAAGGAAATGGCAGACTTCCTCGGCGCCAATCCCGGTCTGCCACGACGTTTTTCGCATACTATACATATAGACGATTATTCGGCCGAAGAGCTCCTGGAGATCTACGAGCGTGCCGCAAAAGCCAAGAAATACAATTTCAGGCTGGCGGACGAAAACGTGAGGATTAAGGCCCTGAACATGTTCCAGAACATGGTGGCCATGAAGAACGAAAAGTTCGGCAATGCCGGTGAAGCCATTAAGAAAGTGGCCGAAACCAAGACCAACATCAACAACCGGATCAAGACAATCCCCTATGAGCAGTGGACTCCTGAACTTGTGCAGACGGCCCTGGCGGAGGATATCCCCTACGAAGAACCCGAAAAGATTTCCATCGACAAGTGTCTGGAAGAACTGAACGCCCTTGTCGGACTGGAAGGTGTCAAGAGTTCCCTCACCAAACTGGCGCATACCATAAATAATGAGATAGAAAGCGCGAAACTCGAAGGGAGACGGCCCGAGATTCCACTGGGGCACTACCTGTTCCTCGGCAACCCGGGCACCGGCAAGACCACGGTAGCACGCCTCATGGGCAAGATCCTTTATTCCATGGGCGCTCTGCCTTCGCCCAAAGTGGTCGAAGTAGACAAAAGCAAGCTTGTGGGTCGCTACATCGGGGATACTCCTGCCATCACCACTCACGTAATAAATTCCGCGATGGGCGGCATCCTCTTCATAGACGAGGCCTACCAGCTTAGTTCGGAAGGTTACGAGGGAGGTTATGGAAAAGAGGCCCTGGAGACACTTCTGAAGCGCCTGGAGGACGATCGCGGCAGGTTCGTGTGCATAGCCGCGGGCTACACGCATGAGATGCAGACTTTCATAAACTCGAACAGCGGCATCCCGTCCCGTTTCCCGGACCGCAACTGGATCATCTTCGAAGATTACAATCCGGAAGAACTGTTCCAGATCTTCATGATCCATGCCCGCGAGGGAGGATATTCTCTCGACTCTATGGCAGAGAATGCCGTGAAAGCCAAACTCACGCAGATGTACAACAACCGGGACCGCATGTTCGGCAACGGGCGTGAGGCGCGGAACCTATTCGACGAGGTGAAGAGCAATCTGGCTGCACGCCTGGCCGAAGAGGGCGGAGCGCATACGCTTGAGGAACGTAAGACGATAATGATGGAGGATGTGTTATGATACAATGTCCTGAATGCAGAAGCATGATTCCCGATGACAGCGCGTTTTGCGACCAGTGCGGGAAGGAGTTGAAATGGTGCCCGGAGTGCAAGAAGCCGAAGCGCGGCACGGAGTGCCCCGTCTGCGGCAGCGAACTCATTCCGGGGCGGAAGTACTTGTCAGCAGCTTCCGGTGAGGCTGCTGCCTCCCCGGAATCCAAGCACCAGCCGACTGCCGCAGCGGTGGTCAGGCCGGTTGCGCTGGCAGGGAACGGATGGCGCCTGATGTTGCAGCAGGGCGAATTCGGCCGGGCTGTCGGCATCTGGCCGCAACTCGCAAGCTGCCCGTATGTATCCGGCCGCCACGGCATCATCACCGACACGCCCGCTGCCTGGAAAATATCCGACCGGGGCTCTACCAACGGCACTTTCCTCAACGGAATCAAGCTGAATCCCAACGAACAGTACGACCTGAAAAAGGGAGACCGCGTACGCATTGCAACCCTTGATTTTACGGTAGAATGAAACTGAACGTCGATGCCATATGCCACAAAGGCCTTGTGCGCGAGAATAACGAGGATGCCATCTCCGTGAACGGCCTCTTCCTTCGCGACGATTCAATTTCGTTGAATGCAGAAACGCCGGAAAAGGGCTTTTTCTATCTGCTGGTCGCCGATGGAATGGGCGGACACGAGAACGGGGAGGAAGCCAGCTGGTTCACTCTGGACGAGATCAAAGAGCAGTTCGCCCTTCACCAGGTCAACCCGGACCGTTTCGAGGATGACATCCGCGAAGCGGCTCACTATATATCCTACAAGCTGAATAGCCTTGCAGCAGACCGGGGGCAGGTTCATCCTATGGGTTGCACTCTGACCGGAGTAATCTGGTACTATGGTCGCATATGGCTCATTAATGCCGGCGACAGCCGCACTTACCGTTTCCGGAACGGAATGCTCCGTCAGTTGACAACCGATGAGACAGAGCGGGGAATCACCGGAGATCCTGATGCCAGCAAATTGCTTCTCAATTGCCTTGGAGGGGGATGCGAAGGACGCCTTACAGTGGAAAGCCTGGACGGCAAACTTCTGGAAGACGACATACTGATGGTCTGCTCCGACGGCCTTTGCGATATGGTCTGCGACGAAGACATAGAGGCCGCTCTCACCGGAGGCGCCAACGCTGAAAACCTTTACCGGATGGCCTGTGAAGGAGGCGGCGCTGACAATACCTCCATAATACTTGCAACGATAATGTAATCCAATATTTTTTATGAGAAGACTTCGTATCATAATTATCCTTGCCCTGGCGGTGATGGTAAGCTTCTCTTCCTGCTCTAAGAAGCACAAGAGGGAGAAGATTACCGACCCTGTGCAGCAGGAGGCCCTGAGGACCAGGGACCAGAGCATCCCGATCGACTCCTTGTTTACCGGGCAGTCGATGAAGAAGATTGCATCTCCTTTCAAGAAGATTGCAATCGGTAAACTGTTCGCGGAGTGGAAGGCTACGACTTCCGTAGCCATTGAAAAAGGCTCCCGCGAGAAATATGCCGAAAAACTTCGCAAGAAGGACGGTATGAAAAAAGATGCGGCTGAAAAGGCTGCGGCAAAGGCGGATCTTGCAGACCTGGAAGAGTATGAGCCCAATTTCCTGGAACGGGCGGTGCTCACCAAGCAGAACCTTCCAGCCGATGGCTACAGCCCATCTCTCACTATCTATTTCCTTATAGTTCTGGTGGCGTTCGTGATCATTTTCACGACAAAGGTCATCAAGGCTTTTTTCATCTCTCCTAAATAGCCGCTGCCATGGAAGACAAGTTTATCAGACGACAAGTGCTCCCCATCGACGATGCGGCGCGCAAAAGGGTCAAGGACCTCGTGAATGCCTATGCGGCACAGGGCGAAGGCCATCCTTACGAGAACTACGGAGACCAGATTACACTGCAGAAGTACGAGTTGTGCCCTATCTACACGGTGAATCTCCGCACACAGTACGACAGCCGCAGCATAGAGAACAAACAGTACCCGTACAGAGGCGGCGAAATATATGCCAGGCGGTTCTTCAAGACTTCGGACGTGGATTTATGGGGCTACAACCTCCTCACCACCAACGAGTTCCGGCAGGATAGCAAGTCTTATGAGGTGCCCGGTTCGCATCACGTGGAGACATGCGTCAGGTGCAGCGGATCCGGAAAGGTTATCTGCCCTGACTGCGGCGGAACCGGAACCGAGCGATGCTCTAACTGCCACGGGAGCGGACAGATCCAGAAAACACGTTCCGAGTATCAGCACACTGCTGACAGGGTTTATTCGGACGGGCACAGAGAACCTGTTTACGGCTATGTAAACGTCACATATCACGAAACCTGCGGCAGATGCGGAGGAAGAGGAGTGGTGGACTGCTCCACCTGCGGCGGAAGCACGAGGGTCATGTGCAAGGTATGCGGAGGCCGTGGCCAGAACGTGCACTGCTATGAAATAAAACAGAAGCTTTATAACATTTATGCCGAAGAGTATTTCCTGGACGACAGGGTAGCCTCCGTGCGTGAGATTGCTGACCAAAAGGAGAAATGCAGGGGAAAGAGCCTGTTCCATGACCGCGAAAACTGGATTCAGGAAGGCGTATTCTCGGAAGACCGCGAAATCGCCGGCACACTCAACGGCTTTATAGACAAGCACGCACTCCCCGTGGGCGGCGGCTGCCACATCCTTTTCCAGGAGGCTGAGATAGACAGGATTGAAGTGTGGTGGGTGCAATACACATATCAGGGAAAGACCTACAACGGCTGTATAACCTCAGGCCTCGGAGGGGAGCGTTTCTTCCCCGAGACATCTCCCATAACCGATCTCGCGGAAAAGTGGATGAAGGAAGCCAACAAGAAGATAGGTGGCGTTGGCACCGTGAAGGCCAGGGCACTTCTGGAACAGGTCGAAAAGCTGAATGTCTATGGTATAGACGGCCACGTTTACGGCCTGGAGTCCAAGGTGGGGCGTCATCTGAATATCATGTACAATCTGGGCAACGACCTGATGTTCTGGCTGTTCGCCCTTGTCGGCACTCCTTTCATATATAATTTCTACAGCGACTTCAACCCTGTGCTGCGCTATGCCCACTTCATCAACGATCCCAACTGGGCTCCGTATGGATGGGTTCCCGCGGTGCAGTGCATCCTGTTCCTCGGACTGCTCTGGTTTGCCAAATTCACGGTAAATGAGAATGACCATAGCCGGGAACGCCACGCTACCGTATTCGGCTACGTCTTCAAAGGCATGGGGCTGTATCTGCTGATTGCCGTCGGTATCCTCGTAGTGATGCTTGGGCTCAATTACCTGGGCTTCTCAGCAATTACTGCAAGGGTGTTCTGGCTGGCCGGACAGATACTGAAGATCATGCTCATTATAGCATTCTATGCCATAATGCTTGGGATTATGCTCTTCAAGTGGCTCTGGAAGATTATTCTAAAGCTTTGGTCCCTGATATTCTAAGCAGGACTAACGGGTCTTGCAGGAGTAGCTGTGAGTTTCTTTACCCTTGGGGCTGAAAGCCTTGAGGGTAATTTCTTTTTTGCCTGCCGTGACCTCGAGGCGCTCGCAGTTGCTGTTCACGACCACGGGGAAATTGGCATCTGACACTTTGCCAGGTTCATAAACCTGCCATTCGTGCAGATGTCCGCATAGCATCAGGCTTATGCCAGCCTTGTTCAGGATGGGCACGAAATAGTCGTTCACGTTCTCATCCCCATGCCATCCGCCCTTGCGGGGAGGGATGTGGCCGAAAACTATGCGCACCGCCGCATTCTTGCACTCTGGGCTATTCACGACATCTTCCAGCCATTTCGCCTGGGCCTGCAGATAGGGATCCAGAAGCATTGTGCCGGCGTACTCAATATCGTTGTCCGGCTTATCCTCTCCTGTATCAAGGAAGATGAAGAAGAACTTGCCGTAGGAAGCCGTGCAGTACTGTTCGCCGTCGATGTAGTCGAACCAGTACTTGCTGTCCTTGCCACGGAACTCATGGTTGCCGCGCTGCAGATAAAGAGGGATGCGGCCCTGGAGGTTGGCGGCCCCGGTAGTAAGGAACATCTCCCTGATCTTCTCTTTCCAGGCCATGGAACTCACCATATCGCCGTTGAAAACCACGAAGTCGAGTTCATCTGGCTCGGCCACCTGCATCAGGACGTTCAGGATGGAATCCTTCTGGTGGATGTCGTTGTAGACATCGAAACGGACCTGGTCGTAATTCTCTTTAAGAGTGCTGGTCGTGTAGGGATTCTTCCTGTAAACATCGCTTCCCCAAGGTCGGGTGTAAGCCACGTTCGAAGGGCCCTCGAAGCTCTTTACTCCCTTCATCATGATGCGATAGCGGTACTTCGTGCCCGGCTTGAGGCCGTCCACCCGGATCTTGTGGATGTTGCTTATGACCTGGTTGCCGTGTCCGCGAAGGTCGTAGTATTTCGTGCGGTCCCTGTTGTAGAAATGGGAGCCGTCGTCCGGGGCGACCTCCACCCAGCCGATGGCATCCATGTTGGTTTCCCAGACTACCGTGAAGCCGGTGGTGGTGGGGTTCTCGATGATGGGGCCGCAGATGGGACGGACCTTGTCGGGGGTCTGCTGGGCAAGGGCTGCAGTGAGGCCGAATACGGCAATGAGGATGCAGAAGAATCTTTTCATTGAAATCGAATCGTTGGTCATGGCAAAGATAAGAAAAATGCAAGATTTTTGTAGTAACTTTGTATGTTATGAGTAAAAGGAAAAGCAGCGGCCGGAAAGGTTCCGGCAAAGTAAGAAAGAGCGTGCCAGTATTCGAGGGGCGCGTTCAGATGACCCGCGAGGGGTTCATCTTCGTGACGGTGGACGGGCAGGATGACGACATTTTCGTGAAGGCGTCCAAGACCCGGAATGCCCTGGACGGCGACATAGTGAAGGTGGCCGTTACCAAGCAAGGCGGGGTCAAGGCAGCCCAGAGGGCCGGAGACCGCGCCGTACGCAAGCGCGAGGGCGAGGTTGTGGAGATAGTTCAGCGCAGCGGCAAGCAGTTCGTGGGCATCTACCACACCGTGGGCGCCCAGGCCTGGGTGATGATGCAGAGCAAGAACATGCCCTATGATATAGAGGTGGATGCGGAAGAAGGAGCCCGGCTCGGCGCAAAGCGCGGGATGAAGGTTTCCGCCGTGGTGGACAGATGGGGACGCGGGGATTACTCCCCCATCGGGCACATAGTCGACGTGCTGGGCATGCCCGGCGAGAACAATACCGAGATGCACGCCATCCTGGCGGAGTTCAACCTCCCCTACCGCTTCGAGAAGGAGGTGGAGGATGCGGCGGATGCCATCTCCGAAGAGATTACGGCCGCCGACCTGAAGGGCCGCAAGGACTACCGCGATGTCTTTACCTTCACGATAGACCCGGCCGATGCCAAGGACTTCGACGATGCGCTGTCGTTCCGCAAGCTGAACAACGGCAACTTCGAGGTTGGCGTGCACATAGCCGATGTATCTTATTATGTGAAGCCCGGCTCGGCGGTAGATAAAGAAGCCCGCGAGCGAGGCACGAGCGTATATCTTGTGGACCGCACGGTGCCGATGCTGCCGGAGAAGCTCTGCAATAAATTGTGTTCCCTGAGGCCGCACGAGGACAAACTCACATATGCGGCGGTGTTCGAGATTACTCCGAAGGCCGAGATCAAGAGCCGCTGGATTGGCCGGACGGTTATCAATTCGGATTTCCGGTTGGATTATGATCAGGCGCAGGCCATCATAGAAGGCAATTCCCCCGACGCAGACCCTGCCCTCAGCGAAGCTATCCTGGCATGCAACACGCTGGCGGCCAAATTCAAGGAGAAGAGGTTCAAGGCGGGGGCGGTGGATTTCGACAGGCCGGAGATGAAGGTGGAGGTGGATGAGAAGGGACGACCAATCAATGTATATGAAAAGGTTAGCAAGGAGGCCAACTGGCTGATCGAGGAGTTCATGCTGCTGGCCAACCGCACGGTGGCAGAGTTCGTGGCCACCGGGGGGCAGATGAACGGCGTGGCGGCGAAGAACGCCAAGACCTTTGTCTACCGCATCCACGATGTGCCTAATACAGAGAAACTTGAGAGCCTGAAGCACTTCGCCAAGGGCTTCGGATACAAGATGGAGAATTCCTTCGAAGGCCGCGCTGCCGCCAGGAGCATCAACGCCCTTATGAAGGCCGCCGCCGGCAAGCCCGAACTGGCCGCTTTCGAGGATATCGCACTGAGGTCGATGGCCAAGGCATGCTACAGCACCGAAAACATCGGCCACTACGGCCTCGCCTTCGACTTCTATACCCACTTCACATCCCCCATCCGCCGCTATCCCGACCTCATGGTCCATCGGCTCCTGACCCTGTATCTGGCAGGCAAGGAGAGCGCCAACAAGGGCTTCTACGAGATCGAGTGCCAGCACGCATCCGACCGGGAGGTGGTGGCCGCGGATGCGGAGCGCACCAGCATCAAGTACAAACTGGTGGAATACATGCAAGACAAGGTGGGAATGGAGTTCGACGGGCACGTGTCCGGCGTGACGGAGTGGGGCATGTATGTGGAAATCGAGCCCAGCAAGGTAGAGGGAATGGTGTCGCTTCGCGAGATACGGTCGGATTTCTACGAATTCGACGAAGAGCGTTACCGCCTGGTAGGCAAGCGCACCCACAAGATCTTCCGTCTTGGAGATCCGGTGCGCATCCGCGTGAAGAACGCAAACCTCGAGCAGAGGCTTCTGGATTATGAATTAGTTGAAAATCTACGTTAATATGGCAAGCAATTCTTTTTTCAGTTTCCTGGCAGGTGCCGCACTTGGTGCGGTAGCAGCCGCATACCTTCTTTCCGACAAGGGTAAGGAAGATGCAGAACGCGTGAAGCAGGCCGCGGGTGACATCGCGGAAAAGGCGAAGAACAAGGCCGGCGAAGTAGCCGACACCGTGATGGAAACCGTATCCAAGGGCCTGGATGCCCTGGAGAATGCCCTCGACAAGAAAGATCAGCCGGCGGAGGAGCCGGAAAATGTATGAATACCAAGGATTATGTAGACCTGCGGATAGAGCAGCTCAAGCTGAAAGGCAGCGACAGCGCATCCAAAGCCCTGGGCGCAGTCCTTTCGTGGATACTGATAATCGCCGTGGCCCTTCTGTTCCTCACCGTGCTCGTGCTGGCAGGCACCCTGTTCCTGGGGAAATGGCTGGACAATTATGCCCTCGGGGCACTGATCGTCTGCGGAGCGCTTTTGCTGATTCTGCTTATTCTATTCCTTTGCCGCAAGAAGATGTTCCGCGACGAGTTCGCGCATAACCTGAGCGGCAAGAAGGATTATGAGGACCTGGTGCGCAGCGAGGAGCTGCTTGATGTCCGCCTGCAGGACAACAGCACGGATTACCTCGGCTGGGGCAGCGTCGGCCTTCGTGCTGTACGATTGCTACTGCGTATCCTGGCACGCAAATGATTGATAGTCAATGTTTTCCCGAAAACAAATCGGCAAATTTAACCGATTTGTTTCCAGGAAGTTGCTGATACACAAATACTTAAGCGACAGGCTATAATGATCTACAAATTCGAACCAATACTGAAGACGCTGGTGTGGGGCACCGAGAACTGGGTGCTGTCCGGCGTGAAGGGCAACGAAACCAAGGTGGTCGGCGGCCCGGCCGACGGCAAGACCCTCAACGAACTCTACGGCAAGGAATTTCCCCTGCTCATCAAGTTCATCGATGCAAAGAAGGACCTGAGCATTCAGGTGCATCCCAACGACGAGGTGGCCGCACAGCGCCACGGATGCCGCGGCAAGACCGAGATGTGGTACATCATCGGCGCGGCCGAAGGCGCGCATCTGCTCGCGGGCCTGTCCAAGGAGATCGACAAAGATGACTACGTGCGCCTGGTGGCCGAGGGACGAATCACCGAAGTACTTGCAGACCACAAGGTTGCGCCGGGAGATGTCTACTTCCTGCCCGCAGGGCGCATCCACGCCATCTGCGGCGGATGCTATCTGGCCGAGATCCAGGAGACCTCCGACATCACCTACCGCATCTTCGACTACAACCGTCCCGGGCTGGACGGCAAGCCGCGCCAACTGCACACGCAGGAGGCGAAGGATGTCATTGATTATAAGGTATATCCGGAATACAAGACGCCCTACGAGCGCAAGGAGAACGCGGGCGTGGAGGTGGCCAGATGCCAGTACTTTACGACGGATGTCTACGAACTGACCAATCCGCTCACAGTCAATCTCGAAGGCCTGGCCTCCGTGCCGGACAACTTCTATATAGTGATGGCCCTCGAGGGTGAAGGCCGCATCGGCGGAACGCCCATAAAGGCAGGCGAGGCCGTGCTGGCAATGGGCGAGAAATCCATAAACTTCGAGCCCGCAAGCCAGGGATTGAAGCTTCTCACCACGCATCTGTAGCATCTTGAAAATCAGGAGCTTATACGCGGTTATCCTTTGCCTGAGCCTCTTCCCGGGCTGCAGGCAGGCTGAAACCGCGCAGGACAACTGGTGGCAGATGCGCGGTGTCGTGCTGAGCACCAAGGAGCTGGCGGAGGTGGACTGGCCGGAACTGGCGAAGCATTCGGGCATCAACACCATAGGAACCCACGTCACGCCATCGGAAGTCGCTGCATTCATGGCAAGCCCGGAAGGAAAGCAGTTCCGGCGCAAATGTCGCAAATACGGTATAACCGTAGAACATCAGCTGCACGCGATGGGGGAACTCCTTCCCCGCGAGTTGTTCAGCGAAGATTCCACCATGTTCCGAATGGACGCCGACGGCACGCGCACGGCGGATTTCAACTGCTGCGTGCACTCAGAAAAGGCCCTGGATATAATCGCCGCCAACGCAGCGAAGTTCGCCAAAATACTGAAACCAGGGAATCACCGTTATTATTTCTGGCTGGACGACAATAAACCCGTCTGCCAGTGCCCTGAATGCGCGGCTTACTCTCCCAGCGAGCAGGCGCTGATAGTCGAGAATCGCATGCTCCGGGAAATCCGCAAGGTGGATCCGCGGGCGAAGCTGGCGCATCTGGCCTACTCTTTCTTCATGCCCGCGCCAAGGAAGGTCGTGCCGGACGAAGGCATCTTCCTGGAATTCGCGCCCATCTACCGTTCGTGGGATGTGCCTCTGACTCAGGAGGATGCGCTCTGCCCGCGCGGGTATCCGGTCACCAACGGCGACAACCTGCGCTGGCTGGAAGAGAATCTGGAGGTCTTCCCTGCGGAGGATGCGGTGGTGCTGGAATACTGGGTGGATGTATCCCTTTTCAGCCGCTGGAAACGCCCTGCGGTGGAACTCCCCTGGCATCCGGACGTCTGCGCCAGCGACCTTGCGACCTATGCCGGATACGGTCTGCGCAACGTCACCTCCTTCGCCGTGTACATGGATGCCGAATATTTCGAGCGCTTCCCTTCCACCGCCCCCATCGAAGAATACGGGCAGATGCTGGAATCTTTCCGGCATTATCCCCACCTGAACGATCCCTGGTATGGGCTGGAAGATGCCACAAAGGTTTCTTTCTGCCGAAGCGCAGATGCCCTCGAGTTCCGTTTCGACGTGAAGGATTCCACTCTCACGGTCTGCCGGGGAGAGGGTGAACGGACCGTGGACGGAAGCGACCGGGCGGAGCTTTTCATCAGCTGCGACCCAGAAATGAAACAGTATTACGGTTTCGAGATGGATCCGGAAGGGAAAGTGATGGACTATAAGAACTCTTTCTACAGGAATTTCGGTTTTGAATGGGATTCCGGTATCTCTACCCGCACCGCGATTCTGCCGGACGGCTACCGCGTGGAGGTATCCTTCCCCTACGGATTCCTGAAGGGCCTGGGCGTGCAGCCGGAAGGGCCCCTTTACATCGGCCTCTACCGGGCGGATGCAACGGACTCCGGCGACATACATTGGTACACCCTCGTGGACCCGCATACCCCTGAGCCCGATTTTCACGTGCCGGAATCTTTATTCCGACTTTAACTATTTTTGGCTATCTTTGTGCAACTTTTGACTATCAATCATTTATTAATATGAAGAATATCGTTCTAGTGCGCCACGGCGAGAGCCAGTGGAACAAAGAAAACAGGTTCACCGGATGGACCAACGTTGATTTAAGTGAGAAAGGCCTCCAGGAGGCTCTGGATGCCGGCAAGGCTTTGAAAGAAGCAGGGTTCAAATTCGACATCGCCTACACTTCATACCTGAAGAGGGCCGTTAAGACCCTCAACAACGTGCTGGATGCGATGGACCTCGACTGGATTCCGGTCGAGAAGAGCTGGCGCCTCAACGAGAAGCACTACGGAATGCTTCAGGGCCTCAACAAAGCCGAGACCGCTGCCAAGTACGGCGACGAGCAGGTGCTCATCTGGCGCCGCAGCTACGACGTGGAGCCCCTCCCTCTTCCCGATGCAGATCCTAACTCCGCAACTCAGGATCCCCGCTATGCGGACGTTCCCGACCAGTATGTGCCCCGCACCGAGGCCCTCAAGCAGTGCATCGAGCGCGTCATGCCTTTCTGGGAGTGCGAAATCTTCCCCAAGCTCAAGACTGTGGACAACATCATCGTGGTCGCCCATGGCAACAGCCTCCGCGGCGTGGTGAAGCACCTCAAGTGCATCTCCGATGCTGATATCGTCAAACTGAACATCCCCACGGCAGTGCCGTATGTGTTTGAATTCGACGACGACCTGAATCTTGTCCGCGATTACTACCTCGCCGATCCCGACGAACTCGCCGCCAAGCAGGCAGCCGTTGCCAATCAGGGCAAAGCGAAATAATCCACCTATCTTTAAAATATAAAACCCCAAAAGTCGTCAACTTTTGGGGTTTTATCATTAATTGCAAGCGGTTTCGCTACAGCAGTCCGCGGCCTACGAGGAATGCATGCGAGTCGGGCTCACGGCCGGCGAAACTCTTGAAGAGCACCATGGGCTCTTCGCTGCCACCCTTCTCCAGGAAGGTCTCCTTGAACTTCTTTGCGAGCTCAAGATCAAACGGTCCGTTAGGAGATGCCTCGAAGATGCTGAAGGCATCCTTGTCGAGAACCTCGCTCCAGAGGTAGCCGTAGTAACCGGTGTTGTAGCCGCTGGAGAAGATATGGTTGAAGTAGGTGGTGCGGTAGCGGTAGGTGATCTCGGGATTCAGGCCGATGAGTTCGGCGAGTTTCGCCTCGAATGCATCGATGAAGTCGGTGGCGGCTTCACGGGTGTCCAGTCCCTCGGGAATGTCCGCCAGCTCGTGCCACTTGAGATCCAGGATCGAAGCGGCGCAGAGTTCGGTGGTCATGAAGCCCTGGTTGAACTTGAGGGAGTTGTTGATCTTGTCTACGAGCGCGGCGGGGATGACCTCGCCCTCTGCATTCTTGGCATAAAGCGCAAGCAGTTCGGGCTGGAAGGCCCAGTTCTCGTTGAACTGGCTGAACATCTCCACGAAGTCGCGGGTGACGTTCGTGCCGCTCACGGAAGGATAGTTGCACTTGGTGAGCAGACCGTGCAAGGCATGGCCGAATTCGTGGAAGACGGTCTGCACCTGGTCCACGTTCATGTTCTCGGCAAGGTTGCCTACGTTCACGATGATGGGACGCACGTCATTGCCCTCGGCATCCACATACTGCTCGCGGACATTGTTCATCCATGCGCCGCCGCGCTTGCTGTCGCGGGGCAGATAGTCGGTGGTGAAGATACCAATAAGGGAACCGTCATCATAGGTGAGTTTCCAGGTATCGACGCAGTCCTTGTTGTATGCGGGCACGCCTTCGAGTTTCTCGAAATTCACGCCATAGAGCCACTTTGCGGCTTTGAAGATGCCGTTGCGGACGGAATCTTTCTGGAAGTAAGGCTTCACTTCCTCGTCGTCGAGGTCGTACTTGACCTTGCGTACCTTCTCGGCATAGTACCACCAATCCCAAGGCTCGATCTTGGAGCCTGCAGGAAGCACGCCGGCGGCGATATCCTCGTCCATAACCTTCTGCATGTCGACGATTTCCTCACGCGCCCTGGCGGTGGATGCCTTCATGATGCCGCGCAGGAAATTATCGACGGTAGCAGGATCCTTCGCCATCTTGTTGTCCAGAGTGTAGGCGGCGGAGCTGGGGAATCCCAGCATCTTGGCCTTCTCCTGACGGAGACGCAGAACCTCGATCACAAGCAGGGCGTTGTCGTTCTCGTTGCCGTGATGGCCGCGGGTGGTGTAGGCCTCATAATACTGCTTGCGCAGCTCGCGGTCGGCGGTGGTGGTCATCCTGTCCGGATATGCGCTCACGCTGAAGCCGAACTTATCCTTGAAGGCGTTGCTCTCAGCAAGGATGTTGTTGCCTATCTTCTGTGTCATGGCCGCGATCTCGGAGTTTATCACGCGAAGGCGGTCCTGCTGCTCTTCCGGCAGGCCGATTCCCTCGCGCTCGAAGCTCTCGTAGTGCTTCTTCAGCACCATCTGCTGCTCGCGGGTGAGGCCGCTCTGGTCCCCGTTCCAGATAGCTGCGATGCGCTCGTAGAGAGCCTTGTTGAAGGAGATGTTGGCCTCGTGCTCGCTCAGCAGCGGGATGGATTTCTCCACGACCTTGTCGAGGGCATCGGTGCGGTCGGTCTCGGCCACATTGTAGAGAACTCCGCTCACCTTTGCGAGGATGCGCCCGGAAAGCTCCAGGGGCGCAATGGTATTCTCGAAGGTGGGAGCCTCCTCACACGCCGTGATGGCATCTATCTCAGCCTGCTGCTCGGCTATGCCGGCCTTGATGGCGGGGATATAGTCGGATGTCTTTATCTTGTCGAAAGGAGGAATCCCATAAGGGGTATCCCATTCCGTGAGGAAGGGATTAGTGTGGCAGGATGCAAGCATAAGCAATGTTGCAAATACAAAAACTAAATTCTTTTTCATCATTCTACTCTCCCATGATTGGTTCCGTTCACGTCCTTGCGGTCGTAAGAGAGAACCCTGTTAACTTTAACGGTCTGGTAACCCTCTTTGAGGGTGTAATCGGCATTCACATAGGTAGCCGGCACGTATGCCATGTCTTCCGACAGTTCTTCGTTAGGATCCTCCACGAAGGTGATCTGGGGAGTGCTGCCCGAAGACGCCACGTACAGATTGATGAGTCCCAGGACGCAGGCGGGATTCTTTGCATACGAGATAGATGGATCGTCGTAGTCCTTGCGCCCAAGTATTGCGGCCGGGATGAGCTTGTCGGCGAAACGGCCGTAGCCGCTCGAGCGTATGGCAAGATCCTGATTGTTCGGCAGCAGGAAGTACTGGCTGATGGACTGGGCGCCCGCATTGCGGACGATCTCGTCGCGCACGGACTGACGATAGGCCGCCTTCTCGGCGTCGGTGAGGGTATGTCCCATGCTCTGCTGTTCCTCGGCATAAGCCTTGAGGTTGGCTTCGATGCCCTCGCCCAGCGGATCATCGTAACGGTCGGAATGGAGGGCTCCGTCAGAGGCCCAGTTGAAGCCTTTGTCCAGCCTTCCCTCCTTGAGATAAATGCTCATGCGATTCTTGGTGATGGCCCAGCGGTTTACGCTATAGGTACCGTCGGAGAAGAAGAAACGGTTGGTGGATGCTTTCTTGTCCTTGGCGTTCGGATCCTTGTAGATGAAGAAGAATACCTTCTCATCCACATGGGTGTAATAATCCTTCTTGCAGCCATAGGTGAGGTCCTTCACATAGACATAGCGGCCCCAGAGCGGAGACTGCTTGCCTTCGGTGACGGCCGCCTTGATCTGCTCGGGCGTAACCTCTATGGGGAGTATCCTTTCTGCAATCGCACCCTTGAAGATGTGGGTGTCGATGAGAAGCTGGGTGTCGATGTATGCCACCTCGTAGTCGGCATTGGGGCCGCTGGTATCGGCCTTCACGCCCAGCTGGAGGGTGCCGTCGTACTCACCGAGGGTGAGTCCCGTGGCGTAAATGTATATCCACTGTCCGAGATGGTAGTCGGAATACATGGAACTGCGTCCGACCTTGACATCCAGAACACCGGAGCCGTCCTGGATGTAGAGCTCGCGGTACACGTTGCCGGTACGGTCGGAAGAGATGACCTGACCCTTGATCCATACGCTCTCCTCTATCTTTATGGGTGTCTTGGACGTGGTGTACATGGCCTTGAGCTGGGCGATGGTGTGGGTGACACGGTTATCGTAGTTCACCAGCACCTCATCGGCGGGCTCCTTGGCACTGCCGAGCACCGGCTGCCATTCCTCAATCAGACTCTGGCAGGAAACGAGGGCCGCGAGGGCCGCGAATGCAATGATGATCTTCTTCATAACCTTAGAATCTGAAATAAACGTTAAGCATGTAGTTGAATCCCGCCATGTAGAAGTACTTGGGATCGAACTTGTAGTACTGCTCCTTGGAAACGGTGTTGTCCACCATTCGGGTCTGTTCGTAACCGCCGGTCTTCACCGCGGTGTTGTTCAGAAGGTTGCGAGCGTTGAGCGAGAAGCCCAGCTGGTATTTGTAGCGGATGTACCAGCTCTTGCCCACGGAAACGTTCATCAAGAAAACCGGATCGAACTTCTCCTGGGTGGTCATGTATTCTATCTCCTTTGGAGTGATGATGCCGTCGGGACCCGCGGTGGCGTAGTCGGTGCGGTAGAGAGGATTCATGTCGAGGTAGGACTCTCCGAAATACTGGCAGTCCGCCTCGATGAACCAGTAGTTGATGCTGTAGTTCAGGCCGATCGACGATGCAATCTGAGGGGTGGAGGGCAGATAGTGTTTCTGGTAACGTTCCACCTGTGCTGTCGGATTGCCGGCAGCGTCCTTCACGTAGACCGGACTCTGCGACCAGTAACTCACGGGGATTATGGTCTTGCCGCCGAAGCTCACGGGCTCGGCGCTGTTGTCGATGGTCTGGGTCATCATCGGAGTCGAGATGTACTCAGCCCTTCCGGCAGATACCGCACCCTGTACGAAGAGATTCTGCAGGGGCGTGGGCACCTTGAATCCGAGCTCGATGCCGTAGTGCTGTTCGTCGATGCCTGTCAGCACATAGTTGGAGAAGGCGTTCTGGATGTCGTCGTAGGCGCTCATAACCTTGCTCTGGTCCCAGATCTTGGTGTAGTATGCAGAAACACGGGCGTTGTAGCCGCCGCCTGAATACTGCCAGTTGATATCGGAAGACAGGGACTTGATGCTGGTCAGGCCGGGCGTGACCGTATTGCGGGTACGGGCCGATACGAAGGACTGGTTGAAGGTAGGCGCATCGCGGAAATATCCAACGTTCGCGTACACCCTCATGTTACCCCCGATGACGTAGTTGAGGTTGGCCTTGACCGCGCCGGTGGGTTTGATGACGGTCTTCGACCTGCCGAAGGAAGTGACCTCCCTGCCGGTGACCGGGTCGATGACAGGAGTCATGGACGTGCCGTAGCGCTTGTTCAGGTCATCCAGCTCGCTCTTGGTGCCCGGGAAGAGGCCCTTGCGCACGAGACCTTCCCTCCAGAGCCCGGTGACGCCGATGCGTCCGCCGAAGCTGGCGCTGAGGTTGCCGAAGGAGAGGATCATGTTGCCCCAGATGTTGAGCGAACGCACGTTGGCCATGTAATCGTAGCCGTAGACATCCCCTTCGTGAAGGATCTCGGACTTGCCGCCGTGGGAGAGATAGTAGTCGAGGTCGTTCTGGAGCTTATATGCTTCGGAGCCGAACTCCCTCTCGGCGAAATTGTCGATGTTCACATAGTATTCTCCGCCGAGCAGGTCGGCCAACTGCTTGTAGTAGTGGGTGCGGTTGACCTTGATCTGGCCGCCGCCGACCAGCGTCATCCAATTGAAGGGACGCCATTTGCCGTCAAGCACGAAGTTGAGGTCGCGCTGGTCCACGTGGCGTTCCTCCTGAACATACTTGGAACGGGCGCCGTTGGATTCGATATTCTGGCGGTTTACGTTGTAGAGACGGTCCCAGTTGACATGGACGGCATTAGGATAATCCGCAGGATGTGTCCAGACCTCCTGGGCCGCGGCATACTTCACGAAATTGGCCCGGCCGTAGTCGGAGTTGGTCATGAAGAAGTATGACGGCAGGTTCCGGTAGTAGTCCGGCCTGGGATCCTGGGCGTCGTACCAGTCAAGGGCCGTGTATCCGTTCTTACCGAAGCGGTAAAGCAGGGTGGCCGTCAGCGAGAACCTGTCGGAAGGGTTGTAGTCATACTTCAGGAAAGCGATGGGCTCATTGGTCTTACGGACGCGGGCATTGCGCACCGTGCCATTCTGATATCCCCAGTTGGAATTGTACATGTTGGTACCCACCAGGTCGTAGACTTCCTGGGTGGATGCGTTCTGCGCTCCCCTCTGGCCCGGAGTGGCGAAAAACACCGCGCTCAGCTTATGACCGTCGCCGAAGTACTTGTCGGCCGCGAGATAATAGGCGAAGGAGCGGTAGTACACGCCGTCGATCCAGTCGTTGCCGCCGAGACGGGCGGAGACGTTCGCCGCAAAGGCCCATCCGTTGTCCATGATTCCGGTGGCGTACGAGGCCATGAGGCGCAGGCGATAGAGGGTGCTGTTGGTGAGCACGCTTCCGCGCAGGCCCTTACGTACCGCCGATGCGGTTCCGTCGATGTTGGTAGTGCCGTTGTATCCGCCTATGGTATAGTCGGTGGCATCCATGCCGACGGAAGTATCCTTGCTGCGCATCGCCTCGTTCAGGCCGCTCCAGAGGGAGAACGGGCCGTATCCGGTAAGGGCATCGTTGAGCTTGACGCCCGCCAGATAGACCTCCTGCGACTCGCTGTTGTAGCCCCTCTGCTTGAAACGCACGGACGAGAAACCGAATCCGACGATGTTGGAGAAGATGTCGTTGGAGTCGAACAGGACGGCCGAGTTGTCGTTGAATCCGCTGTCGTCCATGTCGAACTCATTGCTGGCGGCATCGTCGAGTTCTTCGGCCTTCTGCGCCCCGGAGAGCGAAAGGTTGAACATGTTCTTAACGTATCCGTCGTTCACGGTGACGCCCACCTGCTGCTGCAGGTAATCGGGAGCCTCGATGACGAGGGAATACATGCCGTCGGCCAGATTCTCGATGAGGAAGGTGCCGTCGGCCGCGGTAGTGGCCTCTGCCACCTGGGCCGCTCCGCGATACAGTATCAGCCTGGCGTTCTCGACCGGCTGGCGGTCGTTGCGGCTGATGACCGTACCCTTCACTCCTCCGGTAGGATCCTCCTTTGCAAAGAGGACCGCCGAAGCGAGGAGCGCGGTAATGAGTAATATCAGTTTACGCATAATGCAGTGATTACTACTTGGTGACTACTATATAAGTAGGATAGTGGTCGGAATAGCCTCCCACGAAGGCGCCTCCGGAGAAAGTACGGAACGGGGTGCCCTTGTACTGGCCCTTCTGCTGGGTCATGAACGGCTTGCTGAAGATGCGACCGTAGAACTTGTTCTTGACTATGGGCCTGATGGCGAAGGTTCCGTCCTTCACGTTCACCAGGTTGCTGTTCACAAGGATGATGTCGTAGATGTTAGTCTCGCCACGGTAGTAAAGCGAGCTGTAGCCTGCCTTGAGCATGCTGAGGAAGGGTGAGAAGAAATCCTCCGGACCAACCTCGTTTATCTTTTCCTTACCATGCATGAACTTGACCATGCTGGGATCGGAAGGATTGTCGTTCATGTCGCCCATCACCACTATCTTGATGCCGGGGAACTCGTTCTGGAGTTCGATGGCCCTCTTGTAGATGATTTCCGCTCCGCGGGGACGGAGGTCGGCGCCCTTGCCGCCGAGACGGGAAGGCAGGTGGGCCACGAAGATGGCGAACATCTCACCGTCCAGAAGGCCTCTGACCATGAGGACATCGCGGGTGCGGAAGTTATCCTTCTCCTCCTGGGTCCAGGCGCTGAAGTCGATTTCGGAGCCGTCGAAGGTGAAGGGAATTGCCTCGCTCGCCAGCATGGTGAAAAGCTCCGGCTTGTAGAACAGGGCCACGTCCACGCCGCGGCGGTCCGGACTGTCGTAATGGACGATCTGGTAGTTCGCGTCCGCGATCTCGGGCTGGTTCACCAGGTCTTCGAGCACGTGGCGGTTCTCCACCTCGCTCACGCCAAGGATGGCATGCCAGCAGCCGTTATCCTCCTTCATGGCCTTGATCACCGTGGCCATGTTGTGGAGCTTCTTGGTGTATTTCGCCTCGGTCCACTGGTTCTGACCGTCGGGCAGATACTGATAATCGTTTTTACCCTCGTCGTGATATGTGTCGAAAAGGTTCTCGAGATTGTAGAACCCTATCACGCGGCTCGTCCGCCCCTTTCCCTGGGCGAATGCTGCCGTGACGGCGAGAAAGATGAAAAGGACTGTCAGAAGACGTTTTTTCATATCGTTCGTTTTTAATTTGTTGACCACCAGTAAGACAGCGCCGTGGGATCTTCCGTTTCGATGGTTTCTGCCACCGAAGCGCCCACTAGCGCCGGGAGGTTTACGAAGAAATCTATTCCGGTCTTGCGTTCGAGTTCCCGGATGGACATCGCCATGCTGCGGTTGACCGAACGGCTGGCGTTATCGGCGTTGTGCTCGAGGAAGATGGCGCACGCGTTATAGCCGGAATGCCCGAAAGTGCCGTTCGGGTTGTAACGAAGAACAGCTTTAAAGTATGCGTAAGGGGCTATGACACTCTTGCCTTTGTTGTCCGATGCGACACCATAATTATCCTTTCTTTCCGGCTTGACTACGCATCCGGTTACCACATACAGGGTATCGCAGGATTTCGCCCATGCCCGTACCCGGTCTTCGAGTTTCGCCCACACCCCGGAATTGAACGATCCAAGCTGAGGGGTCATGTTGGTTCCGTAGAAAGTCTCCCTGTTTGCAAGGGGACGGTAGCGGTCGGCAGACGGAATCTGATGCCCGCGGTTCATGCCTCTCAAACCGCTATAGTTGCCGTTGGTGATGATGGCCTGGTCGGATTCCGGCATCAGCGGATCCGGTCCCCAAGCCTCGCTGCGCTGGCCGGTTCCCCCGATGAGGACACTGTTTAGCGGATATGCCACCCATATGGCAAGGCGGGACGTATAATCGTAATAATAAGAGAAGTTACGGGTCTTCTTGCCATCTACCGTCATGGGATGATGATAGAAATCCATGCCGTCGGAGGCATTCGTCGCGGGCAGCTCGAGCCACTTCGGGGACGCCGTGGGCGTGCCATTGCGCACGTCGGACGGCTGGTCGCTCTTCTTACCCTTCTGGAAGATGTCGATGGACGCAATGCCGTACTTGTCGTATACGGTAAGCGTAACGGCTCTCTCGGTCTCCTTTGGATTGGCCTTGCACGTGAGGAGCTGGGCCCCGGAATCGCCCGTGCCGGAATAATTTGTGAGGGACGCCCATTCCGCCGTCTCGCCGTCGTAGCTGAGTTTCAGCACCCAGTCCGTTTCGGATTTGACGAAGATGAACACGTCCTCGCCCGCCTGGCTCAGGTATTCCTTGCCCTCCTCTACCGTCACGGACGGCGGAGTGGCGTTTTCCTTCTGGCCGAGACCTCCGCATGAAACGACTGCCAGTGACAGCGCCAGAAGCGCTGTCACCGACAGAGAGAGATGCCTGGCCGAAGGATTCAGCATTTACTTGTAAACAACTGTAACGGCTGTCATTTTAACTTGGCCATTTGTGGCCCCGGTCGTAGATGTCACGGAGAATTTAGCCGTCGATCCGCTTACACTCACGACGCTGTCAGATGCCACGTTAGCTCCGGACGCATCTACGAGGGTGCCGCCATTGGACTGGGTATAGGTAAATTTCACGGAAACGAGCTGATTTGTTTCCGGAACAGTGATCTGGACAATGGGGCTATTGGTCTGGTACAAACGCCATTCGGCACCATTGCTATAGAATTTACCATTGTTTCCGTCAGTATTGACAGACATCACCACGCCTGTGGCCAGTTCAAGAGAGCCGACCTGCGTGCCATTGGTGGTTGCGGAATATTTCTTTGCCATATCCGACATGCTTACCGACACCGTTACGGGATCTCCCGGCTGGGAAACCACCTTCTTGGCTTGGGTAATGGTAACCACCACATTCTCCACACCCTCACCGGTGAGGGTGACGGTGTATGTCTTGGCGTTCTCCGTGTCTTCGTTCGCTGCGAAGCCGACCATGAAGCGCCCGTCTCCGTTGCCGGTCACGGAAGATCCGGTGGCACCATCAGCACCTGCGAGTTCCGCAGTGCCGGAGGTGAGAGTTGCAGTCCATGCAATGTTCGAAGTGACATTGACGGTTACACTGGTGGCAGATGCGGCCACGTCGATCGCGGTCTTTTCAACCTTGAGTGAGGGTGCAGCCTCGCCAATCTTCTCGGCGGAAACGCAAACAACCTGGTGGCGGTTGGAAGCCTTACCGGTATGGAAGCCGGTAATCTTGTATTTGGCACCGATTTCAATCTTATCGTAGAAACCGCTTACCGGATTCACAACCTCCACATACGGCTCTTTGTCATCCTCGATATAGAAGTTGGTGTAATTGCCGGACTTCTTGGGAGTTGCCTCGACGGTAACATATACGGGATGCTTATTTTCGTTGGAGAACGTTGTGTAGTTCTGGGTGGTAATTTCAGTAATATTACCATAGACAGGAGTCCCGGTGCTCACCTTGGTGATTGTGGGGCTGGAAATCTGCTTGCCCTTATTGTACGAGCCGATCTTACCGGTTACGTTGACGATGTCGCCGACAGCGACTCCGGGAGCGCCGTTCTTATAGACATACACATGGTTGGTGCCGTCGGAGAGGACGCATCCCTTTGCGGTTACCGCAACGACGGTCGCACCGATGATGCTGACTTCGGCACCGTCAGTAACCATTGCGGTGATAGTCGAGAGGTCGGTAGCCTGGTTCATGTCGACGGCCTTGTCCTGGGTGATCGTCACCACGACATCATCGCAGCCGGTCGCAGTAACCGTGAGTTTTGCAACCACCTGAACTTCCGTGGATTCGTTCTTCGGGAATTTAACGACGATTTCCTTGTCACCCTCGCCGGATGCGGGATCTGCCACGAAAGCGTCTATATCGCTGGAGATAGTCCAACTGGTATTCGACTGCACTTTAAACACCGCGGTGGTGTCTTCTGCGCTTACGCTGATTGCCACAGGGGTAGCGCTCAGGCGTGCCTCGACATCTTCGCCGTAGGTAACACCTATCTGCTGGAAGCGGTAGTTACCCGAGGTCAGAGGATAGGAAAGGATTACTTCCATGGCCTTGCCAGTCCAAGTAAGGACATTCTTGTCGGCATCCCATGCATACTCTCCAACGGTGAAGAGCTTTGCGAGATCACCCTCGACCGGGTTATAAGTTGCACTGTCATCCTTGGGAGCAAACAGATATTCTATCTTGACGATAGGCTTGCTCTTGGATGAGATCTTCACGGCGCCTTCCTTGTAGATGCGCACGGCGGCGCCGGTATCATAATACTTGCCGTTGTTGCCGCCGCCATCGAAGCCGATGGTGCAACCATCCATCACTACTGGGTTAGGAAGGACATTGCCGTTGGTCACATTGTTGTCGTGAGCCACGTTCTTTGCGATAAACACGTCGTCGCCGTCAACTGCCGCCTCGATCGGAGTATAGGTGGCCTGGCCGGTTACACTGATGGCGAGGAACCTGTGGTAGTGCTTATCAATCTCCCAACCGACATAGTAACCGGTCATCTCCACGGCATTGCCCTCGCCCCATTGAACTCCGGCGGCATCCTGATACATGGCGGATGCGGCGAGTTCGAGGGACATGTATCCGTCATAACCGTCGACCAGGAACTGGGTACGGCCTCCATCGGTGTCGATGTGAGCCTTCGCAAGGACATGGGCATACTTGGGATACCAAGGTCCGTTGTATCCTGTAGAAGCCTCGTCGGTAGCAGCGGTCCTGACTGCGCTGGTGAGGAAGTCCTTGTCGATTTCTACGGGTGTAGGATATACCGGAGTGGCCGTGCCGGTAGTCTTGAAGGAAGGTTCGGTAATTTCATATTCACCGAAATAGTACTTGAACGTACCGATAATCGATACCTTGTCTCCGATCTTGACACCGGGATCATCGCCTTTGTAGACATAGATGGAATTGGTGCCGTCGGAAATGATGAAACCTCTGGTGTTGACCGCGGTGACGGTGGCATTGAGAATGGTTACGCTGCTGCCCGCAGGCTTGGCGATGATAGTGGCGAGATCGGTAACATCGTCGCTTTCAGGAATGTTGCCGGACTGGTCGAGACCGAGATTCTCGGCCTTGCTCAGGTCAAGCAGATCACCTCCGGACGAGGCTGCAAGCTGGAGGTCGTCGATACGGTATACGCCGCCGGTGCTCGTCGTCTTGAGGTTGGCGCACTTGAACACCACCGTGACGGCTTCCGTTCCTGTAGGCACGGCAAACTTGATCGTGGCCAGGTTCCATGTACCCACGGGCACCGTGCCATCCTTGAACGTGGGAACAAGCTCCACGCCCTTGATGCCGTCCACGCTCACGTAAACTTTGAATTCTTCAGGATTGTAGGTATTGTCTTTATCATCCTGAGTGTAACGCTCACCGCCGAAGGACAGGGCGAGGTTGGTCTTTCCATTGAGCGCGATATTCTTGACTGCGAAAGTTGAGGTCTTTCCGAAGAACAGGAAGTTCTTTCCGGAACCGGCATAAAGGGACTTCTCATGATCGGAAGTCTGTCCGTTGTTCCTCACGGACATGCCGCTGAACTCATAGGCCACATTGGTGATGCCGTTGCCGGTTTCGTTGCGCCAGTGATCCACCGCATCGAGATAAGGCCAGCCGGAAGACGGCTTTTCGAATGTGGTCTTGTCGAAGTCATTCTTGTACATGAGAGACTCCGCGAGAGAACCGGCCTCGCCGGCCTGCTTCACCTTCAGCACGGCATCGGAGAAACCGATCGTGAAGGTTATGTTGGCATCGCGGTCGATGTCGGGGTTGGATTTGGCGGTAAGGGTTACCGTCTGCTTCTTGTTGGATCCTTCGCCGGTGTTGGGCGTGACCGTAAGCCAGTCGGGAACGTTGTTCACCGTCCACTGCCTGGTTGCAGTGAGATCTACGGTGGCATGGGCCCCTGCCTCGGAAGTAAGGCTTACCTCAACGGGATCGAGCGAGATACTCGCGGCTCCCAGGGGTTCTTCCTTCTCTTCGCAGGAGGAAAGCATTGCAAGGGCTGCAACTGCAGCGATTGCCAGGAATTTTGAAAACTTCATGATGTTATTGTTTTTGTGTTGTTATATTGTACTGTGCTTTATAGTTTTCAAATATAGGTATTCCTACGGAATAAAACAAAAAAAAGCGCAGCCCCTCGCGGAGCCGCGCTTTGATCTACCGGAAACCGGATTAGTTAAACTTGTACCTAAGACCGAACTGGAGCTGCCAGCACTGAGTGCTCTTGACTATGTAGTCATAGGTCTTGGTAGCTTCAGTAGCCCAGGAGAAGGTAGGCTCATTGCTTGCATTCACACCTTCATACTTGAGAACACGGTTGTTGCCGCAAATCTCGCTGTTCTTGTAAACGCCCCACTTGGAGTTGATCAGGTTGCCTGCGTTGAGGAGGTCGACCGTGAACTGGAGGAGGTGGACCTGCTTGCCGGACTTGAAGGTGAAGTTGTGTGCCCAACGGAAATCGAAACGGTTGACCCAGGGTGCACGTGCGGCATAAGCCTCGGCGTACTGTCCCTTGTGGGTGCTCAGATACTTGTCCTGTGCAACGAATGCATCGTAGGCCTTGGCCTGAGTGGTCGCATCACCCTTCCAGTTGATATCGTTACCGCTGGGATAGATGTACATAAGGTCGTTGTTGATGCCGTCACCGTTAATATCGTTGGTATAGCAATAGGAATAACCGCTGGAGGTCATGCCGGTGTAGAAGAGACCGAAGTCCATGTCGTAACCGAACTGTCCGTTAAGAACGGGGAAGTGATAGTCGATGGATGCGATGACCTTGTCGGGAACCACATACTGTGAACGCTGGAGCGTTGCGTAGTTGGGTCCGTCGACGGTGTAGAGGCCCTGCCATGTGGAGAGAGGGTCGCTGCCGGGCAGGCCGGAGATTTCCTTGCTCTCGGTGCGGGTGTAAGCTGCCATTACGTTCAGGCCCTTGATGGGCTCGGCGTTGACGGTGATGTTGCCGATGTAGCCGTAACCCTCGGTGGTGTTGGTGAGGTAAGGAGCGTTTTTGCCTGCGTTGATGAGGCCTTTGCCAGGATAGATCAGGCGGTTGTCGACACCGCTGAAACGGGTCCAGCTGTCGCTGTGGTCAACGTTGATATTGTCAACTACAACGCCGTAGATGGTCTTGTTGAAGATACCTTCTGCCGTGACGGTGAGAGGGAAGCTTGCAGGGACCTGATAGTCGACTGCGAAGGAAGTCTTCCAAATCTGGGGCATCTTGAAGTTGGGATCAACACCTGACATGGTGCTGCCCGCAACGTGATTCGCATCGGTAAGATTCGGCTGGAGGCCGAGCTTGTCGATCATTTCGTTGACATTGGTAATCATGCCGCCGTCGAAAGCGTGGAGGCTGGCGTTCTTGCTTACAAGGTCGCCGCCGGTCCAAGTGGACTTGTACTGGAAGGAGTTCTGAACGAGACCTGCGTTGGTAGGAGTGTTGGTGAAGTACACGAGAGGCAGACGTCCCTGGAAGAGACCGGTGCCGCCGCGGAGCTTGATGGTATTGTCGCCCTTGACATCATATACGAAACCTACGCGGGGGGATACCTGAACCCTGTTGTTGGGCCACTTGCCGGTATCGATCTTGAGACCGTCGCGGAAAGTATACTCTGCAATCTTCTTGTTGGTTGCGATATCGCTCTCGTCGAAGATGAGGTCGTCGAAACGTACGCCGTAGGTGAGCTTGAGCTGGTCGTTTACGTTCCACTCATCCTGCAGATAGAGGCCGATCTGGTTGAAGGTGACCTGTGCGTTAGGATTGAGTTCTCCGTTCCAGCCGTAGGTGACTGCGAAGGATTCGGGAGTGCCGTTGAGAACATCGATGATGGTGGCCTCGTCGGTCCAGGCATAACGGTAGTAACCGGCGCCGTTACGCATGTAAGCGTTGTTTGCGAACTGGTGCTCGTAGTTGAAACCTGCGATGAACTTGTGATTACCCATGAGGTAGGTCACGTCGTCCTTGACGGTCCAGACCTTGTTGTGGACACCGTTGTTCCAGGTGAAGAGCTCGTAACCGAGGGACATGTAAGGCTGCCATACGCCCTTGTCGTCTTTCTTGATGATATCGACATGAGGGAATGCGGAAGAATTGGAACCGCGGATATCCTCGATGTTGGAGTAGGTGACAAGCAACTGGTTGGAGATGTTGTCGTTGATCTTCGCGTTGTAGTCGAAGGAAATGGAAGACACCTTGTTGTCCATCGAATACATGTTGTTTGCGAAAGCCATGGACTGGTTACCCACGCGATAGGTTCCGTTCAGACGGTAGCCGGTATCGGAGGAGTTGCCGTTAGGGGCGTTCCATGCAGTATTCTTGGTGTAGTTGTAACGCAGCGACACCCTCTGGCCCTTTGCCACGTTCCAGTCGACGCGGGCGAGGATCTTGTCGTTGGACTCGTCGCCGGGGAAGTCGGTGTAAGAACCGGTCTCGTATCCGTACTTGGTCTTCATGTACTCCTGAACGGCCTTGAGGTCATCGAGAGTAGTGCGGGAGACATTGCCTTCGTTCTTTTCTCCACCCTTGTTGGCGCGGTACTTGATGACCTGGCCGGGCTGCCTGGTGGTTTCGTAGTTGACGAAGAAGAAGAGTTTGTTCTTGATGATGGGGCCGCCGAGGGTGAAGCCGTAGACGGTCTTGGACTCTTTGGCGCGGTCGCCAAGATCCTTGCCGTTGATCTTGTTACCGCGGAGATCCTGGTTCTGGAAATATGAATAAACGCTTCCCTTGAAGGTGTTGGTACCGGACTTGGTGATAGCGTTGATTCCGCCGCCGATGAAGTTGGTCTGACGGACATCGAAAGGAGCAACCACGACCTGCAGTTCGTCAATAGCATCCAGGGAGATAGGATTGCCACCGCCAGGGAGCTTGTCGGACAGACCGAAGTTGTTGTTGAAGTTGGATCCGTCAACGGTGAAGTTGGTGGAACGTCCGTCACCGCCCGCGAAGCTCATTCCGTTTGCATAAGGGGAGAGCTTTGCAACATCGGAGATGCTGCGGTTGATCATAGGCATGCTGGTGATCTGCCTGGAGGAGATGTTGGTGCTGGCACCGGTCTTCTCCGTGGTGAAATGGGTGGCAGATACTACGAGGACCGCCTCTGCGAGCTGCTCGCCGGAGGTAAGGGTCACATCCTGCTTGTAGGTTTCACCGAGGTTCAGGGTGACGTCGGTGTACTTTACGGTCTGGCATCCAAGGAAGGAAACCTCGATGGTAAAGTCCGCACCGGGCCTTACACCTTCGATGGTGTAACGGCCGTCGTTGTTTGCCACAGCATAATACTGTGACCCGGAAGGAGTGTGCACGAGGAGAACGACAGCGCCTGCGAGAGGCTCTCCGTTCTCATCCACAATACGCCCGTTGACGGCCGAAGTGGTCATCTGGGCATACGCGACAACACCCGCGAACAACATGGTTGCAACGAGTGCGACATTCTTGAAGAATTTTTTCATAAATGTATAAATGAAGTAGTATGAATTTTCCCGGTGCGAAGTTAACATTTTTTTGCATTGGCTCTACAGAAAGTTATTAACATTCTATTGTTAATATCTTTTGTTTTTATACCTTTGCAGCCTGAAAGGGGACAGATTTGACTGATTGCAACCCCTGTAACTTAAAAAAATGCTAAAATGAACTATCTCTTCACGTCCGAGAGTGTCTCGGAAGGGCATCCCGACAAGGTTGCCGACCAGATTTCAGATTCTATCCTCGATGAGTTCCTGCGCCAGGACCCTGAGGCTAAGGTTGCATGCGAAACTTTCTGTACAGCCGGCCTCGTGGTGGTAGGTGGCGAGGTGCAGTCCAGCGCATATGTAGATATAGACCGCGTTGCACGCGAGACCATCGCCCGCATAGGCTACACAAAGGCCGAATACGGCTTCGACGCCGCTTCCTGCGGCATAATCTCCACCATCCATGGCCAGAGCGCAGACATCAACCGCGGAGTGGTCCGCGAGGATGAGATGAGCCAGGGCGCCGGCGACCAGGGGATGATGTTCGGCTATGCCTGCAAGAATACGCCGGACTACATGCCGCTGGCCCTGTATTTGTCGCACAGGTTGTTGAAGGTGCTGGCGGATATCCGCCGCTCCGGCGAGATCCCGTACCTGCGGCCGGATGCCAAGGCACAGTTCAGCGTGGAATTCGACGGGCAGACACATCGTCCGCTTCGCGTTCACACCATAGTCCTGAGCACCCAGCACGACGAATTCGACACCGACGAGGCAATGCACTCCCGCATCGAAGCCGACGTCCGGAGCATCGTCCTCCCCCGCCTGATTTCCGCCCTGCCCGCAGAGTTGGCTGCGCTGTTCGACGGCAAGTTCATCCTTCATGTGAATCCCACCGGCAAGTTCGTCATCGGCGGCCCTGCGGGAGATACCGGCCTGACCGGCCGCAAGATCATAGTGGATACCTACGGCGGACGCGGCGCCCACGGCGGAGGCGCCTTCTCCGGCAAGGATCCCTCGAAAGTCGACCGCAGCGGAGCCTATGCCGCCCGCTATCTGGCAAAGAACCTCGTTGCCGCAGGAGTGGCCTCGGAATGCCTGGTCCAGATAGCCTATGCGATAGGTGTTGCGGAGCCCGTAAGCGTTTATGTAAACAGTTATGGCACAGGTGTTTGCAGTGATGCCGAGATAGCAGCCAAGCTGCGCGGACTCTTCGACCTGCGCCCCGCCGCTATCATCAAACGCTTCGGCCTCAAGAACCCCATCTACGCCCCCACTGCAGCCTACGGCCACTTCGGCCGTGATCCTTACGTCCAGGATGGCATCCAGTTCTTCGGCTGGGAGAAACTCGATGCGGTGGATACCCTACGCTCCGAGTTTGCGCTGTAGATTTGCCTGGTGGGCATCTGCTTGGTAATCAATAACTTCCTGAAAACAAATCGGCGAAATTGACCGATTTGTTTTCAGGAAATTGCTAATAATCAATATGTTATGCTCCAGGCATGAAATGATTAAAGGTGTAAGAATTTCCGAATATTTTCGGGTTTGACATTCATGTTGGCATAAAATACCTTTGTTAGCCTCCCCTTTTGCTCTTCACTCAGTTTTTCAACATTCAGTTTTTTAATATTCGGAAATAACTGGCGAGTGATTAAAAGCATCTTCATGTAGCATGAGTGATCACCGGTATCATCTTCCAGATCATATTCAGCACCGGCATTCGAATCTACTGCAATAATAGCATTTTCAAAACTCCCATAGAGACTGATAAGTGCCTCGTAATCCAGGAAATTATATTTGGCAATTATATAATCGACGATTTGTGCTTTTTCTTTTTTGTTTAAACCTGCGTACAGTCTACGCTGTATTGCGTAATTCAATGGCTCATCGTTTTCATATGATATATCTACCAGTTTTATAGCTCGTCTCATATTACTACTGCATTTCTCTCTGACAATTGGTTCAGAAAAGGGGTGGTTGTTTTTGTAGTAGGCAAGCAATGTCCACCTGTTTTCAATGGCTCGTCTGTTCATTTTTCCCGCAACAGAATTGTTGAACACGTAAGCCACATTGCTCATTATCCGTTTTATGGCGATTTTTAAGGATGATCCATAAGAATGATGCCATAACTGCCCTTTACGGCCATACTCTCTATTGTATGTATGCGCCGTTGATACGCCCACCTGGCGCTGGAACAGTGTGATTCGCTGTTTCGTTTCATCAAGAGTGGTTGCGTGAGTGTGGTTAAACATTATGGAGAATGCAACAAAAACCATCTCACTCCTCCTTGCAAATACGCTGAACGTGGTGAAGTACATTATGCAATCCTCTATCCGGTAGAAAATCCCCCACCAGTTCTTCCCTTTCATATACAGATGATGCGCGACCATACTTTTTTGGATGCAAGATATGAAAGCATCACTTCATTGTCAATCAAAAACATAAAATGTGGCGAAATGTTTGTGCTACGCATTTATTAATATGGTTAATTATTTGAATTCCAGTCACTTACCTCTTTTGTACATAGTTGTCTAATTAGTATCTTGGGGTGAAATTGGCTTTTTCACTCCTTATTACTATTTTTGCAGAGTATGTATTCATTCACTTGCGACTATACCGAGGGAACACACCCGCTAATCCTCCAGAGACTGGCTGAAACCAACATGGTTCAAGAGCCGGGATATGGCGAAGATTCATTTTGCGAATCCGCCAAAGCAAAGATTCGTAAAGCCATCGGCAAACCGGATGCGGATATTTTCTTCCTGGTCGGCGGCACCCAGACCAATTGCACCGTCATCGATGGCTTGCTCGAAGGATGTCAGGGCGTGATGGCGGCGCAGACCGGGCACATCGCTATTCATGAGGCCGGGGCCATTGAGTTCAGCGGCCATAAAGTGTTGACCTTGCCCCAGCATCAGGGGAAGATAGATGCCGGCGAACTGAAGGCCTGGCTGGAGAGTTTTTATGCCGATGAAACCTATCCACACATGGTTCAGCCGGGGATGGTATATATCTCATTTCCAACGGAATACGGCACCATATACTCACGTGCCGAATTAGAACAGATATCCTACGTCTGCAAGCAATATTCTCTGCCTTTGTTCATTGATGGAGCGCGTCTTGGATATGGTCTTGCGAGCCAGGCGGCCGATATTGATCTTCCGACTCTGGCAGGCTTGTGCGATGTGTTTTATATCGGTGGAACGAAGGTAGGTGCCTTGTGTGGAGAGGCTGTCATTTTCCCTAACGGAAATGGTCCGAAACACTTCTTCACTCATATCAAAATGCATGGGGCCCTTCTGGCAAAAGGCCGACTGCTCGGCATACAGTTCGACACTCTGTTCACCGATAATCTTTATCTGAAAATCAGCGAACACGCAATCAAGATGGCCGGAAAGGTGAAAGCCATCTTCGAAGACGCGGGTATTCCGTTCTATATTGATTCACCCACCAACCAGCAATTCCCCATCCTGACATCCAAACAAATGTCGGCCCTGGAAGGGAAGGTCGCGTTCGAAATCTGGGAAAAACTCCCGGATGGCCGTTTCGTCACTCGTTTTGCCACATCCTGGGCTACTACACATGAGGCCATTAAGGAATTACGCCTGGCAATTAACTGATTGATTTACAATATTTTACTGAAAACAAATCGGTCAAATTTGCCGATTTGTTTTCAGTAAGTTGTTTATTGACAAGGAGATAGCCTCCAGGCGCTAAGTGCTCGAATTTAAAATTCGGTTAGCAATTATAGTAGTTGGCAGATTTTTTCCAGCCAGAGGGCGTCGGTGGCGTCAAAAGTCGCCAGCGACGTGCTGTCGATATCCAGTACTGCAGAGACTTGCGGCCGGGCAATGCTGGTACTGTCGGCCCCCTGTGGGTCACAGGCCAGCCCTTTGCCCGGCGCGGATGGCCAGGTGGGCGCAGTACTGGTCATGACGGGTACGACGATTTCGGAGCGGGAGAGGCTGCTGCAGGCTATGTGGCCGGGGAAGGCTTCGACGTCAGGCACGACCACTGTGCGGGCTTCTTTCCAGGCGGTGCCGCAAACACCGCGTCCATAAGCGATGCGAAGACAGGCAGGAGGTCCTTGGAAAGGCCCCAGCACCAATTCCCGACCAAGGCCAGAGCCGTTGCCGACAGCATCCCGGACTACATAGAATCCCACCCAGAAGAACTTCATCCTTTCGTATATGAGCGCTGCTGCCTCGGCCATACGGGCAACGGAATCCGGCTCATCCCCAAGAAGCGCTACAACATCCTGATACAGACGCAGATACTTGAACGTCTTCAGCGGCAGGTGGCAGTAGCCATCCGGGTTCTTATCCAGATATTTTTGGTGCCTCTCCTCCGCCTCGAAGAAGTTCCGCAAAGGCTCGAGTTCCACCACCAGCGGTTGGCCGATACGGGCCTCGACGGCAGAGTAAACTCCCTGAAGCACAGGCAGATCCGCCGGATCGGAGTAATAGATTCCGGTGCGATAGCGGGTGCCTTCATCGTGCCCCTGCCGGTTCAGGCTGAGGGGATCGATGATGCTGAAAAAAAGGTCCGCCAGAGTCTCCAGGGAGATGCGCTCAGGCCTATAGCACACGCGCACGGTTTCGGCAAAGCCGGTGGTGTCGGTGTAAACCTGCTCATACGAAGGGCGTCCGTCAAATTCGGGTGAGCCCTGGGCATAGCCGCTCGTTGCCGAAACTACGCCGTCTACACCGGAAAAGAAGTGCTCGGTGCCCCAAAAGCACCCGCCAGCAAAATATATCAGTTTTGTATCTGCCATAGTCATAATGAGTTAGACATCCACCCAATGGATGATGACCCCGCTGCGTTCCATCCCGCGGAACCAGGTCATCTGGCGCTTGGCGAACTGATGGATGGCGGTAGAGAGTTTTTCGAAGAGTTCCTGCTCGGTCAGTTCGCCCTGCAGGAACAGCGTAACATATTTATATTCAAGGCCGTAAGCTATCAGCGTTTCGGCCGGTACGCCGCGCTCCAGAAGGCCGCGGATTTCGTCTATCATCCCCTCCTCCAGCCGCGCCTTCAGCCGCGCATCAATCCGCGCATTCCGAGTTTCCCGGTCCACCAGGGTGCCGATGAAGTATGTGCGAAGAGAGGTTCCTTCGCTTCGCTCGGAATGACAGGAGGATAGCGGCTTGCTGGTGCGGAAGTCATATCCCGCCGTAACCGCATTGATGTAGAGCCCCGTGCCGCCGCAGAGAATCGCTACTCGGCCGCGGGCTCGGATATCCTCAAACGCCCTGCCGAAATCCTCCTTGAACTGATACACATTGTATCCGCCGCCCGGTTCGCAGATATCTATAAGATGATACGGAATTTCCTGATACTCAGCAAGATCCTTACCCGTACCTATATCCATCCCGCGGTAGACCTGGCGCGAATCCGCCGAGATTATCTCCGCAGGAAGCCCACGCTCCGCCAGCTCCCGGGCCAGCCGGACCGCATACTTCGTCTTGCCCGAGGCCGTAGGCCCCAGCACACACACCAGATCCACCCGGCCATCGTGCAGGCTGGCGGCCAGCGCATCCAGGTCGATAGTTTCCGGCTCCGGCAACTCTGCCGGCAAAGGTTTACGAATCTTCGGCATAGGTTGCAAAGATAGCAGTTTCCGCAGAAATTGCTATCTTTGCAACCCTTAATTATGCCTAAAGCGAAAAGTACCATACAGATACGCAACAAGCGCGCAAGTTTCGACTACGAATTCATCGAGACTTACGACGCCGGTATTGTGCTGGTCGGCACCGAAATCAAGAGCCTGCGCGCCGGCAAGGCATCGCTTCAGGATGCTTTCTGCTACTTTGTGAACGGCGAACTCTATGTGAAGGGGATGAACATCGCCACCTACTTCTGGGGCAGCTGGAACGGCCACGAGCCGATGCGGGACCGCAAGCTCCTGCTTACCAAACGGGAACTCCGCCACCTGAACCAGGCGGTCAAGACCAAGGGCCTCACCATCGTAGCGGTGCGCCTCTACATCGCCGAGAACGGATACGCCAAACTCCACATCGCCCTGGCCCGGGGAAAGAAGGAGTACGACAAGCGGCAGACCATCAAGGAAAAGGATGCCCGACGCGAGATGGAAAGAGGATAAAAAACGAAACGCAGGCCTTTCGGTCTGCGTTTTTGTGGAGAATAGGGGATTCGGACCCCTGACCTCTTGCATGCCATGCAAGCGCTCTACCAACTGAGCTAATCCCCCGTTGGGACTGCAAAGATAGAAATTATTTTTCTAAAACAAATACCCTATTCCGAAATTCATCGAAAACAGCCAAGGTATGGGCGTATCCTGCGGATGGACCGTGAATTCGTTGTCGCTGTAGATACGGAAGTTTTCGGTGAAATTGTAGTGCACGGTCGGGGTCATGTTTAGCGTAAAACGCCAGATTCGCCAGCTGAAACTCAAGCCGGCATCGGCGGAGCAGTAGAAATCTCCCGCCTTGCGGATCCCCTGAACCCTTGTACCTATGGATCCGTCCGCATTGAGATAAGTGGTCTCATGCAAAGAATCCCCGCCAATAATATATCCGGGCGTAAAGCCCACGAAAAACTCCGCCCGGTTGATCAGGGTGATCAGGAACACTGCCAGCATATCCACGATTATATCGTCTCCCTCCCAGACCCATGCATCCAGAAGATCTATCGCCGCCAGGGCACCGTAGGTCATGGTTTCGTTCGCTTCGCGCATACCTGTCCGGAGCGAGAATGCCATGGGGAAACTCACGAAATCCTTCACCTTCATATACTCCGGCATATACTGCACGCCGAAGCGGCCGCCTATGTGGCGGCTGTAGTACTTGCTGTAGTTCAGCCAGTAAGTGATATCGTTACCGGTATTGCCCTTGAACGTCGTTCCAGCGCCGATTCCTACGCTCAGCTCCTGCCCGAAACTGTTCGGGTCGATCCTCTGCGCCATTACAGGCAGGATCACCGACATCAGAAACAAGGAAAACAATATCTTTTTCATAACAAGCACAAAGATAGTCAATATTTTCACCGATTCTCCTACTAGGAAGTGACTGATTGTCAAATGGTTGACTGCTGCAGCAACCTACTGCCGCTGGCGGACGGCCTCGTACAGCAAAATGGCGGCAGAGACGCTGACGTTCAGCGAATCGAGGCGGCCTAGCATAGGGATGAGGATGTGGGCATCGGCCGCAACACGCCAGACGGGGGTGAGGCCGGTAGCCTCGGTGCCCATCACCAGGGCGGTGCCGCGAGCCATATCTACATTATAATAAGGAGATGAATCCTGCAGTTGCGCGGTGAGGATGCGGATTCCGCGGGCCTTCAGGAAGGCGATGGCGTCCTCGGATGAGCAGCAAACTACGGGTACGGTGAAGACGGCACCGATGCTGGCGCGGATGAGGTTGGGATTGTAGAGGTCTGTGAGCGGATCGCAGACGATGACTGCATCGGCCCCGGCGGCATCGGCGCTGCGAAGAACGGCACCCAGATTCCCCGGCTTCTCCACTCCTTCCAGAACCATCACCAGCGGATTCTCCTTCAGGGCCAGATCGTCCAGTGTCAGATACTTCGCCTTGACCTCGGCGATTATTCCCTCTGTTCCCTCCCGGTACGCCACCTTCGCGTAAATCTCTTTGGATATAAAGAAAACATTCACCTGCCGCAGGTTGGGGTATTCCCCTTTCGGGAGTTCGCCCTTCGGGCTCACCCCACCATCCCTTCGGGACGGTCCCCCCGCTTCCGTGCCGCGGGTGGCACGTCCCTCAAGGGGAATCCCCAACCATGCGGCATCGCATATTTCAGAGCAAATGAACAAA
>JAEEGJ010004004.1_pt1 | contig 52148 bp, 38 predicted proteins | sample 8958761 | NCBI WGS metagenome assembly JAEEGJ01 (sample SAMN16246546, study PRJNA631951) | gut metagenome | biome: gut microbiome; feature: rumen; material: RS-attached | host: Bos | place: Iran: Karaj | collected 2018-10
GCGTGAAAAAGGCCGAAATCGTGCTCAAGGGTGCGCTCAGATGGACCCTTACGCGAGAAAAAGGGCGAAATCGTGCTCAAGGGTGCGCCCAGATGGACCCTTGCGCGAAAAAATGGGCGAAATCGTGCTCAAGGGTGCGCCCAGATGGACCCTTGCGCTAGTGGAAGCAGTTAATCAGGCGGTCTATCTCTTCTGGCGGGAGGCCTGAAACGCGGACAAGTTGGTTCGTGTCGGAACTGAAACGGCGCTGGATCTGCCGCATAAGCTCAACCTTCTGCATCTCGTCCATATCTTCTAAGGATGCTTTTCGGAACAGCGATTGGATCAGGTTCGTCATCGCTGCTTTTACGATAATATCGCTGAACGACGGTGATTCTGCGTTATTCAGTCGCTGTTTTGCTTTCGAGGAATTATTCAAGAAATATGAATATCGCTTGGAAGTCCTGAAGAGCGATTCGACATATTTTACCGGAATGTAGCTGCAAGGAAGGATATATCCTCCATCGCCGACAATGTAATCTTCCGGTAGGTTCACTCTGCTTTTAAGGAGCTTGCACCTTTTATTCTTGGACATTTCACCAAGTCTTATTCCTTTAGCAGGCGTAGCGCTGAAAACGATAGCACCTGTACCCCAAGGATAGAGCATCGGGTTGGGAACCAGATTTGCGGCTACGGAGTTCATGATGACATAGGCGAGTGCCCTGAGTAATGATTCATCCTCGGGATTGACTTCCTGAATATCTATTCTCAGACGCCTCAGGGATTCTCTTGCCATATGTTTTCGACAATAATACTTACTGTAGAGCATCTTGAATTTGTCGATAAATGATTTAGCCTCAGTTTGAGTGCACCGCAATACAAAATGAGCGTGTGAGCTCATCAGGATAAAGGCGAGTACTTTGATTTTTGTAAGGTGTGAGCAGATGGCAACGATGTTCATACCCGCTCGGAAGTCATCTTCATCTTCAAAGAGCATCCCGCTCCTCAGATGATCAGTAGAAACAAGAGTGAAGTTTTCCATAATTCTAGGTTATTTAGATTTCCTGGATTCAAGGATACACCCCCGAACCAGGTTCTGAAACAAATATCGTCAATATTCATTATTAATCCAAGTTCTTTCGGCGTTCTTTTCTCAAGGGTGCGCTCAGATGGACCCTTGCGCGAGAAAAAGGCCGAAATCGTGCTCAAGGGTGCGCTCGAATGGACCCTTGCGCGAGAAAAGGGCTGAGATCGTGCTCAAGGGTGCGCACAGATGGACCCTTGCGCGAGAAAAAGGCCGAAATCGTGCTCAAGGGTGCGCCCAAATGGACCCTTGAGTGAGGAATGGAGGAGATAAGGAATGGTGGCGATAGGGAATGGGAAGATAGGGTACGGGAAGATAGGGTACGGGAAGATAGGGGACGGGAAGATAGGGGACGGGTAGATAGGGAATAACATCGAGGAAAGAGGGAGAAGAGGGGGGAGAGGGTATAAATGGGTGGAAGATAAGTTGAATTTGGAGAATGATAAAGGAGGATGGCCTCAAGTCAATCTGACTCTTAGACCATCCCCCTTATCGTGTTGTACGGCCGTCAACTGTAATCTGTCCCGGTGTCAGCTGCAATCTGTTCCATCCGTCAACTGTAATCTGTTCCATCCGTCAGCTGCAATCCGTCCCGGCCGTCAACTGTAATCTCTCCAAGCTGTCAGCTGCAATCAGTCCCACCCGTCAGCTGCAGTCTTGCCCAGCCGTCAGCTGCGAGCTGCCGCTGCCGATATGCGTCAAGAAAAAAGAGATGACCGACGGGGTCAGTCATCTCCTTTTTAGTTAAAGGTATTGTCTCCGGCTGCTATTTCCCGGCCAGACGGACATAGGTGCCGTAGCGGACCTTGGCGAACTCTTCGGTCAGGCCGAGCAGTTCGGCAGCCTTCTCTGGGAAGAGCTTGTAGAGGGAAGCGAAACGAACCTCACCCTTCAGGAAGTCCTGGAACTTGGTCCAGTCAGGCTCCTTGGAATCGAGAGTGAACGGATTCTTGCCTTCTGCCTCGAGAGCAGGATTGTACCTGTAGAGGTGCCAGTAACCGCAATCGACGGCGAGCTTCTCCTCCTTCTGGCTCAGACCCATTCCAGCCTTGAGACCGTGGTTGATACAAGGAGCATAGGCGATGATCAGTGAAGGACCGTCATAAGCCTCGGCTTCCTTGATCGCGTTGAGGTACTGTACCGGGCTTGCACCCATAGCGACCTGGGCTACATATACATAGCCATAGCTCATGGCCATCATTCCGAGATCCTTCTTGCGGATCTTCTTTCCTGAAGCAGCGAACTTGGCGATGGCACCTGCAGGAGTCGACTTGGAGCTCTGTCCACCGGTGTTGGAATATACCTCGGTGTCGAGGACGAGGACGTTGACGTTCTTGCCGGAAGCAAGCACGTGGTCGAGTCCGCCGTAGCCGATATCATATGCCCAACCGTCACCACCGAATATCCACTGGCTGCGGGACGGGATGAAGTGCTTGTAGTCGAGGAGCTTCTTGCAGGACTCGCACTTGCTCTTGGAGAGCAGAGGGACGATCTTGTCAGCGACCTCGCGGGTTACTGCTGCATCCTCCCTGTTGTCGAGCCACTTCTGGCAGAGAGCCTTGATCTCGTCGGAAGCTTTCTCGCATCCGAGAGCCTGGGTCATGAGGTTGGCGACGGTTTCGCGTGCGCGGTCCGAACCGATCTTCATGCCAAGACCGAATTCAGCGTTGTCCTCGAAGAGGGAGTTCTGCCATGCCGGTCCGTGTCCCTTTGCATCGGTGCAGTAAGGAGAGGCAGGGAAGGAGGCTCCGTAGATCGAAGAGCAACCTGTTGCGTTGGCGATCATCATCCTGTCTCCGAAGAGCTGGGTGATGTTCTTGATGTATGGGGTCTCGCCGCAGCCGGCGCAGGCACCGCTGAACTCGAAGAGAGGCTGTGCGAACTGGGAGTTCTTCACGTTGGCTGCCTTGTTGACCACATTGTCCTTGTAGCCGACCTTGGATACGAGCCAGTTGAAGTTCTTCTGCTCCTGCTGCTGGTCGAGTGCTGAGACCATGGTGAGGGCCTTGTCCTTCGCGAGGCAGACATCGACGCAGTTGCCGCAACCGGTACAGTCGTCGACAGAAGTAGCGAGAGCGTACTTGTATTCCTTGAGGACAGCCTTGCCCTGGGCCATCTTGACCTTCTTCGGAGCCTTGGCGGCCTCTGCTTCAGTGAGCAGGAACGGACGGATGGCAGCGTGAGGGCAGACGAATGCGCAGGTGTTGCACTGGATACACTTGTCAGGGTCCCAGCTAGGAACCATGACGGCTACGCCGCGCTTCTCGTATGCGGATGTGCCTGCAGGCATCGTACCGTCGGCGTAAGGCAGGAATGCGCTTACAGGGAGTGAGTCTCCGTCCTGGGAGTTCACCACATCGGCGATGTTCTTTACGAACTCAGGTGCGAGGCGGCTCTTGTTAGGAGTCTCGAACTTGGCGGTGAGCTTCGCCCACTCTGCAGGAACCTTGATTTCGGTATATTCACCACCCCTGTCGACAGCAGCGTAGTTCATGTTGACGACATTCTCGCCCTTCTTGCCGTAGCTCTTGACGATGGCGTCCTTCATATACTTGACTGCATCCTCGTAAGGGATGATGCCGGTGATCTTGAAGAATGCGGACTGGAGGATCGTGTTGGTCCTGTTGCCGAGTCCGATTTCCTGGGCGATCTTGGTGGCGTTGATGATATAGACCTTGATCTTCTTCTTCCCAATGACGGCCTTCACGTTGTCAGGGATCCTCTTGACGGTCTCTTTCTCATCCCAGAGGGAGTTGAGGAGGAGGGTACCCTTGTCCTTGATGCCCTTGAGCACGTCGTACTTCTCGAGATAGGAAGGAACGTGGCAGGCTACGAAGTCAGGGGTGCTGACAAGATAAGGAGCCTTGATAGGCTGGTCGCCGAAACGGAGGTGTGAGCAAGTGTAGCCGCCGGACTTCTTGGAATCGTAGTCGAAGTAAGCCTGGCAGTACTTAGGAGTATGGGAACCGATGATCTTGATGGTGTTCTTGTTGGCACCTACGGTACCGTCGGAACCCAGTCCGTAGAACTTGCACTCGGTGGTTCCCGGCTTCACGATGGAAACTTCCCTCTTGATAGGCAGGGACTTGAAGGTGACGTCGTCCACGATGCCGATGGTGAAATCGGTCTTAGGCTCCTTGAGCTCGAGGTTGTCGAATACGGCAACGATCTGTGCAGGAGTTGTGTCCTTGGAAGAAAGACCGTAGCGGCCTCCGACGATGAGCGGAGAATTCTGCTCGCCCTGGAAAAGTGCCTTTACATCGAGGTAGAGAGGCTCTCCGAGAGCTCCTGGTTCCTTGGTCCTGTCGAGGACAGCGATCCTCTTGACGGTCTTAGGAAGCACCTTGAAGAAATACTGGGATGCGAATGGACGATAGAGGTGTACGGTGACGAGACCGTAGTTCCTGCCCTTCTTGGCGAGGAAGTCGATCGTCTCCTTGATGGTCTCGGTGACTGAACCCATGGCCACGATGACGTTCTCGGCATCCGGAGCTCCGTAATATGTGAACGGACGGTACTCGCGTCCGGTCAGTTCGCTGATCTCGCCCATGTAGCGGGCAACGATGTTCGGTACCTCGGCATATACGTTGTTCCTGGACTCTGCGGCCTGGAAATAGACGTCGCCGTTCTGGGCGGTACCGCGGGTGACAGGGGCGTCAGGATTGAGGGCCCTGTCGCGGAAAGCCTTGAGTGACTTCTCGCTGACCATTCCCTTGAGAGCCTCTTCGTCGAGGGCCTCGATCTTCTGGATCTCGTGTGAAGTACGGAATCCGTCGAAGTAGTGGAGGAACGGGATGCTGGACTTGATGGCCGAGAGATGGGCTACGGCAGCAAGATCCTGCGCTTCCTGTACTGAACCGGAGGCGAGGAGTGCGAAGCCGGTCTGGCGGCAAGCCATTACGTCCTGATGGTCTCCGAATATGGAGAGAGCGTGTGTGGCGAGGGTACGGGCAGAAACATGGAAGACGGCCGGAAGCATTTCGCCGGCGATCTTGTACATGTTAGGAATCATGAGCAGGAGACCCTGCGATGCTGTGTAGGTGGTGGTAAGCACACCTGCCTGGAGGGAGCCGTGCACTGCTCCCGAGGCACCGGCCTCGCTTTCCAGCTCAGTTACGCTGACTGTTTCTCCCCAGAGATTCTTTTTGCCGTGGGCTGCCCACTCGTCGATGTTCTCTGCCATCGGAGATGATGGAGTGATAGGGTAAATGCAGGCGTTCTCGCTGAAAAGGTATGCGACATTGGCTACTGCAGTGTTACCGTCACAGGTGATGAATTTTTTTTCTTTTGCCATTTCGTTAACGTACGTTAATATGTAATTAGAGTGTTGTAATTCCTTCAATGGTAAGTCCTTCCATATTGCCGGCGATCCTTTTCACCAGGCCCTGGAGGACTGCACCCGGCCCCACTTCGACGAAGCGGCAGGCGCCGTCGGCGAGCATATTCTTTACAGACTGGGTCCACCTGACAGGTGAAGTGAGCTGGTCGAGGAGATTCTTCTTGATTGTCTCGGGATCGGTCGTCGGAAGGCCGGTCACGTTCTGGTAGATAGGGCAGCGCGGCTCCTTGAAGTTGGTAGCTTCGATAGCCTTGCCGAGTTCCACCCTGGCCGGCTCCATGAGAGGGGAGTGGAAGGCACCGCCCACCTGGAGAGGAAGGGCTCTCTTCGCTCCGGCTTCCTTAGCTTTGACGCAGGCTTCCTCTACGGCATCCTTCTCGCCGGAGATGACGATCTGTCCGTCGCAGTTGTAGTTGGCAGGGATTACCGTTCCTGCACAGGATGCGCAGATTTCCTCTACCTTCTCATTCGGGAGTGCGATGATCGCGGCCATCGTGCCGGGCACCTTTTCGCAGCATTTCTGCATTTCGGTTGCGCGGATATGGACAAGACGAAGGGCATCCTCGAAACTGACGGCTTCCGCTGCTGCAAGTGCGGAGAACTCACCAAGAGAATGCCCGGCCACCATATCCGGAGTGAAACCATCGATGCACTTCGCCAGGACGACGGAGTGCAGGAATATGGCCGGTTGTGTTACGCGGGTTGCTTTGAGGTCTTCCGGAGTACCTTCGAACATTATGTCGGTAATCCTGAATCCAAGGATTTCGTTTGCGGTTTCCAGGAGTTCCTTACCCTTGCCGCCGGACTCGTAGAGGTCCTTGGCCATTCCGGGATATTGTGAACCCTGACCTGGGAATATGTATGCATTTTTCATATCTGACAAAAATACAACATATTCTTTGAATATGCGAAAAATAAAATTCCTATTTTCCTTTCGATTTGTTATTTTTGCACCGGCATTGCTTCAAGTGGTGCTGATGCCCCCGTAGTTTAAAGGATAGAATAACGGATTCCGGTTCCGTTGGTCCCGGTTCGATTCCGAGCGGGGGTACGAAAGAGGCCAGGCGATTCCGCCTGGCCTCTTTCGCACCATGTGCTTCCGATCATTGAGGGGCGTTCCCCTCAAACTCCCCCAGTCGGTCTACGCCCTCCGAATATTATAACCGATTCCGCCTGGCCTCTTTCGCACCATGTGCCTTCAATTATCTGAGATACACGCCTTCTGCTTTCAGGGCGTCCTGGAGCTTATGGACATCCAGGTTACGAGGCTCCACTCCTGAAAGCGCACAGAGCGCAGCAGCCTTTCCGGCCGCCTCGCCCAGGCACATCGCAGGTCCCATTACCCGCACGGAAGCCAACGCCAGGTGGGTTGCGGAAATGTTCCTGCCGGCACACAGCAGTCCGTCCACCTTCTTCGGAACGAGACTGCGGTACGGAATGTCATAGCAGTCCGGGCACCACATGAGGGTGCAGTCACCGCCCACAGGATGGTGAAGGTCCACAGGATAGGCAGCGACACCGATTGCGTCGTCGAAACGGGCACAGTTGAATATGTCCTCTTCCGTCAAGATATATTCACCTATGATGCGCCTGCTCTCCCGTATTCCCATGAACGGGGCGACACGGTCCACATAGGCATTTTCGAATCCCGGGATGAAAGCCTTGAGATACCGTACGATTTCGGCATTCTGCCGGATGCATATCTCTTCGCCCTTGGTATATTGCTCCGGATCGGTAGCATCCACTCCGTTGACCCTGGACATGTTGACCCACCATTCATCCGGCGCCATTCCGGTCATGAATATGGTCCTTTCCACGGGCAGGTCGTAGCCTTGTTCGCGAGCCTGCCGGATCTGGTTGCGGAACCCCACCATCGTGCAGTTGTCGTCGGCACGGAAGAATTCGTTCGGGATGAAGTCGATGTCATACACGTCGGGATGGTCCGCCACGGCGTCCCGCAGTTTCCTGGAATCGACTCCGCGCATTGAAAACATCAGCGTAGGGGGCTGTGCAATGCCGTTTTCATTTCCATAAGCCATTGGGGTGCCGGCCCTGAATGCCACGTCGCCATCGCCGGAGCAATCCACTACGGTCTTGGCCAGGATTGCCTCACGTCCCTTCTTGGATTCTATGATCACGCCCCTGACCTTGTCTCCTTCCATGATCGTATCGACGCAAAGCACGTACATGAGCACTTTGACTCCGCATTCCTCCATAATCTCCCAGGCCAGCCGCTTGGTTCCTTCCGGATCGATCATGGTAAGGCTTACGTGCAGCGGACAGGCCCTGTGGTGGGTCGCCTGACCGCGTTCGCGAAGACGTTCCACGAACCGGAGGGGGAGACCTTTGATGATTTCGTTGCCCTTGCGGCCCAGGAAACCCAGAAGAGGAAGCCCCTGGGTCATATTCCCGCCGAGGGAGCCACGGCTTTCGATCAGCATTACACGGGTGCCTTCCACAAGAGCCGCCGCTTGTGCTGCCATCAGTCCGGCCGGACCTCCGCCCACAACCAGGACATCCACTTCATCCCTGACCGGAATACTTCTCGCAGGTTCTTGAACAGTCTTCATACTTCGCAATCTTTTTCCGAAAGATAATGATTTCCCATCACAAGAACAATGACCGGTGTTGGTTTATTCTGCGATATTTCATACATTTGAGGAACGTTATCCATTGAAAATCATTTTGCTGTATGAAACATATCATTTCATTGGCTTTGACAGCCATCCTTGCAGTCTGCACCGGAACCCGGTCAGATGCCTGTACCAACCTCATCGTCGGCAAGCTCGCGTCCGTGGACGGAAGCGTCATCTGTACATACAACTGTGACGGATTCGGCTTTGCCTCTTCACTGTCATATTCAGCTCCCGGAAGGCACGCTCCCGGTGAGATGATCGCAATCAGGGGATGGGGGCCCGGTGCCACGGTGAATTACATCCCTCAGGCCGAATATACCTATTCGGTCGCAGGTCTCATGAACGAAAAGCAAGTCTCAATCGTGGAGACCACGTGGGACGGGCGCAAGGAACTGAGGAATCCTGAAGGCTACCTGGATTATTTCACCCTGATGCATATCGCCCTCCAGCGTTCTGCAACGGCTCGTGAGGCCATCGCCGTGATCGATGCCCTGGTTCAGGAATATGGATACAGGTCCACTGGTGAGTCCTTCGCCGTGTGCGACAAGGACGAGGCCTGGATAATGGAAATCATCGGCAAGGGCCCTGGGCGGAAAGGCGCCGTGTGGGTTGCTCTCCGTGTGCCTGACGACTGCATCACGGCCTATGCCAACTCCAGCCGTATCCGCCGGTTCCCTCAGGTCCGGAAGGCCGACAAGAAGCTTGGATTCTGCGTCACGAAGGACGGGGACTGCATGTACTCCTCCGACGTCATTTCCTTCGCAAGGGAGATGGGTTACTTCGACGGACAGGACAAGGACTTCAGCTTCCGGGAGGCTTACGGTCCGTTGGACTGGGGCGCTATCCGCTATTGTGATGCCCGTGTATGGAGTTTCTTCCGCCATCATTACGACAAAGCCGTCATGGATTCGTATCTTCCGTATCTGAATGGTGACCTTTCCGAGCACGACGACCTGCCTCTATGGATCAAGCCGGACAAGAAGGTCAGCTACCGGGATATCCAGAACGACATGCGCGACCATTACGAAGGGACAGCCCTGGACATGACCGCCGATGTGAGTGCCGGTCCTTGGGCATCCCCATACAGGAACGCTCCTGTTAACTATGAAAGCGCCGACAGCACCAAGATGTTCCGCGAACGTCCGATCGGCTGCCAGCAGAGCGGCATGACCATGGTCTGCAGGATGCGCTCATGGCTTCCGGACGCCCTCGGCGGCATTACATACTTCAACATGGACGACGCGACGATGGTGGCTTATGTCCCTGTATATTGCGGGATCGACCGTATCCCGGACCCATTCCGCAGGGAGAACAACAATATCCTGGAATTCAGTGAGAAGAGTGCTTTCTGGATGTGCAACTTCGTGGCCAACATGGTGTATCCGCGCTACAGCGCGATGATCGGGGACCTCAGGGAGGCCCAGACCGAACTGGAGGATTATTACGAGGCCGACCAGGCTGAGGTCGAGGAGAGAGCATCCAAGCTTACTGCCGGCGAGCTCACGGATTATCTCACCGGCAAGACGATCGCCTACACCGACAAGATGATGGAGCGCTGGGACAAACTCGCAAGGCTCCTGATCGTCAAGCACAACGACCAGATCATGCGTCCATCGAAAGACGGTGAAGTCGTCTTTGGAAGACACACTTCACCGTCCTATGCTCCGGCGTTCGTCGAGGCCGTCAAGGAGACAACCGGAGAACGTTATATCCGTAAGTGAATCACTTGCACCACTTGTCCAGCCAGTCGAAGAACGAACGGTGCCAGAACAGGGCGTTCTGAGGCTGGAGGATCCAGTGGTTCTCTTCAGGGAATATGATGAGTTTCGAAGGGACTCCCATCATCTGGGCGCAGTTGAATGCCGCCATTCCCTGGTCATAAGGAATCCTGTAATCCATCATTCCGTGGATGCACAGAATAGGAGTATGCCATTTGGTGACGTTGACCGCCGGCGAGTTGGCATAGTGGCGCTGTGCCTTGGCGGCGTTGCTCCAAGGTGATCCGGCCTGGCCGATGCCGCCGAATGTCTTCCCGTCGCCCTTCGGCCCCATTTCGCCCGGGGTGAAGGAATATTCACTCAGCCCACCGTTGTCGAAGTTCGGGAACCACATCTCCTCGGTTTCGTAGTACATGTACTTCTCGTCGAATATCCCGGCGTGGGCGATGAAGCAGTCATAGACATCCCCGTGGATTCCGGCCATGTAATAGACGCTGAATCCACCGTAAGAGGCACCGCAGCCTGCGATCTTGCCGACGTAAGGCTCCTTCTTCAGTTCCCTGGCGGCGCTGAGGTAGTCCTGCATGTTGAGGCCGATGTAGTCACCACTGATCTGTTCGCACCATTCCTGTCCGAAGGCCGTGGTACCCCTGCGGTTAGGAAGGATGACTATGTAGCCCTGGTTGGCCATAAGGCGGTAGTTCCACCTGTAGCTCCATCCCTGGCTGAGGGTTCCCTGAGGACCTCCGAGGAATATCTCGATTGCCGGATATACCTTCGTGGAGTCGAACTGAGGCGGGTAGAGCACCCAAGTCAGCATCTGCTTCCCGTCCACGGTCTTGATCCAGCGTTCTTCAGTGTTGTAGGCCGTCAGCTGGCCTATGATGTGGCCGTTTTCGTCGGTTATCCTTTCAAACTGGCCGTCGGATTCGTGCACCGCCACGAGCTCCTTCGGGAATTCCATCGAGCAGTAGCTGGCAAGCAGGGTGCTGTCCTTGATGGCGAAAGGAGAATCGAAGTCGTACCAGGCATCTTCAGGAGTTATCCTTACCGGCACTGGGGCGATGTCCAGTCTGTTGCCTTCCTCGTTCGTTGCACCGACCAGTGCGTCCACCTTATAGATTGCCTGTAAACCTTCGGTCAGGGCATTGAAGTAGATATACCTGGAATCCTGGGACCATACAGGTCCGGCGGCGTTGTATTTGAAGTCAGCGGTCAATTCGCGTATGTCGGACACTTCGATGGCGCCCTGGCCGTCCTGGCCGCTTCCTGTCTCTACCGAGGCGACCATCAGCCTGACTTTGTCGGCTTCGTAGCCGTTGCGGGCCATACTGAGGAAGGCGATCTGCTTTCCGTCAGGGCTCCAGACAGGATCGGTGTCATAACCGCCATCCATCGGGATGCGGACGGTTTCTCCGGTGACGATCTTGTAGATGTAGATCTCGGTGTCGGTGGAGAAAGCATATTCCCGGCCGGTGGCGACTTTCTTGCAGGCGTAGGCTATGCACATGCCGTCAGGACTCCAGCAGAGCTGCTCGATGCCTCCGAACGGCTCCAGAGGCAGTTCGTATCTGCCTTCGTCCTCTCCCAGGATATTGAGAGAGTTGTCTTCCGTGATGCCTTTGGCTGCGGCTGGCAGGGGAGCGACGAAAGCCTGGGGCTTCTCTGTCGTCCAGTGGTCCCAGTGCCTGTACATGAGGTCTTCGGCGACATATGCCTGGGCCTTGTCCAGTTTCTCGTCGAAATCCTTAGGAGTCTTCACTGATCCCTGTACTGTCCCGGTGTATAACACCTGGGACTCGTCGGGACTGATCGAGAACTCTCCGATTCCGTTCCCGATGTCACTCAGCTGGGTGGCAGCGCCGAGGCTGCACTTGCCGCTTGCGAGGGTGATGCCGGCTTTGAACAGCTGTCCTCCCTGAAGATAGTAGATCGATTTGCCGTCATTGCTCCACCGGGCGTTGTTGATGCTCTTGCCTTCCTTGGTGAGCTGGACCTTCTCTCCGAAGGAAAGGGTTCCATCCTCGTTGGATATCACTTCGGCCAGGAAGAGATTCCTGCATGAGCGGTTCTCGTCGATGGAGGTGTAACTTACTCCGTAGAGGATCCATTTCCCGTCAGGGGAGAGCTGTGGGTCAGAAAGTCTTCCGAGGGACAGGAGCACTTCCGGGGTCATCCTGCCGTCCTCGACCTGGATGTCGGACGGGCCGATGTAACTGCCCTGTGCCTTCTCGTTCTTCTGTTCACAACTCATAATCATCATCAATGCTGTAGCTGCCGCAATGGCGATTCCTGTTTTAATTCTCATATCATCATGAATATTGTTTGCTTGCTTTGTCCAGCCTCTCCTTCAAGGCTGACCGGAGGTTTTCCGGTTCGATGACCTCAAGTTTCCCTGCGTGTTTGCAGAACTCCATCATCAGATCCTCGTTCGGGATGACCCTGATGCGGAATACTCCGTCGCCTTCCTCTTTCTGGGAGCGGTGGAGCGGGAGGTCACGCAGATACTTCGCCTCTTCCGGAGACGCTTTGAACCGGATGGTCTGAGGCTTCTCGCCTTCTTTCGGGAAGAATATCCCGTAGCTGTCGTAGAATACGGAGTCTATATCGAATCCCTTCGGCATCTTGAACATGGTGTCGGTCTCGCGGAGCGACACGATCCTGTCGAGCCCGTACACCCTGCATGCCGATCTTTCGTGGCAGTATGCCACAAGATACCACCTCCGCTCGTGTTCCTTTACCGCAAGGGGCTGAACATGAAGTGTTTCCGGGGCCTGGGATGTGTATTTGGCATAGGAGATCTCAAGTTCGCGGCTGTCTTCCATGGCTTGCATGACAGGCGTAAGGAACCGCTGCCCGGAAGGAATCTCCTCTACGCTGACGCGTCCGCTCAGACGCTCCTTGCCGAGCGACAGCAGGTTGCTCACGGTGAATGTGTTGATCATCCAGCTGATGCTCTCATCATCGTCCAGGACTTCGTCTCCGTAAGGGATATAGTACCGGTTGGTCCCCCTGTCGCATTCGATATCCACTCCGAATACCATCTCCACTGCGCTGCGGTGGTTGTTGAAGGTCCTCCGGGAGTAATCCTGCCCGTACCGTGCATAGTACTTGTCCGTGATCTCCCTGAGGGTGAGGCCGCGGTCTCCGGCAGCGGTGAGGATCCTTATCAGCCAGATATATTTGCCAATCAAGTCCGATACCATTCGATGTGCTTTTCCAAGGCACATCAAATATAGAAAAAAATCATTATATTGTGCAAGTATGAAAAACATGGCTCCATATATTCTCCTGGCGTGCCTCTGCCTCTGGTCCTGCTCGGCCGGCAGCCTTCTGCCTGATGAAGGAGACGGGCCTGAGACGGCCAGCTACAAGGTGACGGGTACCGTCGCCGATGAAGATGGCAAGCCGCTGAAGGGCATCCAGGTGGTTTCCGTTTTTGAATATGAGGAATCTTCCTTCACCGATTCGATGTTTTCCGACAAGAATGGCAAGTTCGAAAAGTCATATACTTGCTCGCCATGCAAGTCGGTCGAGTTCACCTTCAACGACACCGACGGCGAATCTAACGGCGGTTCTTTCGCCTCTCTGACGGTCAAGGCCGACATCGTACGCATCGAGGATGCCAAGGGATCGTTCGCCGGTTCCTACCTGGTGTCCTATGATGCCCGGCTCACGCGTAAATAGTCCATTGGATTAGGCGATGCTGCGGAACAAACTCGATACGGAAGTCCAGTATTTGCCCGGAGTGGGACCCAAGCGGGCAGCCTTGCTCCGTTCCGAGCTGGAAGTCGTGACGGTCGGGGACCTTCTCCGCGTGTATCCGTTCCGCTACGTGGACAGGAGTTCCATCCAGAAGATCGCGGATGTAAGGAGCGAGAATGCCTATGTCCAGATCCTCGGGACGGTCGTCTCTTCTGAAATGCCGCAGGGGAAGGGTGCCAAACGCCTCACAGTGACGGTACAGGACACCAGCGGCGCGATGGAACTGGTATTCTTCAAGGGGATCAAATACACCTACGAACGCCTCAAGCCCGGGGGTACATTCCTGTTTTTCGGCAAACCGAGCGTCTTCAACGGCAGGATCAATATGGTCCACCCCGAGATCGACAATCCTCCTTCCGAAGGGGTGATGAATTATTCGGGTACGCTTACGGGGGTGTACAATTCGACTGACAAGCTCCGGAACGCCGGCATCTCCGCCAGGGTGATGAACAAGCTCATGGCAGAGGCCATCGACCTTGCGATCGGGGACCTGCAGGAGACCTTGCCGGAATATATCCTCAAGGAAAAAGGGCTCGTTCCTCTGAGGTACGCTATACGCAACATCCATTTCCCGGCCGATGAGACGGCGCTTGCAAAGGCACAGTACCGACTCAAATGGGAGGAACTCTTCCTTCTCCAGCTCTCTCTCCTGAAGCAGAAATATGTCAGGAGCCGGTTTGAAGCCGGTATCCCGATGCCCAAGGTGGGAGAGGCTTTCAATGTTTGCTACAACGCCCTTCCGTACGAACTGACAGGTGCCCAGAAAAGGGTCATCAAGGAGATACGTTCCGATATGATGAGCGGCCATCAGATGAACCGCCTGCTCCAGGGGGATGTGGGTTCAGGAAAGACGATGGTGGCTGTGCTGTCGGCGCTCATTGCGATAGGCAACGGTTACCAGACCTGCATCATGGCTCCGACCGAAGTCCTTGCCCGCCAGCATTATGCGAATATAACCAAGTACCTCGCAGGTACCGGAGTCCGGTGCGAACTGCTCATCGGTTCTGTGACGAAAGCTGCCAGGAGGCCGGTCCATGAAGGTCTCCGGGACGGTTCGGTTGGAATAATCATAGGAACCCACGCCCTGATAGAGGACGAAGTCAAGTTCAAGAACCTCGGCCTGGCCATAATCGACGAGCAGCACCGTTTCGGTGTGGAGCAGAGGGCCAAGCTCTGGGCCAAGGGTTCCGGAGGAATACCTCCGCATGTGCTGGTCATGACCGCCACTCCTATACCGAGGACCCTCGCGATGACCTTCTACGGGGACCTGGACGTGTCGGTGATCGATGAGATGCCACCTGGGAGGAAGCCTATCCAGACTATGCTGGTCGGCGAGGGGAAACGCCCGGCCTTGTACAATTTCCTAAGGAAGGAGATAGCCTCCGGGCGGCAGGTATTCATCGTCTATCCTCTAATATTCGAAAGCGAGAAACTGGATTACCTGAACCTTGAGGCCGGCTACGAGGAGATAGTTAGACGGTTCCCTCTGCCTGACTACAAGGTGGCTATAGTCCACGGCCAGCAGACGGCCGAAGTCAAGCAGTTCAACATGGATGCATTCGCTTCCGGAAGGGCGGACATACTGGTTTCCACTACGGTCATCGAGGTGGGCGTCGATGTGCCGAACGCGTCGGTCATGGTTATCGAGAATGCCGAGAGGTTCGGCCTGGCTCAATTGCACCAATTGCGGGGAAGAGTAGGAAGGGGAGCGGAAAAATCCTATTGCGTGCTGATGCACGGCAACAAAGTAAGCAAGGAGTCCAGGAAACGCCTTGAGTTGATGTGTGCGACCGAGAATGGCTTCGATCTCGCTGAGGAGGACATGAAGATGCGCGGTCCGGGAGACCTTGAGGGCACCCAGCAGAGCGGCCTGCCTATAACATTGAACATTGCCTCGCTTGCCAAGGACGGACGGGTCCTGTCCGATGCCCGCAGCTATGCGGAACACATCCTGGCGGAGGACCCGACGCTGTCACTGGAAGCCAACTCGCCACTTGCAGCAGAACTGCGCAAGGACAAGTACGGCATCAAGGATTACAGCAATATTTCTTGATTATTCCAAATCCCTGAGTCTAGGGTGGTTGCTGTCTTTCTCCGAAAGGATCACTTTATCTTTCGGGATACGCCAGTCGATGCCCAGGTCAGGGTCGTCCCAAGCAATGGCACCTTCTGATTCGCGGCAGTAGAAATTGTCGCATTTGTATTGGAAGACAGCTTCTTCGGAGAGCACGCTGAAGCCGTGTGCCATCCCCCTCGGCAGGAAGAACTGCAGGTGGTTTTCACCGGTAAGTTCAACGGCGAAGTGCATCCCGTAGGTGGGGGAGCCCGGGCGGATGTCGACCGCGACATCGAGAACGGCACCCTTGACCACCCTTACGAGCTTGCTCTGGGCGTGTTCGCCTTTCTGGAAATGAAGGCCCCTTATGACTCCGTAGCAGGATTTGCTTTCGTTGTCCTGCACGAATGTGACAGGGCCGATTTCCCGCTCGAATTCCCTCTGGTTGAAGGATTCGAAGAAATAGCCCCTGTCGTCACCGAACAGTCTGGGTTCGATGATCACCAAGCCCTCGATCGGAGTCTTTATTACGTTCATTGTTCTTCTGCTACTTTCATCAAGTACTGTCCGTACTGGTTCCGGATCATTGGTTTCGCGATCTCGCGGAGTTTTTCGGCGGTAATCCAACCGTTGCGGAACGCTATCTCTTCGAGGCATGCTACCTTCAGGCCTTGTCTCTTCTCGATGACCTCGATGTATGTCGAAGCTTCGGAGAGGGACTCGTGGGTGCCGGTATCCAGCCATGCGAAGCCTCGGCCTAGTTTCTGGACTTTCAGCTTGCCGGCGGCCAGGAATTCCTGGTTGACGGTCGTGATCTCGAGCTCTCCACGGGCGGATGGCTTGATGTGCTTTGCAATCCGTACTACCTCGTTCGGGTAGAAATACAGGCCTGTCACCGCGTAGTTGCTCTTGGGTTCCGCCGGTTTCTCTTCGATGCTCAGGCAGTTGCCCTGTGGGTCGAATTCGGCCACCCCGTATCTTTGCGGATCGCTGACCCAGTACCCGAATACGGTAGCCTTTCCTTCTTCCTCGGCGGTACGGACGGCTTCAATGAGCTGTTCGTGGAAACCTGCGCCCTGGAATATATTGTCTCCGAGCACGAGGCAGGCGCAGTCGTCCCCGACGAAATCCTCGCCGATGATGAATGCCTGGGCCAGGCCGTCAGGAGATGGTTGTTCGGCATATTCGAAGTTCACTCCGAAGTCGCTCCCGTCGCCCAGGAGGCGCCTGAATCCAGGCAGGTCGGTAGGCGTCGAGATGATCAGGATGTCCCTTATGCCGGCGTTCATCAGGACTGATACCGGATAATAGACCATCGGCTTGTCGAAAATCGGAAGCATCTGCTTGCTTACACCTTTGGTGATTGGGTAGAGGCGAGTCCCGCTCCCTCCTGCCAGTACTATTCCTTTCATATCGATGGTTATGCTTTTATCGTTGTTGCAATCTGTCGATGCAGTCTTTCAAGGAGTCCTTCCAGTAAGGGATGGCGATCCCGAAAGTCTCCTTGACCTTTGTCTTGTCAAACACCGAGAAATGCGGCCTGACTGCTTTGGTCGGATATTCCCCGGTATGGCACGGCTTTATGTCGCAGGTGTTGCCGCACAGCTCGCAGATGGCCTTGGCGAAATCGTACCAGGAAATGGCTCCCTCGTTGCTGAAGTGATATATCCCTGTCCGGTCCAGCATCCCGCGGTCTATGATGGTCGCGATCAGGCTGGCGAGGTCCCGTGCATATGTAGGGGTGCCGACTTGGTCGAAGACTACCTTCAGCGAGTCCCGTTCCGCCGTAAGCTGGCGCATCGTCTTTACGAAATTCCTGCCGTACGGGGAGTAGAGCCATGCGGTACGCAGGATGATCCATCTGCAGCCGGATTTCTCGATCTCCTTTTCACCTGCGAGCTTGGTGGATCCATATACTCCGAGGGGTGCGGTGGGATGGTCTTCCTTGTATGGGATGGCGGTGCGTCCGTTGAATACATAATCCGTAGAAATATGTATCAGGGTTGCCCCCCGTTCCCCGGCCACCCGGGCGAGGTTGCCTGCCGCAGTGCTGTTTATGAGCATGGCCATCTGCGTGTCGTCCTCGGCCTTGTCCACGTTGGTGTAGGCTGCGCAGTTGACGATTACGTCTATCCGCTCCGACTCGCAGATTATCCTTATGGCTTCGATGTTGGTGATGTCGAGGTTGACGGTTTCCACGCCCGGCAGTGAGATCACGTCCGAGAAGATGTACCTGTTGCGGCTGCCAGCCGTAATGTTCCTGAGTTCCGTGCCAAGCTGGCCGTTGGCTCCCGTTACGAGAATGTTCATAAGTTCTCAAATTTAGTCACAAATTTGAAGCCGCCCAAAAAATTCTACGTATATTTGTACTTATGGAGATGAAAGACAGACCGACGATCTACCTCTTCACGGATGGTTCTTCCAGCGGGAATCCCGGGCCGGGAGGCTACGGCGTAATCCTCAGGTGCGGAAGTCTGGAGAAGGAGATGAGCGGAGGTTTCAGCCGCACGACCAACAACCGCATGGAACTTCTGGCGGTCATCACGGGTCTGGAGGCCATCCGATGGCAGGACGCGACCGTGGAAGTGTACAGCGATTCCTCCTATGTCGTGAAGGCAGTCAACGAGGGCTGGCTTGCCAACTGGGAGCGCAAGGGCTGGAAGAAGGTCAAGAATCCGGATCTCTGGCAGCGTTTCCTTGCGGTCTATCGTCTCCACAAGGTAACCTTCCACTGGCTCAAGGGACATGCGGGGCACCCGGAGAATGAAAGGTGCGACCGCCTTGCCGTAAGTGCAGGAGCCGGTGCAGTAGCGGCGGGGATCGAACTGCCTCCGGACGAAGGCTTCGAGAGCCAGGCCGCCACGGAAGGGACGATCATCGGTTTCGAATAGTATTGATACAAGAATATGTCAGATAGGAATTACAGAAGGCCGGTAGTCGGCATAACACAGGGTGACGGGAACGGCATCGGATACGAGGTGATAATCAAGTCCCTCTCGGATGCCAGGATCCTGGAATCGTTCACCCCGGTAATCTATGGATCTTCAAAGATATTCGGTTTCTACCGCAAGCATATCCACAACCTCGACCAGATGGATACATACGTCATCCAGAATGCGAGGGACGCCAAGCCCAGGAAGATCAACATCGTTAACTGCCTACCGGACAGCTACTTCGTAGAGCCGGGCAGGTCCACTCCGGAATCCGCCAAGGCAGCGATCAAGGCATTGGAATGCGCTGTCGCTGACATCAAGAGGGGGGATATCGACGTGATGGTGACAGCCCCTATCAACAAGAGGGCGATGGTGGCGGAAGGTTTCGGCAACACCGGCCATACGGAGTATCTCCAGAAGGAATTCGGCGTGGATGATGTCGCTATGTTCATGGTTTCTGACCGCATGAAGATAGGAGTGGTGACCGGCCATATTCCGCTCCGCGAAGTTCCGGGTGCCATTACTTCGGAGAAGATCGTCAGGAAACTGCGCCTCATGTCCGATTCCCTGAAGAGGGATTTCGGGGTGGTGGAACCGAAGATCGCGGTCCTCGGCCTGAATCCGCATTGCGGGGATGGCGGACTGCTGGGAGACGAGGAGGAAAGGATAATCCTTCCTGCGGTCAAGGAAGCGAATGCGGAGGGTATCCTTGCTTTCGGACCATATTCTCCTGACGGTTACTTCGGTCTGGGTCACTATGCCAGGTTCGACGCGACCCTGGCGATGTACCACGACCAGGGTCTTTCGCCTTTCAAGGCCGTGGCGTTCGACGACGGAGTGAATTTCACTGCCGGACTCCCTGTGGTGCGTACTTCGCCCGACCACGGAACGGCTTATGAGATGGCCGGCAGGGATGAAGCGGATCCTCATTCGATGATGTCTGCGATCTACACGGCGATCGACATATTCCGCAAGCGTATCGCTTTCGATGCGGTGAACGAAGGTAAGATTCAGTAATAGCAACAGGAAATGACATATAAAAGGACCATTATCATTACCGGAGGTGCCGGATTCATCGGCAGCCATGTGGTACGTCTCTTCGTAGGGAAGTATCCTGAATACCATATCATCAACCTGGACAAGCTGACGTATGCCGGCAACCTCGCAAATCTCAAGGATATCGAGGACAAGCCGAACTATTCCTTCATCAAGGCGGATATCTGTGACTACGAGACGGTCAAGCGTGTGATTTCTGAGAACAAGGTGGACGGTATCATCCATCTCGCGGCGGAAAGCCACGTGGACAGGTCCATCACGGACCCTTTCGTATTCGCGAAGACCAACGTGCTCGGTACCCTGACATTGCTTCAGGCTGCGCGCGAATGCTGGGAGCCGGAAGGCTGGGAAGGGAAGCGGTTCTACCATATATCCACCGACGAGGTGTACGGCGCGCTGGAACTGACCAGGCCTGAGGGAGACCCGGACGGGAACGAATGTGGAGGCGGTCCTTACGGCGAGGATTTCTTCACTGAAGAAAACAAGTACCAGCCTCACAGTCCGTATTCTGCGGCAAAGGCTTCGAGTGACCATTTCGTACGTGCCTACCATGACACTTACGGAATGCCGACCATTGTGACCAACTGCTCGAACAATTATGGTCCATATCAATTCCCGGAGAAGCTTATACCGTTGTTTATCAATAATATCCGCAACCGCAAGCCACTGCCGGTGTACGGAAAGGGGGAGAATGTGCGTGACTGGCTCTACGTAGAGGACCACGCCAGGGCCATAGACCTGATCTTCCACAAGGGAGAGATCGCCCAGACGTATAACATCGGAGGATTCAACGAGTGGAAGAACATAGACCTCATCAAGGTCCTGATACGTACGACGGACAGGCTTCTGGGCCGGCCTGAAGGCTCGGACGATGACTTGATAACGTTCGTTACCGACAGGAAAGGCCATGACCTCCGCTATGCCATCGATTCCACCAAGCTCAAGACCGAACTCGGCTGGGAGCCTAGCCTCCAGTTCGAGGAGGGGATTGAGAAGACAGTAAGATGGTATCTGGACAACCAGGAATGGTTGGACAACGTCACGAGCGGCGACTATCAGAATTACTATTCCGAAATGTACGGCAACCGGTAGGTCGCTGACCGGTATGAAAAACAAACGCGCTTGAGGGCGATCTCAAGCGCGGTTGATTTTTGCGTTGCATTAACTTTCTTCGTGCGGTAAGGAGTTCTGGCAGTGGAGAGCGGACTCACCGGCATTTCTGCTGCCTGGCGGCCTTGAGAGAGAACAAGGGATTCCGCTTCGGCGCCTGCCAGCCTTTTCCTGCAGGACAGAAAGTGTACCGCAAAGGTAGATATTATTTTTTAATCTCCAAATATTTTTTCACAATTTATTGAAAAAATAATTTAGGAGGGTAAATATAATTACTTAATAAACAATAAAATCTAGTGCAATAAGGTTACTTAAAGCACTAGATTAGATGACCCGAAAATCCCGATAACAACCCACTTCTCTGTCCGCCCCCTCCGTCATCGGGACACGGATCTTTTCGCGGCGTAAAGCTCCTAGAATTGCGTCGAGAGGGCTTCCTCGACGGGCTCCACAGTGTTCGCTATTATCTCCAGGAAACTCTTTTCAACGCCGTCGCTTCCCTGGTATTTCTGCGACCTGAGGCGCCCGCAGACATATACGGGAGTCCCTTTGCTGATGAAATCGAGGGCAGGGATCCCTTTATTGCCTTCCCAGGCCGTAACGTTGTGCCATGTGGTGTCGATTACCGGCTCGCCGTTCTGCGTCTTGTAAGCGTAGTTCGTAGCAACGGAGAAGTGGGCTACCCTGGTGTCTCCGACCGTGTTGATGCTGACATTCCCTACATTCCCACGGATTTCGATTCTGTTCAACTGTTCCATAATTCGAGTTTAGATAGTTTGGTATTTCGATTGCAAATGTATATTTAATCGGCTGATTATTAATTTGCTGATAAAAAATATTTAAACTTTTTATTCAATTATTTCATCTTAGCGTTTTTTCTTGTTCTTGTATTCGGAAAAAGGTACGTCGTACTTTTTTTTACGCTGCCGCATGGATATTCTATATCATGGGTGAACGAGTCTGCGCAGCATAAGAAAGGTAAAGATCGTTTCTTTCACTACTGCTTTCATGGTTCCATGATGCCGTTTCCGGTTCGATTCGCCATCTTTGCGTCATGGATTATGAGAAGGAAGATATGAGGGGGAGATGCCTGGAGTGCGGTGATGTCCTTCCTTACGGCAGCCGGCGGGATATGAAATTCTGCAGCGTTTCCTGCAAGAGCAGGTGGCATTATGCCAATGGAGGCCATTTGAAGGGCTTGAGGCTGAAGACCATAGGTGCGCTGGACCGCAACCATGGGATCCTTGAATCGCTCCTTGCAAGGGGCATTACAAAGATAGATATCCAGGACATCGTCCAGATGGGTTTCAACATAAACTGCGTGACGTCCTACCACAAGGTAAGACGTCACGATGAATACCGATGTTACGATATCAAATATATCTTGACTCCGAGCCGGCTGACCGGTATCGAGAGGGTCAAATCTATATCGTCGCTGTAGGATCTTCCGCTTCCGGGTTGAAATCCGGGTCCATGGAGACTTCGTCCTTGCCTGGATCCTTGAAGAGGATCATGAACAGGATCCCTACGACCAATGCGTAGGCGGCGAAGATGAACCAGGCCTTCGGCCAGTTGCCAGGATTGCTGAATACATGGCATTTCTCTATGACCCAACCGGCCGCCAGGGTGCCGAGAGTTGCTCCAAGGCCGTTGGTCATCAGCATGAACAGGCCCTGTGCGCTTGAGCGGATATCGTTAGTGGTCTTGCGGTTGACATAGAGGGAGCCGGAGATGTTGAAGAAATCGAAGGCGACGCCATAGACGATGCAGGAGAGGACGAAGAGGAGGACGCCAGGCATTGCAGGTGAACCGAGGCCGAAGAAGCCGAAGCGGAATACCCAGGCGAACATCGAGATCAGCATCACTTTCTTGATACCGAACTTCTTCATGAAGAACGGGATAAGGAGGATGCAGAGGGTCTCTGAAATCTGGGAGATGGATATCAGGGCGTTCGAGTTCTTGACAGCGAAGGCGTCGGCGAATTCAGGGTTCCTGGCAAAGGAACCGAGGAAAGCGTTGGCATAGCCGTTCGTGACCTGGAGGGCGGCTCCAAGGAGCATCGAGAATATGAAGAATATCGCGAACTGGCGGTTCTTGAAAAGGGTGAATGCCTTGAGTCCGAACGACTCGGCGAGGGACTGTCCCTTCTCTCCTTTCTTGACCGGTACAGGAGGCATCGTGAGTGCATATCCGAAAAGGACGAGTGAGAGGACACCGGAAAATACAAGCTGGGTCCAGGAACTCTGCATCGCGGTTCCGTCTATCTTGATGAAATTGGTGCAGAGCATGCTTACGATGAATCCGACAGTCCCGAATACCCTTATCGGAGGGAAGTCCTTCACCGGGTCCTTGCCGACGCTTTCCAGGGCGTTGTAAGCGACGGAATTGACCAAGGCTATGGTCGGCATGAAGAATGCCACGCTGATGCTGTAGAACACGAACAGCGGACCGAAGGACGGAGTCCCGCCGGACTTGCTGCAGTAAAGACCTGCGGCGATCATGAATATTCCCGCTAACAGGTGGCAGAGGGAGAGTACCTTTTGTGCCTGTATCTTACGGTCTGCCAGTATTCCCATCAGGGTAGGCATGAAGATGGATACTATTCCCTGCATTGCGAAGAACCATTTGATCTGGTGGCCGAGTCCGATGTGTCCCAGATAGCGTCCCAGGGATGTGAGATATGCACCCCATACCGCGAATTCAAGGAAGTTCATCAGTATGAGGCGGAAAGTGACGTTTTTGTTGTTGGCCATATGAAATGATATTTGATTCTGCTGTTGACTAAGTCGAACAAATGTACGAGTTTTTGGTGTAAAATCACTATATTTGAAATTAAATTTGAAACGATGGAATTTACCCTGACCGCATCGGATACCCATTCGGGTGCAAGGACCGGAATCTTCACCACCAGCCACGGTGAAGTAAGGACTCCGATTTTTATGCCCGTAGGTACTGTCGGTTCGGTCAAGGGTGTCTATCACAAGGATTTACGTGATGACATCGAGGCTGAAATCATCCTCGGGAACACATATCACCTATATCTCCGCCCCGGTCTGGAAACTCTCCGCAAGGCAGGCGGACTACACAAGTTCGAGTCATGGGACAGGCCGATCCTTACGGACAGCGGCGGATTCCAGGTGTTCTCCCTGACCAAGATCCGGAAGATCACCGAAGAGGGTTGCAGGTTCAGGTCCCATATCGACGGGTCGCTGCATATATTCACGCCGGAGAACAACGTGGATACCCAGCGGATAATCGGCTCTGACATCATGATGGCCCTTGACGAGTGTTGTCCGGGAGATGCTGACGAAAGATATGCTGCCAAGTCGCTGAAACTGACCCAGGGGTGGTTGGAACGCTACTTCAAGCGTTTCTGCGAGACCGAACCTGTCTACGGCTACGACCAGGCGATGTTCCCGATCATACAGGGATGTGTGTATCCGGAACTCCGCAAGCGTGCCGTTGACCACGCGCTGAGTCTGACTTACGGCAATCCCGGCGTGGGAGGATATGCGATAGGAGGGCTCGCGGTGGGCGAACCTACCGACAAGATGTACGAGATGCTGGAGCTCGTATGCCCGATGCTGCCTCAGGACAAGCCGCGGTACCTCATGGGGGTCGGTACGCCTGCGAATATCCTTGAAGGGATTGCGAGGGGTGTGGATATGTTCGATTGCGTGATGCCTACCAGGAACGGCCGCAACGGGATGCTTTTCACCAGGGAGGGCATCATCAACATGCGCAATGCCAAGTGGCAGGACGACTTTTCTCCTCTGGACGAGGCTGGTACGTCATTTGTTGACAGGGAATATTCCAAGGCTTACCTGCATCATCTCTTCATAGCGAAGGAGATGTTCGCGGCCATGATTGCGAGCGAGCACAATCTCGCCTTCTACCTTGAACTGGTGAGGGAAGCCAGGATGCACATCCAGGAAGGGGACTTCGCATCCTGGAAGGAAACCATGGTGAAGAAACTCGGGACAAGGCTGTAAAGAAAGGGATATGGATCTGAAACAGAAAAAGATAGACAAGTACATCATAAAGAAGTTCATCCTGACCTTCTTTATCGCACTGCTTCTGATCATAGGCATCGTCATCCTCTTCGACATCAGCGAGAAGATCAACAAGTTCGTGGAGAACAAAGCTCCCCTGAAGGCCGTCATATTCGATTACTACGTGAATTTCATCCCGTATTTCATGAATATGTTCAGCCCGCTGTTCGTCTTCATCACGGTCATATTCTTCACTTCCAGGATGGCTGCCAACAGCGAAATCATCGCCATACTTTCATGCGGAGTCAGTTACAAGAGGATGCTGCGTCCGTACATGATTTCGGCGGCGCTGATTGCGATCCTATCCCTGGGCCTGAGTCTCTGGGTCATACCGAGGTCGAATGTCCAGAGGGTGCAGTTCGAGACGCGGTATGTCAAGAAGAAGAATCCGTTCTCTTCCAACAACGTCCACTACCAGATCGATCCGGGCAAGTTCGTATATGTGGAGTCGTTCAGCACATGGAACAACACCGCCTATGATTTCACCCTTGAGGATATCGAGAACAACAAGCTGGTGAAGAAGATCTCTGCCGAGACGGCTGTATGGGACAGCACCTTCGGCGGCTGGAGGCTCCAGAAGTATTTCATCAGGGAATACAGCGAAGGAGGTATGCAGGACAGGGTGCGGACCGGCGTCCAGCTGGACACCGTGCTCAACCTCACGGTTACTGATTTCTACCGAAACAAGAAGACGGTGGAAACCCTGCCTATCAGTCAGCTGAACAAACTGATCAAGACCCAGAAGATGCGCGGCGACTCGAATGTAATGTATGCCCAGATAGAGAAGCATACCAGGTATGCCCTTCCTTTCTCGGCATTCATCCTGACCATAATGGGAGTCTGCCTCTCTTCCCGCAAGCGCAGGGGAGGGATCGGTCTGAATATCGGTATCGGAATAGCCTTGAGCTTTACCTATATACTGTTCCTGAGGTTCAGCCAGATGTTCGTCTATTCCGGCGCATTGCCGCCGTTGATAGCGCTTTGGCTGCCTAACGTGATATTCGCCATAGTGGCTGCGTTCCTGTATTCGAGAGCATCGAAATAAATCCAATCCTCAATATTTATGTCAACTAATACCCTATCCCCACTCAGACGGACTGTCGCTGGAGTCCAGTTTATGTTCGTGGCTTTCGGTTCCACGGTTCTGGTACCGATCCTTGTTGGTTTCGATCCTGCAATCGCACTTCTGGCTGCAGGTCTTGGAACCCTACTCTTCCATCTTGTCGCGGGAGGCAAGGTTCCGATCTATCTCGGCAGCAGCTTCGCATTCATAGCTCCTATCATAAAGGCGACGGAGCTTTACGGTATGCCTGGAATGTTCTGCGGTCTCGCCGCGGTCGGTGTGGTTTACCTGTTGATGAGCTTGCTTGTCAAGCTGTTCGGAGTCAATCTGATAAAGAAACTGTTCCCTCCAGTGGTCATTGGCCCGGTCATCATCCTGATCGGTCTTTCGCTTGCGGGTACCGGAGTGCAGATGGCCAGCAACAACTGGGTGCTCGCCATCATCTCCCTCGCAGTCGCGATCGCTTGCTCTATCTGGGGTAAGGGTCTGGTGAAGATCATCCCTGTGTTCTTCGGTGCGATCGTAGGTTACATCGCCGCCGTCCTGTTCTATCGCAGCGGTATGGATTTCACTCCTATCGCACAGGCCAAGTGGTTCGCCCTTCCTCATATCAGCAAGATGAGCTTCTCCTGGCAGGCAATAATCTTCATGGCTCCTGTTGCCATAGCTCCTATCATCGAACACGTCGGCGACATCTACGCTATCGGCGAAATCGCAGACAAGGATTTCGTGAAGGACCCTGGCCTGCACCGTACTATGGCCGGTGACGGACTTGCCTGTATGCTCGCTGCATTCCTTGGCGGTGCTCCTGTCACTACATATTCGGAGGTTACCGGTGCCGTATCCCTGACGAAGGTCACCGATCCTGTATGTATGAGGATCGCAGCCGTGACCGCCATAATCCTGGCTCTCGTAGGCAAGGTGGGTGCAGCCATCCAGACCATCCCTACTGCCGTTCTCGGCGGTATCATGCTGCTTCTCTTCGGTTCCATCGCCTCGGTCGGTATCAATAATCTGGTCAAGGCGAAGGTCGATATGAACAAGACCCGCAACCTCATCATCGTTTCGCTCATCCTTACGATCGGTATCGGTGGTGCAGTCATATCGTTCGGCAAGTTCTCCCTCGCCGGAATCGGCCTTGCTTCACTCGTGGGAGTGATCCTCAACCTTATCATCCCAGACAAGGAGAAGAGCGATGCAGAAGCTTAAAGTCAAGATCGTCAACAAGTCCAACTGGCCGGATCCTTTCTATGCGACGGAGGCTTCGGCCGGAATGGACCTGCGCGCTGATACAGACGGACCGCTTGTCCTCCAGCCTCTGGAACGGATGCTTGTCCCTACTGGGATATTCATCGAGCTTCCGATAGGATATGAGGCGCAGATCCGCCCTCGCAGCGGTCTGGCTACGAAGAAAGGAATAACTGTAATCAACTCCCCAGGTACCGTAGATGCGGATTTCCGTGGGGAGTTGAGGATTTCCCTGGTGAACCTGTCCAACGAGCCTTTCGAACTGCTGCCGGGCGAAAGGATCGCCCAGATGGTGGTCGCGCGTCACGAAACGGTGGAATGGGAGGATGTTGAAGTCCTCTCGGATACCGACCGCGGTGCCGGAGGCTGGGGCAGTACAGGTAACAAATAGTCTTGCAAATGGAAATAAAGGATCTGTATTCGTTGTTCAGGCAGTGCGCCGGGGTGACGACGGACAGCCGCACGATAGCCGGCGGTGAAATGTTCTTCGCGCTGAAAGGGGAGAACTTCGACGGTAATGAATATGCGTTGAAAGCCCTGGAACAGGGGGCGGGGTTCGCAGTGGTGGATGCTTCTTCTGCCGTAGCCTCGATGGATCCTGTTCCTCAGGGAATCATTCCAGTCGAGGATACTCTCAAAACCCTCCAGGCCCTTGCCAACTATCACCGAGAGAATACTTTCGTAGATGGCAAACGATTGACTGTCATCGGGTTGACTGGGACCAACGGGAAGACCACCACGAAGGAACTCATCACAGCCGTGCTTTCTTCCAAGTTCAAGGTGACGGCTACCAAGGGTAACCTCAACAACGATATTGGTGTACCGCTTTCCCTCCTTTCTATAGGACCGGAGACGCAGCTCGCAGTGATAGAGATGGGTGCGAGCCATCCTGAGGACATTACAGGGCTCGTGGCCGTCTGCGATCCGGACTATGGTCTGATTACGAATGTGGGCAAGGCGCACTTGCTCGGATTCGGCAGTTTCGAAGGAGTCAAGTATGCCAAAGGCAAGCTGTACGATTGGCTCGGATCGCACGGCGGTACGGCCTTTGTCAATGCGGATGATCCGGTATTGACCGGTATGGCTTCGGAACGCGCTGGAATGGAAGTGATAAACTATGGGATCGGGTATTCGGGCTCGATCGTGCTGCCTTCCGATGCGACCCATCCTTTTGTCAGGATGGCTATCCCTCAGGAAGAAGGTTCCGAGACCCTGCTGGCACTGGAATCCCATCTTGCAGGGGCCTACAATGCCACCAACATCGCTGCCGCAATAGCAGTCGGCATGCATTTCGGTGTGTCCCTGGAAGAGGCGATCGAGGCTGTGGAGTCATATGTTCCCACAAACAATCGTTCGCAGATGGAAAGGTCTTCGCGCAACATACTTATAAAGGACCTGTACAATGCCAATCCTACCAGTATGGAGGCTGCCCTGTCCAACCTGGCTATGACTGAGGCGGAGTCAAAGGCAGCCTTGCTCGGTGAGATGCGGGAACTGGGGGAGGACTCCCTTCAGGAACATATTTCCATCCTGAGGATGGTGCGTTCCATGGGACTCGACCTGGTATGCCTGGTTGGAGAAGAGTTCCGGAAAGCCGTCGAGGCGGAACCTGACGGTGGGGAAGTGAAATGCTTCGGCACTTCGGATGAACTTGCGGCATGGCTGGCCGGCAATCCTGTATCCGGTGCTACTGTCCTTGTGAAGGGCTCCCGTGGGGTCCAGATGGAGAAGACCCTGAAGGAGTTGTAGAAGGGATCCTGTCCACGAAACGTCTGATCGCATGGCGGGCCAGCATCCCGCAGCAATAACCTATTCCCAAGCCTACGAGCGTGCCCACAAGCACGTCTCCGAAGTAATGCTTGCCGACGAATATGCGGCTGGCGGCGACCAATGCCGCCCAGGTCAGGGCGGATATGGTAAACGCCTTGTATGTGTGCCGCTTGTCGTTCCTGAATCCGATTATCAGGCATACGGCGAAGGCGAAAGCATTGGCCGCGTGGGCGGAGAAGAATCCGAAGAAGCCTCCCCGGCGCTCCAGTACCGTGAGTCCCTCGGTCAGCATCCTGTGGTCATAGCTCGGCCTCAGGCGGTCCACCGAATGCTTCACGATGTTCGAAAGCTGGTCGCACAGGGCGAAGGCGATGCCTGCCGATGCGATTACGATAAGGGCTTTCTTCCATCCCAGACGCCTGAAAAGGAAATAAGCGCACAGGACGTAGGCGGGAATCCAGACAGCCTTGTCCGACATGAACATCCAGAACTGGTCCGTGGCGGGATTGCTCAGGTTGTTGATGAACAGAGTAATGTCCTGGTCGAGTCCGTGGAGGTACTTTATGACTGCAAGGCTTCCCATAGCATGTCCTTGAGTTCCTTGAGGCCTTCACCGCTGACCGAGGATATGAAGACGTGCGGAATGCCTTTCGGAAGGGTAGGGGCCAGTTCTTTCTCTATGTCCTTGTCGATCAGGTCGCATTTGGTGACGGCCAGCACCCTGCCTTTGTCCAGGAGCTCCGGATTGTATTCCCTGAGCTCGTTCAGCAGTGTCTCGTAGCTGGCGCCGATGTCATTCTCTTCGGCAGATACCATGAAAAGCAGGACTGAATTCCTCTCGATGTGGCGCAGGAACCGTATACCGATACCTTTGCCTTCGTGTGCGCCTTCGATTATGCCCGGGATGTCGGCCATCACGAACGACTGGTCGTCGTAATACCTCACGATGCCCAGGTTCGGCTCCAGGGTAGTGAAGGCGTAGTTGGCGATCTTCGGCTTGGCTGCGGTGATCGCGGCTAGCAGGGTGGATTTGCCGGCGTTTGGGAAACCTACCAGTCCGACATCGGCGAGGACCTTCAGCTCCAGTATGAACCAGCCTTCCTGGCCTTCTTCGCCAGGCTGTGCGTACCGTGGAGTCTGGTTGGTAGCAGTCTTGAAATTATTGTTGCCCAGGCCTCCCCGTCCGCCCTTGCAGAGGATTCTCTCCTCACCGTCTTCCATCATCTCGAACAGGGTTTCGCCGGTTTCGGCATCCTTTGCCACGGTGCCTACGGGAACTTCCAGGAATATGTCTTCTCCGTTCTTTCCGGTACGGAGTCCTCCCTGCCCGTTGCCTCCGTTGTCGGCCTTGACGTGTTTGCGGTATTTGAGGTGTATCAGTGTCCAGAGCTGCTTGTTCGCCCTCAGGACAATGTGTCCGCCACGTCCTCCGTCTCCTCCGTCAGGACCGCCTTTCGGGACGTATTTGGCCCTGTGCAGGTGCATCGAGCCGGCCCCTCCGTGCCCGCTGGCACAGAATATCTTGACGTAGTCTATGAAGTTGGATTCAGCCATAATTCCAGTTACAAAGGTAAGTATTTTTATGGAGTTATGCCAAAGCACGTCATTTCTGAATCACCCGGTCCTTTATTCCAGGGAAGACTGCAGACAGGGCATCCAGGGTCTGGGCAGGGGAGAAACCCTCGCGAAGGACCAGCAGGATAGTGTCATCTCCTGCGATCGTACCCATCAAGGGTTCCGACGGATGATGGTCCAGGACATAGGCCAGTGCCGGCGCCAAACCTATCTGGGTACTGATAAGTCCTATCTGCCCGGAAAACTCGATGCTTTTGATTCCGGACGAGATGTGGTTGTTCTGTCTGGCTGTGGCAGGCAGCATATAACCCTCGCCCTTTATCTTTGTGATCTGCAGTGCTTTCAAATCTCTGGAAAGGGTAGCCTGGGTGGCGTCGATTCCCCTGAGACGTATTTGCTCGATAAGTTCACCTTGACTTTTGATCTGTTGTGCCCCGATGATTTCAATGATGGCCTTTTGCCGGGATTCTATGTTTTGCATAATTAATGAATAAATTAGTATTAATATGCAAATATATGCATAATTTTGAAAATAAATTTGCTTTTCTACGATTATCTGCGCTTTTTTGTGGCAGTTTTAGGTTAGTAGTGTATTCAATACTTATTCAAAATGAAAGGACTTAACACTTTGATTCTTGTTTTGTCTTTGGCGGTTTCCACTGTAGCTATGGCTCAGAATAATACCGTAAAGGGCACTGTGACATCATCTGAGGACGGATTGCCGATACCCGGTGTTTCCGTCATCTATGATGGAACTATCGTGGGTACGATGACGGACTCCAAGGGACAGTTCTCTCTGCCTTCAGTGACCGGCACCACCCACGTGGTTTTCTCTTGTATTGGTTTTGTGACCAAGGTGGTTCCCATTGGCCAGGTGTCGGCCGTCCAGATGGTTCCCGATCTGGAATCGTTGGATGAAGTAGTCGTTACGGCTCTGGGTATCGAGCGTCAGAAGAAATCGCTCGGATATGCTGTCCAGGATGTGAAGGCCGGAAGCCTTACGCAGGGATCCCAGTTCAACGTGGCGAACGCCCTGCAGGGAAAACTGGCCGGAGTCCAGATTACCCAGGCGGGTGGAGCTGTCGGTGCATCCCAGCGTATCCTTATCCGAGGCAATTCCTCTTTCGGAAGCAATGAGCCGCTCATCGTGATCGATGGTATCCCGATGGATAACACCGCCGTAGGAAACAATGGCGGTGACGGTGGAGGCTGGCTGGATACCGGTTCCGGTATCAACGACATCAATCCTGAGGACATAGAAAGCATTTCCGTCCTGAAAGGTGGGTCCGCAGCAATCTATGGTATGCGTGCCGGTAACGGTGTCATACTCATAACTACCAAGAAAGGAAGCAGCCTGACCAGTAAGATCAAGGTTTCCTATGATGGAAGCGTATCGATAGACAAGATATACAACCTGCCGCATTACCAGGATAAATACGGCCAGGGGTATGGCGGCCATGAATATATTTATAATCAGTACTATTCCGGGGATTTTTCTTCCTATGCTGATTTCCTTATGCACAATGAAGATGGCATGGGCTTCTGGTATGTGGATGGAATGGGCTCCGGTTGCAACGACGGAGACGATGAAAGCTGGGGACCGAGGCTCGATATCGGTCTCAAGATACCGCAGTACAACAGCCCGGTAGTCAATGGTGTGCGCCAGGCTACGGACTGGGTATCCAACCCGAACAATATCAAGGACTTCTTCGAGACTGGTTATACACAGAACCATACGGTCTCGATCAGCAGTTCTTCCGGATTCGGCTCCTACCGTGCATCCGTCGGTCTGCGTCAGCAGAAAGGAACCGTTCCCAACACGGACATCAAGCATATCAATGCCAGTCTGAGCAGCGCTTTCAACTTCGGCAAATATGTGAGTGCAGACTTGTCGCTGTACTTCAACAATACCCACAGCGACAATCTCATCCCGACGGGTTATTCTTCCGACAACCCGCTGCAGTCCATCATGGAATGGTTCGGACGTCAGGTCGACATGAAAGACCTTAAGGCGCATTACAAGGAAACCATGGAGAACGGTGAGTATTATAACTGGATCAGTTCCTTCCATGTGAATCCATATTTCAACGTGTACAACAACGTGAACGGCTACGACCGTGACCGTATCATCGCCAAGGGTTCCATATTCTTCAAGCCGACCTCCTGGCTCAAGGTTGAGACCCGTGCTGGTTATGACCTTTACCACGACCAAACCTTCCAGAAGACGGTTTACAGTACCGATATGCCGTTCGGATGGTTCGGGAAGACCCTGGAGAACCGCCACGAGCTTAACGCCGATGCCATTGCGTACTTCACCAAGCAATTCGGAGACTTTTCCCTGGATGCCCTTGCCGGTGCCAACTACAGGGATATGACATACGGTTACGATTACATGGGAGCCAATCCGTCCAACGGTCTGGCAACCCCTGGCTTGTACACGATGTCCAACGTGGTGGGAACACCTATTACCAGCATGGATAACTCCCATATCCGCTCCAACTCCATTTACGCAAATGCGACTTTGGGCTGGAAGGGACAGGTTTATATTGAAGGAAGCATACGAAAGGACTGGAGTTCCACCATCAACCAGGCCTTCACCTATCCTTCCGTGAGTGCCAGCTGGATAATCACCGAGAGTTTCCCAGCCATAAAAGGTCCTGTCGTCAATTACCTGAAGGTCCGTGCCAACCTGGCGAATATCGGTAATGCGACTTCCGCATACCGTACCGGGTATTATTACTCATCTCCGGGGTCGCCGATCGCAGGGCAGTCTCAGTTCAGCCTTTCCACCACCCTCGCCAATCCTGACTTGAAACCGGAGAACATCAATACGATGGAGTGGGGACTGGAATCGGCTTTCTGGCAGAACAGGGTGCGGTTCGACATGGCAATGTACAAGAAGAAGACCAGCAACCAGATCATGACCATCGAGGTCCCGCGTTCATCCGGTTATTCCTATGAACTGATCAATGCAGGCCAGGTGGACAACCAAGGTATCGAGCTTTCATTGGGTGTGGACGTGTTCAAGAACCCGGAGGGCTTCAGCTGGACCTCGACCTTGAACTGGTCCAAGGATAAGAGCACGGTCATGGAACTGGCCGACGGGCTGGATACATATACCCTTGGTTCGAGCTGGAGCTGTTACAACTATGCCATGGTCGGCGAGTCCTGGGGTACCCTCGTAGGTACTGGATTCGTATATGATGAGAAAGGACAGGCGATCGTAGGCGAGGACGGCCTACCGTTCTTCGAGTCCAACCAGAAGATTGGAGATGTCACACCAAAATGGCTGGCCGGATGGAATAACGAGTTCTCCTTCAAGAACTTCTCGCTTGGATTCCTGCTCGATTTCCGCAAGGGCGGTGATTTCTTCTCCGTATCCCAGTCTTTCGGAGCCAATACCGGTATCTTCGATTACACGGCGGTCGGTGACATCCGTGAGAAAGGCGGTGTTTTCGGGAAGGACTTCTGCACGGATAAGGTATTCGTAAACGAAGATGGAACGCCGAATACTACAGTGGTGGATCCGATGGATGCATTCTACCTGTTCTATGACATCAAGGAACTGGCAGTCATCGATGGCTCTTTCCTGAAACTGAGGGAAGCCCATCTGACATATACCCTCCCGAAATACATTACCAAGAAAGTGGGGTGGATCGATTCAGCCAAGTTCTCAATCGTAGGGAACAATCTTGCGATCCTCTGGCTGGCAAAGAACAATTACACTCACATCGATCCCGAGTCTTCCCTGGGCAACGGGAACAGCAGTGTCGGCTATGAATCCAATGCATGCCCTCCGACACGGAGCATCGGCGCCAAAGTCAATATTATTTTCTAAAGCATAGGAGAAACTGGATATGAAACAGATAATCAACTATATCACCCTTTCTGTACTCACTCTTTCGCTGCTGTCGTGCACGAAGTCTTTCGATGAGGTCAACACCGACCCGGACAATCCGACCCCCGAAATGGTGAAGTCTACCAATATGCTTGCCTTCTGTGAGCGCTATGCATCGGACAACCTGTTCGACGAATGGTTCGACCTGAATGAAACCAGCGGTTTCTCCGGACAGATATCCAAATGGATGTACACCCAGGAAGGTTATTATTCATTCCGTCCGAATGTGAACAACGCCAGCTGGAATGTATGCTACCGTACGGCGGCCAACCTCCAGACGATTATCGACAGGGAGGAGAAAGGTTCGAACATGTGGGCGGTTGCCACAATCTTCCAGTGCAATATATTCCAGATCATAAGTGACCGCTGGGGGGATGTCCCATACAGTGAGTCCATGAAGCTGATGGAAGGCATTGCCCAGCCTTCCTATGACAAGCAGTCGGACATATATCCGGACCTCCTCAAGAAGCTTGCATCCGCAGTCGCTGCCCTTGATGAAAACGGAGACGACCTGGGGCCCGGTGATGTTATGCTGAACGGAGATATCTCCCTCTGGAAAAAGTATGGCAATGCGTTGAGTATCAAGATCGCGGCCCGTATAGCCAATGTAGATGCTGCCGACGCCCAGGCAGTATTCTCTTCCATCTCGGCAGCCGATCTTCCGTCGGACAATGATGAGAATATATTCTTCGAAGCCTGGGGAAACGAATATGGAGAGCCTTGGGCGGATTATTACCAGGTCCGTAAGCTGGAGTATGGTATCAGCAAGCTTATGGTGGAGACTCTGACGTCCCTTGATGATCCTCGTCTTCCGGTATATGCAGAACCTACGGCGAACTACCTCAACGGGAAGAGCGATATCCCTTACGTGGGTTACCAGAACGGGTTGAAGGCAAATGCCAATACAGCCGCAAACTCTCCGATCGGAGCCCGCTTCCAGAACAAGAACGGACTTACCGGCTTCACGCCTTGGCTGCGCAGCTGCGAACCATATTTTGCCATTGCCTATGCCGCCGGCAAGGGATGGAACGTGGGGATGACGCAGAAGGCCGCATACGAGAAAGCCGTTACACTTTCCCTGGAAGAGAACGGAATCGATGAGGCTGGGATCGCAGCTTATCTCGCGGGGCCAGGAGCCTTCGACGGAACAGCGGAGCAGCTCTTTACACAGTGGTGGATATCCTTGTTCAAGAATGGACAGGAAGCCTGGTCGGTGTTCCGCATGAGCGGCTATCCGGCAGGTAATGTGATCGCTCCTTCGACCTTGTTTACGGGGCACAACACACCTCCGATGGCATATTCATATCCGGACACTGAAGCGAACCTGAACAATGCCAACTACAAATTGGCAGCCGCCTCGGAAGATGATTACTTCTGGGGAAAGCAGATGTGGTGGGATACCAGGACCGGCCTGAAATAGACCGGGAGCTACAGGCCGTGAGGAAGTCAGAGTGAAACGCAGAGCTCGGCGATGCGTTCGCGGACTTCCTCTATGGTGCCTGTACCGTCGATCTCGTAATAGACTCCGGCCTTGCGGTAATAATCGATCAGAGGTTCTGTCTTCTCGTGGTAGGTCGCAATCCTGTTGGCAATGGTCTCATCGTTGGCGTCGTCAGCCCTCCCTTCGATCGCTGCACGGTGCTTGATGCGTTCCTTGATCATCTCGTCCGGGATCATCAGGGACACTACGGCGGTCACCTTGGTCTTTGTCTTGTAGAGCATCTTGTCGAGAGCCTCGGCTTGGGCGATGGTCCTAGGGAAGCCATCGAGGAGGAAACCGTCTACACCCTTCACGGTGTTGAAGCGGTTCTCGATCATCCCTTCCACGACCTCGTCCGGGACGAGGCTGCCGGCTTCTATGAGAGCCTTGGCCTTCAAGCCTAGCTCAGTGCCCTTGGCCATCTCCCCACGGAGAAGATCGCCGGTTGAGGTGTGGCAAAGGTTGAACCTTTCTGCCATTGCAGCGGCCTGGGTGCCTTTTCCGGCGCCCGGAGGGCCGAACAGAATGAAATACTTCATATTCGTATCCAAAACGTAAATATCCTTGTAGTTCCTGCCGAGCTCGTCGTAGTCGAGGCCGAAGCCGACTATGAAGTCGTCGGGAATCTCCATCGCCACGTAATCGATCGGGATGTCTTCCTTGTAGCTCGCAGGCTTCAGGAGCATCGTGCAGACTTTCGAACTCTTCGCTCCCTTTTCCTTCAGGATCCTTTTAAGGTCGACGATTGTCCGCCCAGAGTCCACGATGTCCTCGACTATGATGACTTCCTTGCCTTCGACACTTCCGGTCATGCCCATTACCTCCCGGACATTGCCGGTGGACCTTGTCCCCGAATATGACGATAGCTTGATCGAAATGATCTCGCATTTGAAATCGAGCCTCTTCATCAACTCGGCGGTGAAAAGGATGGATCCGTTGAGCACGCAGAGGAGCACAGGAACTTCGTCACAACCGGCGTAATCCTTGTTCAGCTTTGCCGCTACTTCGTCGATGGCCTTCTCGATCTTGTCGTACTCGATGAACGGCCTGAAAGTCTTGTCGTGCAGTTTTACGTGGTTCATCATGGTGGTTGATTACAGAATAAACAAAATTAGCACTTTCCTGTAAAAAACAGAAATATTCACGCACTGTTTTTCATTCTTTGCCTTGTTTCTGCTCGCAATGCGTTATATTGCCAGGGACCAAGACAGACCATGAAATGAACTTCAGAAACCTGGCCTCATTATTACTGATCCATTGTGTGACGCTGACATGTGTCCCGCTCCCTGTTCCGGCGCAGGACGACGGCTGTCTCCGCGCGATCGTCTTCCTGAGCGGAGCTTCTTCGGAAGAAGACCTCGATGACGCCGAGACGGACAAGTATATGGATTATGTCACACATCCCCTGGAAATCAACCTGTCTGGCCGTTCGAAGCTCCTGGCAAGCGGTCTGCTCAGCCCGTTCCAGGTGGCCAGTATCGTGGATTACCGTTCGCGCTTCGGTGACATACTGTCTGTCGCGGAACTTGGGACGTTGCCGGGTTTCGGAGGAGGCAGTGCCGATGCCCTCAGGCACTTCATCTCGCTGAACTCGCGCTCCGGCCCCGGTATTCCGTTCAAGGACACGCTCGTGATCTGCCAGGATGCGGTTGCCAGGGTCGCGGTGCGGGGGAAAGAATACAATCATGGCATGAAATACAGGATTGCGGGTGAAGGACGCTTCGAGGTTTCCATGGCCGCCAGGTCATATTATGGTGACCGGAGCCTTTTTCCTCCGGCGAATTCTTCTCTCTGTGCAGTGGCATATGGACGGAATCGCCTGGGAAAGATAGTCCTGGGCGACTTCAACGCCAGGTTCGGGCAGGGACTGGTCCAGTGGAGCGGGATGAGCCTTACGGGTTTCTCTTCCTCGGCATCCTTCTGCAGGAAGGCAAACGGGATAACTCCTTCTTGGTCATATGCCGGGACCGGAAGCCATAGGGGAGAGGCGGCTGACTTCAGGTTCGGGAACTTCCTGCTGTCCCAGTTCGTATCTTTCCCCGGGCTGCGTTCCTGGACCGAGGGTTCGAAGAAAGGCATGATATCGGTGATGCCTGGGGCCAACCTGACCTGGTTCGGCCGGAACGGCCAGGCAGGAGTGACTTGGTACTATCTGTCAGGACCGCTTGACGGGCCGCTTTACCCGGCCGGAGGAAAACTGTCGGCCGACTTCCGTTACAACCGGAAGGGAGTGGATTGTTTCGGTGAATATGCATATGATTTCATTGGAGGATGCAGCGCCTGGATAGGTGGGACTTCGATTCCTGTCGGTGGAGAAGCGAGGTTCAATGCAGTATTCAGGGACTATCCTTCCGCTTATGCCCCGGGATACTCCGGCGGGGTGCGTGCCTGGTCCGGCAGTGCAGGCGAGAGGGGACTGGCGTTGGGGCTGGAGAGATATTCGGCGTGTCTTACCGTCGATATCGCATCGCGCTGCGGCAAGGATAGGCAGCGGCAATGCAAGGTCCTTATGATGCTGCCCGTACAGTTGTCGGACAATTACATCCTGACCATCCGCATGAACGAGCGGTACCGGCCGGATGAGCCTTTCCTTAAATACAGGACAGGTGCCCGTCTGGACCTGGATTGGTCCGGTTCCGGACTGTCCGCCCGATATGGGCGATCCGACCTCCCTGCATGGAAGGCGAGGCTGCGCGCTGAAGGAATCCTTTGCAGGTCCTTTGCGTGGCTTTCATACCTCGAGTGCGGGAGGATGACGGACTCTTTCTCCGCATATCTCAGGGGGACTCTGTTCTTCATCGACAACTGGGACGACCGGATATATTCCTACGAGAGGGACGCTCCCGGAAACTTCACCGTTCCGGCATATTATGGCAGGGGATGGAGCATAGGGGCCTATGCAGGGGCCAAGTTCCCGTTCGGCAGGAAAAAGTACAAGGCCCTGAAGTTATACTTCAGAGCCTCGACCGTAAGTTATCCTTTCATGAAGGAAACCAAGCCTGGCAAGACCGAGGTCAAGTTCCAGGCTATGGTGTCCCTGTGATGCTAGCGTGGAATCCTGAGTTTCTGTCCGGCACGGATCTTCGAGCCGATTCCGTTTGCTTTCTGGATCTTGCTGACAGTGGTACCGTACCGGCTGGCGATCTTGGACAAGGTGTCACCGCTGCGTACGGTGTAGGTTACGTAGTTGGACGAGGAGCCGCTCGATGACTTTGACGAAGTGGAACTGTAACCGGAGGATCCTTTCTTGTAGATATAAAGCCTCTGGCCGGCCTTTATGGTATTGCTTCTCAGGTGGTTCCAGCTCTTTAGCTGTGCCACGGTCACTCCATGCCGGGATGCTATCTTGCCAAGTGAGTCACCGCTTCTGACCTTGTACGATATCCTGGTCCCACCGCTGTTCCCGCCTGAGGATGACCTGACCGGCTTGGATACGGAGCTTCCTCCATCGCTGCTCTCAGCCTTGACGAGTGTCTGTGGATTCAGCAGTTCGGCAGCCTTGTAGGTATATATGGAATCCTCGTTCTCGATGAATGCGCTAGAGTAATTGAACGGCAGGCGGAGGATGTAAGTCTTGTTGTTGCCCGGGATAATATCCTTGATGTACTGCGGGTTGAGGTTCTTCAATTCCGACATGGGAATACCAACCATGTCCGCGACCTGCTGGAGATGGAGGTTCCGGTGTATTTCAAAGGTATCCACCTGTGCCGGCATCTGGACTCCGCTGGCCTGCAGTCCGTATTCCTTGCTGTACTTTATGGCGTACATGGCTCCGACGAAGGCAGGGACATAACCCCTGGTCTCGCGTGGAAGATAGTCATATACCGCCCAGAAATCCCTGCTTCCGCTCCTGCGGATAGCCTTGTTCACATTTCCGGGACCGCAGTTGTAGGATGAGATCGCCAGGTTCCAGTCTCCGAACAACCTGTAGGAATCCTGCAGGTACCGTGCTGCCGCATCCGAGGATTTGAACGGATCCAGACGCTCGTCCACATATGAATTGATTTCGAGTCCGTAACTCTTGGCCGTCTGCATCATGAACTGCCACATTCCCTTGGCACCGGCGCGGGAGACTGCGGTAGGATTGAGTGCGGATTCGATGATGGCGACGTATTTCAGTTCATCCGGAAGCTTGTACTTGTTGAAAGTCTCTTCGAAGATCGGCATGTAGTACTGGCAGAGGCCGAGGATATGCCCCATCTTGGTCGGCATCTTCTCGGAATAGAGGATCATGAAGTTCCTCACTTTCTCGTTGTAAGGCAGGGTGATGAAGGAATTCATGTTCTCGAGCCTTTCCTTCATCACGGCATCGGAGACGTTGGAAGAGAACCTTACCGAGTCCATGTCGTAGCCTTCACCCTCCCTGTTGCCGCTTACCTGGCGGTGCATGTACCAGATGTTCAGGAGGCTGTCCGTGGTCTCAGCATTGTAGTCCTCAGGATTGAGACCAGCTGCGCTCTTGTCTTCGTTCTCCTCGTATATCCCTATCATCTCCTTGGCGAGGCTGTCCTTCACAAGTTTCTCCTTGCGAAGCTTTTCCATCGCTTTCTTCAGGGAATCCACCTCGTTCCTCAGTTCCTGGTTCTCTTTCTTGAGCTTCTGCCTCGTGCCCTGTGCGTGCATGCTGGCGGGAGCAACGAGCATCGCTGCGGTCAAGAATATGATTGTCAGTCTTTTCCTATACATCCTTTTCGTAGTTTAGTGTTAAAAGGTCACTCCGACCTTGATGCCTATGGCATTGTCGCCGAAAGCTCCCTGTCCGAACGAGAACCGCGGGGCGGATGTCCCGCAGGCATATTCACCGTATGGAGAAATCACTGCAGGGGTAACTTTCAGGGACAAGTCGTCACTGACCTCGAAATCTTGCATGTATGCGAATACATTGGCGTCGATCACCTGGAGGAGGTAACTTCCGATGATGCATACCATCGAGTAGTCGCGGTAGCGGCGGAATACGTTCCTGAAATAGAGGGCCCTCTCGGCTGTGTAGTAACCGCTGTAGGTACTGCCCTCCGCAGTGATCTCGTTATGTATCCTCTTGAATCTCTTGTAGTTCTTGCGGTTGACGCTGTAGTAATGGTACGACCCCGCCATGAGTCCCCAGTAAAGGGGAATCTTCCAGGCCTCATGGTTGTAGATCTGACCGAGTCCGGGAAGCAGTATGGAGTAGATCGTGGCTTTTCCAGCCTGGTTCTTGACGTCCTTCTTGTAATTGACTATACCGTCCATCAAGGTGGCCCAATAGACGAGTCCGGCACTTGCGAACATATATGTCGCCATGTCCTTGGAGTGCTTGTCCACGGTCACGGTGGTCTCCGGATCCAGCTCGTAAGCGGCGTCGTAGGCCTCCTTGGACTTGTCGTACAAGCCTTTGTAATGGAATCCCATCCCCAGGCCTGCACCGATTCCGGCGTAAACGACAGGGAGTTTCCAGTACTGTCTGTTGTAGAACTGTTCGGAGCCTATGAATACGGTGGAACCTGCGAACAAGGAACCGATCCTCAAGGTACTGTCGTGATGGGCGACTCCGTGGAAGAACTCCTTGAACGACCACATCCGGTCGACGGAATCCTTCGTAGCCAGGGAGTCGGCACCGTCATAATAGCTCTGGTTGAAGGCATCTTCCTTGAACTGCGCTTCTGCAGCCAGGGAAAAGACAGTCAAGCAGGCGGCCGTGACAAGTATCTTGAATATCAGTCTGTGCATCCGAACTAGATATTGGATTCCTCGAGAGCCTTGAGGAACCGGCTGACTTCCTCGTCGGAGTTGAACCTGATGGTCATGGTCCCTTTTCCGGAGGAAGTACGTTTCAAACTGATACTGTTATCAAAAAACTTGCCGATACGTTCCAGGATGCGGTAATAATCTTCAGGAAGGTCTTGCCTCTGCACCGTGAGCGACTTCGTATTCTCCGTGCCGGACAACCTGCGGATCCTGTCCTCCAGTTGACGCACCGAGAGCCCTTCCTTTATGGTAAGGTCGCACAGAAGTTCCTGGATATGAGGGTCTTCCACGCTCAGAAGAACCTTTGCGTGACCGGTGGAGAGCAGACCTGTCTTAAGGTCATGCTGCACCTTTGTCGGAAGCTTCAGAAGTCTAAGGGAATTGGCTATGGAGGCGCGTTTCTTGCCGACCCTCTGAGCCATCCTTTCCTGCGTCAGGTTGCATTCGTCCATGAGACGCTGGTAGCTCATGGCTACCTCGATCGGATCCAGGTCCTGTCTCTGGATGTTCTCCACGATCGCCATCTCCAGCATTCCCTGGTCGTCCGCGGTGCGGATATAGGCAGGGATCGTGTCCATGCCGGCCAGCTTGCAGGCGCGGAACCTTCTCTCTCCGCTGATGATCTGGTACCTGCCGTCAGACTGCTTCCTGACCGAGATAGGTTGGATAAGTCCGAAAGTCCGGACAGACTCGGCAAGTTCCTCGAGGGAATCGTTGTCGAAGGCCATCCTCGGCTGGTATGGGTTCGGGTCAATCAGGTTGGCCGGGATGCGGAGCACGTCTCCGTAATCCTGTACCGGCCTGGCACCTGCGATTTCCTTGTTGATGTAGCCTACCGGCTTCCTCTCGGGTTCCTTGACCTGGATATCCCCAAGAATGGCGCTCAGGCCTTTCCCGAGCCTGCTTTCCTGTTTGTTGTTATTCATTGCTTCTCGTTCTTTTCAAGCACTTCCTTCGCCAGGTTCATATAGTTGGACGTGCCGTTGCTCAAGACATCGTACAGTATGATAGGCTTGCCGTGGGAAGGAGCTTCGCTGAGGCGTATGCTACGCTGGATAATGGTATTGAATACCATGTCCTTGAAATGTTCCCTGAGTTCGTTGACGACCTGCGCGTGGACCTTGGTCCTTCCGTCGAACATGGTGACTACGAATCCTTCGATCGTAAGTTCCGTATTGACCTGGTTCTGCACGAGCCTGATGGTCTGCAGCAGCTTCCCGAGGCCTTCGAGGGCGAAGAACTCAGGCTGGACCGGGATCATGACCGAGTCAGCCGCAGCCAGGGAGTTGATCGTGATGAGACCGAGGGAAGGGGAGCAGTCGATGATGATGAAATCGTAGTCGTCCCGGATAGGGGCGAGCCTCTGCTTGAGGATCGATTCGCGGTCCGGAGTCTCGATCATTTCGATTTCTGCGCCTACGAGGTTGATGTGGGACGGGATCATCTGGAGATCGTGGAGTTCCGTCTGGATCAAGGCGTCCCGTATGTCGATCGTGCCGATCATCACCTCATAGAGCGTCCGCTTCTGGTCATTGTCCGGAGAGAAGTTCAACCCTGAGGTGGTGTTAGCCTGAGGGTCGGCGTCGATGATGAGGACTTTCTTCTCGAGTACGGCCAGCGATGCTGCGAGGTTGATGGCGGTGGTGGTTTTTCCCACTCCGCCTTTCTGATTGGCTATTGCTATGACTTTTCCCATATTCCAGTAATATTCAAATTACAAATATAGTCAAAAAAACGCACCTTGTCAAACCGGGTCCACGTCCAGCGTGATGTGTCCGGTGTATTTCCTTTCCTTTCCGAAGGAGTCGGCGACCTTCGCGAGGGTGGCCTTGTTCTCCGACAGCGAGCGGTCCTTGGGGAGGAGGATGCGGAATGCCCTGATGTATTGGTTGGAAATCCTGTCGACCGCCGGCTTGTAAGGACCTATGATGCTCACGCCGGGGTTGAGAGGTGTATTCCCGAGGACTGCCGCAAGGTCTCCGCTCATCTTCTCAAGCCTTGTCAGGTTGTAGTCCTTGACCGTAATCCCGACCACCCTTGAAAATGGCGGATAGCCGAAAAGCTTTCTCTCGGCGAGGAAACCGGCCAGCGTCGACTTTTCGTTCAAGTCCCCCTCAAGGCTTTTGTAAACAGGATGTTCCGGCTGGGAAGTCTGTATGACGAAGAGGCCTTTCCGTCCTCTCCTGCCACACCTTCCGCGGAATTGCTCCAGCATCTGAAGGCTCCTCTCGTCGGCCCGGTAGTCCTGCTGGCTCAGGATCGAATCGGCCTGAAGGACGGCCACGAGGGTCAGCCCGCTGAAGTCGAAGCCTTTGGTTACCATCCTGGTGCCGACCAGGATGTCGGTATCGCCGGACGAGAAGTTCCGGATGATGTCAGTCCCATTCCTGCGGCTCTGGGCTGAATCACTGTCGAGCCGGGCTATCCTTGCTCCCGGGAAGAGTTCCTTCGCTTCTTCCTCGATCCTCTGGGTACCGGCCCCGAGCGGACTCAGCTTGCCTCCGCATTTCGGACAAGTCCCGGTGAAGTCCATGACCTTCCCGCAATAGTGGCAGACAAGTTTACCGGAGCCGTCGGTCTTCAGATGCAGGCTGAGGCTCACGTTGCAACGCTTGCATTTCGGTATGTAACCGCATTCCTCGCACTGGACGACGGGGGAGTATGCCCTTCTTTCCCGCAGTATCATGACCTGTTCCTTCCGGTCGAGGCACTCCCGTATGTGATCGATCAGCTTCAATGAGAAACTTCCCCTCATCCCGTTCTTGCGCCGCTCCGCGATCGTGTCTATGATCTCCACCTCGGCGTCTCCAGCCTCATAGTACCTGGCCGTGAGATTGACGAGCGAATACCTGCCGACGGAGCAGTTGTACAGGGATTCAAGGGAAGGTGTGGCCGAACCGAGCACCACTGACGCCCCGTGGAGCTTCGCCAGCATTATCGCGGTTTCGCGTCCGTTGTACCTTGGCGCGGGATTGTCCTGCTTGTATGAAGGATCGTGTTCTTCATCGATGATGACCAGTCCGATGTCCCTGTGGGGGAGGAAAACCGAACTCCGGGTCCCGAGGACCATGTAGCTGCCGCTACGGATGAAAGCTGCCGCTTCCCGGCGCCGTACCATGCTTTCTCCGGAATGGAATACCTGGAGTTCACATGGGAACAGTTCCCTGATCCTGTCTTCCAACTGCCGGCTGAGGGCTATCTCAGGGACAAGGAACAGTACGTTCCGTCCTTCATCCAGAGTCTCCCGGGCCAGCTTCAGGTATATCTCGGTCTTGCCGGAACCGGTGACACCGCGGAGCAGTGCCGGCTTCTCTGACTTGAAAGCTTCCTTTATCTCCGAATATGCAATGCTTTGTGGCTGAGTAAGTTCAATCTCGGGTGCCGACGACCGTGGACGCTCTCCGGCATCCCTGGCTATTTCGGCAAGTATGGCATCCCTTTCCCTGGTGTACCTTTCCTTAGTCTCAGGCTTCCTTGCCCTTTCGATCATCCTTTCCTTTTCCTCCAGGCGTTTGCGGAGCCTTTCTCCGATCCTGGCCTTGACCTCCTCTTCGGCTGTCTTGCCGGCCGGATAAGCCGCCTTATAAACCTCTCCTACAGAGCATAGGTAATACCGTGCAACCTGACGCCAGAGATCGAGTTCCGTCTTCGACACGCGATTCAGGCCGAGGTCCTTCTGCAGGACGGGCTTGATCCTGTCTATGCCGATACGGACTGCTTCACCGCCTGCATCAGGGTTCGAAACCACGGCGACATATTCCTTTCCGGAGAAATCCACCCTTATCCTGTCTCCTTCTCCGAGTGGCTCGGCACCGTCGCCCAGATCGTAACAATAAAACGGCTCCCACTCCAGTTGGAGGGGCAGTATTACCTGTATGAAACGTCTTTCCGACATATCAGGCGAATTTAGCCATTTTCCGGCTGGCGTGAAAGAGAAATGCAATTTCTCAAGAAAAAATTTGTAGCGAAAGGATTTTTGCGTATATTTGCAGTCCCGAAATATGGTGTCGTAGCTCAGATGGTAGAGCAATGGACTGAAAATCCATGTGTCGGCAGTTCGATTCTTCCCGACACCACGTAAGCCCGCTGATTTTCAGCGGGCTTTTCGTTTCCATCCCGCTTTCCGTCCCACTTTTCCGGTGACCTTTGCCTTTCATTTCGGAACGGTATTTGAAGCAATCCATGCAGCAACAAATCAAACGTGTTATGAAAAAGTTGTTATTCATGGCAGCTATCGCTTGCCTGGCTATGTTCTCTTCCTGTGAGAAACAAGGTGTCGAACACACCGGTGACCTGACCGGAGACCTGTATGGCATATGGGCCTTGGATTCCAAAACTACCGTTACCAAGAACTCAGAAGGCAAGGAAGTCAGGGACGAAGTGGATTATTCCAGTTTCAATTTCTTCCTTGTACTGAGCGAACCTCGCCTGGCCTTGGCCAAGAAGGGCAGTCTCACCCAGCTGGACCTCGATGACGTGGATGTCGATGGTACCCAGTTCTCTTTCAACAAGGACAAGAAACAGATCAGTTTCGACGATACTCTCTGGCTTTCGGAAGGCTTGTTCTATCACATGCGCCTGTACGGGGTTTACGATGTCCTCGAACTGACCGATAAGAAACTGGTCATCCAGCAAGAGGCTCTGGGGGTCAAGACTATCTTCTCCTATCACAGGTACAGATAGGATCCGTCTGAGAAATACATAAGAGGCTGATTGATTCATTTAGTCAGCCTCTTTCATTTTTTTGTGATATATTTGTATCCGTTGCGACTGATTTGATGAAAGGGCAGAAAGACATCCTCCTTGACAGGCTCCGCGGCGGTGAGCCGGTGAGCAGGTCCCAGCAGATGAAACTTACTCTGCTGCTGAGCCTTCCTGCGATCCTGGCTCAGTCGGCTTCCGTGCTGATGCAGTACATCGACGCGGGAATGGTGGGGCGCCTGGGTGCGAATCCTTCTGCTTCCATCGGTCTTATTATCACCAGTACCTGGATCATGAGCGGTTTTACGGCCGGTGCATGCAGCGGGTTCTCCGTCCAGGTCGCGCATCTATGCGGAGCCAGCGATTTCAAGAATGCCAGGGTCGTCCTCAGGCAGGGGCTGTCCGCTGTCCTTTTCCTGGGCATTTTCCTTGCCGTGGTAGGAATAGGCATCAGCGGTGCCCTCCCCAGATGGCTGGGCGGCAGCCCGGAGATAGTAGAGGATGCGTCCAGGTATTTCCGGATTTATTCGGCGTTCATTCCGATCGGCGCCGTAGGATGGGCTGCGAGCGCCTGCCTGCAGGCCAGCGGCAACATGAAGGTGCCGAGCATTATGTACATCGGCATGTGCGTGCTGGACGTGGTCTTCAACTGGATATTCATATATGGATTCGACATGGGAGTTGCCGGGGCTGCCCTTGGTACCGGCATGTCGGAACTGGTTACCACGGTATTCGCGGTATGGTATGTGGCTACGCGCTCCAGGGAGTTGAAGCTGGTCGGTGAGAGGGGATCCTTCAAACCCCAGCTCCGTGTGATTGACAAGGCGTGGGGGATTACCGGCCCGATGTGGCTTCAGAACATAATCCTGCGTGGTGCTTATGTGATGAGTACGGCGATAGTCGCACCATTGGGCCCGATAGCCATCGCTGCGAATGCCTTCGCAATAACGGCAGAGAGTTTCTGTTATATGCCCGGTTACGGCATCGAAGAGTCTGCCACCACCCTTGTCGGGCAGAGCCTCGGAGCGAACCGCAGGGATTACGCCAAGAGTTTCGCTGTGATCACCATGCTGATGGCGTCTGCGATCATGACAGTGCTCAGCGTGCTCATGTTCATATTCGCGTCCGACCTGATGGGCCTCCTGAGCACCGATCCGCAGGTTGTCGCCCTGGGAGCCAAGGTCCTGAGAATCGAAGCCTTCGCCGAGACGATGTATGCATTCTCCATCGTTGGGTACGGAGCCTGTGTCGGGGCCGGAGATACTTTGGTGCCGAGTGCGATGAACCTTTGCAGCATGTGGTTCGTACGTATCGGCCTGGCATTGATCCTGACTCCGAAGATGGGTCTTACCGGTTACTGGATCGCGATGTGCATCGAATTGAACCTGAGGGGCTTGCTGTTCATCTGGAGGCTTCGCGGGGAAAGGTGGATGAAAGACCGTTCGCTCAGCAAGGCGGCGGCGTGAAATGATTGAAACACAGTGGATATGGAAAAGATAACGAATCAAGAGTTCGGCGGCGAGAGGCCGCTCTATTGCAGGCACGACCTCTATCTCGAGAACGTGAAGATACATGCGGGGGAGTCCGCATTGAAGGAAACCTCCGGCATCACATGCGTGAACTGCCAGTTCGAGGGAAAGTATCCTTTGTGGGAGTGTGACGGTTTCGTGGTAAGGAACAGCATCCTTACCGTCGGAGCTCGTTCCGGGATATGGTATTCACGGAACGGAGAGATCTACGATACGATAATAGATGCGCCCAAGACTTTCCGCCGGATGGACGGGATAAAGCTCCGGAACGTATGGATTCCGGGCGGGACTGAAACCTTCTGGGATTGCAGCAGGATCGATATCGAGGATTGTACCATCGAGAGGGCGGACTATATATTCATGCACTGTGACGGCATCAGGCTCAGGAACGTGAAGCTCAGCGGCAACTACGGCTTCCAATATGCCAGGAACGTGGAGATCCGCGACTCCGTCCTGAATTCGAAGGATTCCTTCTGGGAGGCCGAGAACGTCGAGATTTACGATTCGGTCATAAACGGAGAATACCTTGCCTGGTATTCCAGGAACGTCCGGCTCGTGCGCTGCCACATCACAGAAACCCAGCCGCTGTGCTACTGCGACAACCTTGTCCTTGAGGACTGCACTTTCGGGGCGGACTCGGACCTTGCCTTCGAGTATTCGACAGTGGAGGCGACGGTCAAGGGACACGTCGCCTCCATCAAGAATCCGCGGAGCGGTCATATCCATTGCGGCAGCATCGGCGAGATCATCCTGGACGGCAACATCAAGGCGCCGGGGGATTGCGTGATCACTGCCGGCGAATGACCTATTCCTTCACGCAACGTATAGCCATTCCACACTGGCGGTTGTTTTCTGCTGTACTATTTGCCTCTACAGCGTCAAATTCGAGGGAGTAGGCGCCTTCGGTAGTTGCCATCGAGGTCCAATAGTATCCCATTGTACCCCTTTCAGTAGCCGGAGCATCAGCACTATCGCCAGCTCTCTTTCCGGAAGCAGGGAGCGTTACGGTAGCCGAACCGCTCGTGAAGACTAAAGCCTTTTCCGATGAATTCCAACTCTTAGTAGCGGAGAGTATCAGCATGTTGAAATCTATAGGTCTTGGGACCTTCCATCCAGCTGGACAAGGATCATATTCAGTCTTCTGGCCGCTCGATGCCCTCCAGATATAGCTTGAAGGTTCAGCATTCCAGTCGTATGGAGCCTCTCCGGTCCTGTAGAATGTATTATAAAGGGCGGCTTCAGGTGTTACCGTGCCTGAAACTATATCGGGAACGGTTGCATCCTGGTATCTAGTGTCTGCATAGCCCTGGCCATCAAACCTTCCCCATTGGAACAACAGGCCATACGGGAAATGATCCGGATAGTAGCCGAGATTGACCGGAGCCCAGGTCCTGCCACCGATTTCGACGCCATAACCAAAGAAGTTGCCGTAGTCGAAGTATGGATGCTTTTCCTGGTCTATCTTGAGCCATAGCCACTTGGTTTTCCCGTCGGAAGATATTAGGGTCATCGAGTCGGCAGAAAGCTCTTCGATTGAGAATGTGGTGCTTGAAACGCTGCCTGTTATGGTAAGGCTGTTGTCGTCCTGGGTCCAGTTTCCGGTTCCTCCGAATCCGAGGTTGCTCACGAAAGTGCCTCCGGAATTAAGGAGGAGATAGCTGAATTCGGCGCCATCGGAAGCCGATTCCACGAGTTCAGGATCACCCCATTCGCCAGTGGCGGTATCAAGGTGGATGTACCTGTAGAGGACCCAGCGGCCGGGCACTGTCGGCTCTTCTTCAGGGGTCGGAGGCGTGGTTTCCTTCACTACTGTCAGATAGTCGGAAGTCATATCGTTACCGTCCGAATCCTTGATATACAGGGCGACGGCGAAAGCTTCCGCAGTACTTTCCTGCGGTTGGAACTGCGCCGTTACGGTAAGTACTCCGCTATTGTCCGCACTCATGCTTACTATTTCCATAGAGGCGCTGGCAGCCCTGGTGCTTATTTCCCTGGTGATGAACTTGATTGTGGCAAGTGTGTCGCTGCGAGCAGCCACTATGGACTTCGCCATGGCTGCAGGACGCACTTCGAACCGAATAGTCGAGCGTTTGTACGTGCTGCCGCTGCTCTCGAGGACAAGCAGCCTGTCGGCGTAGTCCGGAATATACATTATGCTCTGGATGCGGGATACAAGCTTGTCGACTTTCCCGCTCAGGATCAGGTATTTGTTCTCCAGGGCGGTAACTCTCTTATCGAGGGCGGAGATCTGGTCTGTGAGTGTCCTGGTAGATTCTTCGATCGCGGTCATGAGTGCAGCGGTGGTGCCTTCGAGTCCCGCAACCTTCGCCGACAGTGTGTCCACGACTGTATTGAGTGAATCTACGGCTGGCTTCAGCTGAGTCCTGATCTCGTCCAGCTGGGATTTGAATTCCGCGACTTCGTCGCTGCTCACGATGGTGGACAGGGCCCTGTTGACCACTGCCATCGAGGAGTCATAGACTGCCTTGAACTTGGCGAATTCTGCTTCATCAAGTTTGCTGGTCATGGCTTCCCTGAGTTCCTGGATGTCATTGGTATGCTTCAGCTTCAGGTCAAGAATTGCGGAGTCCAGCTCGGATTTGAACGCATTGAACACGGAGGTATCCAACTTCTGGTCGAACTTCGCGACAGAAGCCTGAAGGGATGCGAGCGCACTGTTCGTTTCGCTTTGGAAAGATGAGAGGGTTCCATCCAGGGTAGATACGGTTCCGCTCAAGGTAGAGAGGGTTCCGTTCAAGGTAGAGAGCGAACCCCTGACTCCGTCTAGCGCCGACTTGATGGAATCCACATCTTCCCCCTGCTTGGTCTCGAGGTTGCTTACCGCGGTCCTGACGCTGTCTATCGCATCTTCGACCGATTCCTTGAATTGTGCGAACACATCAGGACTGAGGCTTTCGATCCCGGCAAGGCTGTCAACCTTTGCCTCAAGTTTCCCGAGAGTAGTGTTTATCTCGGACTTGAATCCTTCGAAGGCGGCTTTGGTCAGCATCTCCTGGATGGATCCGGAAAGACTGCTTACAGCCTGTTCGATAGCAGTCTGCATCGCAGCCTGGTCATTGCCATACTGCTCGAGGAAAGCCTTGTATGTCAGTGTATCCAGTTTGGTTGCCAGGGCTTGGTTGATGGTGCTGGTAAGGTTGGTGAGCTGGCTGTTGTATTCCTGCTTGAATGTCTCGAAATCGGAAGCCGACAGCATCGTCGCGATCAGGGATTCCAGCCTGCTGATATCATTGGCATAGGTTTGGGTCGCTTCTGCCACGGCCTTGTCCAGGTCAGCCTTTGTAACGCAGTTCTGGATGCGCGCCAGGAGGTCGGTCATATCCTGGGAGTGAAGATTCCTAAGGGACTGAAGTTCAGCCTGGCTTACCCTCTCCGTAATCATGGTCAAAAGCCTGCTGATCGCGGTGTCGTTGGTCTTCTTGTAAGTCTCGAATTCTTCCTTGGTGAGCAGCTTTTCAATTTGCAGCTGGATCGAGGAAATGTTCGACTTGATCGTGCTGAGCTCGGCGCTGGTGCTCGAATTGAACTGGGTGAGGTTCGTGATGTTGTCCTGGATCCCGTTGATCAATGTATTCATCGAGGCGAGTTGTGCCTTCATCGAAGCGACGTCGGATGTTGTCAACGCATCGAGCCGGTTGTTGATGTCTTCGATGTCCTCGCCGTAGTTGGTGCAGGATGCGGCAAGGAACGCTCCTGCCATCAGTGAGAGCATGGTGCCCGTAATTCTACTAAATTTCATAATATCGCAGTTTAGTAATATTCGCTTATCTCACAAATATAATATTTTTTCCTAGAAACCGGTTCTTTTATTCTTTGCTTGCTATGGACACCGCGACCCGGTATCCTGTGGACCAGGCTGCCTGGAGATTGAATCCTCCCGTGATGGCATCGACATCGATGACTTCTCCCGCGAAGAAAAGCCCCGGATGCTTCCTGCATTCGAGTGTATCCAAGTCCAGGTTCGACAAGGCAACCCCTCCGCAGGTCACGAATTCTTCCTTGAAGCGGCTTTTGCCGCATATCCTGTACTGGTCGCTTACCAAAGCTGCGGAAAGCCGGTTGAAACCCTTTCCGCCCAGTTCAGCCCATTTCGCATCTTCACGTACTCCGCATTTGCCGACCAGGTATTCCCAAAGCCGGGAAGGGATATCTTCCGGATGGGCGTTGGCTACCATCTTCCCGGAGTTGGCGGATGCGATGCTTTCCAGCAGTGACCTGGCTTCCTGTTCTGGGGAATCCAGCCAGTTGACCACAAGTGTCGCTTCGTATGAGTGCTCGGCCAGATGCCTTGCTGCATAGGATGAGAGTTTGAGGATGGCGGGTCCGCTCATGCCCCAGTGTGTGACCAGAAGGGGACCGCCTGCCTTGAAACGGGTACCGGCCAGGGAGTCTCCGGCTTTCTCGACCACCG
>JAEEGJ010004012.1_pt1 | contig 52005 bp, 40 predicted proteins | sample 8958761 | NCBI WGS metagenome assembly JAEEGJ01 (sample SAMN16246546, study PRJNA631951) | gut metagenome | biome: gut microbiome; feature: rumen; material: RS-attached | host: Bos | place: Iran: Karaj | collected 2018-10
CCCATCCACCAGCAGGCCGCCAGCGGGAAACACATCATAATCAGATAGGTGAGCGATTGCGGAACGGCCTGCCAGGCAAACGTCAACATACCTCCCACCAGGCTTCCGACAAAAACCAGGGCTACCAGCAGCCACGAAGCGCCCACCCCGGGTTTGCAATATTTGAATTGTTGAATCATCCGTCAAAAATATACATTTATCGGGAATCTTCCTAAAGGTATCGGGCTTTTTGTTTTTTTGGTATATTTGTAAAATCATCAACAGGGAGCTTATGCATTGTCGATACCTTTCAGTCCTGATCATGTCGCTGGCGACATTTCTCCTTTCCATTTTTGCCGGGTGCCAGACAGTTTCCACGCTCAATGAGATAGATACCTACATCCAAGAGCGTCCTGACAGTGCATTGGCCGCAATCCGTGCGATTGACACAACGACGTTGGCCACCCGAAGTCTTCGTGCTCACTACGCGCTGCTCTATGCAATGGCGCTCGACAAGAATTGGATTGATACGACCGATATCAATGTAGTGATGCCCGCGGTAGATTATTACGCAAAGCACGGGAATGCTGACCAGAGGATGAAATCCTACTATTATTTGGGCAGAATCCAGCAGAATGGCCGCGATCTGAATGCTGCCATTATTTCTTTTACCCAGGCGGAAGCTGCTTCCGACGGTTCGCAGGACGATGGCTTTAAAGGTCTGTTGTCTATGGTGATTGCGGAAATCTACAAAAGTGCACATTATTCGGACAAGGAGCGAGCGTATCTTGAGAAGGGCATGAACTTGTTTCAGAAGGCAGGAGATACCACTCGTTATAATTTGTCGTTCGGCCGTCTTGCAATGAATTATCAGGGGGATAAGAATTGGAAAATGGCGGATTCCCTATACAGCAAGGGAATCGTACTCGCTGAGCAGGATACGGCCGCCATGAGAATGTTCCTGTCTCATTATGCGGCGATGAAGGTTGTTCAGCCCGAACCGGATCCTCAAGGTGCAATCACCCTTCTCAAGCGATTGTATTCGGAATACAAGACAAATCTTCCACTTAAGGAGTATGGGATCTACGCCTATGCCTCAGCTCTTGTCGGTGATGACAAGACCTGCGATTCAATACTAGAGATGTTGAGTCGGCAACCGGATGCCCGCCGTAAAGATACAAGGTATGCCGAGTATTTGATTACCAAATACCGGAAGGATTATTCGCTGGCGATCGATTTGTTGACAGATATTTACAGTGAGCAGGATAAATACGTGACCCAGATGCTCAACAACTCGATCACTACGAATCTTCAAGACTATTATCAGGCCCAGGCCATTGAATCAAGGCGTCAAACGCAGGTTCAGCGATTGTCCTTCGCGGTTGTCCTTCTGGGATTGTCTCTGCTCTTTGGCGCCATTCTCTTCCTGTCTTTCCGGAAAAGAGAAAAAGACCGCATTGCGGCAGACAACCTGATCAGGATTGCAGAAGAGACAAATGCCATGATGGCGCAGTCCAAGTCTGAGGTGGATGCCCAGGTTTCTTCTTTGCAACAGGCTTATATTCAGCTGTTCAAAAGTCAGTTTGATACGGTCAATTCACTGTGTAAGACCTATTTGAAGTTTCAGGAGAGATCGGAAGATGTTAGAAAAGCCGCTGTATATGGAAAAGTCAAGGACATTCTTTCTTTTATTGGAAAGGATAAAAAGCAGCAAGCTGTTTTTGAAGAGCAGATCAATAGGGATTTTAATAATATCGTTGCTCGTTTAAAAACCGATTTAGGGAATGTGAGTGATGAAGACGCGCGCTTTATCTGTTATACGATTGCCGGATTCGATTCCAATATCATTGCGACGCTTCTCAACTTGTCGCTGTCAAATGTGTACACCAAACGCTCGCGCCTGAAAGAACGCATTCGTCAACTTGACACACCTTATAAAGCCGAGTATTTGCGAGTGATATAGGTGAATTCGTCCTTTTTGAGACAGGTTGTAAGAATAACTTTTCTCCTGTCGGAAGTGTCTTTTTGTAATGCGCACATTATCAGGGGGCTAAGATCTTTCTTTTTTTTGAATATGTAAGGTCGGATTTGGGGGCTTGCGTAATTCGCTTTGAAACTTCTCATATTTTTGCAGTAAACCAAAACACAAATAATATGAGAAAAATCATCGCACTATTCACCACGCTTCTATTGGCCGTTTCTTCTAGTTTCGCCAATTGGGTAAAAACGAATGATGATGAGATTCCGATTCCCCTTGAATGGAATGAATCAGAATTGGACCCTGATGCTCAACATACGTTCAATTACCACGGCCCATTCCGAATTATCACATATTAACGGGCTCAACAATTCAGGTGGTTTTTGCATCTATTATCAAACGAAAGTAAAATGAAGAAGTCGCTACTTTGGATAACCATCATCTGTCTTATGTGGATCATTACTGCATGCGATGGAGAAAACCTTCATTTGGTTCATTCCTATAGTGATGCTCCTTGGACAGTTGTTACTAAGCAGTCTGCGTATCTTAATGGGGACGACATTGCGTCCTATCACCTGTTGTCAGAGATGATGTCTGGTATCGGCAATGTAGACCAAATGATAGAATTATCTATTTATTCCAGAGAGTCTCGAAAGACCCCTCATAATGTATTTCTTCCGGGATCATATCTTTACGAGGAACTCTGCAAAAAACACGGAGACCGTGAAAATCCGCCGGTAGATTTTTATCACGCACACCAATTCATCGCGCCAAGCCCGTATTCTGTCATCGATTTTCAATCTTTGGAAGTAATCTGTAGCGAAGATTTTGATACAGCGCATCCCGCCGGTCGTTCGTTGTTGGATATTATACATTTCGCAACGATGACACCGAACAGAGTTTTAAAAAACAATTATCAAATATATTTTGATACGGAAATTCTTCGAAATAAAGACGGCGTGCAGTGGTTTAATGTCTATAAAAAAGCGCTGGATGTTAGGCCAGACGATATGTCCATCATTAATTTAGTATACCTGTCTTTCGACAAACTTCCCGAACCGATCGGTCCCAGGCCGATAAAGGTCCGTCTGACGGCTGATGACGGGAAGGTCTATGACTTCGACACGGTTTTGACATTCCAGGAAATCTAAATCGGCAAAAGCGGCGGATTGTCCGTAGAAATCATTATTTTTGTGAAAACATCCGCTGCCATGTCCATCTTCACGAAAATCGGGGAAAAGTACCGGGAATGGAAACAGCACCGTGTCGGGAAAGTACTTTTGAACAAGTACTTCCTGGTCGGTTTCATTTTCCTGGTATGGATCTGTTTTATCGATACCAACAATGTCGGCCGGATGATCCGTTCGCGCATCACCCTCCGCAACCAGCGCCGGCAGATCGAGTTCTACCAGAAGGAAATCTCCAAGATGGACCGCAAACTCGACCAACTCCGGTCGGAGCGGGATTCCCTCGAGAAATTCGCCCGGGAGGAATACTTCTACCACCAGGACGGTGAAGACGTCTACGTCATCGAACAGGGCGGAGCCCCGTCTACAAAGTAGGCGGAATCTCGCCGCTGTCTTCGTCCAGCTGGTCGTTCCACAGATAATACCGCGTCTCCCGCACGATTACCCCGCTGAGCAGCAGGATGGCGATCAGGTTGGGGATGGCCATCAGCGCATTGGCGATGTCGGCCAGGTTCCAGACCACGGCCAGTCCCATCACGGAGCCGATAAAGACGGCGGCGATGAACAAGGTCCGGTAAATACCGATCATCACTTTGCGGGCCCGTTCGTGGCGGCCTGCCAGATACTCGATGGCGCGTTCCCCGTAGTACGACCAGCCCAGGATGGTGGAGAAGGCGAAGGTGACGATGCCTACCGAGAGGATCAGCGGTCCGATGTAGGGGAGTTTCTCGAAGGCGGCCTTCGTCAGGGCGGCACCCTGCGAACTGTCGATGTCGGGATGGGCTACGATACTGCTCACCAGCACGAGTCCGGTAATGGCGCACACCACCACCGTGTCCCAGAAGGTGCCGGTCGAGGAAACCAGCGCCTGGCGTACCGGGTTGCGGGTCTGGGCGGCAGCGGCCACGATGGGTGCGGAACCCAGGCCCGACTCGTTGGAGAACAGACCGCGGGCGATACCGAAGCGGCAGGCCATCATCACGGTCGTCCCGATGAATCCGCCGCCAGCGGCGCGGGCCGTAAAGGCAGAGCGGCAGATAAGCCGGATGCTTTCGCCCAGATAGGGCCAGTTCATTCCGAGGATGACCAGACACCCCAGGACATAGAAGATGGCCATGAACGGGACGAGGGCCGAACAGACGCGTGCGATGCCTTTCACGCCGAAGACGATGACCAGCAGCACCAGTGCGGCGAGGATGGCGCCCACCAGGGTCTGCGAAATGCCGTAGGTCTCATTGAGCAGCATCGAGATGGAGTTGGCCTGCACCGTGTTGCCGATGCCGAAGGCGGCCAGGGCCGTAAATATGGCGAAAAGGACGGCCAGCCATTTGGCGTTGAGGCCGCGTTCCAGGGCAAACATAGGCCCGCCGAGCATCTTTCCGTCTTTCGTCCGGACGCGGTATTTGACGGCCAGCAACCCTTCCGAATACTTGGTGGCCATGCCGAAGACACCCGTGATCCAGCACCAGAGCACGGCGCCGGGGCCGCCGAGGGCCACGGCCGTTGCCACGCCGACGATGTTGCCGGTGCCGATGGTCGCCGCCAGGGCGGTGGCCAGGGCGCCGAACTGACTCACATCACCGTGTGCGTCTCTGTCTTTTGTCATAGACAGACGGATGGCTTTCCCCACCTTCAACTGCGGAAAGCGCAGCCGGAAGGTCATAAATATGTGGGTTCCAAGCAGGAGGATGATCATCGGCCAGCCCCATACGGCAGACGATATCTTTTCAATGAGGGTCGCGACAGAATTCATGGAAAAAACGTTATCTTTGCAAAGATACTAAAATGACACGGAAAATGAAAGCGAAAAAAACATCCCGCTGGCTGCTGTTCGCGGCGCTGCTTCCGATGTTGTTCATCCTGCAAGCCTGCCCGGCGGATCCGCAGGAAGAAGAGAAGAACAGGATTGATGCGGATCCCGATTATGAGGCGAAAGTCTTTTTCCGGGACCAGTATATGGATGTCTATTATTATTGGCGCGACGAGGTCAGGGGCCGCAACGCGGGAATCAAGCCCTACGATTACGAAATCTACGATTATTTTGACAAACTGCTCTACGAAAAGGACCGTTGGAGCTGGATGTGCGACAAGGAGTACTATGTCTCCGACGAGACGGGCGTGATTACCGGAACCTGGGGCATCAGCCTGGGCCAGGCAATCGAGTATTACAACGATTACAATCTGCGGGTACGGTACATTTATCCCGGTTCGCCGATGGAACCTTACGGCATTACGCGGGGTGCCGTGCTGACGAAGATCAACGGCAAGAATGTCGAAGACGACGAGACCGGCTTTACGCAGGAAAAACTGGATATCTACCGCAACGATTTCTTCAAGTCGCCCCAGACATTTACCTTCCGTCTGGCGGATGGTCGTGAAACGACTTTCACGGCCTCGATGGCCGCTGAGCTGAATACGCGCACTTCGTTGATTACAAAGATTTTCCAGCCCGGTGATTTTCCGGGCCTCAGTGAGCCGGTGGGATATTTCCTCTATATGGCATTCAAGGCCAATTTCCTGGACGATATCGCGCAGGCCATGACCTATTTCCGCGACAACGGCGTTCATAAGCTGATTATGGACCTGCGATACAACGGTGGTGGCGACACCCGGGCCAGCGACACGCTGATGACCTATCTGGCACCCCGCAGCGCCGTGGGAAAACCCTATGTGACGCGACATCACAACAGCTACCTGGCATCGCTCGACGAATCGTTCTCCGATGAGAACAACACGGTTCCGGTCGGCGGAAACGCCGCCGCCCTCGATCTCGACCGCATCTATTTCATCACCGGTTCCGGTACTGCGTCGGCCAGCGAGATGGTTATCAACGGCCTCCGGCCGTATATGGGCGACAAACTGCAGATGGTGGGTGACACTACTTATGGCAAGCCGAATGGAATGTATGTGCTGTTTTATCCCGGCAGCAATGCCGATTACAAGGCATACAACAAAGGTGATTACTCAAGGCTGCAGTGGGCGTTCCTGCCCATATCCTTTTTCAACTATAACTCCCGCGGGGAATCCATTCCCTGGGACGGCTTCGTCCCCGACAATTATCGTCCGGATGACCTGTATCACGACTTCGGCGTGGCTGAAAGCGATATCAATGCCTGTCTCACCCATATTGTCACCGGCACCTGGCCTGCCATTCCGGGAACGCCGCGACGCAATGCCGTGACAAAGGCAGGGCCCCGTCGTGGATATCGTATTGACTTGGAAGAAGATAAGCCCGGATATGGCCGCTATGTGGTCCGCAGGGCAGATTTGTAAAAGGAAAAAGTGCAGTTTTTGTATTTTTTTTGCAGATAATTTGGAGAATTAATTGAAACTATCTAAATTTGAGTCAATTAACGGGAAAGTTTTTTTTACTTTAAATAATTAACAACCTAAAAGCCATGAAAGAACTCGTTGAAAAAATCAATGCTGAGATTGCGCTCTTCCAGGAGAATGCCAATCTGCAGGTGACCAAGGGAAACAAAGCCGCCGGCACCCGTGCCCGCAAGAACGCCCTCAACATCGCCAAGATGATGAAGGATTTCCGCAAAGCTTCGGTTGAAGCTGCCAAATAAGTTTCCGGTTTTACCTGAAAAAAAGCGGGACTGTCTTTTGGACGGTCCCGTTTTTGCATCCCTCAGCCGCATATGGACGCTGTACGAATCGATAAATTTCTCTGGGCCATCCGTGTCTATAAGACCCGTACGGATGCGACCGAAGCCTGCAAAGGCAGTAAAGTCACCTTGAACGGAGTTGATGTGAAACCTTCCCGCGAAGTGAAAGCGGGGGACAGGATCGGTGTCAGGAAGGGTCCGGTCTCTTATACCTTTAAAGTATTGGCGCCGCTTGAGAAGCGGGTCGGCGCAAAAGATGTGGCTGCCTATGCGGAGAATCTCACGCCGCAGAGCGAACTCGACAAACTGCACGCTCCCGTGGAGACCTTCTTCATCCGGCGGGACCGGGGTGCCGGGCGGCCGACGAAAAAGGACCGCCGGGAGATGGACTCCCTCTATGATTCTTTCTTCGTGGATGAGCTTCCGGACGAGGATTGATTCCCGTCATCCGTTCCGGTCTCGGGCGGAAGGGCGCGGTTGAATTGCGTCATCGCCCGGTCGATACCTTCGGTGCCATAGCATTTGATGGCGGCTACGGCCCGCTCCAGTACGCGGGGCAGCAGCCTTTTCTCTTCCAGCAGCAGTTCGCCCAGTACGAAATCGACCTGATGACCTTCGGCGAAGCCGCCGTTGCCCGTACCTATGCGCAGACGGGCGTAGTCGTCGCTGATCAGTTCGTAGTCGATGCTCTTGAGACCGTTGTGTCCGCCGGCTGAACCGCGCTTGCGCAGGCGCAGGGTCCCGAAGGGAATGGCGAAATCGTCGACCACGACCAGCAGGTTTTCCTGCGGGATACGGGTCTTCTGCAGCCAGTAGCGAACGGCCCTGCCGCTGAGATTCATATATGTGGAGGGTTTCAGGAGGGTAAACTTGCGACCCTTGAAACTGATTTCCGTGACGGCGCCGTAACGGGCCGTCGTAAAAACAGCATTGGATGCCTGAGCCCAGGCATCCAATACCATAAATCCCATATTGTGTCGGGTGGAAGCGTATTCTTCACCAATATTCCCCAGGCCGACGACAAGATAGTTCATAAGAAGCGATTATTCGGCAGCGGCGGCCGTAGCGGCGGAGTTGCGCGTAGCACGGACCACGCAGACCAGCGTACCCTTCGGCGAGACGATCTGGAAGCCGTCGTACTTCAGGTCGCCGGCATTGATCTGCTTGCCCAGACCGAGCTCGGTGATGTCGATCGGAAGTTCGTCGGGAAGGTTCTCGATCATGCCGCAGACTTTGAGCTTGCGGGTGGGAGCGCTCAGTTTGCCGCCCTGGCGGACACCGATGGAGTTGCCGGTGATCTTGACGGGAACGTCGATGGTCACGGGCTTGGACGGGTCGAGGGCGAGGAAGTCCACGTGGAGCGGACGGTCGGTGACCGGATGATACTGGACTGCCTTGAGGACAGCCTGGTATTTCGCACCTTCGACATCGAGATCGACGATATGGGAGTACGGGGTGTGGGTCAGACCCTTGAATTCTTTCTCGTCAACGGAGAAAGCCGTGTTCTCGACACCGGCGCCGTAGATGACGCACGGGATACGGTCTTCCTTGCGGACGCTCTTGACGTCAGCCTTCTTGCCGGTAATTCTCTTCTTACCTTGCAGTTCGAAATGTTTCATTGCTTTGTGTTTAAAAATGTGTTACTCAAGCCGGAATGGGTCCGGCTCCCATTGCACCAAAAGGTTTCCCTTTTCAGCAGGGCGCAAAGATATGAAATTTTTTTGTGTTTGGTGAATTAATGCATATATTTGTACTAGATTATAAAAATTCTAAATTATAAATCATTTAAACAATAACAACTTATGGCTAAAAAATGGATCTGCACCGTGTGCGGTTACGTGCACGAGGGACCGGAAGCTCCCGAGCGCTGCCCGCTCTGCAAGGCTCCGAAGGAAAAATTCAATGAACTGGTGGAAAGCGAAGGCGGCCTGACCTTCGTCGACGAACACAAGATCGGCGTGGCCAAGGGCTGCGATCCCGAGGTGTGGCAGGGTCTGCAGGATCACTTCCGCGGCGAATGCTCCGAGGTGGGCATGTATCTGGCGATGGCTCGTCAGGCCGACCGCGAGGGCTATCCCGAAGTGTCCGAGGCGTTCCGCCGCTATGCTTTCGAAGAGGCCGACCACGCGGCCCGCATCTGCGAAATGCTGGGTGAGATGGTCTGGGATACCGAGACCAACCTCAAGAAGCGGATGGAAGCCGAGGCCGGTGCCTGCGAAGGCAAGAAAGCCATCGCCACCCGTGCAAAACAGCTGAACTATGACGCCATCCACGATTCCATCCACGAGATGGCCAAGGATGAAGCGCGTCACGGAAAAGGCTTCGAGGGCCTCTACAACCGTTATTTCAAGAAGAAATAATTACGGGACGAGACCGGTGGCCTGGTTCCACTGCAGGGTCTTGTAGTAATTGTTCAACACCGTGTATTCGGGTCTCGGTATGTAACTGCTGAGGCCCGAATAATGTGTAATGTGGATGGACAGGAAGTTTTCAGTGGCGTCCTTGTAGATGACGGACCGCGACAGGGCGGAGGAGAAGGCCTGGTATTCGGCGTCGGTGGCCACACGGCGCACAAAGTCGTCGATGTCGTAGAACCAGTGTTTGTTGAAACGGAAGTAGGCCTGGATGTCGCCGCGGTTGACCGTCATAATCTGATCCTGGTGATTGTTGAAAATGGTCTTGCAAGCCGCGGCCAACTGCCCGAGGGCGGCGGTGTTGACCAGGGAAATCGTGGCTGAACGATAGACGCCCGACTGGGCGCGGTAATGCTCCATATATCTTTGGCAGATGGTGGTCATCGCCATTTCGGGCTTCTGCTCGAAAATCGGCTGGATCATCTGCTCATAGGGAAATCCGTCCGAGAGAATCTCGGTGGGCGAGAAAAGGAGGTAGTCCGCGCAGTTGCGCATCTCATAGGCAACTTCCACATTGGCCATCAGACAGCAGTCGAAGATGATATAATCGTAGTGGAAACGGGAGAGCGCCTTGCGAAGGTCCTTCAAGTCCATTTCCGTTCCGTGGTCTTCGGCGAAACTCATCAGGGAAGCGCCGCCGGCCGCGTGTTCGGCCGGATTGGCGTAGTAGCCCTCCGGCAGGAACCCGCTGGCGTGCGACCATAGGATCAGGCCGTGATGTTCGGCAGGCCAGGCCTCCTCCGCGTCTGCCAGGACGGCGCTCAGGGTTTGTGGCGTGGCGGAATTGGTGTTGAAAGGATACTCCTGTATGGTTTCTTCGACCAGTACGCCCTTCCGGTCCCGGTAGATTCGGGAGAGGACGGGAGTCCGGTCGATGAAATGGCGGTATATCAATACGATCCGGTGCTTGTCTTTCCCTTCCGGCAGCCAGGCCCCGCACAGATCTTCATAGTCCCCCTCCCCTTCGGAAGAGAGGGAATTGTTGCCGGCAAAATAAACCAGCAAGACCTGCCGGTCCTTTTCGCCGGGCCCGAACCAGTTGCACGAAGTGGTGCAAAGGACGGCGAGCAGAAGGATCCAAAACCGTTTCATAAGGCAATGATATGAAAATTCCGTATCTTTGCCAAAAGAATCGTGCCAATCCAAACATTTCAATATGCGTTTTTTCAAAGCCATGATCATCACGACCGGACTGGGTTTGGTCCTGACGGCCTGCGGATCGAAGACGGGCGATCCCCAGTTCAAGTATTCCATCGACGAATTTGCCGACATCGAAGTGCTTCGCTATCAGGTGCCTGGCTGGGAAGATCTTTCCCTTCAGCAGAAGGAATACATCTATCATTTGTGTGAAGCGGCCAAGTCGGGCCGCGACATCACCTGGGACCAGAACTTCAAGTACAACCTTGAAATCCGTCACGCGCTCGAGGCGATTCTCGAGAACAAGTCCATCGACCGCACGACACCTGAGTGGAACGACTTTCTGGTATATGCGAAGCGGGTGTTCTTCAGCAACGGCATCCACCACCACTACGCCAACGACAAGATCCTGCCGGCTTGTCCGCAGACCTATTTCGCCACGCTGATGGATGCGGCAGGCGTCGAGCCGGGCCGGGCCTCGTTCCTGCTGCAGGTGATCTACGACCCCGCTCTCTATCCGACCTTGCAGTACCAGGGCACGGAGAAAGACCTGGTCGAAGCCTCGGCCGTGAACTTCTACGATGGCGTGACGGCCGATGAAGTCAACGCCTTCTACACCAGGATGGAGAATCCCAACGACCCGCATCCCGTCAGCTACGGACTCAACAGCAAGGTCGTCAAGGAAGACGGAAAGGTCGTGGAGAAGACCTGGAAGGTCGGCGGCATCTACGGCCCCGCCCTCGAGGTGATCATCGGCCATCTTGAAGCGGCGAAGGCCGTGGCCGAGAATGACACGCAGAAAAAATACATCGACGAACTGATCGATTACTACCGGACCGGCGACCTGCGTATGTGGGACCAGTACAACATCACCTGGGTGGCTGATACCGACAGCGACGTCGACTTCGTCAACGGTTTCGTCGAAGACTACGACGACCCGCTCGGCCGCAAGGCTTCCTGGGAAGGCATCGTCAACTTCCGCGACCGCGAGGCCTCGCGCCGCACGGAGATCATCAGCCGCAATGCCCAGTGGTTTGAGGACAACTCGCCGGTGGATCCCCGCTTCAAGAAAGAAGAGGTCAAGGGCGTGTCGGCCAAGGTCATCAACGTGGCGGTCATCGCCGGCGACAACTATCCGGCCACGGCCATCGGCATCAACCTGCCCAACGCCGACTGGATCCGCAAGGAGCACGGCTCCAAGAGTGTGACCATCGCCAACATTACCGACGCCTATGAGTTGGCTTCCGAGCAGCGTCCGAAGAGCGTCCTGTCGGAATTCGCCTGGGACCAGGCCGAAATCGACCTGTGCAAAAAGTACGGCAGCATCACCGACAACCTCCATACCGACCTGCACGAGTGTCTCGGCCACGGCAGCGGCCAGCTGCTTCCCGAGACTCCGGCCAATGCGCTCAAAGAATTCACCTCCACGCTCGAAGAAGCCCGCGCCGACCTGTTCGGCCTTTACTATGTGGCCGATCCGAAGCTCGTGGAACTCGGCCTGCTCGACAGTCCCGATGCATACAAGGCGGCCTATATGAGCTACATCCGTAACGGCATCATGACTCAGTTCAGCCGCGTCGAACTCGGCAAGAAGAACACCGAGGCCCATATGCAGAACCGCAAATTGATTGCCGACTGGTGCTATGAGCATGGCCGCGCCGAAAACGTCATTGAGAAGAAAGTCCGCGACGGCAAGACTTATTTCGTCGTCAACGACTTCGAAAAACTCCGCGGCCTCTTTGGCGAACTCCTTGCCGAAGTGCAGCGCATCAAGTCGGAAGGCGATTATGAAGCCGGAAAGGCCTTGGTCCAGAACTATGCCGTAAACATCGATCCGCAACTCCACAAGGAAGTGCTCGACCGTTATGCGACGCTGGAACTCAAACCGTACCGTGGTTTCATCAACCCCGAGATCGTCCCGGTGGTGAAAGACGGCAAGACGGTCGATTACCAGATCGTCTATGGCGATGACTTCATCGCCCAGCAGCTTTACTACGGCAAGAAATACCGGACACTCGACTAGCGGGCAGCCTCTTCCACCAGTTTGCGGAAGATCGGCAGGAATTCAGGATTGCCGCCGTTGGTGATCACTTCCGGGTGGAACTGGACGCCGAGGATCATCGCTCCGCCGTCGCCGAACTGGGGCGCCAGCCGGCCGGTGCGCTCGACGGCCTCGATGATGCCGTCGGCCGCGCGGGCCACGACCTTGAAGCCCTGGGGCACGTCCTTGATGGCCTGGTGGTGGAAGGTATTGACCACGGCTTTCTCCTTGCCGAGGATTTTGGCCAGCAGGGAACCCTTCTCAATGTTGATCGTGTGGGTCCCGACCGTTCCGGTCGTAGGGCTCTGGCGGTGCTTGACATAACTCGTGGAGACCTGTGAAGGAATGTCCTGCCACAGGGAACCTCCGAAAGCGACGGCCAGCAGCTGTTCGCCGCGGCAGATGCCCAGCACGGGGATGCCCTTGGCGACGGCGGCCCGTACCAGTTTCACATCGAACTCGTCGCGCGCGGGCACGACCTCGCCAAGTCCGCGGACGGGCTCCTCGCCGAACCATTTCAACGGGTCGAAGTCTTCTCCGCCGGTCATCAGGATTCCGTCGACGGCATTGAGCACGGCTTCGAGCTGCGCATCGTCGGACGTGACGGGAATCACCACCGGCACGCCGCCGGCCATCCGGACGGAGTTGACATAGGTCATGTTGACGTGGCACTGTCCGTCTTCGGTATAGCCGGAAATGCCGATAATCGGGGTCTTGGCCCAGAGGCCCGAAGCTGCGATCAGCAGCGCCGCGGCCAGAAAGATATATTTTTTCATAAGACTATGGTTTTCTTACCCATTTGGCAAAATCTTCACCCGATCCGACCGTGATTTCCAATCCGCGGGCGAGGGAGCCCCATTCGTCGGGGTTCTCAAAGTCGAAGGTCACGTCGAAGCCCCAGCCGTCCGCACGGAAGTTGAACACGTTGCCGTTGACGTGCTTGAGTTCGCGCTTCCACGCTTTCTCGTTGTGCAGCTTGATCATCAGCTTGCCGCCTTCGATGAAAATGTCGATGTCGCCCAGCACGTCGTGGCAGCCGGTATAGTGGCCCTGGATGCGTGACCAGGCCGGCGCGGGTTTCTCGACCCGCTCGGCGGCCGCTTTCTCGTCGGCCGTCGCCCGCCGGTCGGCATTTTTGTACCAGTCGGCGATGTAGTCGGCCTCATAGTCGTAGTCTTCATAACCGAGGAACAAGTCGATGGCGCGCCGCAGGATGGCGTGCCGTGCCTCAGACGGCGCCTCGCTGTTGACCTGGATGGTCATCGCGAAATCCATCTCGGGGATGAAGGCGCAGATCGTGGTCATGCCCCAGGTGGTGCCGGTATGGAAGTACAGGCGCCCCTTGCGGGTCTGCTCGATGAACCAGCAGTGGCCGTAGAGGTTCGTCTTGTCGGCGTTCTGCGAAGTGATGGTCACGCCGCGGTGCAGGAAATTCATCTGCTTCTCCGAGATGAGCTGCCGGTCGCCGACCTTCCCGTCGCCCAGGTGGAACACGGCCCACTTGATCAGGTCGGTCGGGGTGCAGCAGACACTGCCGGCCGGGCCCACGACGGTCAGCCACCAGAGCGACTGCTCGTCGCCGTACATCGGCCAGACGTCCATCTCGCGGCCCTTGCGCTCGAAAGCGTAGGGGAGGGCGGCCGTTCCGTCGGCCAGCGCGGCGCCGAAGCCTTCGCCGTTGAGGGTGGATTCGGTCATGCCGAGCGGCTCGAAGATGCGGGTGCGGACATTCTCTTCCCAGCTTTTGCCCGTCACTTTTTCGATGATCTTGGCCGCGGGGATGAAAGTGATGTTGTTGTACTGGTAATCGCCGCGGAAGATGTAGGCGGGCGGCATCAGTTTCAGCATATGGTAGATGTCGTCGCGGGTGTAGCCCAGGTTGCCCAGATAGGTGCCGATGTCGTCGCGCAGGCCGGTGCGGTGCGAGGTGAGGTCCTTGATCTGGAGGTTTTCGGTGACCCAGGGATCGTACATTTCAAAGTCGGGGAGGTGCTTCTTCACGGGGTCGTCCCAGCTGATGAGCCCCTCGTCGGCCAGCTGTGCCAGCACGGCCGCGGTGAACGATTTCGACACGGAGCCGATCTGGAACAGGGTGTGTGCATCCACGGGTGCTCCCGTCTCCAGGCTCTTCACGCCGTAGCCTTTCGACAAGATTACCTTACCGTCTTTGTACATCGATACACCCATGCCCGGAATCTTCCAGTCGGCCATGACACGGGCAATGGTCCGTTCTACATTGGCGATAATCTCTTCCTGCGAGACGGCAGGCTTTCTCGCCGGAATATTCTTCGTGGTCTGCGCTCCTGCCATCGGCGCAAGGAGCACAAAAAGAGTCAGGAATAAAAAAGTCTTTTTCATACGATAAAGATAGTGAATTTCCACGAATTGCACCACTTTTTTCCCCGCGTGAAAAAAAAGCGTAAACTTTTATAAAAAATGTTTATTTTTGAAAGTTTATTTGGCCTTATAGTCAACTATTGTATCATGGAGAAAAGAAACCTTTCGTTTTGGCAGATGTTCAATCTGAGCTTCGGATTCTTCGGGGTTCAGATCGCCTATGCGCTCCAGAGCGCCAACATCAGCCGCATCTTCGCCACTCTCGGCGCAGACCCGCATCAGCTCAGCTTTTTCTGGATCCTCCCGCCGCTGATGGGTATGATCGTCCAGCCGCTCATCGGCAAATGGTCCGACCGCACCTGGTGCCGGATGGGCCGCCGCAAACCCTATCTGCTGGTGGGTGCCATCGTCGCCGTGCTGGTGATGGTCTTCCTGCCCAATGCGGGCAGTCTGAACTTCAGCCAGCGGCTGTTCCTTGGCCTCAACGGGGCGATGTGGTTCGGCCTCTTCTCCCTGATTTTCCTCGATACCTCCATCAATGTGGCGATGCAGCCTTTCAAGATGATGGTGGGCGACATGGTCAATGAGAAGCAGAAGACGCAGGCCTATTCCATCCAGAGCTTCCTGTGCAATGCCGGTTCACTCTTCGGCTACCTGTTCCCGATTTTCTTCACCTGGATCGGCATCGCCAATACCGCCCCCAAGGGCGTGATTCCCGATTCGGTGATCTGGAGTTTTTATTGCGGAGCCGCCATCCTGATCCTTTGCGTCCTCTATACCTTTATGAAAGTGAAGGAGATGCCGCCGAAGGAGTATGCCGAGTTCCATGGCTTCGACCTCCAGAAGTCTCAGGAAAGCAAGAAAGAAGGATTCATCAAGCTGCTGGCCCAGGCTCCGAAGGCTTTCTGGACCGTGGGCCTGGTGCAGTTCTTCTGCTGGGCTGCGTTCCTGTTTATGTGGACCTACACCAACGGTGCCATCGCCGGCAATGTCTGGGGAACGCTCGACACGGCCTCCGAAGGCTACCAGGCGGCCGGCAACTGGGTGGGCGTGGTCTTCGCCGTCCAGGCCGTGGGCTCGCTCTGCTGGGCACTCTTCATCCCGAAATTCAAGAATAACCGCGCCGCTTACATTACGAGCCTGGTAATCGGCGCCATCGGTTTCATCTCGGTCTTTTTCATCCACGACAAATATCTGCTCTTCGTGTCGTATTTCCTGATCGGTTTCGCCTGGGCAGCGATGCTGGCCTTGCCGTTCTCGATCCTGACCAACGCACTCAAGGGTAGTTCGCATATGGGAGAATACCTGGGCCTGTTCAACTGCACCATCTGCCTGCCGCAGATCGTGGCTGCCGCCGTCGGCGGCCTGGTGCTGCGGTCCATCGGCGGGTCCCAGCCCGGAATGCTCGTGATCGCGGGCATCCTGCTGCTGCTGGGTGCCGCGAGTGTGCTGTTCATCCGTGAAGATTCCAAATAAACAATAACAATAACCATAATTAGTTTAACAAAAGCAGTTTTTATGAAGAAGATTCTAACTCTGCTCTCGATCCTGGCCCTGACCTCGGCCACCGCCTTTGCGCAATATACGGCCAAAGGTGTGGTGGAAGACAAGTTCGGACCGGTGATCGGGGCTGCTGTGATCCAAGTGGGTACCAGCAACGGCGTGCAGACGGATCTGGACGGGGCCTGGTCGCTCAACGTCCCATCTGCCAACACGCTTATCGAGATCAGCTTCCTGGGCTTGAAGACCGTTCGGGTCGAAGCCGGTCAGGCCGGCCACATCCTTATGGAGGATGATCACGAATTCCTCGACGAGGTGGTGGTCATCGGTTACGGTACGGTCAAGAAGAGCGACCTCACCGGTTCCGTCTCGACGGTCCGTGCCGATGAAATTAACAAAGGTGTCATCACGACGCCCGCCGACCTGCTGCGAGGCAAGAGCGCCGGTGTGGTCGTCACCGCCGGTTCCGGTATGCCTGGTTCGGGCGCGACGATCCGTATCCGTGGTACATCATCCCTGAACGCCGACCAGAGCCCGCTCATCGTCATCGACGGCCTGCCGGTGTCGAACGACGGCATCAGCGGTATGAGCGACCCGCTCTCGTCCATCAATCCCGACGATATCGAAAGCTTCACCGTGCTGAAGGACGCCTCGGCGACCGCTATCTACGGTTCCCGCGCTTCCAACGGCGTTATCGTGATCACCACCAAGAAGGGCTCTAAGGTCGCCAGCAAGATTCCGCACGTGACCGTCGACTTCACGGGTTCGGTCAACACGATCGCCAAGTACAATAAGCTCCTCGACAAGGATTCCATCGTGAACCTCATGCGTTCGTTCTACGGCGAGAATTCCGTGGCCGAAGCCAACCTCGGTATCTACGAGGGCGGCAAGCAGGTGCTCTACGATACCGACTGGCAGCGTCAGATCTATCAGATCGCCCCGACCTACGACGGCAATGTCAGCATCAGCGGCAAGGTCGGCAACTTCCTTCCGTATCGTGTGTCCGGCGGTTATACCAAGCAGGTCGGTACGCTCAAGGGTTCCGAAATGGACCGTGCCACCGCTTCGCTGAACCTCGCTCCGTCGTTCTTTGACAACCACCTGACCGTCAATCTCAACGGAAAGGGCACCTACGCTTTCAACCAGTACGCCAACCAGGACGCCATCGGCGCGGCCAACCACTACGATCCGACCAAACCGGTCTACAACAAGATCGGCGGTTACAACCTGAACGGCTACACCACCTGGTTCGACCAGAGCGGAAACATCAACACGATGGCTACGATGAACCCGGTCGCCCTGCTGGACGCCAAGGATGACACGGCCAACGCTTACCGCTTCATCGGCAACGCACAGTTCGATTACAAGATCCACGGTTTCGAAGCGCTCCGCTTCAACCTCAACCTGGGTATCGACTGGGCCAAGAGTAAAGGCGTTACCGAACTGGCCAAGGGCTCCGAAGCTTCGTACCACAATACGAACCAGTCGGGCGGTGGTTCCCACACCGATTACGACTACACCCGCCGCAACACGACCCTCGAGTTCTACGGCGACTACAACGAAACCTTCGGCAAGCACAACATCGACCTGATGGCCGGTTACTCCTGGCAGCACTTCTACAGCGAGAACCACAGCGACAGCTACCGTATCAGCGACAAGGCCGTGCTCGGCACCAGCGTCGGACGGGGTGAGCTCTACCTCATTTCCTTCTTCGGCCGTGTCAACTACACCTTCGCCGACAAGTACCTGATTACCGCTACGATGCGTGCCGACGGTACCTCGCGCTTCCAGAACCACAAGTGGGGCTACTTCCCCTCCGTGGCTTTAGGCTGGAACGTGATGAAGGAAGACTTCATGCCGCAGGACGGCGCGGTCAGCACCCTGAAGCTCCGTCTTTCCTGGGGCGAGACCGGACAGCAGGCGGTGGGCGGTTACTACGACACTTTCGCCCAGTTCCTCACCAACCAGCTGGGTTCCTATTATTTCTTCAACGACCGGCTCATCACCCCGATCTCCGCATTGGGCTACAGCGCCGACCTCCGTTGGGAAACCACCACGACATACAACGTCGGTCTCGACTTCGGTATGTGGACCGACCGTCTGACGGCCAACATCGACCTTTACAAGCGTGATACGCGCGACATTCTGAACTACATCCCGGTTCCCGCCCTTTCGAACCTGACCAACTACCTCAACACCAACATCGGCAACATGACCAACATGGGTGTCGAACTGGGCTTGAACGGTATCCTGGTCGAGAAGAAGGATATGAGCTGGACGGCCGGCTTCAACGTGGCCTACAACCACAACGTCATCACCAAGCTGACCGCTTCCGAAGACGACGGTACCGGCGTCGAGACGGGCGGCATCTCCGGCGGTACCGGCAACAACGTGCAGATGTATCAGGTCGGTCACCCGATGAACGCTTTCTACGTATACCAGCAGGTGTACGACGAGCAGGGCCGTCCGATCAGCGGCGTCTATGTGGACCGCAACAACGACGGTACCATCAATGCCGACGACAAGTACTTCTATCATAAGCCTTTTGCCGACTTCACCTTCGGTTTCAACACCAACTTCAGCTGGCGGAACTGGACGGCGGCCCTTTCCGGGCACGCCTCCCTCGGCAACTGGATGTACAACAACGTGGCTTCCGACACCGAAATGCTCGCCGACCTGTGGACCAACAGCTTCATCGGCAACCGTCTGGCTTCTGCCTGGGATTCGTATTTCTCGCAGGCCCAGTACCTGTCGGACTACTACATCTCCGACGCTTCGTTCCTGAAGTTCGACAATTTCACCCTGGGTTACACCTTCCCGAAACTCTTCAAGGTTGGCGGCGACAACTACGCTTCCCTGAATATCTTCGGAACCGTCCAGAACATCTGGACCCTGACCCGTTACCAGGGAATCGACCCGGAAGTGTACGGCGGTATCGACGGTACGATGTATCCGCGCCCGCGGACCTTCGTGCTCGGTCTCAAGTTTAACTTTTAATTCAGGAGGTGCACTATGAAAACGATTAAATCTATCTTCAGCATTCTGGCTGTCGCCGCGCTCCTGAGCTCCTGCATCGGCGACCTCAACGTCACCCCGATCGACCCGAATGCCAATACGGCGGACAAGGCCCTCGTGGACGAGGCGGCCTTCACTTCTTTCCTGGCCGGCGTCTATACGGGCTTCGCCACTTCCGGTTACTACGGTGCCAACGGCGGCCCTTCGATTTCGGGTCTCGACGGCGGTGCTTCCCAGTATATCCGCGGTCTGTATCATCACAGCGAACTGACGACCGATGAGTCGGTCTGCGGCTGGAATGACCAGACCATCAAGAATTTCCACTATATGAACTGGACGACGGACGATACCTTCATCTATGCGTTCTATTCCCGCATCTTCATGCAGGTGTCCGCCGCCAACGAGTTCATCCGCGAAGCGAAGGCTTCCGACGTCAACTTTGCCAACAAGGAAGAGTACATCGCCGAGGCCCGCGTGCTCCGCGCCATCGCTTATTTCCACGCCATCGACAACTTCGGCAACGTGCCGTTCGCCGATGAGACGAGCGTGGTGGGCGCTTTCCCCGACCAGATCTCCCGTGCCGCTCTGTTTGAATGGCTGGAGGGAGAGCTGAACGACATCATCAACAACAGCGCCCTGGCCGCTCCCCGCGGCAACGGGTATGCCCGCGCCGACAAAGGCGTGGCCAAGTTCCTGCTCGCCAAACTGTACCTCAACGCCAAGGTCTACACCGGCACCGAGAAGTACAACGAGTGCGCCCAGGTGGTGGCCAGCCTGATGAACGACGGCTACAGCCTGCACAACACCTCCGCCGGCGACTTCAGCCCCTATCAGGAGCTGTTCCTGGCCGACAACAACCGCTGCACCGACGAGATCATCTTCGCCATTGAGCAGGACGGTATCAACACCACCAGCTACGGTGCGACCAACTACCTGATCTTCGCTTCCACGGGCGGTGAGATGGACCCGGCCGCCATGGGTATCTCCTCCGGTTGGGGCGGTCTCCGCACTACGCCTGAGTTCTACGACAAGTTCAGCGCGGCCGACGCCCGCAACCTCTTCTACACCGCTACCCAGCAGAAGAGCATCGACGACATCGGTGAATTCACCCACGGCTACGCCTTTATGAAGTTCCGCAACATCAAGAGCGACGGCAACCAGGGCCAGGAGCTCGGTTTCGTCGACACCGACTTCCCGATGATGCGCTACGCCGACGTGCTGCTGATGGCGGCCGAGTGCGCCGCGCACGGTGCTTCGATCGACGGCCTGTCCGCTTTCAACCAGGTGCGTGTCCGCGCCGGTATGCCGGCGGTCAACAGCCTGAGCCTCGACGAGATCCTCGACGAGCGCGGCCGTGAACTCTACCAGGAGTGCTGGCGGCGCAACGACCTGATCCGCTTCGGCAAGTTCACTTCCGGTTACAACTGGCAGTGGAAGGGCGGTGTCCAGGGCGGTACGGATGTCGACAGCTATCGCACCCTCTTCCCGATCCCGGATTCCGACCGGCTTGCCAACACCAAACTTTCCCAGAACCAGGGATATTGATAGGAGGATCCAGTGATGAAAAAAGTTTTATCCATTCTGTTTGCAGGCGTGATCGCCCTGATGGCCACGGCCTGCTACCCCGAAGAGAATTTCGCCACGTTCGATCCCGCCAAGGCGACCGCGCCGGTGCTGGGCTCGTATGAAATGGGTGCCAAGGCCCTGTCCGTGGGTTATACACCCGGCAAGTTCAATATGGGCTTCAACGACAAGATGCCGGTCAACCACATGCTTGTCATCACTTCGCTTGACGGCAAGGCCGTCAGCAAGGTCGTCGCTACATCCAATAAGGACAACGTCCTGACCGCCAGTGTCACGGCGCTGAGCAATGCGCTCATCGCCCTGGGCTGCCAGGAAGACCAGACGGTGAGTTTTGAAGCCATCATCCGCGCCACGATGCAGAACCCGAACCAGGACACCGGCCTCAATGGCCACGTCGATTCCAAGGATAAGGTTTCGGTGAGCGGTTTCGTGATTACCTTCCCGAAAGGCAGCCCGTATCAGGAATACACCGAGACCAGCCCGTTCAGCGTCATCGGCTCGCTTTCTGAATATGGCATCAGCTGGGACGGCGACCTCGAAATGTGGATGACCGAAGACGAACAGCTCCACGTGGCCAAGTGCGTCAGCCTGAAGGCCGGCGACGAATTCAAGTTCCGCAAGGACCAGGATTGGGGCGTCAACTATGGCGGCGACTTCGGCAGCCTCGACACCCCGTTCGCCGTCAGCCAGGACGGCCCGAACATCGTGGCCAAGGCCGACGGCCTCTATGACCTGTGGCTCAACATCGCGGACGGTACAGCCACGCTGACTGAGGCCTACCAGGCTTATCCCGACCACAAGGACGCCAGCAACTGGACCGTTATCGGTTCGCTTTCCGAATACGGAATCAGCTGGGACGGCGACATCGAGATGGTGACCGACGGTACGACCCACATCGCGCAGGCCGTCAAGATTGCGGCCGCCGACGAGTTCAAGTTCCGTCAGGACAAAGACTGGGCGGTCAACCTCGGCGGTGATTTCGGCAGCCTCGGCTCCGACTTCAGCGTCTCGCAGGACGGTCCGAACATCAAGGTCGGCGCCGACGGCGTATTCGACCTGATCGTCAACCCGGGTGCCGGCACGGCCCAGATCGTCGAGACCATGGGCGGCGGCAAGAGCGGCAAGATCGGCGGCGACGAACCGGGTCCGGAACCGGAACCCATCACGGGCTGGAACATCATCGGCCTGAACGGCGACTGGGACAATGACGTCATCGCCACGCAGAACGGCAATCTCTGGACGGCGTATATTACGGCTACCGAAGACACCGAATTCAAGTGGCGCAAAGACGGCGGCTGGGATGAGAACTATGGTGGAACCTTCGTTGCCCTCGGTGAGCCGTTCGAGGCTGTCGCCGGTGGTGATAACGTCAAGGTCAGCGCCGGCTTCTGGAAGGTCGTCTTCGACACCGAAGCCATGACCATCACGGTCTCCAACGGTGACGTCTGGTCGCTGATCGGTGACTTCAACGGCTGGGCCGGCGACGTCGACATGGAACTGGTCGACGGCAAATGGGTGAGCCCTGCCACGCATCTCAACGCCAATGGCTTCAAAATCCGTCACAACCATGACTGGACGGAAAGCGTCGGCGGTACGTTCGAAGCGTTCGGTACGCCGTTCGCGACCACGGGCGACAACATCATGCTGCCCGCGGAAGGTGATTTCATCGTGACCTACGATCCGACGGCCCAGACCATCACGGTCGACAAGTCGATCAGCGGCTGGAACATCATCGGCCTGAACGGCAACTGGGATGACGACATCCTCGCCAAGGAGAACAACGGTGTCTGGACGGTCCGCGTGAATGTGGAAGCCGACACCGAGTTCAAGTGGCGCAAGGATGGCGGTTGGGACGAGAATTATGGTGGTGACTTCGTCGCCCTTGGCGAGCCCTTCGCGGCCGTCGCCGGCGGCAACAACATCAAACTGGCCCCTGGCTACTGGCTGCTGACCCTCGACCTGAGCGGTGCTGAGCCGATGCTGATGGTCTCCGACGGCACTGTCTGGAGCCTGATCGGCGTGAACGGCGACTGGGAGAAAGACATTGACATGGTCCTGGACGAGGGTATCTGGGTGAGTCCGGAAACCGCGATTTCCGGTGAGTTCAAACTCCGCCAGAACCATGGTTGGGATGTCAACCGTGGCGGTGTGATGGAATCGCTCGGCGAAGAGTTTGATGCCGTGGCTGGCGGTGCGAACATCAACGTACCTGAGGGTGTGTATGTTGTGTACTACTACCCTGAATCCGAAAAGATCATTGTGGCGAGCGCCAAGAAGGTCTGGAGCATCATCGGTGACTTCAACAGTTGGGGTGCCGACGTGGAAATGGTGGAAGTCGCCCCCGGCATCTGGATGAGCGATATGATTGAAATCGCTGACGGTGGATGGAAACTCCGCTTCGACCACGACTGGACGGTCAATCGTGGCGGTGCTACGCCCGAAAAAGTCGGCCAGTTCGTCGGAGCTGTTCCCGGAGGTGACAACATTGGCATGCACGGTACCTTCAAGGTGGTCTACAACGCCAACAACGAAACCATCGGTACCCTCGGCTGGGGTGTGGTCGGTTCGATCGCATCCATCCCCGGCTTCAGCTGGAACAATGACATTCCGATGAACCTCGGTGCTGACGGTGCCTGGTACAGCGTGCCGGTGACGCTCACCAAGGACGATGAGATCAAGATCCGTTGGAATGCGGGTTGGGATAACAACCGCGGCGGTGACCTCGTTGGAATCGATGAACCGTTCGAAGCCAAGGAAGGCGGCAACAACATCAAGGTACCTGCGGATGGAACCTACATGGTGACTTACTATCCGGCAGAAGAGAAGATGGCGTTGACGGCCCAGTTCTGGGGCTTGATCGGTGAATTCAACGGCTGGGGCGGCGACGTCTTCATGATGTATTGCGGCGATGGCAACTGGGTGGCTTACAACCAGTCGTTTACCGGCGGTTGGAAACTCCGCCGGGGCTGTGGTTGGGATGTCAACCGCGGTGGTGTGTTCACCGAAGCCGGCACGGCCTTCGACGCCGTCGCAGGTGGCGACAACATCAACGTCGGCGACCTGACCAATTTCACGGTCATCTATAATTTCGAAAACGAAAAGATCACGGTCGTCAAGTAACGACAGATCCAGGGATGAACGAAGCCCGGGCCTTGCAAAAGACCCGGGCTTTTTTCTTCGTCATGCCTGGTGTAGTGGTTGTCTATTCTTCGAAATACTCCCGGCAGAACTCGTCGGGACTGACGACGGGCGGACCGAAGGAGCCGTCGAAGCCGTCGTCACCACTGATGATCAGGTCACAGTAGTAGTCGATGGCAATCGAAGTTTGGACAGCGTCTTCAAAGTCATCGTAATAATTGCTGGCAGCCATTACAATATGATGCTTCAGCGTGTCGCAGACAATCAAGTCATTGCAGATTTTATTCATGAGTGCTCCGATTTCGCTGACGCGGGACTTGTTGCCTTTTGTGTAGATGTATACCAGGTCAAGAAGAGATTGTGCCGACGTATATGCGACGAGTTTCTTGCTGCGTACAGCCTTGAGAATCAGCAGCGCTGCGCCATGGTGAGGCCGGCTGTCCAAAATCGCGTCAAGTAGGATGTTTGTGTCGAGCAGGACGTGTTTCATAAGCCAAGTATTGCGGATAGACGAGGGTCGTTTCCGATTTCTTCTTCTGTCAAATCCAGCGAGTGGACGATAAACCGTTCCCATTCGGAATCGGGCGTAAGTTCACTGATCTTGATCTTGGGTTCCGGTTTCGGGATTGCGGCGGCCTCGAGCGTTTCGACCGCATAGCTGTTGAAGGACTTGTGGTTCCGTCCGGCGGCCCGGCGGATGGCTTCATAGGTCTCTGGACTCATCCGCAGGATGGCCTGGACTTTTTTGGGGCGGGAAGCAGGTGTATCCATCATCGTGTCTTTTTTGCAAAGATAAACGAAATAGTGATAGCATATCCTGTAAACGATATCTTTTTCGTCATGCCCGGCTTGCCCGGGCATCTTATTTGATTTGATAAAGCAATTTTTTTTCTGTAACTTTGAAAGCTAAGTCTATGGAATTATGAAACGCTTTTATCACATACTGGCACTGGCCTGTGCGGCCCTGTTGCTCACCGCTTGTCCCGGACCGATTGAACCGGACGGCCCCGACGGCCCTGTTCCACCCGACGAGTCGTGGCGGAATGCAGCCTCGAAAGAGAAACTCTCGGGTATTACCTATCAGCTCAACGTCTATAGTTTCGCCGACAGCGACGGAGACGGCTGGGGCGACATCAAGGGCATCACCCAGCACCTCGACTATCTCGACAGCCTCGGTGCGACCGCCCTCTGGCTTTCTCCGATCCACGAAGCCATGTCGTACCACGGCTACAATGTGAACGACTACACCACGGTCAGTTCCAAACTGGGCACCGAAGCCGACCTGAAAGACCTGATCGCCAAAGCGAAGAACAAGAATATCGGTATCTACCTCGACTTCGTGCTCAACCATTCCGGCAGCGACAACAAGTGGTTCAAGGCCGCCGCGGCCGATCCCTCGAGCCCTTACCGGAACTACTACCTGTTCTCCGATACGCCCAGTGGCTATAATAACGGCGGCATGGGCACCTGGTATCCGATTACCGGCGCCGACGCAGGCTACAAAGGCCGTGTCCATTTCAAGGTCGACATGAACGCCAAGACCGTGACGGTGACCCAGTCGACCGCTGCCCCGCAAAGCCCGAATACCCAGAATCCGAAATGCTGGCTCTGGTATGGCAGCGTCTCGCAGCACGTGGGCCTTTATACCACGGGTACGAATCTCTACGAAATCACGCTCGACATTGACACCGACTGGGGTTTCCTCGTGTGCACCAGCACCAACTGGGCCGACGGAACCAAGTGGGGTGGCACGGGTAAAGGCGTGACCTTCGGCGTCCCGTTCCAGATGAACAATACGACGGCCGCCAACATCACCTTCGGCGGCGACGCTTCCTATTATTTCGCCAGTTTCGACAAGTCGATGCCCGACCTGAACTATGGTCCCGCCGCCACGGCTTCCGTCTCGCCCGCTTTCAAGGACCTGGCGGATGCGGCCGACAAGTGGATCAAGATGGGTGTGGCCGGCCTGCGCCTCGACGCCGTGATCTGGATCTACCAGAACAATACGGCCGACAACGTCACTTTCCTCAAGCAGTGGTACGACCGTTGCAACACGACCTGGAAAGCCAATGGCGGTCAGGGTGATTTCTATATGGTGGGCGAGGCCTGGATGGACAAGGTGGAACAGATGGCGCCTTACTACGAGGGCCTGCCTTCCAATTTCAACTTCTACTACTGGTGGACGCTTAAAGACCGCATCAACAAGGGCAAGGGCGACGATTTCGCCAAGACGGTTATCTATTTCCAGGATCAGTTCAAGAAATACAACCCCGGCTACATCGACGCCATCAAACTGACCAACCATGACGAGGACCGTGCAGCCCACGACTTGGGCCGCGACGTGGCCAAGGAGAAACTGGCCGGCGCCGTGCTGCTGACCTCCCCGGGCAAGCCGTACATCTACCAGGGCGAAGAACTCGGTTACTGGGGCAACAAGGGGGGTGGCGATGAGTTTGTGCGTTCGCCGATCAAGTGGACGCGCAGCGGATCCGTACCTTCGACTGCCTTGAACGGCAAGGTGGACAACGCCATGCTCTCGGAATCGATTTCCGTGGAAGCGCAGGAGCAGGATAAGGCATCTATCCTCCGTGTCTACCGCAATTTCGCGCAGGCCCGTAACGCCTGGAAAGCCCTGGCCAAAGGCCAGATCACGGAGGTGAAGAGCCCCAATTCCGCCGTGGCGCTCTGGACGATGAGCTACGAAGGCCAGACCGTCCTGGTAGCTCACAACTTTGGCAGCGGCTCCGCCGCCTTTGCCGTAACCGGCTATAAGACCGACAAGATGATCGTCTCCAACGGCATGGCCGACGGCTCCAGCGGCATCCTGTCGCTTGGTGCCTACGCCTCCGCGGTATTCCTTCAGTAATCCCTGACAAAGATGCGCAAGAATATCTTCTTTCTGATGATGCTCGTGGCGGTTTCCTGCGGCCACGTGAAAGTGACGCCAGCGCCGCAGTTCGACAACGCGCCGTTGGCCAGTCCATGCCTGCTGGAACAGGCGGAAAACACCGTGATCCTGCGGGATTATTTCCCGCTGCTGGCGGAGATGGACACAATTGTGATTACGGCCGCTCCCACGGAGCCGTGGCTCCGGTACCTGGAGGTCAAGTCGCAGGGGCAGCAGGCTGCGCTCGTGCTGAAGAACCGGCTGCCCGAAAAAGTCGCCGGGGAGGATCCCGCGAACGCGCCCTTCATCACCACGGCCCCTGTCCCCGGGAAAACCGACCGGTTCTATATCTTGATTGAGAACCAGGCCGACGACATGCAAGTGCTCTGGCAGAATACGCTGCTCGACAAAAAGCACGGCATCAAGGTCATCGACCGCAACAAGCTCGAAATTACCGTGCCGCGCAATGCGCGCAAGATGGAGCGCTCTTACATCCGCGCCTATGCCGCCAACGCCGCGGGCATCGGCAATGACATCCTGGTCCCGCTCGCGTATGGCCAGGTGATGCGTGATGCGAAGCAGCTCAAGCGCACCGACAAGCATGCCCAGATCCTCTATTCGCTGATGATCGACCGCTTCGTGAACGGCCGTACGGACAACGACATGCCCCTCAATTCCCCGCTGGTGAATCCCAAGGTGGATTATTGGGGCGGCGACATCCTCGGTGTGACGAAGACCTTGGAGAGCGGCTATTTCGACTCGCTGGGCGTGACCACGATCTGGCTCTCACCGATCACCCAGAACCCCTATGACGCCTGGGGCCAGATTCACGATCCCGAAACCAAGTTCAGCGGCTATCACGGCTACTGGCCTTACTACGCTACGGCTGTGGACGTACGCTACGGAACAGAGGCGGAGCTTCGCGACCTCCTCGACAAAGCCCATGCCGACAAAAAGAACGTAATCCTCGACTATGTGTCCAACCACATGCACATCCAGAGCCCTACGCTGACCGCCCATCCCGACTGGACCACGCCTTCCGACACGCCCGACGGCCGGCCGAACCGCCAGCTCTACGATGAGTTCCGGCTGACCACCTGGTTCGACGACCATATCCCGACGCTCGACCTGGAACGTCCTGACATCTGTGCACAACTCACCGATTCGGCGCTTTTCTGGATGCAGCATTTCGATTTCGACGGCTTCCGCCACGACGCTACCAAGCATGTTCCGGAACAGTATTGGCGGATGCTGACACGCAAACTCTACGACAGCCTGCCGGGCCGCACCTTCTACCAGATCGGCGAAACTTACGGCTCTACAGCGCTCATCAACTCCTATATCAAGCCGGGCATGCAGGACGCGCAGTTCGATTTCAACGTGTATGACACCTACATCTGGGCGACGACCCGTCCAGACGGCTCTTTCGAAGGATTGGCAGGACGCCTGGCCGAAGACCTCTCCGTTTACGGCTCCCATCACCTGATGGGCAATATCACTGGCAATCACGACCGCTCCCGCTATATCTGCCTGGCCAGCGGCGACGTGAGCCAGGACGAGGACCAGAAACTGGCCGGCTGGCACCGCGACATCCGCGTCACCAACCCGAAAGGCTACCGGTATCTGGAGATGCTCCATGCGCTCAACTTCACATTGCCGGGTGTTCCCTGCATCTACTACGGTGACGAGTTCGGTCAGCCCGGTGCCAACGATCCCGACAACCGGCGCTGGATGCAGTTTGAAGGCCTGACGCCCGATGAGCGCCATGTGCTTGACTGCACGAAGCACCTGGCCGCCATGCGTGCCGGCAGCATGGCACTGCTCTACGGTGACTACAAGCTCCTGCGTGCCGACAAGGACATCCTGGCCTACAGCCGTACCTACATGGGTGAGACCATCGTGACCGTACTCAACAAGGGCACCAAGACGACCGAGGTCGCCATCACCCTTCCGCTCGGGCTGGAATCTCACGGAAGAAACGCCTTTACCGTCGTGGTCAGCCCGCTTTCCTTTGCCATCGTTCAATAAATCAAGTATATGAAAAAGACACTGACACTTCTGCTTTCGCTCCTGTGCCTGTTCGCCTGCCATCGCGCACCGGCCCCTCAGGGGAATTTCACGAATGTCCGTCATGCGGACTGGGTCCGTAACGCCGTGATCTACCAGATCAACGTACGTCAGTTCTCGCCGGAAGGTACTTTTGCCGCGGCTGAGCAGCAGCTCGACCGGCTCGCCGAACTGGGCGTAGACATCCTATGGTTGATGCCCATCCATCCGATCGGTGTCGAGGGCCGCAAAGGCACGCTCGGCAGCTACTACGCTGTACAGGACTATTGCGCCGTCAATCCGGAGTTCGGCACGCTGGCCGACTTCGACCACTTCCTGGCTGCGGCCCACGAAAAAGGCTTCAAGGTGATCCTCGACTGGGTGGCCAATCACACCGGCCGCGACCACGCCTGGACGGTTGACCACAAAGACTGGTATTTCCTCGATTCCCTGGGCAATTTGGCCACGCAGTACGACTGGACCGATATCGCCCACCTGAATTACGAGAACAATCCCGCGCTCCGCGCCGAAATGGAGAAGCAGCTCAAGTTCTGGATCGACCGGGGCGTGGACGGCTTCCGCTGCGATGTCGCCTCCGAAGTGCCGACTGACTTCTGGGAGAAGGCCTTCGGCGATTTCCGGGCGGCACATCCCGATGCGCTGTTCTTCCTGGCCGAGGCTGAGAAAGCAGACCTGCAGAAGAACGCCTTCGACGCTTATTATGCCTGGCAGCAGATGCACCTGTGGTACGACATGGCCGCCGGCAAGAAGAATGCGAACGACCTGGCCGATTTCTACGTGAACTATGCCGATGCGACCGGCATGCCGGCCGGTACCCTGGCCATGAACTTCATTTCCAACCACGACCAGAACTCCTGGTCGGGTACCAATGTAGAGATGTTCGGCCCCGCGCTCAAACAGTTTACGGTGCTCTCCTTCCTGCTTCCGGGTATCCCGATGCTCTACAACGGCGATGAGGTCTGCCTGCCGAAGCGGCTGGAGTTCTTTGAGAAAGATCCGATCGACTGGAGCGTCGATCCGCAGGGGATGGATACGCTGCTGGCGGAACTCATCAAGCTCCGCGACGCACATGCCTGCCTCTGGGCGGCACCGTGGGGCGGCACGATGGCTGTCCTGCCGACCGACCATCCGGAGCAAGTCTTTGCTTTCGAGCGCGAGGAGCAGGGCGACATGTGCCTGGCCATGTTCAACTTCTCCGACAACGTGGTGACCTACAAGGTGGAGAACCATCTGGTGACCAACGACAGCGAGTTTACCCTGCCTGCCCATGGCTACCACATTATTTTCAGTGTGGGTGACTGTTTCGGCGACTGTGACGAAAGCGAGTTCGAGGATGAAAAATAGACTGCTGATCTTCTGCATGGCCATGCTGTGTGCGACGGCGCTGGGCGCTGAACCGCTCGACCGGGTCGAGCCGCCTTGCTGGTGGGTCGGCATGAACACCGAACTGCAGTTGATGCTGCACGGGACGAATCTCCGCGATGCGCGCGTCACGACCGACGCTTCGGTGAAAGGGCTCTCCGTCACGAAAGTGACATCGACCGACAACCCCGACTTCCTCTTCGTGGACGTGCGTGTCTCCGACCGGCTGAAGCCGGGAGCCTATCACTTCAATGTAATCACTGCCGATGGCCGGCAGTACGATTTCGACTACGAATTCCTGCAGCGTCGCAAGGGCTCGGCCCGTCGGGAATCGTTCGGCCCGGCCGACGCGGTTTACCTGCTGATGCCCGACCGTTTCGCCAACGGCGACAAGAAGAATGATTCTTCCCCCGAAACCGCGGAGAAAGCCAATCCCAAGAACCTGGGCGGCCGCCACGGCGGAGACATCCAGGGCATCATCGACCATCTCGACGACATCTACAAGCTCGGCGCAACCACCATCTGGCCCACGCCGCTGTTGCTCGACAACGAGAAGAGCTACTCCTACCATGGTTATGCCTGCGCCGACTACTACCGCATCGACCCGCGTTACGGCAGCAACGAATTGTACCGCACGATGGTCGAAAAAGCGCACGACAAGGGTTTGAAAGTCATCATGGACATGGTTCCGAACCATTGCGGTACGGCACACTGGTGGATGCAGAGCCTTCCTTCCTCGACCTGGATCAACTATCCCGAAAACCTCAAGCGGGGCGGGGATCGGCTCATTCGTACCAACGCCGCGATGAGTACCCACAGCGATCCCTATGCGTCCGAGGTGGACAAGGAGAGCTGCGTGAAGGGATGGTTCGACACCACCATGCCCGACATGAACCTGGCCGATCCGCTGGTGCGGCACTATCTGCTCCAGATGGCGGTCTGGTGGATTGAATATGCCGATCTCGACGGCCTGCGCGTCGATACATTCCCGTATTCCGACAAAAAAGGCATCGCCGAGTGGACGCAGGGCATCCTCGACGAGTACAAGAACCTGAACATCGTGGGCGAGGTCTGGTTTGGCGACGTGGCTTCCTGTGCCTATTGGGAAGGCGCCCGCCAGCGGGACGGCTACAATTCCCATCTCCCTTCGGTGATGGATTTCCCGCTGATGTTCTGTACGCTCTCGGCGCTGACTTCCGACGGAACGTCGTGGGAACCCTCGATGCTCCGCATCTACAACTCGCTCTCGCTCGACCATCTCTACGCCGATCCTTCCGACATCCTGGTCTTCGTGGGGAACCACGATACCCCGCGCCTGGCCCACGAACTGGGCGGCGATCCCGACAAGATCAAGATGGCCTATGCGCTGCTGGCGACCATGCGCGGCGTGCCGCAGCTCTACTATGGTGACGAATACGGACTGCAGAGCGCTGACGGCACAGTGGGCCACTCCCAGGAGCGGGTGGACATGCCCTGGGGCAAGTTTACACGTTCCCAGGTCGCCTTGCGCAAGTACGTGGCCGACCTGTTCACCTGGCGGAAGACATCGGAGGCCGTTACCAAGGGCGGATTCGTACATTTCCGTCCCGACGCCCGCAACGTCTATGTCTATTTCCGGACCGGCAAAAAGGAGTCCGTGATGGTGATCCTCAACGGCGGAAAAGAAGATTATAGCGTGGACTGGGCGCATTTTGCTGAAATTACTACTAAATTTGCACAAAAAGGTAAGAACATTATCACCGGCGAACGGGTGAAGGTCGACGAGAAGTACGTCGTTGCCCCGAACTCCGCCGCCATCCTAGAATTCCGATAGATGAAACCGACACTCCTCGTGCTGGCAGCCGGGATGGGATCCCGCTACGGCTCACTTAAACAGATGGACGGTCTCGGCCCTTCGGGCGAGGCGATCATCGATTATTCCATTTACGATGCGATCCGGGCCGGCTTCGGCAAGGTGGTCTTCGTGATCCGGCACTCGTTCGCCGACGCTTTCCGGGAGATCTTCTCGCCGGACCGGTTCGGCGGGCAGATTGAAGTGGAGTTCGTCTATCAGGAACTCGACGATCTTCCGGAAGGCTACACCGTGCCGGAAGGCCGGGAAAAACCCTGGGGAACGAACCATGCCGTGATGATGGCCCGCGACGTGATCCACGAGCCTTTCGCCGTCATCAACTCCGACGATTTCTATGGCCGGGAAGGTTTTCAGGCGATTGCCGATTTCCTGCGCAGTGTCGAGGGAAAGAAAGGGGAGTATGCCCTGGTCGGCTATTACCTCAAGAACACGCTTTCCGATTTTGGAAGCGTGTCGCGCGGCGTCTGCTCGACCGATGCGGAAGGCTGCCTGACCAGTGTGGTCGAACGGACGGCCATCGCCCGCAAGAATGACGGCAAGGTTTATTATGCCGAGAAAGGGGAGGACTTCGAAGTGTCCGAAGAGAGTGTGGTCTCCATGAACTTCTGGGGCTTCACCCCCGATTATTTCGCTTACTCCGATGAACTCTTCAAGGTGTTCCTCGACTCCGATGCCGTGAAGACCAACCTCAAGGCGGAATTCTTCATCCCGTACGTGGCCGACATCCTCATCAAGCGCGGGGACGCTTCGTTCAAGGTGCTCAACTGCGACGCCAAATGGTTCGGGGTCACTTACAAGGAAGACCGGCCGTTCGTGGTCGCCAAGATCGGTGAACTGATTCAAAAGGGCCTCTATCCTCGCAGTCTCTGGGGCAGATAGCCGATGAATGCCCGACTGAAGAAAATCCTCAAGTATGCACTGCTGCTCGTGCTGGTGGCAGTGCTTCTCTTTTTTGCGTTCCGCGGGGTAAGCTGGAACGATTTCGTAGGAGGCCTCAAGAGTTGCCGCTGGGGATGGATCATCGCGACCATCGGCATAATGTGGATCATTACCTGGTTGCGCGGCAACCGCTGGCGGATCCAGCTTGAGCCGGTCCGGACGGGGGATCGACCGATCACACGCCGCGAAACCTACGATGCCTATGCCATCTGCTACCTGTCGAACATCGTCTTTCCGCGTTCCGGCGAGGTGGTGCGTTGCGGCCTGCTGGCTGAAACGAAGAAGACCACTTTCGAAGGCGCGCTGGGAACCGTGGTGATTGAACGCACCTGGGACCTGGTCTGTATGGTCCTGGCCGTGGTGCCGCTGCTGTTCTTCGGCCACTTCCGTGACTTCCTGGTGGAAAAGATGTTCCGTCCTGCCGCCGGATCGATGGGCATCGGCTGGTTCTGGATCCTGCTGATCGGGTTGGCTGTCCTGGTCGGACTCTTTTTCCTGATCCGGGCCCGTCGCGAGCAGATTGCCCGCACCAAGGCGGGCGCCGCCTTCCTCAAATTCTTCCAAGGACTGGGAAGAGGCATTGCCGCGGCCTTCAAGATGAAAGGAAAGTGGGCCTTCTTCGCTTATACACTGCTCATCTGGATCGGCTATTGGCTGACCAGCCTGATGACCATCCGGGCTTTCCCCCTGGCCGACGGGCTGACGGGGCTGGACGCCCTGTTCCTGATGGTGGTCGGGTCGCTGGGCTGGGTCGTTCCGGTGCAGGGAGGCTTCGGCGCCTATCATTTCATCGTATCGATGACACTGGTGCCCATCTATGGCTTTGACAAGTCCACCGGCCTGATCTTTGCCACGCTCTCGCACGAGTCTCAGATTGTGCAGATGCTCCTGTGCGGTCTAATTTCGCTTGTGAGCTGGTACTTTTATCGCAGAAAAATGAAAACCCAAGCTTTGTCATGAAATCGATTCTCGGCATCGGGAACGCACTGACCGATATTCTGGCCGTTCTTCCCGACGATACGCTCCTCAAGAAATACAACTTGCCGCTGGGCAGCATGCAGCACGTCGATGCCACCACCGGCAATACCATCTGGGCCGACCTCAAGGAGATCGGTGTGCAGTATGTTGCAGGGGGCTCTGCCGCCAACACGGTCTCGGCGACAGCCATTTTGGGCATGCCCTCCGGTTATATCGGCAAAGTGGGAAATGACGAACTGGGTTCCCTGTTCCGTCAGTCGCAATTGCAGAACGGTATCAAGTCGAATCTGCTCGTGGGGACGGCGGCTTCTGGCCGGGCGATGGTCTTCATCACGGCTCCCAACGCCGACCGCACCTTCGCCACCTATCTGGGTGCGGCGCTGGAGCTTGAACCCGACGACCTGAAGCCGGCATACTTTGAAGGGTACGATTACCTGCATATCGAGGGCTATCTGGTACAGAACCAGAATCTGGTCCGCCGGGCCGTGGAAATGGGAAGAGAGCGGGGCATGATCATCTCGCTGGATATGGCTTCCTACAATGTGGTGGAATCCAACCTGGTATTCCTGCAGGACATCGTCAAAAACTACATCGACATCATTTTCGCCAACGAGACCGAAGCGGCCGCTTTCACGCATCTGCCGCCCCGGCAGTCGCTCCAGGCGATGTCGGAGATGGTCGATACGGCCATCGTGAAGATCGGCAAGGACGGTTCCATGATCCAGCGCGGCGATGAGTTCCACTTCATCGACCCCTGGCCGGGCGAGGCGGTCGATGCGACCGGTGCCGGCGACACCTATGCGGCCGGCTTCCTCTTTGCGCATGCGCAAGGCATGCCGCTCAAGACCTGCGGCGAAGTGGGATCCGCCCTCGCCGCCAAGGTGGTCGAAATCATCGGTACCAAAATCGACATCCCCCGCTGGAAAGCGGCTAAGACGGAGATCCGCCGCCTGATGGGCATCACGGAGTGACGCGGCGGTCCAGGAAGCGGTAACCGGCGGCTTCGAGCAAATGAGGCGGCCGGATATCTGCTTCACCGGCCAGGTCGGCGATGGTACGGGCGACTTTCAGGATACGTGTATAGGCGCGGGCCGAAAGGCCCATCCGGTCCAGGATCTTCTCCATCGTCTGGCGGCATTCGTCAGAGAGTGGACAGAATCGTTCCAGCTGCCGTGCATTCATCGCCGCATTCGTAAAGATGCCCTCGCCGGCAAACCGCTCCGCCTGCACCGCCCGGGCACGGGCTACACGCGTCGCGATGGCCGCGCTGCACTCCGCAGGCTGCGCCTGGGACAAAGGATCGGAGATCCCGAGCAGTTCCATCGCGGTCAAACTTCTCGTAAATATTTGTAAATCAATACGATCCATTAAAGGACCCGAAATTCGGGCACGGTATCCTTCAATGGCGCCCTGTGAACAGGTGCAACGTCCTGATACGTCGCCGGCATAGCCGCAAGGGCAGGGGTTCATCGAAGCGACCAACATGAAACGCGCCGGATAAGTGACTTTGTACCGGGCTCGGGAGATGGTCACCTGACCGTCTTCCATCGGCTGCCGCAGCGCATCGAGCAGGCTTCGGCTGAACTGCGCGATTTCGTCGAGATAGAGTACGCCGTTCAAGGCCAGGGATATTTCCCCGGGGCCCGCTTGCGGCCCGCCGCCGATCAGCGAGACCAAGCTGGCGCTATGGTGCGGCGCCCGGAAGGGCCGCTCCCGCATGAGCCCGCCGATTCGGGCGCCCCGCCCCGCCACCGAATAGACTTTTCCCGTCTCAATGGCTTCCTCGCGGGTCATCGGCGGCAGAATCGAGGGCAGACAAGAGGCCATCAGGCTTTTCCCACTGCCAGGGCTGCCGACCAAAATCAGATTGTGGTTTCCGGCCGCTGCGATTTCCAGGCCACGGCGGGCGACCAGTTGGCCCCGTACTTGCCGGAAGTCGTTGCCTGAAGGGTGAAACGCTCCCTCTGTCGTCGGCTTTCGTACCCGCAGATGGTCGCAGGCATCGCGCTGCGTCAGCACTTCGATGGCTTCAGCCAGCGTCGAGACGCCATAGACCTCCAGCTCGTCGACTTCAGCCGCCTCCTGCGCTGACTCGGCCGGAAAGATGCATCCCCGGAATCCGTCGGAGCGGGCCTGCAGAGCGGCTGGCAGCACCCCGTTGACCGGCCGGATCCGGCCGTCCAGTGCCAGTTCCCCCATGATGACGTAGCGGTCGCAGTCTTGCAACGGCACCTGCTCCGAGACCGCCAGCACGCCGAGTGCGATGGCCAGGTCGTAGGCCGACCCCTCCTTGCGAAGATCGGCCGGTGCCAGGTTGACCACCAACTTACGCCCCGGAATCCGGAACCCGTAGGAAGTAAGAGCCGTAATGACACGCAGCAGGCTCTCCCGTACCGCGCTGTCGGGAAGTCCGACCAGATGGATCCCGATTCCGGTCGAGAGATCCACCTCGACCGTCACTACCACCGCCTCGACCCCGATGCAGGTGGCACAATAACACTTGTTGAGCATACGTCTGTCCGTTTTGGTTCTCCCCGCAAAGATAAACGGACCGGTACACAAGAAAAAAAACGGCTAAAAGATTAACCGTTTTACAAAAAAATCAAAAAAATGTGTGTTTTCAAGGGAGGCGCCGGTTAGAGCTTGAAGCGCAAACCGACTTCGAATCGGGCCTGCAAAGGTTGTTGCGTCCGGATGCTGAGCGGCTGGTGGTTGTCGAAGAAATACACCAGGCTCGGATCGAAATAGAGACCCAGACGCGGGACGAACCAGTATTCGACACCCAGGCCGACACGGGCGGACCACTGCAGCCCGGCCACTTTTTCGCTGAGGGTGTTGCTGGCGTAAACGTAACGCTGGGCAACGCATTTCTCCACGGCTCCGCCTGCCGAGGCGTAAACGCCGACGGAGGGCGTCTCGACAAAGTGCCAGGAGAGCGAAAGCGGAATGCCGACATAGTGCAGCTGGTTGTAAGCCCCTTCGTAGCGGACCTTGTCGACCAGCATGTCATACTGGGACACCAGATAGGAGTAGGAAAGGCCGGTGGACAGGAAGACCGGTCCGGAGAGCGGGATTTCCAGCTGGAGGCCCAGGCTCAGCGGGGAGAAGAACTTCGGTGAGCCCGAAACAGGCTCTACGGCAGAGGCGGCACGGCTGCCGGTCTGGGAAGAGCTGTGCATGGGGCTGGCCTTGTAGATCAGGTCGCCTTCAGAGCCGACGGTTGTAATATTGGATGATATGGATAGGTTGGATGTGTGTGTCTTGCGGGCGGGGACATCTTCGCGCCAGAAGTCGGCGGGGAGATCTTCCTCGGTAAGTTGATGTTGCGGTTCGACAGGGTCGTTCTGGCTGGTAACGGGCGTCTCGACGGCGGGCGTTTCAGTGTCGGGAGCTTCGGTGACGGGTGTTTCGACAGCGGGTTGCTCTTCTTCTACGGTGACAGGCGCTTCATGGGGAATGAAGGCTTGGGCCGTTACCTGGTGCTTCGTAAACTGGGCAATCTGCGTGGCGATGGGAGCCACTTCGGCGGGGGCCGGAGCCGCGGGCTGCACGGACTGAACGGCCTGGGCCGTCCGTACCGGCGCCTCGACTTGTCGTGCGGCCTGCGGACCCCGGAAGACCAGCAGGGCGACAGCCAGGCCTGCCGCGGCAGCGACCGCACCGGTCGCGAAGCTGCGCAGCAACACCCGACGATGCTTGCGCGCCAAGCCCCGGCTGATGCCTTCCCAGACATCAGGAGCCGGCTCGGTCACCCCTGCGAGGCGATCGCGCAGCATCTTGTCGAACTCATTTCTTTCCATTATATAACTCTTTTATCTTTTTCTGCAAAAGGCTCCGCGCGCGGCTGACCTGGGATCGCGAGGACTGTTCGGTCATCCCGAGCGCCTCGGCCACCTCCGCGTGGGAGTAGCCTTCCATCACAAACAAGTTGAAGACGCTGCGCAGGCCCGGAGGCAACTGCGCGATCAGATCCAGGATCTGCCGGGATTCGATCTGCTCCAGCACGCCATGCTCCAGCACACCGCCCAGCTCGGGCGATTCGGCAATGTCTTCGGAAAACCGGAGCGCATCCGACTTGCGGATCTGCATCAGGCAGGCATTGACGAAAATCTTCCGCATCCACCCCTCGAAAGAGCCTTCTCCCTTGTAAGTGCCGATCTTGTCAAAGACCGTGAGGAATCCGTCCTGCAGCACATCCTTCGCATCTTCCCTTCCCAAATACCGGATGCAGACAGGATACATGACTGATGCATAACGCTCATACAGCACCTGTTGCGCTTTCCGCTCCCCGCGTACACAGCCGGCGATCAGCTCCGCCTCGGTATATGTGGAAGGATCCCTCATTGCTGCTTTCTATAGATGCAGAAAGGGGGCAGAATGTTGCGTCCCCTTCACAAAAAATTATTTGGTTTGTTTTTTGTTCAGTGTTTTACCACTATTTTTGTAACGAATTTAGAAAAAAAGATGGATAGTTCAAGATTTTTGCGTGCGATTGTGTTGGGTTTCGCCCTTCTTTTCTCCTGTTTCAGCCTTTCGGCCCAATCTGTCAAGTACATCGATGCCTTGAAATATTACCAGCAGGGAGATGCGGAGGAAGCCCGGAAACTGTTCCGAGAAGAGATTCAGGAGAATCCTTCGAACGATGCCGCCTGCTACTATCTCGCCACGCTCTCCGCCACCGACCCGAAGCGGACCGGCGAAGCGGAAACCTGGTTCAAGAAAGCCGTCGAGCTTTCGCCCGACAACTTCTGGTATCAGTATGCTCTGGCTATGTTCTATTTGCGCACCGAGCGCCAGGAACTTGCCGTCCCGATGTTGGAGCGCCTGGCTGAAAACCATCCGAAGAAGAGCGATCTCTATTTCGACCTGATCAACGTCTATCTCTCCGACAACGACATCGACAAGGCCCTCGCCACGCTCGACAAGATCGATGCCATCAAGGGCAAGAGCGAAATCGTCGGCCTCACCCGCACCGAGCTGCTGCTCAAGCGCAACGATGCGAATCCCGACAGCGTCTATACGGCCCTGGCCGATTACTACGAGTCCTGCAAGGCCCCACGGATCGCATCGGTGCTGGGCGATTACTACGCCGCTACTTACCGCGATACGCTCGCGCTCCGTTACTACGACGAGGCGCTGGCACTCGAACCCGACTACACGCCTGCCTGGTACGGCAAGGCCGGTGTCTATCAGGTGCTCCGGCAGTACGACAACTTCTTCGGCAGCTTGTCGCACGTGATGCGGGATCCCTTTGTGCAGCCGGAAGCCAAAGCCGCCCAGGTTGAGCAGATGATCGCCAATCCGCAGTTCGTGCGTACCTTCGCTGAAGATTTCGACCAGATGATGCTCGACCTCCACGCCGCCCATCCCACCGACAGCACCATCAATTCCCTGATCGGCGGCTATTACTACCGGACAGCCCGGCCGCACCTGGCCATCGAAGTGATGCGGCAGAACATGGAGCAGCACCCCGCCAGCTCAGACGCCGCCCTCCAGTATCTCATCCTGCTCTATTACCAACAGGCCTGGTCGCCGCTCGCCGAAGAGTCCACGGTCGCCATCCAGCGGTTCCCCACCAACCCCGACATGATCCAGATGCGGGCCATTGCCTACAGCCAGGAAAAGAACTATACAGCCGCCCTGGAGGACTATGAGAACCTGCTCCGGCTCCATCCGAAAGACACGACCATCAACAAGGTGACTTGCTCGGCCATGGGCGACATCTACTATCAGACCGGTGATACCAAGAAAGCCTTCAAGTACTACGAGAAGGCGCTCAAGATCGATCCGAACTACAACCCGGTGCTCAACAACTACGCCTACTACCTCTCCCTGCAGGGCAAGAACCTGAAGAAGGCCAAGGAGATGAGCCGCAAGACCATCACCACCGAACCCGACAATCCCACCTACCTCGACACCTACGCCTGGATCCTGCACCTGCTCGGTGAGGACATCGAGGCCAAAGCCATCTTCAAGCACGCCATGCTATACGGCGGCAAGGAGAGCCGCACGATCCTCGAGCACTACGCTACTGTGCTGGAATGCCTGGGCGAGAAAGACCTGGCCAATGTTTACTTCATCCAGGCCGCAGCCATGAAGGAGGAGTGACGATGCGACGGATGCTGCTGCTCACGATGCTGGCGCTGCTGCTTGCCACGACTGCTTCCGGACAGGACGTCTCGAAGCAGAACGAGCGCAAACGCCAGATCGAAGAGGAGATCAGCTTCATCGACAACCAGCTCAAATCGATTGCCGGCAAGCAGAAAGCCACGACCGAGCAGCTCACGCTCATCCGCAAGCGGGTGACCAACCGCCAGACACTCATCCGCGACCTGGACCAGAAAATTGCCATCGTCAACGACGAGATGACCACCAAACAGCGGGAGATCAATCGCCTGCAGAAAGAGCTGGATACCCTGAAGATCTATTACGAAAAACTCATCTACAATACCTACAAGAACCGCGACACGCGGGTCTGGTTCATGTACCTGCTCTCGAGCGAGAGCGTCGGACAAGGCTACCGGCGCTTCTCGTATCTGAAGAGTCTCGCCGGCGAAGTAAATACCCAGGCCGACAAGATGCGGGAGAAACAGGAAGAGTTGCAGGCTGAGCGCGAGAAGCTCGCTATGATCAAGGCCCAGGCTCAGGTCGCCAAGGCGGAAAGGGAAGAAGAGTACCGCAAGCTGGTGGCCGAGGAGAAGCAGTCGCAGGAAGACATGAAGCGGCTGGCCCGCAGCGAGAAACAGTACCGCAACGAACTGGCGGCCAAACGGAAGGAAATCGCCCGGCTCGATCAGGAGATCCGCTCGCTGCTCAAGGCCACGGTTTCCGCCAAGAACAAAAAAGACCAAACAAAGGTGGACGTGGCCCTGTCGGGCCAGTTCGCCCTGAACAAGGGAAAACTGCCCTGGCCGGTCAAGCAGGGGGTGGTGTCAGAACGTTTCGGCGTGCACAACCATCCCGTTTATAAGAACCTGAAGTTGCCGGACAACCCGGGCATCTCGTTCTCCACCACCAAAGGAGCCGATGTCTTCTGTGTCTTCGACGGTGAAGTCCGCAAGGTGTTCTTCATGCCAGGCTACAGCCAATGTGTATTGGTGCAGCACGGCGAGTATTTCACCCTTTATTGCAAGTTGTCGAAGATCAGTGTCAAAAACGGCCAGAAAGTGAAGACGGGCGAAAAGCTCGGCTCCCTCGAAATCGACGGCAACACCTCTTCGCTCCACTTCCAACTCTGGAAAGGAACCGACAAGCAGGATCCGGAAAAGTGGCTGCGGAAGTAGCAACTCAGCGCCCAAACCGGGTGGAACGGCTCGGTTTATTCGACCTTGCCTCACTGCCACGCAACCTTGCCCCAAAGCTACGACAGAAGCCATGCCTGGCCGGAGCTGGCCAGAAGTTGAGGCTAACAGCCTGCCGCGACAGGACGGAGTACGATCTGCCGATTCCATCGCGGCAAAAGTCACTAAATCAATGGCAATCCGATCGGCTTTTCCGCTGATTCCGGGATCCTCTCAGTGTGCGAACCGGCCTCTCCTGCTCACAGCGGCCGTCTTGAATAGATGCCGGTGAGCGATTCGGCCGTCCCTGCTCACGGCGCCCTTCTTTCATGCCCATCTGTGAGTAAAGCGGTCCCCTCTGCTCACGGCGGCCATCTTTTACCGCCTTCGGTGTGCCAATCAGCCGTCTCTGCACACGGCGACCATCTTTCATCGCCTTAGGTGAGCGAAGCGACCGTCTCAGCACACGGCGGTCTTCTTTCACTGCCCTCGGTGAGCGATTCGCCTTCTCCAGCTCACGGCGGCCGTCTTTCATCGCCATCGGTGTGCCAATCGACTCCCTCTGCTCACAGCGACATTTATTCACCACCCTCGGTGAGTAAATCGACTTCTCCTACTCACCACCCGGGCTCACGGCCGTTCCCTTTCTAGCGGCCGTTGGGGTTTTCCTCGGACAGGCCCGGGAGCCCCTCCTCAGGCTCCTGCGGGCCTGGACGGGAGAAAACCCGCTTCAGCCATGCTTGGTTTACCCCCTCGATCACCTCTGTCGGCCACAACTGACTATCAATGCGGTTATCCTTGACAGCCAACGTCCGGTCCCAGGGTCCTTGCCCGGGACCGGTACCTGTCCCTCGGGCGTTAAGCCGAGGACCAGCGTGCTGGCAGGAGATAACCGCCCTCAGTTTCCGTTGAGTTACCCCGCCTGCGAAGCCATCAACAAGTCTGGACATGATCCTTGCAGCGCCACTCTCGGTAAGTTCCCTAGAGACCACTCCATAGGGTCAGAAGTTCCTGGGTGCCACTCCACGATTCCAGAAGCCCTAGGGGAGCCACTCCGCGAGTCAAGAAGCTCTAGGGGAGCCACTCCGCAAGTCCAAGCTAGCTGCTTGTGGTGGGAAACAACCATGGCGTGGAGTTAGTTTCCGCCAAAGTGTCCGCATTCAGGGCCGTCCAGATGCTGTAGATCGCATATTAGTTGCGGGCAGTGGCTTCCCAAAGGTGGGTGTACTCAGGCGAAGCCCAACAATACGAAGTCTATGGCCAGCTAGCTGCGGACACTTTGGTTGGCTGGCGCGAGCCCGGTGATTCGCTATTTTGCCGTTGTCTGGCCGGCTCTTCCCGGGCTCGCGTTTGTACAGCCTGCATTTTTTACACCTCGAGTTTGTACACATCGTGCCCGTCCCGAGCCGGATCATTCTTTGTCCTGTCACCACCGAGTTACCCTCACCCCATCTCGTACTGGTTTTTTTTGCTCGCTCCGAGCCGGAGTATTCGCCAATCCAGCTATGGCTGGCTGCCTTTACCGGGCTCGGGCAGGTTTACGGAAAGCCCAAGCCTGTTGTCTCGTTGTCTGACCATCGTCAAGTAACACTGATTTGGGCTCGGAAATGACAGGTGTTTTGAGCGTCGTCAATGGTGTAGGGCGGTTATCTCCTGCCAACGCATCGGGTCCCGGGGGCTCCCGGGGGCCGGCACAGCGCTGTCAAGGATAACCGCGTAAGCTGTCAGTGGTTGTTTTCGGGAGCGATTTGCTGGCCAGACTGTTCATGGCTGAGGCGGTTATCTCCCGTCCGGGCCCGCAGGAGCCTAAGAAGGGGCTCCCGGGCCCGGACGAGGATAACCGTTCGGCCTAAAGGGGGAAATCTGTCACGTGCCCAAACGTTATCAATCGGTCGCGAGCTCAAAAGATGTCTATTCGTCTCGAGCCCGAAATGGGTCTGTCAGTTGTGATCCCGAGAGGTTATTGACTATTCGTTGTCCGAGGCAGAAATGGCCATCGGGGAGTAACAGGGGGCAAAATGTCATTGTTCTGACGCGAAACGGATGATTTATCTGTCTCGTCCGTTTCGCGGACGGAAAATCAGGGAAAAGACGTAGATTTCGTCTGCGAAACGAACAGAGCGGCGCCGTCATCCGCGTCGCGTCCAAACAGGCGGCGCAAAACCTAGGCGGGGACAGTAGCTGTGGCACTTATGTGGTTGTAAATCAGTAAATTCCTAACAATCGCTTGCGTAAAAGTGCGCAAGCGATTGTCAGGAAGTGACTGATTGCCAGAATAGTAAGTGCCACAAGCACACATGTGTGAATTGAGTCCGTTGCAGCGGAAATCTGTGAACTGTGTACGTTACAGCGGAAATGTGTGTGCCGTGCCCAAATAATCAATAGTGGAAGCTCGAGCCGCCGATGAATTCGCGGATGATCGACGTCGGCGGGATGTGGCGGACATCGATCGGGGTCATGGCAATGACGCTCCGGATGAGGTACAGCAGCCGGCGGGCTTCTTCATAGGCGGGTGATGAAGCCGGGATGAGCTGCAGCAGAGGTTCGGCGTAGCACTTGAGCATCGGAATCTCATAGAACAAGCCTGAATTGAACAGGGCGTCCGCCCGCTTCTTGAAGGGATGGATATATTTATCTTCGCCGGCACGGACACTTGGCCAGCGGAGGATGGTATCTTCCGCCGTCATGCCCCGGAACTGGTTGTCGCGGACCATCCGGCGCAGCAGACGGTAATCCCGCGAGGACATCCGCGTATCTTTGTCGATGGAGAGCGGCGTGAGGACCGACACATACAGCTGGAATTTGTCGGCCGCAGGGATCTGTGGCGTCAAAGCCGGATTCAGACCGTGAATGCCTTCCATGATCAGCACGTCGTTATCGGTCAACTGCAAGTACTGTCCTACAAACTTGCGCGTGCCCGAGGCGAAGTCATATTTGGGGATCTCGACCCGCTCGCCCGCAAACAGTTGCTCCAGTTGTTGGTTCAGGAAGGGTACGTCGAGCGCTTCAAGACATTCGAAATCGTATTCCCCGTTTTCGTCGAGCGGCGTATCCACCCGGTTGCGGAAATAGTCGTCGAGCGAGATGACAATGGGGTTTAGACCGTTGACCCGCATGTGGAGCGCCAACCGTTTGGAAGAGGTGGTCTTGCCGCTGCTCGAGGGGCCGGCGATCAGCACGAGCCGGACTCCCGGCCTTGTCGCGATGTCATTGGCGATTTCCGCGTAGCGGTGGTCGTGCAGCGTTTCACTCAGGTTTACGACGTAACGGGCTTTCCCGCTGCCGATGGCTTCATTGAGCGAGGTTACGTTGTTTTCGCGGAAGATGGTCCGCCACATAGACATTTCTTTGATCATAGTATCGATTTTAAATATTGTCCGGTATAGGATTCGGGAACCTGCGCCACCTGTTCCGGGGTGCCGGCCGCCACGATCGTCCCGCCGGCCTGTCCGCCTTCGGGACCGAGGTCGACCAGCCAGTCTACCGATTTGAGGATGTCGAGGTTGTGTTCGATGATGACCACCGTGTTGCCTTTGTCCACCAGCCGCTGCAGGACACCGATCAGCACCTGGATATCCTCGAAATGGAGACCGGTGGTCGGTTCATCGAGCAGGTAGAGGGTATTGCCGGTGTCGCGGCGGGCCAGTTCGGCGGAGAGTTTGAGCCGCTGGCTCTCGCCGCCGCTGAGGGTGGTAGCCGGCTGTCCGAGCGTCAGATAGCCAAGGCCCACTTCCTCCATGGCCCGGAGTTTCTGGGCGATGGCCGGTATGGGTTCGAAGAAAGCGGCCGCCTGCGAGATGCTCATGTCGAGGACCTCGCTGATGTTCTTTCCCTTATATTTGACAGCCAGTGTATCGGGCTTGTAGCGTCGGCCGCCGCACTCCTTGCAGGTTACTTGGGCTGATGGAAGGAAATGCATCTCGATGAGTTGCAGACCGGCCCCCTTGCAGGCCTCGCAGCGTCCTCCTTTCACGTTGAAGGAGAAGCGGTTGGCCTTGAAGCCGCGGATCTTGGCGTCGGGTGTCTGCTCGAAGAGCTTGCGGATGTCGGTCATCACGTCGGTATAGGTGGCCGGATTGCTGCGCGGCGAACGGCCGATGGGCGACTGGTCCACTTGGATGATCTTGTCGATATGGCTGACTCCGTCGATGCGGTCGTAAGGCAGGACCGGATACTTCGACCGGTAGAGTTTGTTGCTGATGATCGGGAGCAGCGTCTCGGTGATGAGGGACGACTTGCCGCTTCCGCTCACGCCGCTCACACCTACCAGCAGGCCAAGCGGCAGGTCGAGCGTGACGTTCTTGAGATTGTTGCCGCTGGCCCCTTTCAGGGTGATGAACTGGCCATTGCCGGTCCGTCGGCTTTCCGGGACGGCAATCCGTTTGCGTCCGAGCAGGTAGTCGATGGTCGGACTCTGTCCGGCAGGTACGGCGCCCATGTCGGCGGGGCGGCCGTTGTAAAGCAGGTAGCCTCCCTTTTCGCCTGCGCCTGGACCGAGATCCACCAGCCAGTCGGCGCTGCGCATCATTTCCTCGTCGTGTTCGACCACCATCACGGAGTTCCCCTCGTCGCGCAGGGTCCGGAGCGAGTCAATGAGCTTGCGGTTGTCGCGCTGGTGAAGGCCGATGCTGGGCTCGTCGAGGATGTAGAGAACGTTGACCAGCTTGGAACCGATCTGTGTGGCGAGCCGGATTCGCTGGCTTTCGCCGCCACTGAGGGTGCGGGTGGCCCGGCTCAGGGAAAGATACTCCAGGCCCACGGCTTTCAGGAAGCCGATCCGGGCCACAAGTTCTTTCAGGATGTCTTCCGCAATCCGCATCTGGCGCTGCGAGAGTCGGCCGGGGAGCGCGCAGACCCAGTCGTAGAGGGCCGTGATATCCAGGTCCGACACTTCAGCGATGTTCCGGCCGTCGATCTTGAAATTCAGTGCTTCTTTCTTGAGCCGGGTGCCGCCGCATATCGGGCAGGTCATCTCTTCGAGGAATAGCTCCTTGCGCTTCTTCTTCCAGGTACTGTCTTCGTCATCTGCATCCTGCAGCAGCTGGGAAAGGATGCCGGGGAAGGTGGCCATCTCCATGTCGGAATCGGTGCCGATCCGCAGCAGTTCGTCGGTTCCGTAGAGGATGACTTGCAATGCCTCTTCCGGGATGTCGCGGATGGGTGCGTGCAGCGAGAACTTGTAGCGGCGTGCGATGGCTTCCAGATAGCGGAACATCGTATTGCCGCGCATCGGGCCGACGCTTTCGATACCGCCGTCGGCGATAGACCGGCTCCGGTCGGGAATGATCTTGTCGAGATCGGCGCGGGCGACAGTGCCCAGTCCGCGACAATGGGGACAGGCGCCCTGCGGCGAGTTGAACGAGAAGGTATGGGGGGCCGGCACCTCGAACGAAAGCCCGGTATCGGGGCAGACGAGGTTGCGGCTGAAATGCGCGAGACTGTCGTCTTCCAGCGAAAGGATGGCAAGTGAACCTTTGCCCTGGTTCAGGGCGGCGGCCACCGACTCCTTGATCCGCTTGCGGTCTTCGGGGCGGGGAATCAGCTTGTCCACCACCAGTTCCACGAAGTGGACCTTGTAGCGGTCCAGCGGCCCCGTCTCGCTCAGATCGCACAACTGCCCGTCGATGCGGACCTGGCTGTAACCGCGGCGCTGCAACTGCACGAACAGTTCGCGGTAGTGGCCTTTGCGGCCCCGCACCAGCGGTGCGAGCAACAGCACTTTCTTGCCGTCGTAGCGCTTGAGGATCAGATCGATGATTTCTTCGTCCGAGTAGCGCACCATTTCCTTGCCGCTTTCGGGCGAGAAAGCCTGGGCGGCGCGGGCGTAGAGCAGGCGGAAGAAATCGTAGATTTCGGTAATCGTGCCCACGGTGGAGCGCGGGTTGCGTCCGACTGTTTTCTGTTCGATGGAGATGACCGGACTCAACCCCTTGATCTCGTCGATGTCGGGGCGCTCAAGGACGCCGATGAACTGGCGGGCATACGCAGAGAGCGTGTCCATGTAGCGGCGCTGCCCTTCGGCACAGATCGTATCGAATGCCAGCGACGACTTGCCGCTGCCCGACAGGCCAGTCACCACCACCAGCGCATCGCGGGGGATGGTCAGGTCGATGTCCTTCAGGTTGTGGACCCGGGCTCCGGAAATCGTGATCTGTTCGCCGCTCTCCATATCAAGCCGTCTGCAGGAAAGGATTGGTTACCCGTTCGTAACCGATTGAAGAAGCCGGACCATGGCCGGGCAGTACGGCGATTTCGCCGTCGAGCGGCAGGATTTTCCGCTGGATGCTTTCCATCAGCTGGTCGTAGTCGCCGCCGGGATGGTCGGTGCGCCCGATGCTGCCGGCAAACAGCGTGTCGCCTGTAAAAAGCACGCCCGCTTCCTCGTTCAGGAAGCAGACGCCGCCACGGGTATGTCCCGGTGTGCCGAGAACCCGCAAGGTCGTCGCGCCAAAGGTCACGGTGTCGCCGTCGGCTAGGTCGTGCAACTGTCCCGAGAAAGGCTGGAACGCCAAGCCCAGTTCCCGGCACCACTGGCCGGAGGTAACCATCTGTTCGCGGTCGTCGGGATGAATCCAGGCATCCAGGTTCCAAAGGCGGGCCGCAGCTTCCAGTCCAAGGATATGGTCGAAATGGCCGTGCGTCAGCAGGATCTTGACGGGTTTCAGCTGTTTTTCCTCCACAAAACGCTGGATCCGCTGTAACTCGCGTTCACCGTAGCAGCCCGGATCGATGATCACGCATTCCTGCGTGTCGTCCCACGCTACGTAGCAGCATTCCCGGAGGGGATTGAAATAGAAAGTCTTTATCTCCATAAAAAACGCTTCAAGCATACAAAATTACGAAAAGAAGTTGTAATTTTGTAAGGAAACCCGAAACTCTAACAGATCATGCATATCGCAATCGCAGGCAACATCGGCAGCGGCAAGACCACCCTGACCCGCATGCTGGTCGAGCATTTTCACTGGACCCCGAAGTACGAATCGGTCGATTATAACCCTTATCTGGCTGATTTCTACAACGATATGGAGCGATGGTCGTTCAATATCCAGATTTATTTCCTCAACAAGCGCTTTCTTGACGTGGTGGAAATCAACAAGCACGAGGAAATCATCGTCCAGGACCGCAGCATCTACGAAGATGCCTGCATCTTTGCGCCCAACCTGCACAACATGGGCCTGATGTCCACCCGCGACTACGAGAACTACGCGTCACTCTTCTCGCTGATGGTCTCGCTGGTCAAGGCGCCCGACCTGCTGATCTATCTCCGCAGTTCAATCCCTCACTTGGTAGGCAACATCCAGAAGCGGGGCCGCGAATACGAAAGCAGCATCCGTCTCGACTATCTCAAAGGCCTCAACGCCCTTTACGAGCAGTGGGTGGAGAACTACCACGACGGCAAACTGCTGATCCTCGACGTAGACAAACTGAATTTCGAAGAGCGTCCTGAAGACTTCAGCACCATCTGCGACCGCATCGAGGCGCAGTTGCACGGGCTCTTTTGACGGGAGAGACCTTACTCGTCGAGATAGGCGAGTCCTTCCGGATGTTTCCCGGAAACACCTTTTTCTTTATAGAACTTTTGGATGGCCCGCAGGTCGTCCATCGCGTTGTCGCTGCATTCGAAGCGCGGGCCGTGGCCGATCTCTTTCCTGCCCCAGTCGAAGAAGCCCAGATAGACGGGCATATTGGCGGCTTTGGCGAAGGTGTGGAAACCGGTTTTCCAGCGTTTCACGGGCTTGCGGGTTCCTTCGGGCGCAATACAGAGATGGAATGATTCGCTTTTCTCCACGGCATCGATCACCTGTTTGGTAATGCCGACAGGGTTCGACCGATCGACCGGGATGGCACCCAAACTGCGCAGCAGGGCCCCCAGCGGCCAGAAGAAAAACTCTTTTTTGATCATTACCCGCGGATGGCCGCCGATGCTTCGGTCGTAGAGCCAGGCCACGATGAAATCGTGGATGGAGGTGTGCGGCACGCCCAGGATGATGTGCTTGGGCTCCGGCGGAAGGTCGGGGTCTACGATGGTGAATTTGTAGAGCCGGGTCAGGATCCAGCGGGCGGTAGCGGGTTTCATTACTGCGCCTCCTCGGTATTGTCGATGTCGCTGCGGAGGTTCGTCCGGATGAACTTCTGGCGGACGGGCGTGTTGTCGCCCATATAGAACTGGATGATGTCGGCGATCTTGTCTTCGCTGGTCAGGTGCACCATCTCCAGGCGGATGTCCTCGCCGATGAAGCCCTTGAACTCGTCGGGCGAGATTTCGCCGAGGCCTTTGAAACGCGTGATTTCGGCGCTGCGGCCCATCTTCTTCAGCGCGGTTTCCTTTTCGGCGGAGCTGTAGCAATACACGTTGCTCTTCTTGTCGCGCACGCGGAAGAGGGGAGTCTGCAGGATATACAGGTGCCCGGCGCGGACCACGTCGGGGTAGAATTTCAGGAAGAAGGTGAGCATCAGCAGGCGGATGTGCATGCCGTCGACGTCGGCATCGGTCGCGATGACGATGTTGTTGTAACGGAGGCCTTCCGGCCCGTCTTCGATGCCCAGGGCCGACTGGAGCAGGGCGAGTTCCACGTTCTTTTCGGCGTAGAGGTCTTTCTTCGAGGCCTTGGCGCAGTTGAACGGCTTGCCCATCAGGCTGAACACGGCCTGGGTGTTGGCGTCGCGGCTCTTGGTGATGCTGCCGGAGGCGGAGTCACCCTCGGTGATGAACAGGGTGCTCTGTTCGGCGAGCGGGTTGCGGTCGCCGTAGTGGATGCGGCAGTCGCGGAGTTTCTTGTTGTGGACCGAAGCCTTCTTGAGGCGCGCCTTGGTCTTCTTGCTGATAGAGGAGATGGCGTTGCGCTCTTTTTCCGAATCCTGGATCTTGGCCAGGATGATGTCGGCCACGTCGAGGTTTTTGTGCAGGTAGTTGTCCAGGTCGGTGGAGAGGAAGTCCAGCATTGTCTTCGAGAGCGTCGGGCCGTGCGTGCCTTCCTGCTTGTTCTGCCACATATATTTCGAGCCGAGCTGCACCTTGGTCTGGCCTTCGAACTCGGGCTCCTGGATGCGGACGCTCACGGCGCCGATGATGGACTGGCGCACGTCCACGGGATTGAAGTCTTTCTTGTAGAAATCCTTGAGCACCTTGGCGATGGCTTCCTTGAAGGCTGCCAGGTGCGTGCCGCCCAGCGTGGTGTTCTGGCCGTTGACGAAGGAATAGATGTTCTCGCCGTAGCCGCTGCCGTGGGTGAAGGCTACCTCGATGTCCTGGGTCTTCAGGTGGATCGGGGGATAGAGGGGCTCTTCGTCGATGGTCTCGTTGAGCAGGTCGAGCAGGCCGTTCTCCGATTTGTACTCCTGGCCGTTGAAGGTGAGTTTCAGGCCGACGTTGAGGTACGCATAGTTGCGCAGCATCGTGTCGATGTACTCGGTGTTGTACTCATACGGCTCGAAGAGGGTGTCGTCGGGGATGAAGGTGACGAGGGTGCCGTTTTTCTCCGTCGTGGGTTTCGGGGTGAAGTCGGGCGTGACGAGGATGCCTTTCTCGTACTCCAGCGCGAGCGTCTCGCCATTGCGGAACGACTGGACGGTGAAGCGTGAGGAGAGGGCGTTGGCGGCCTTCAGGCCGACGCCGTTCATACCTACGGATTTCTGGAAAGTCTTGTTGTCGAACTTGGCGCCGGTGTGGAGTTTGCTCACGGCGGCGTCGAGCAGGTTCTGCGTCTTGTCTTTCTCGCTGAATCCGAAGGGGATGCCGCGGCCGTAGTCGCGGATGGAGATCATCTTGTCCTCGATCTTGATCTGGATGAGCTTGCCGTAGCCCATCGCAAACTCGTCGATGGAGTTGTCGATGATTTCCTTCATCAGCACGTACATGCCGTCGTTGGGCGCCGTACCGTCGCCCAGGCGGCCGATGTACATACCCGGACGCAGCCGGATGTGCTCGAGATCTTCCAGGTGGACGATGCTCTCGTCGCCGTAATCGTGGTCGGGGATGTTCAGGGTCTCGTCAGTCATTTTCACGTCATGCCCGGCCTGACCGGGCATCTGATCGTGCAAAGTTACAAAAAAACAGGGGAGATGCAATTTCTCCCCTGTTTTCATCAGCGGATCACCCGACTATTCGTTGGACGTCGAAGAGATGCCCTTGTTGTAGTCGGTTTCGTTTCTGGGAATGCACCAGGTCCAGTTGTTCTTCTCGTTGGGACCGAAGCTGACGGCGTAGGAGCTCATCCAGTTGCCGCCGTTTGCATAGGTCTTGCGGCTGATGCTGTCGCCCCAGCGCTTGAGGTCGAACCAGCTACGCCCGTCGAAGAGCGGGTCCGTGACCTGTTTCTTTTCTCCGCCTTCACGGGGCTTGCCTATGTAGATATCAAGAACCTGCGGGAGGAGAACGTGCAGCGCTTCTTCGACGGAAACTGGTGGATTCTCACGCGGCGCCACAAGACGCATTTAACCTTCCACGTGGGACGGCACACCTTCGCCACGATCGCGCTCAACCGCGGCATGCCCGTGGAGAGCCTGAGCCGCATCCTCGGGCACACGAACATCCGCACGACGCAGATCTACGCGAAAATCACCGACAAGAAGATCAGCGCGGACATGGCCGCCCTGGCTGAAGGGCTGTCAGAAGTGGAGCAGGCCATTGGCCGTAAGATGTAGAATAATTTCTTAAAAATTATTTCTCTAAACGTTTGTAAACGAGTAAAAACGGCTTCGTATTTTTATTATCAATCC